>Ga0209108_10000422_pt1 | contig 23470 bp, 24 predicted proteins | sample Rifsed10ft1_FD_184003 | JGI IMG/M metagenome (GOLD analysis project Ga0209108, IMG submission 184003) | Soil microbial communities from Rifle, Colorado, USA - sediment 10ft 1 (version 2) | ecosystem: Environmental > Terrestrial > Deep subsurface > Rock core/Sediment | place: Rifle, Colorado...
GGGGGACAACGTGAACATGGCGGTGGAGTTGATCACGCGGGTGGCGTTGGAAGCGGGCCAGCGCTTCGCCATCCGCGAAGGCGGCCTGACCGTCGGCGCGGGCGTGATTACCAAAGTGATTGACTGAGCAAGATTGGATTAGAGAATGGCCAAGAAAGATGTGCGGCCAGTGATTACGCTGGCGTGTTCTGAGTGCAAAGAACGGAACTATACGACCGAGAAGAATCGGCGCAACGATCCCAATCGGATCGAGTTCAAGAAATTCTGCCCAAGGTGCCGGAAGCACACGTTGCATCGGGAGACGAAGTAGCATGTAGCGTATCGCTTATCGCGTATCGGAGTGTGCTTGTGTGTATCACGATTGGCGATAAGCGATATGCACGTAGGCCAGTAGCTCAATTTGGTAGAGCACGCGTCTCCAAAACGCGCGGTTGTGGGTTCAAGTCCTGCCTGGCCTGCCTGACGACGCGAGACACCGCAGCACGTGGTGCGGTGTCTTCATTGTCTGGCTGGAAGGAAGAAAGCGCATGGCTAAAGCGCAGCAAGCTGTCAAAGAACCGAATTTTATCGTCCGCTACTACCGTGAGACGGTGGGTGAGCTGAGGAAAGTGGTCTGGCCCACGCGGGAAGAAGCGTTGCGCCTCACGGGGGTCGTCCTGCTGGTCATCACCTTGACGGCGATCGTCCTCGGCGCGTTTGACTGGCTGTTTGCTCAGCTATTCAGGGTGCTGATCAACATCCGTTAGGAGACCGCTGAAAGGTGAGTGAGGTTATGGCTGAGCAGGTTGCCGAAGAGCAACTGCCCACGGACGAAAACGAACAAAAGCCGGAAGAGCCGGTTGAATCGGCGCCCGCTGGCGAACAGGATGAGAAGTCGGCATCTCCGGCCGCGGCGCCGGACGACGACCGCAACTGGTACGTGATTCACTGCTACTCGGGCTATGAGAATAAGGTGCGGCACAACCTCGAGCAGCGCATCGAGTCCATGGGCATGAAGGCCAAGATCTTCGACGTGATCGTGCCCACCGAAGAAGAGATCGAAGTCAAGGATGGCAAGCGCCGCACGGTCGAGCGCCGCGTGTTCCCGGGCTACATCCTCGTCCAGATGATCATGAGTGAGGATTCGTGGTACGTCGTGCGCAACACGCCCGGCGTCACCGGGTTTGTGGGGATGGGCAATACCCCCACGCCGCTGCGGCCCGAGGAAGTGGCGCAGATTCTCAAGCGCATGGAAGCCGAGGCGCCCAAGGTCAAAGTCACCTTCAAGCCCGGGCAGAAGGTCCGCATTGTGGATGGGCCGTTCAACGATTTCATCGGCACGGTGGCCGAGATTGACATGGACCGCGCCAAGGTGCGCGTGATGGTGTCCTTCTTCGGGCGCGAGACGCCGGTGGAACTGGATTTTCTGCAAGTCGAGAAAGTATAATCGTCAGTCACCCGTCGTCGGAGGCAGGCTTGTCTGCCGACGGATGACTGAAGTTCGTGGGAGGGCTGAGCCCCGCTAACACCACAGGAGAAAGCACATGGCCAAGAAAGTCAAAGCAATAACCAAACTTCAAATCGAAGCCGGGAAGGCGAACCCGGCGCCGCCCATCGGCCCGGCCCTCGCAGGCTACGGCATCAACATCATGGCGTTCTGCAAGGAGTATAACGCCCGCACCTCAAACCGCCCCGGCGAGGTGCTCCCGGCCGAGATCACCATCTACACGGACAGCTCCTTCACCTTTGTCCTCAAGACTCCGCCCACGGCGGTGCTGCTGCGCAAGGCCGCCAAGATTGACAAGGGGTCGGCCCAGCCTAACCGCAACAAGGTGGGTAAGGTCACCCAGGCGCAGATCCGCGAGATCGCCGAGATCAAGCTGAAGGACTTGAACGCGATTGACCTCGAGGGGGCGATGAAGCAGGTCGAGGGCACCGCGCAGAACATGGGGATCGTGGTGGAAGGCTGAGACTGACATGCATAAGCACGGAAAGAAGTACCGCGAACAAGCGGCTAAAATCGAACACGAAAAGAGCTACCCGCCGCAGGAAGCGGTGGCGCTGGCCAGGGCCACGTCGTACGCCAAGTTCAACGCCACCATGGAAGTCCATCTCCGGTTGGGCGTTGACCCCAAGCACGCCGACCAGAACGTGCGCGATGTGGTCGTTCTGCCGCACGGGCTGGGCAAGACCGTCCGGGTGCTGGTCTTCGCCGAGGGCGAAGGCGCGCGCCTGGCCGCAGAGGCGGGCGCGGACATCGTGGCCGACGATGAAACCGTCAAGAAAATTCAAGAAGGCTGGTCCGAGTTCGACGTCGCCATCGCCACGCCGGAGGTGATGGGCAAGGTGGGGCGGTTGGGGCGCGTGCTCGGCCCGCGCGGGCTGATGCCCAACCCCAAGACCGGAACCGTCGTCCCGGCCGGCGACCTGCCCCGCGTTATCAAAGAGTCGAAAGGCGGCCGCGTCGAGTTCCGCGTGGACAAGACCGGCAACCTGCACGTGCCCATCGGCAAGGTGTCGTTCAGCGAACAGCAGTTGTATGAAAACTTCGCGGCTCTCATGCAGGCGATCGTCAAGGCCAAGCCCGCCTCGGCCAAGGGCACGTACCTGCGCAAGGTGGTGCTCACGGCGACGATGGGGCCGGGCGTGAAGGTGGACGCGAACGCGGCGGCCACAATGGAGGCGGCCGCTTAGGCGGAAATCACGACTTCCAAATCTCAAAGTCCAAAACTTCGCCGCAGACCGCAGGCCGGGGGTCATCCCCGTAAGCCCTGCCGAGGTGAAGGCTGACAGAGGCGTTTTCACGCCGAGTCCATAGGCTCCTGCGCCTGCGCGCGGTCTGAAAAGTCTTTGCTTCGCACGTGCGGCAAAGACTTTTGTTTTCTGGCGCGAGTGGATGCACGCAAACTCTAACTCAATACTCGAACTCTATCTCGAAAGGAGGTGAACGGACATTGGCTATCACAAAAGAGCGCAAAGAAGAACTGGTAAAGGAGTATGGCACCCTCATTCAGAAGAGTGAGGGCTTGATCCTGATCGCGTACCGGGGCCTGGACATGAAAGGTATGGGGCCACTGCGCACCAAAGTGCGTGAGGCCTCCGGCGAGCTGCACGTGGTCAAGAACAAGCTTGCCCGGTTGGCCCTGCGGCAGGCTGGCACGACCGTGCCCGACGAGCTGTTTACGCAGACGACCGCCATCGGCTTCGCGTTTACGGATGTGCCCGCCGTGGCTAAGGCGTTGACGGCCTTCGCGAAAGACTCGGAGTTCGTCAAGGTGAAGGGCGCGGTGCTGGGCAGCCAAGTGCTGACCACCAAAGAAGTGGAAGCGCTGGCCGAACTGCCGCCGCTGCCCGTGGTCCGCGCGCAATTGCTGGGCCTGCTCAAGACCCCGGCCTCCCGTCTCACGGGCGTCGTCGCCAGCGGCGTGCGGCAAGTCGTCAACGTGGTCAAGGCGTTTTCGGAGAAGGAAGCGCCTGCCACCGCATCGTAAATGGAGATAGGTGGTTAGAGATTGCGCCAATCTCCAATCTCGAATCATGAATTAGCGACTAAAGGAGCGCTATCCAATGGCTGATCTAACGAAAATGGTCGAAGAACTGAGCGGGCTGACAGTGCTGGAGGCCGCGCAACTGACCAAGATGCTGGAAGAGAAGTGGGGCGTTTCCGCCGCCGCGCCCGTGGCGATGGCGGCGATGCCCGCGATGGCCGCGGGCGGCGCCGCGGCCGCCGCGCCTGCCGAGGAGAAGACCGAGTTCACTGTGACCCTCAAGGACGTGGGCGCGAAAAAGATCGAGGTCATCAAGGTCATCCGCCAGTTGACCAACCTCGGCCTCAAGGAAGCAAAAGACCTGGCCGAATCGCCCAACGCCAAGGTGCTGGAAGGCGTGGGCAAGGACGCCGCCGAGGACGCGAAGAAGAAGCTGGCCGAAGCCGGCGCGACCGTCGAAATCAGCTAGCCTCACCGGGAGTCAGACCCTCCCCCAACAAGCCGCCGGCGCGCTGCGCACCGGGCGGCTTGTTTTTAATTGTCCGGGTGGATGGGTATAATCAGCGAACGATGTTCCCCCGCCGCTGGGTCGTGCCCGTTCTCCTCACCCTGCTCGCGGCTGCTCTGCGCGTGAGCGGCCTGGCCGATTTCTGGACGAGCAGCGACCACGGCTATCCGCTGGCGCAGGCCATCGGCCTGTTGCAGAGTGGGCGCTGGCCCGGCCTCGGCCAGGATACCTCGATCCTCTTCGCCAATCCGCCGGGCATGTCGTACATGGTCCTCGTGCCGTGGGCGATTTGGAGAAGCGCATGGGGCGTCGGCTATTTTGTGATCGCCCTGAATCTGTTGGCGGTCCCGTTGACGTATGCCTTGATGCGCGGAGCGGGGGATGAATGGCAGGCGCGGGCTGCCGCGCTTCTGGTCGCCGTCAACCCCTGGACCATCTTCTACAGTCGGGGCACATGGGTGCAGGGGCTGCTGCCGCTGTGGACGACCCTGACGTTTGTACTGTTCATGCGGGCGCTGGGCGGGCGCGGCGCGCCCCGGCGGGCGGCGCTGATTGCGGCCTGGGCGGCGTTGACGGCGCTTACGCAGATGTACCTGCTCGCCTTTCTGAGCGTGGCGCAGGCGGGCTTGATCGTGCTGGTGAACTTTCGGCGGGTGGCTTGGCGCGCGCTGTTGAGCGGCGCGTTTCTGTTTGTGATCGTCACCGGGGTGTACGCTTATCAATTGGCTGTGAACTGGGAGAGGCAGTCGGCGCGCGTGAGCCGGTTCTGGGGGACGGGCGAGCCGCTGCGCTTTCAATCCGCGGCGCTGGAGCATGCGCTGCGGTATGTGACCGGGCGCGATTACGAGATCGTCAATGGCAACGATGGGACCCCCGCCTGGAAAGTGCGACGCGGCCTCTCTCTGACGATCGGCGTGGCGCTCACATTGGCCGTTGTGGCCGGGATCGTGCGGGCCATCGCGCGGATCGCACGGCGCGCTCCCGATGCTTCCTTTTGGCTGTCTGCCCTTCTGTGGTGGAGCGTGCCAATTGTGGCGATGAGCGTCACGCGCCAGCCCGTGCATATCGTGTATCTAGTGCTGACGTTGCCGGCCGGTTATGTGTTCGCAGCCCCTATCCTGGCCCCGCTGGCGCGCGGCTGGCGCGGCCTGGTCCTCGCCGGCCTGCTGGCCCTGACCTCTGGCCTGTTGCTCCGCGCGGGCAATCAGGCGGTGGCGCAACGCCCGGCAGGGGAGAATCTGGATCAGCTCTCCATCCAGGCGTTGCTGTCGTTTCAGCCCACCGCCGCGCGGCTCGTTGACCAATATGGCTTGCACGAAATCTATGCGCCATTAGTGTCGGAGTCCCTGAGTGCGAAAGTCGGGCGGAATTTGCAGGCTGTCAGTTGGTCCGTGTTGCCGCAGTTCTTGATCTTCCCGCTCAACCGCCCGGCTTTGTATGTGCGTGGGCAGGGCGGCGCCCTTGCGCCCCCACTGCCTCTGAGCGAACGCGTGGCGCGGCTTGACTATCCGGGCGGCGATGCGATCAGCTTCGACCTGATCCCCGCGTTCACCCGCGACCAGTTGGCGGCGCTCCCGCAGAACCGAGTGGATTGGCCGACGGCGGAGGGGTTGACACTGATCGGATATGATCTCTCTCCCACCGGACACCAGCTCACCGTGTACTGGTTGATAGAAGCGCTTGCCGAAGAACGGAAGGGTTGGCTGTATGCGCCGTACGCTCATCTCATCAACGCGCTGGGCCGGCAAGTCGCCAATGTGAGCGCGCCCGGCCTGCCGGGCCATTATTACCGGTTGGGAGACGTTTACCTGTATCGCATTGAGCTGCCGGATTTGCCCGCCGGAGACTACCAGCTGGAGCTGGGCCTGTTTGACGGGCTGCATCAGCTGGGCATTACCTTCCTGCCCTCCGGCGACACGCCGCGTCCCTTCTATCTGGGCTCCCTGACGCTCCCGTGAGTTTGATGTATCATTCAGGCATGACCACCACCCAGCCTACCCGTGTCCTGGTAATTGAAGACGAAGACCGCATCCGGCAATTCCTCCAGCGCGGCCTCACCTACGAGAACTATCGCGTGGATGTGGCCGCCGACGGGCCGACCGGCCTCGCGCTGGCCCGCGAGAATCCGCCGGACATCGTGATCCTGGACTTGATGCTGCCGGGGATGGACGGGCTGGAAGTCTGCCGCCGGTTGCGGGCGGGCGGGCCGGTCCCCATCCTGATGCTCACGGCTAAAGACTCGGTCGGGGATCGGGTGCAGGGCCTGGACGCCGGGGCCGACGATTACCTCGTCAAGCCTTTCGCCTTCGACGAATTGCTCGCGCGCATGCGCGCGCTGCTCCGCCGCGCCACGCCCTCCCAGCCTGAAATCCTCCATTTTGCCGACCTGACGCTCGACACAGGCGAGCGCCGGGCCTTTCGCGGCGAGCGCGCGATTGAATTGACGGCCAAAGAATACGAACTGCTCGAACTCTTCATGCACCACCCCCGGCAAGTGCTCACACGCGAGGTCATCTTCGACCGGGTGTGGGGCTATGATTTCGGCGGCGAGAGCAACATCATCGAAGTGTACGTGCGCTACCTGCGACAGAAGACCGAAGCGAACGGCGAGCCGCGCCTCGTGCACACCGTGCGCGGCGTGGGCTACGTCCTGCGTGAGGAGTGACGGCTTCGTGCAGTCATTATCCGTCCAATCCGTTTCATCCGTTAACCCACCTCTCATCTGCTTCTCACACACGACTCACTGCCTGTTCAAGCCCTGCCGTAATACTGATCCTGCGGCCGCTTCTCGTCCCATCCGATCCCGGCTGCGGAGGTCAGCATTCATCCCGCCTCGCGACCCGTGACCCTGCGCCTGCGCCTCACGTTCTGGTACTCCACTGTCCTCGCCCTGATCATCTCTCTCTTCGGCGCGGCGGTGTATGGGATTCTCGCAGCCAGCCTCACGCGCCAGATTGATCTGAGCCTCGCGGCCGCTGCCGATGAGATCATTCGCACCAGCCGCTTCAGCCCCGAGTTGCAGACCGTCCACATTCCTCCGAACCTCGATCAGTTTGGCGGCCCCAACATCTATGTGCAGGTGTGGGGAAGTGATGGCACGCTCGCCAACCAGTCGGCCAGGCTGACGTATAAGGATCCCCTGGATCCCGGTGGATTGGCCGAGGGCCGCCGGGCCCTGCGCGATGTCCGTATCGGCCGGATTCATCTGCGCGTGCTCACGGAGCCTATGCAGACCGCCATTGACAACCAGGTGGTCGGCTACGTCCAGGCGGCGGCAGACTTGCGCGTGCTGGACGACGCGAAAAGCAGGTTGCTGCTCATCTTGATCGGGGGCGGCGTGGCGGCGGTGCTGTTGGCGGCGCTGGTCGGCGGGATGACGGTCAGGCAGGCGCTTCAGCCACTGGAGGCCATCACCCAGACCGCCTTGAAGATCACCCGGGCCGACGATCTCTCACGCCGTATCCCGATGGACGGCGCGCCGCAGGATGAGGTTGGGCGGCTGGGGATGGCGTTCAACGAATCGCTCGAGCGGCTGGAGCGGCTCTTCAATGCCCAGCGCCGCTTTCTCGCCGACGTCTCGCACGAGCTGCGCACGCCCCTCACCGCTATCCGCGGCAACGTGGATTTGCTCCGCCGCATGGGCGGGGCCGACCCCACCTCGCTCGACGCGATCCAGTCCGAAGCCGAGCGCATGAGCCGGCTGGTCGGCGATCTGCTGCTGCTGGCGCAGGCGGATTCCGGCAACCTGCCATTGGCGCGCGACCATGTGGAACTGGACACGCTCCTGTTGGAGGTTTTCCGCGAGGCGCAGATGCTGGCCGCCGGCGTGCACGTGAGCATCGGCGAGATTGACCAGGCCGTGGTGACTGGCGACCGTGACCGGCTGAAGCAGTTGTTGCTGAACCTGGTGAGCAACGCAGTCACGTACACGCCCGAGGGGGGGCGCGTGACGCTGGGGCTGGCGCGCGTCAACGAATTCGCCCGCATCGCCGTTTCGGATACCGGGGTCGGTATCCCGCCCGACGAACTGCCGCACATCTTCGACCGCTTCTATCGCGTGGACAAAGCCCGGTCGCGGTTGATGGGCGGCGCCGGGCTGGGGCTGTCCATTGCCCAGCGCATCGCGCACCTGCACGGAGGCCGCCTCGAAGCGATGTCTGAAGGCGAAGGGAAGGGGACGACGTTTTGTGTTTGGCTGCCGCTGGCGAGGAGGCCGACGCAGGTCACGCTTGCGGCGTAGCGCCGGCGGCTACGTCGTCACGCTCAAAGCGTGACCTACTTTGCCAACCCCAGTTCTTGCGCCGCGCGCGCGCACAGGCTCGCGCCCCCGGCGTTGAGCCACTCCTGCAAACGCGGGCTGGCCGTTTGCCCGCTCATCGCGTCTTCGTAAATCCCCGTTCCCCAGTACCAATAGCGCTTGGTCTCATTTGACCAGAGCGAGCTGTCGCGCCCGATGACGCTATGCCCGCCGTTGTATCCGGCGAGTGCGAGGCCCACGTTGCCGCCCGCGCGCGCGAGGCCGAGCGCGAGATACGCCATCCCGCGCTGGGCATTGGTGTCCGGGTCCTGCATCACGTCGTCCGGGCCGAAGTGGAACGGCATCACCTGAAACAACCCCTGCGCGCCCGACGACGACACCGCGCTCGGCGCGCCGCACGATTCAATCTGCATCACGGCCGCCACCAGGTTGGGATCGAGCTCGTGCTGCGCGGCCCAGTCCGTGATTTTTCCGGCCCAGTATTGCACCTCGGGCGTGAAGATGGGCGAGAGCGCGGCGGGCGCGGTGGGCGCGGATGCTTCCGGCGGGGCCGATACGGAGACGACCCGGCTACTTCCCTCGGCCCTGACGACCTTCCACATCCCGCCGACCAGCCAACTCCCCATGATCACCACCATGGCGAACAGCAACAGTTCGAGCGGCACGATGACGAGATGGATGGCGGGACGCGGCGTCATGTGATGACTCCCTTGTTCTTCTTCGCACGCGCGCCGTTGCGCGGCTGAAACTCCGGGCCGGTGGTGTTGTCGCCCACGCCCAACCAGAAGTGGTTGATCATCACCGTGCGCATAGGCCGGAGTTGCACGCCGGCGCTCACCCGCAGCCCTTCGGCTGCGCTCAGGGTAGACTCAGTCGAACGGGCGCGCTCGGCGGGCAGCATGCTTGGATGCACAAAGCACACCGTTGGGGTTGCGCCGTATTTGTTTTTGAAATACTCAACCGCGCTCGCCACTTTCGCGTCGAGCGGCCGTTTCGTATCGTCGTCGTACCACAGCATCCCGATGTCCATATCCCACCTCTAATTTCGTTCTGCGCCGGAGCGGCCGGCGGCCTCGGAGGGACGGGGCGCAGCCGGACGGAGGCCGCTGTTTCCATTGCCGTTGTTGGGATAGCCGGGTTTGGGAGCAGGGCGCACCACGGGCGCGGGCGCAGCCGCGGGCCGCACCGGCGGCGCAGGCGGCGCAACCGGTGGCCTCACCGCCTCGGCGGGCCGGGGGCGCTGATCGAAGTCCTCATCCTGGTCGTCCCCGATCATGCGCACCGGGCGTGGGGCGCTCTTGGGCGCAGACCGGAGCAGGGGGGTGCGCTCCGCGCTCGCGGCGCTCGTGTTCCGCAGCGACTCTTCGGCTTGCGAGAACAGGCGGTCGCCCGCCATCGAGAACGTGCCGATGATCAAAATGCGGATGAGCCAGACGAGCACGGCCACGAACACCGGCACGATGGTGAGGAGCTCGTCGCGGCCCAGGATTTCGTTGCCGAGCGCCTGGCGGTTGAGCAGCGCGATGGAGACGCCCCACCACGTGAGCGTGGCATTCATGGTGGCGGCCAGGAACCACGCCCCGAGCAGATACCAGACTTCCAGCTTTTCGCTGCGCCCCTTCTCCGGCGTGAACAGCCGGGCGATGCCCGCGAAGTCCATGCCGCAGAAAGCGAGCGAGAGGATCATCGCCCAGCGGATGCCCAGGAAGCGGATGTCGCCGAGCAAATCGGTGAGGGCAAAATCCGTGGTCGTGTAATTGAACACCTCGAAGGCCAACAGCGCGCTCACGATGATGGCCCCGAAGATCATGCCACGCTGCATCTTGTATCTCTCGAATACCCGCATCCCCCGCTTGAGAAGATCACCGCCGCGATTATTGGTGTACATATTGGCTTCTCCCAGCACTGTTTTTACAGCCGGCCCAAATGCCATAATCCCTATCGGGATATTAGTACAAATGTTCTAGTGTGTCAAGAGGTGGGGATTTCAAAGAAACCAGGGGCAAGATCTGGCGGTTTCTGCTGATGTGTTGGAATTTTGGACAGAATGGGTGGACTAACTTATCCGGGGTTCAGTCAGGCGAAGACGTTCCGCTCGTATTCGCTCACAAGAGGCCGCACTGCTCTTCAAAAGCCTGAATTCTATTGGGTCAACAGAGGTTGCAAGGCCAGCACCGCGTACAACAGCGCGACGGCGAGGCTGTTGTTGACGGCGTGCACGGCGACCGGAACCCAGAGAGATTGACTGCGCTCGTATATCCAGGCGAGGACGAAGCCGAGGATGAGATTCGAAATGCCAATCGCGATGTCGCCGTGCGCGATGGCGAATACCAGTGCGCTGGCCACAATCCCGATCCACATGCCATAGCGCCTGCGAAGCCATCCGTACAGCACACCCCGGAAGAACAATTCCTCTGCAAACGGAATCATCGCGCCCGCCATTAGCAGGGTGCTGAGGAAGCCGGCCCACGAGAGCTCAGAGGCGAGGATGTCCGCCCGCGCTTGCAGGTTCTCCATCGGCAAATGGAGGAGGAGTTGAATGCTCAAGCCGACGACGACACGCACGGGGATGAAGAACAGGGCGATGACTACGGCGGCGAGCAGCCAGAGCCGTGGCGCGGGCCGCACGCCGAGTTCGGCCCAGCTCACCTTGCGCCGGAGCACGCCCAATCCGTACACACTTCCGATCAACGCAATCACGTTGACCGCATAAAGCAGCAGGCTGGCGGCCAGCGACAGTTCCATCAGGCTGCCGACGATGTAACTGCCGAGGATCAGCAGGCCAATGCCAGTGACGAGGATCACGATCACATCTAGCGCGCTCAACGAGCCGAGGCGCGGCTCAGGTTCAGGTAGAACAGTGACGTCGTTCATTTGAGATTCGCAGATCTGTGAGGTCTCCGAGACCTCGCAGGTCTTGATTACAAAGAAAGTTCACACCCTCGGCCAATCCAACAGCATCACCTCCAGCGCCAGCCGGGTGTTCACGTTCTTCTCCAGCAACTCGCCAGTGCGGCGGAGGGCGGCGAGCGCCTGGCTCGCCGCGAGGGCGGAGAGCGTCTGCGCGAGATTACGAATCTCGCTCTCGCGGTCAGGGTTGGTGAGGGGGGCGGCGGCCCCGGTGGAGGCGAGCATCACGTCCCGCCAGAAGCTCAGCCACAAATCCAGCGTATCTTGAATGCGGTCGAGGCTGCCTTCGCGCGAGAGCCGGTCGGCGTAGGCGAACCGCTCCACGCGCGTGGCGGCGAGCAGGCGGCGGAGGTCGTCCAGTTTTTGCGCGCGCGCGTCGAGCGCGTCTTTGTCCTGCGACATGCGCACGGCCCAGCCCAAGCGCCCGCCGGACAGGTGCGCGAGCAGGTCGGCCTGCTCGGCGGGGACGAGCCACTGCGTGATCAGCGCGTCGCGCACGGCGTCGAAGGGCAAGGGGCGGAGGGCGATGACCTCACAGCGCGAGACGATGGTGGGCAGAAGATCATCCGCGCGCTCGGCGGTGAGCAGGATCACCGTGTTCCCCGGCGGCTCTTCGAGCGTCTTGAGAAAGGCGTTCATCGTCTCGACGTTCGCGGCGTCGAAGCGCAGCAGGCGGGCCACGCGGCGTTTGGCCTCGACCGGCTTGAGCGAGAGATCGTAGATGAGCTGGCGCACCGGCTCGATCTTGATCTTCTCGGCGCGCACGCGCTTGCCGCTGATCTCCGGGGCGATGGTGAGCAGGTCAGGATGCGAGCCTTTGACGGCGAGCTGGCAGTGGCGACACTGACCACACGGGGCATCGAGCGAAGAGCACAACAGCGCGCGGGCGAATTCGGTTGCGAGCGTGCGCTTGCCGAGGCCTTCCGGGCCGGTGAAGAGGTAGGCGTGCCGGACGCGGTCGAGCGCCAGGTCGCGCTTCAACATCTCCACGGCCCACGCGTGGCCGATAAGGTTCCAAGGCATGAGGGTATTCTAGCATGATAGAAGGCAGTAGGCAGAAGGCAGTCGGCAGTCATGAAATGCCATTGGCCGCCTTCTGCTTTCTGCGGTCTGCCTTCTGTACGGTCATTGCCAAAACCCCGCGCCCTCGTTATAATGCCAGCAGTTCGGGCGGTTAGCTCAGTTGGTTAGAGCATCGCGTTGACATCGCGAAGGTCGTAGGTTCGAGCCCTATACCGCCCACTAGCGTATCGCTTATCGCAGATGGCTTATCGCAAGTAAGCCGGAATGCGGGCGATACGCGATGTGCCATAAGCGTGTTGACCGGGACGAGTAATCGCGTGGACGCCTCAGGGAGGCCGGGCCGACGACTGTGAGCCGGGCCAGCCGAAGCGCGACGAAAACCACCCGCGAGCGTGAACCCGAACCGCCGTAGGGGCGACCCGTTGTGGTCGCCCGGCGCAGTAGGGTAAACGGGACGGCCCGTTATAGCCGTAGAGATAGTCAAGTAGTCGAATAGTCGAATAGTCGGGTAGTCAAGCGGTTGACTACAAGACTATCTGACCCCAAGACTACCTGACTAAATCGGGTGGAACCGCGTGAGCGGGCGCAAGCGCCTGGACTCTCGCCCCGAACGTGGGCGGGAGTTTTTGTTTTGGGCGCAGACCTGACAGGTTTCCAAAACCTGTCAGGTCTTGACCCGAGGAGAAAGCACTATGACTGACGACACCACTATCACTCTCAAGCGGCTCCCGCGGAGGCCATGAGTCAGGGCGTTCACCTGTGCCTGCGGCCCAGGCGCAGGCAATTGTACGCCCCCACCCTCCGCCGGACGCCGCGTGCCAGGGCAGGCATAAGACCTGCCCTCACCGAACCTTCCGGCGGGGAGGCGGCATGGCGGCCCCTCGCCCATTTTCAGATTGATGAGGAGTCTGCCATGAACGACAACATGCCTGAAATCGCGGAGCGAGTCCCCAAAGTGGCCTTGCTTCCGGTCGAAAATCAGATCGAATTAGAATGGGCCAACGTGCTGAGTTGCGGTGCACCCGGCCCGAGCCGCGAAGGACCGATCTTGTTTCATCAAGACGCGGACGATTGGAATGATCAACGCCTGACAGGTCTCTAAGACCTGTCAGGTGTCGCAGATAGGAGACGAGAGTGCCTGAACAACCGAAAGAGCGTTACGAGGAATCCGAGCTTTACAAAATCCGCCACTCCACGGCGCACGTGATGGCGCAGGCGGTGATGGAGATGTTCCCCGGCCAGGCGAGGATCGCCATCGGCCCGCCGATCGAGGACGGCTTCTACTACGACTTCGACCTGCCGCGCTCGCTCACGCCCGAAGACCTCGAGGCCGTCGAGAAACGCATGCGGCAGAGCATCGCCGGGAAGCACAAGTTCGCGCGCAGGGAGGTGAGCGCGGACGAGGCGCGGGCGCAGTTCACAGACCAGCCGTACAAGATCGAATTGATTGACGGGCTGGAGCAGGGCGGGGTGGACGAGTACGGGAACCCTATCGCCGAGAAGCCCGTCATCTCGTTCTACACGCACGACACGTTCACCGACCTGTGCCGGGGGCCGCACGTCGAGCATACGGGACAGATCAACCCCTCGGCGTTCAAGCTGCTCAGCATCGCGGGGGCGTACTGGCGCGGGGACGCGAGCCGGCCACAGCTCCAGCGCATCTACGGCACGGCGTGGAAGACGAGCGAAGAACTGGAGCAGTATCTCTGGAAGCAGGAAGAGGCCAAAAAGCGCGACCACCGCAAGCTGGGCAAGGAGCTTGGGCTGTTCTACTTCTCCGACGACGTCGGCCCCGGCCTGCCGCTCTTCACGCCCAAAGGCGAGATGCTCCGATACCTCATGGAGTCGTACGTGCGCGAGACGCAGACGCGCTACGGCTACCAGCACGTGTGGACGGGACACATGGTCAAGGAAGACCTGTATCATCGCTCAGGCCACTACGACAACTACAAGGAGTCCATGTTCCCGCCGATGGAGGATGAGGGAGTCAGGTTCCGGCTCAAGCCCATGAACTGCCCCAGCCACATGACGCTGTACAACGAGATGGGCAAGCACTCGTACAAGGAACTGCCCCTGCGCTTCGCCGAGTTTGCCACGCTCTACCGCTACGAGAAGACGGGCGAACTGAGCGGCCTCACGCGCGTGCGCGCAGTCACGCAGGACGACTGCCACATCTTCTGCCGCCCGGATCAGGTTCAGGAAGAGTTCAGCCTGTGCCTGAAACTGATCCGCGAGGTCTTCGACCGCTACGAGTTGAAGGACTACCGCGTGCGGCTCTCGCTGCGCGGGAGCCAGGGCAAGTATGTGGCCGACGACGAGAAGTGGGCGCAGGCCACCGCCGCGCTCAAGGCCGCGCTCGACGCGAACGACGTCGGATACGAATCGGTCGAGGGCGAGGCCGCCTTTTATGGTCCAAAGGCAGACTTCCTCGCCAAAGACGTGCTGGGTCGCGAATGGCAGCTCTCCACGATTCAGGTAGACTTCATCCAGCCCGCACGCCTCGGGTGCGAGTACACGGGCGAGGATGGAAAGACACACACGCCCGTCCTCCTGCACCGCGCCGTCACCGGCTCGACGGAGCGGTTCCTGGGCGTCGTCATCGAACACTTCGCGGGCGCGTTCCCGCTCTGGCTCGCGCCTGTGCAGGCAATGATGATCCCGGTGGCCGACCGGCATATCCCGTACGCGCGCGAGGTGGCGGAGAAGCTCAGGGCGCAGGGCTTCCGCGTGGAAGTGGACGAGCGCGGCGAGCGCATGCAGGCCAAAATCCGCGACGCGACGATGCAGAAGATTCCGTATATGCTCGTCGTCGGCGATAAGGATCAGGCGGCGGGCGCGGTCTCGGTGCGCCTGCGCTCCGGCGAGGACTTGAAGGCGAAGACGCTGGACGAGTTCGTCGCGCTGGCGAGGGCGGAGTTGTAGTCAACGGATGGAGCGGATGTAATGGATGAAGGGCGACGTGATAAACGTCGCCCTTTTTTGTCGCATTTGCTCGATTATGGGCTATACTTATGGCATCATCGTTGGCAAGACATCCGGTGTCTGACTGACCGGGAAGACCCTCGCGTGATCGGCACAACCCTCCACAACCGTTACCGCATTGACGCCGAGCTGGGCCAGGGCGGCATGGGCCGAAGGGCAGGTGATGTGGAGCAAGCGATTGCTTATGCGCTGGAACAGAGCGATGCCTAAGCTTCTGAATGAAGATCTGTGTGCAACGGTGTTGTTACCTGTTGTTCGCGCCTGATGCGCAAGGAGTATCTCCATGGTTGAACAGAAAGTTCATCCCCTCAGCCTCTCCAATCTCCTCCGCCCCGAAGTGCGCGCGAATCCGTATCCCTTCTACCAAACCTTGCGCGCCGAAGACCCCGTCCATTGGGACGAGCCGATGGGTTTCTGGGTGTTGACCCGCTATGACGATGTTGCTATGGCCTTCAACGACCCGCGTTTCTCCCGCGCGCAAGGGCTGATGGGCGGGTTCCAGCGATTGCCGGAAGCAGAGCAAAGAATCGCCGAGCCGGTTTACCGTGCCTACGCTCAATCCATGCCGTACACCGACCCGCCGTACCACACGCGCTTGCGCGGACTCGTGAACAAGGCCTTCACCCCGCGCGTCGTCGAGCGAATGCGCCCGACTATTCAACAGGTTGTAGACGACTTGCTCGACGCGGTTGAGGCCAAAGGCGGGATGGACGTGATCCGTGATCTGGCCTACCCGTTGCCCCTCGTCGTCATCGCCGCAATGCTCGGCTTCCCAATCGAAGAACGCCAGCAGCTCAAAAAATGGTCTGACGACTCGTTCGCCGTCCTCGGCATCGTCCGCCACTCGCCCGAACTCATGGAAGGAGCCGCGCGGAGCATGGCCGAAATGTCGGCCTACATCACCGCTCTGAGTAAAGACCGCCGGCTGCAACCCAAAGAAGATTTGCTCTCCGCGCTCGTCACAGTCGTGGACGAAGGTGAGCGATTGACTCAAGACGAACTAATCGCCAACGTCGCCGTCCTCCTCGCCGCCGGACACGAAACAACCTCCAACTTGATCGGAAACGGCGTGCTGGCTCTGCTCCGCCACCCCGACCAACTACAAAAACTGCGCGCCGATCCCGCGCTGGCCGTCTCGACTGTCGAAGAAGTGATGCGCTACGACAACCCGGTGCAAATCGTCTATCGCTCGGCGGCGGAGGACGTGGAGCTGGGCGGCAAACGCATCGCCAGGGGCCAACTCGTCAACATGCTCCTCGGGGCGGCGAATCGCGACCCCGACCATTTCTCTGATCCAGACCGCTTCGACCTCGTCCGCGACGAAGGCAAGCACATCGGCTTCGGCCTCGGCATCCACTTCTGCATCGGCGCGCCTCTCGCCCGCCTCGAAGGCCAGGTCGCCTTTACTGCCCTCCTGCGCCGCCTCCCGAATTTGCGCCTCGCCACGGATGTCCTTGAATGGCAAGCGCATCCGACATTTCGCGGAGTCAAGTCGTTGCCCGTCGTTTTTTGAACAGATTGTTCAGCCGTGTATTAGGCGATGACGATGGAACAGTCAGCTGAATACGCACTGGGGAAGGCCGAATGATCGGCGAAATACTGGCAGACCGCTACCGCATTGACGCCGAGCTGGGCCGGGGCGGCATGGGCGTGGTCTATCGCGCGCATGACATCCTGCTCGACCGCGCCGTCGCCGTCAAAGTGTTGAGCGACTCCGGCCTCGGCACGGAGGGCCGCGCCCGCCTCCTGCGCGAAGCGCAGGCTGCCGCCCGGCTCGATCACCCGAATATCGTCTCGGTCTACGACGCGGGCGAGACGGAAAGCAGGCCTTTCATCGTCATGCAACTCGTGACCGGCGCGAGCCTGCACAACTGCGGCCCGCTGTCCCTGCCGCAGATCATCGCCGTCGCGCGCCAGCTGTGCGACGCCCTCGATCACGCCCACGCGCAGGGCATCGTCCACCGTGACCTCAAGCCGGAAAACGTCATGATCTTCGGTTCGGGCGAGCGGCTGATTGCAAAGTTGATGGACTTCGGTCTGGCTCACTCGCGCGATGCGTCGCGGCTGACGCAGGAGGACACGCTGGTGGGCACGGTCTTCTATCTTGCCCCGGAGCAGGCGCTGGGGCAGGAGGTGGATGGCCGCACCGACCTGTACGCACTCGGTGTGATCCTGTACGAGTTGACAACGGGCCGCCTGCCCTTCACCGGAGATGACCCGCTCATCATCATCTCCCAGCACCTCCACGCGCCCGTCATCCCGCCGCGCACGCACAACCCCGAGATCCCGTCCGAACTCGAGTCGCTCATCCTGCGGCTGTTGAGCAAGAAGCCGGACGACCGCCCGGCCTCGGCGCGCGAGGTGCTGGAGGCGCTGACGCTCGATCAGGCGCAATCGCCGGCCCTGCCCAGCGGCGAGGTCACTTTTCTCTTCACCGACATTGAGGGCAGCACCTCGCTGTGGGAACGCGACCCCGACGGGACGCGCGAGTCGCTCGCCCGGCACGATGCCATCCTGCACGAAGTCATCGCCGCGCACGGCGGGCGGGTGTTCAACGTCATCGGCGATGGGGTTCTGGCCGCGTTCTCCAGCCCTGTGCAGGCGGCAGCGGCGGCAGTGGCCGCGCAGCGTGGGCTGGCGTCCGCCGCGTGGGGCGCGACCGGCCCATTGCGCGTGCGGATGGGGCTGCATCGGGGGCCGGCCGAAGTGTTTGGCCGAGGCTATGCACCCCTCCACACGCTCAACCGCGTGGCGCGGATGATGTCCGCCGGGCACGGCGGGCAGATACTGCTCTCGCTGGCCGTGGCCGAGTCGGTACGCGAGCATCTGCCCGAGGGCGTGGGCCTGCGCGATTTGGGCAAGCATCGCCTCAAGGGCCTCAGCCAGGCCGAGCATCTCTTTCAAATCGTCGTGAGTGATTTGCGCGCCGACTTTCCTCCGCTCAAATCCACGCCCCTCGCGCCCACGCCCGACGGAGAAGCGACCTCGCTGCTCGACCGCATCGTGCGCGGCCAACTGGTGGGGCGTGAAGAGGAACTCGCGGAGGCGGTGGCGCTCTGGCAGCGCGCCGCTGTGAGCGAGGGACAAGTGTTGCTGGTGAGCGGCGAGCCGGGGGTAGGGAAGACTCGCTTCGTGCGCGAACTCATCGCGCAGGCATCCGGCGCAACCGTGCTGGTGGGCGAGTGCTACGCCGAGGGCGGCGCGCCCTACGCGCCCATCGCGCAGATGATCCGGCAAGCCCTCGATGAATCCTCCGGCGGCCTCTCCGAGTTCGTCGTGGCCGACCTGCTCACACTTGCGCCCTCCTTGCGCCCGCGCTATCCAGACATTCCCTCGAACCCGCCGCTCGACGCACAGTCCGAGCTGGAGCGTGTGTACGACAGCGTCGTCGAGTTGTGCGCCCGGCTGGCGGCCCGTCGAAGATCCCCGGAGCGTAGCGAGGGGGACGCCCCTCTGCTGCTGTTTGTGGACGACGCGCATTGGGCCGACCCTGGCACGCTCGCCCTCGTGCGCCACCTCGCCCGCCGCGCCGTAAGGGCGAAGCACTATAGCCCCCGAAGCGGCGGAGCGGAGTGGGGTGCTTCGCCCCTACGAATGTTGATTGTGTTGACCTACCGCGAGGTCGAACTGGACGAGGCCCGCGCGCTGCACGAAGTTCTGCTCGACCTCAACCGCGAGCGCCTCGCCGCCCGGATCAAACTCACGCGCCTGAGCAAACAGCAGACGCGCGACCTGCTGGCGGTGATGTTCGCGGAGGAGATCACGCCCGAATTTCTGGACGGCATCTACCGCGAGACAGAGGGCAACCCCTTCTTCATCGAAGAAGTGTGCAAGGCACTGGTGGAGAGCGGCAAGCTGTACTTTGCGGACGGGCGCTGGCACCGGCCCCCGAACATGGCCGAGATGGAGATCCCGCAGAGCGTGCGCCTCGCGATTCAGGCGCGCGTGGGCAAGCTCCCGGAGCCGGCGCAGGACGCGCTCCGGCTGGCCGCCATCCTCGGGCGCGAGTTCGACTTCGAGACGCTGCTGCGGGCCGGGGACCCTTCGACAAGCTCAGGGAGCGAGGAGGCGCTCATCGAGGCGCTGGAAGATGCCGAGCGGGCGCAGCTGGTCGAAGAAGTGAAAGGCAAGGGCGGGGAGGTCTACGCCTTTGTCCACGCGCTGATCCCCACCACCCTGCGCGAAGGCGTGAGCGGCCGCCGCCGCCGTCGTCTGCACCAGCGCGCCGCGCGGGCGATTGAGGCGTTGCGCCCGGACGACTACGAGGCGCTGGCGCACCACTTTGCCGCCGCCGACGAGACGGACCAGGCGGTGGAGTATTCGCGCCGCGCGGCCAAACGCGCCGAAAGTGTATATGCCTACGACGCGGCGATCCAGCACCTGCGCACCGCGCTCGATTTGTTGGAAGCCGGGGAGCATCCCGAACAGCGCCGCGAGCTATTGGAGCAGTTGGCCGACATTCACAGCTTTCTGCACGCCGGGCCGCAAGCCGTCCCGCTCTATCAGGAGGCGATTGAGTTATGGGGCGCCGCCGACCCGATGACCATTGTCCGCCTGCACCGCAAGATCGTCGAGGCCGCGGTCCGCATGAACCGCTGGGCCGACATTCATCGCTTCGAGCCGGACACGCGGACCAGCGCGGAGGCCGGGCTGAAACTTGTGGAAGGCCAGCCCTCGCACGCAGAGACGGTGCGCCTGCTCACCGTGCTCTCGCGGGAAGCGTGGAACAACCACGTTCCGCAGGATTGGGACTCTGCCGAACGCTACGCGCGGCGGGCGGTGGAGATGGCCGAACAGTTGGGCGCGCCCGTCGAGCTGTCCAACGCGCTGAGCGCGCTCAACAGCGTCTATGGCGCGCGCGGGCTGTTTCGCGAGCGAGTGGAGGTGGAATTGCATCGGCTCGCGCTCATTCGCGATCCGCGCTTCGCCGACGCGCGCGAGCGCATCAATGTCCTGTCGGCGGCGGGGGCCGCGCTCGTCTACGTCGGCGAATACGCGCAGGCGATGCCGCACCTGCTGGAGGCTGAACATCTCGCCGGACAGATTCAGGACCTCGATCAACTGCTCTCCGTCCTCCGGGTGCAATCCCACTGCCTGTATCAGATGGATCGGTGGGATCAGGTCGTCGAGATCGAGGAGAAGTGGCGCGCGCTGGAAAAGCGCTATCCCAGTTTCTTCCGGCTGGTGTGGGCGGCCTGTTTTCAGGTGGCGCTCAACGCCAGCGTGCACGCCCGGCGCGGCGATTTCGAGCGAGCCGCGGCGCTCCGTGGAGAGTCGCAGGCCATCATGCTGAGCGCGGACGGCACGCAGGAACGCTGGGGCCGCGACAATCACTATTGACTGTGCCAGCCGCTCATGGCGGAGGGCGAGTTCGCCCTCGTGCGGCAGCATCTGGAAATCGCATTGAGCAAATCGGCGGCGTGGGTCGGGGAGCACGATCTGTACGCCATGCTCGCCGACGCCGCCGCACAGCAGCGCGACGAGGCTGCGTTGCGGCAGTACACGCCGCTCGCCGAAGAAGCCGCCGCGCGCTATGATCATAAACTGTATCAGGCCATCGCGCATCGCGCGTGGGGCGTGGTTCACCGGCTGGCCGGTGAGCACGCCGGGGCCGAAGCGCGATTGAATCAGGCGCTGGAGTTGTTCCGGGGATTGGATACGCGCTGGCAGATCGGGCGCACGCTGTTCGAGCTGGGCGAGCTGGCCCAGACCCGCGGTGAGGCCGCCGGGGCGCGCGCGCACTTCTCGCATGCGCTGACTGCCTTTGAAGAGCTGGGGGCCGCCCCGGACGCGGCCCGCGCGCGCGCGGCGCTGGAGGCCGGATGACCGTCCAACGCGATCCTGAAGAACGCGAACTCAGGCATTTGCATGCCTTCGCCGACTTCGCCGGGGCGCGCGGGCTGGAGATTGGGTGCGGCGAGGGCCGCCTGACGTGGCGGTACGCCGGGGCCGCCGCGCAGGTGGTGGGCGTTGACCCGGACCCAGTGCGGTTGGACGTTGCCTCCCGCGAGATTCCCCCCAGCCTGCGCTCGACTGTCACTTTCGCGCTGGCGAAAGCCGAGGCGCTGCCTTTCCCGCGCGAGACGTTTGACCTCGCCGTGCTGGCCTGGTCGCTTTGATGAATCGAACACGAGGGCATGGTGCATGCCCTGCGAGAAACCTGGCGCGTGCTCGCGCCCGACAGCCTCTTGCTGGATTTGCGCCCGTTGTCGGGGGCGTGGCCGGTTGAAGTCGTCAGCGCCGGAGGGGTGATGGTCACGGGGCACGTGGACGAGTCGGAGGACGTGGCCGACGATCGGGCGGCGGATGCCGCGCTGGCGGCGGTCGAGCGCGAAGGGCTGTTTGCGCGCGAGCGCGACGGCGCCTTTGACTTCAGCTGGTACTGGGATTCGCTCGGCGAAGCGCAGGCCCACATCGCCGAGAAATGGCCGGAGGCGCGTGTGCCGGAAGAGGTGCTGGCGGAGACGCAGCGGCAGATGGCGCGCGCGGGCGGGGGAGCCAGAGTGCGCGCCACCGCTCGCGTCGTGATCTCGCGATGGCGGCGTCTGGGGCCTTGAAAACCCTTCGCCATCGGCTAAAAGCCGGCGGCTACGAGATGTGAAACCCGCGCAGCGGGTTGTCGCTGGTCAAGCCGTCGAACCGATGGCGTAGCAGGCGGCAAACTCCCGCTTGCCACATGCCCCACAATGCGTACAATACCCCCTAAATCTGACTCGTTCTCTCTCAAAAGGAGCGCCACATGGATATCGAAGTCTCGCAAGAGCAGGGTCGCCGTCCCGTCACCGTCTTCCGCATCAAGGGTGAGATCAATATCACCACCTACGAGCAGCTGGAGCAGAAGGCCCGCGAGGCCTTCAACGCCGGGACGCGCGACCTGCTGCTCGACCTCACCGAAGTCACCTACGTCTCCAGCGCCGGGATTCGTGCCCTCAACAACGTCTTCAAGCTCCTGCGGAGCGACGCGCCCGAGGAGAGCGACGAGGCGATGCGCAAAGGGCTGAGCGACGGGACCTTCAAATCGCCGCACCTCAAGCTGCAAGGCCCCTCCCCCCGCGTGCTCGAAGTGCTGAAGATCGCCGGGGTGGACATGCTCCTGCAAATCCATCAGAATCGCAAGGACGCCCTCGCCTCGTTCTGAAGCCCACGCCGTCTAGCCCGGCCCGGTTCACCACAGCGGTGGGGCGAGACCATCATGCTCACTTCGGTTCTGGCAAACCGCTACCGCCTGGATGCCGAACTGGGGCGCGGCGGCATGGGCGTGGTCTATCGCGCGTACGACACGGTGCTCGACCGCGCCGTGGCGGTGAAGGTCATCTCTGCGGGGGAGCTCGGCACGGCGGGCAAGGCGCGCCTGCTCTACGAGGCGCGCGCGGCGGCCAAACTCAACCACCCCAACATTGTCTCCGTTTACGATGCCGGGGAAGCCGACCCCGCCCCATCGAGCGGGGCAGGCAGCACACCCTTCATCGTCATGGAGCTTGTCGAAGGGCAGACGCTATGGCAGCGCGGTGCGCTCGCCTTGCCGGAAGCCGTCCGCGTTGCCCAGCAGGTATCGGCTGCGCTTGAGCACGCCCACGCCAGCGGCATCATCCACCGCGACCTCAAGCCGGAAAATATCGTCATCACCCAGACGCAGACGGCGAAGCTGATGGACTTCGGCCTCGCCCGTTCACTCGCGGGGCCGCGCCTCACCACCGAAGAGGGCGTGGTCGTCGGCACATTCTCGTACCTCGCGCCCGAAATCCTCATGGGGCAGGAGGCCACCGCGCTCTCCGACCTGTATGCTCTGGGCGTGATCCTCTACGAGCTGACGACCGGCCAACCGCCCTTCACGGGCGACAACCTGGTGTCCATCATCTCGCAACATCTGTACGCGACCGTCGTCCCGCCTAGCACGCACAACCCCTCCATCCCGCCTGCGCTGGAGACGCTCATCCTCCGTCTGCTGAACAAGCCGCCCGCCGACCGCCCGGCCTCGGCCGCTGAAGTACGAGAGGCGCTGGAGCGGATTCAACGGGGCGAGACGGCTCCCGCGGTAGAGACGCGCCCTGGCGCGTCTCTACTCGACCGGATTGTGCGCGGGCGGCTGGTCGCGCGCGATCGCGAGTTCGCCGAGGCGCGGGCGGTCTGGCAGAAAGCAGCCTCGGGCGAAAGCGGGGTGCTCCTCATCAGCGGCGAGCCGGGCATCGGCAAGACGCGCCTCGTGCGCGAACTCGTCACGCACGCGGAACTCGCGCGCGCCACTGCCCTGCTCGGCGAGTGTTACGCCGAAGGCGGCGCGCCGTATGCCCCCATCGCGCAGATCATCCAGAACGTAGGCCC
>Ga0209108_10000425_pt1 | contig 23410 bp, 24 predicted proteins | sample Rifsed10ft1_FD_184003 | JGI IMG/M metagenome (GOLD analysis project Ga0209108, IMG submission 184003) | Soil microbial communities from Rifle, Colorado, USA - sediment 10ft 1 (version 2) | ecosystem: Environmental > Terrestrial > Deep subsurface > Rock core/Sediment | place: Rifle, Colorado...
CGGTCCGGCGGCGATCTCCTACGACGTGAGCGTCGGACGCGAGCATGTCGGGTTCCACCGTTTGGCCCCTGAGCCCGCGCCGGTCCGCGTGATCGACTCCGACGATGCCCAAACGCCTCTTCCCCCCTTCTACGACGGCCTGCGCACCTCGACACCGAGTTTCTTCGCTCGCTCCCCGGTCTGGTGGGAGCATCGGGCTCTCGCCGACCCCGAGGCCCGCCGGAGCGGTTCCACCGCCTATCGGTTCGGTGTCGTCGACGGTGACGATGGCCTCTAAGGCTATGTCCAGTACCGCATCAAGAGCGACTGGGACGATGGCCACGGTGCAGGGAAAGTGACCGTGAAAGACCTCTTCGGCACCACGCCGGAGTCGTGGGCAGGGCTGTGGAGCTTCGTCCTCAACCACGACCTGATCGCCGAGTCCAAGGCCAATCATCGCTCGGGTCAGGATCCACTGTTCGACCTTCTCGCCGGGACCCGACGCGCCAGCGCACAGAGGTTCGACGGCCTCTGGGTTCGGGTCATGGACGTGCCCCGTGCCTTGGAGGCGCGCTCCTATTCGGCCCCGGTCGACATAGTCCTGGAGGTTCACGATCCACTGGGGGACCTGGATGGCAGGTACCGCCTCGTGGCGTCACCAGAGGGCGCCGAGTGTCAACGAACGGACGCCGAGGCGTCAATCAGTCTCGACGCTGAAGACCTCGGGGCGATCTATCTGGGGCGATCCCACTTGAGACCACTGTCGAGGATCGGACGGGTTCAAGGCGACGTCGAGTCCCTGGCTTCTGCCGACGCCGCCTTCACCTGGGACCCCCAGCCCTGGTGCCCCGAGGTGTTCTAGAAAGGGCTGCTCGCGTGGGCGCGGCGGTGTTCCGTGTGCAACCACCCACCCCTACGGTGGCTGAGTGCGCACAAGATCTGGTCAGTCGAAGGTGTGTGCATCTGATCACCGCCAAGGTGGTACAGCGCACACACGATTCTCCGGATTAGATGTCGTAGTACAGATGGAACTCGTAGGGGTGGGGCCGCAACCGCACCGGGTCGACCTCGTGCTCGATCTTGTAGTCGATCCAGGCCCGGATCAACCCCTCGGTGAACACCCCACCGGCCAGCAGGAACTCGTGGTCGTCCTCCAGGGCCTTGAGGGCCTCGGGGAGACTCCCCGGGACCGAGGGCAGACCGGCCAGCTCGGCCGGTGGCAGGTCGTAGATGTCCTTGTCCACCGGGTCATGGGGCTCGATCCGGTTCTGCACCCCGTCCAGACCGGCGAGCAACATCGCGGCGAACGACAGATACGGGTTGCAGGCCGGGTCCGGGCAGCGGAACTCGAGACGTTTGGCCGCCGGCGCCTGGGAGTACTGCGGGATGCGTATCGCCGCCGAACGGTTTCGGCTGGAGTACACCAGATTCACGGGGGCCTCATAGCCCGGCACCAGACGGTGGTAGGAGTTCGTGGTCGGGGCGGCAAAGGCGAGGATCGGAGCGGCATGCTTCAAAAGGCCGCCTATGTACCACCGGGCCATGTCGGACAGGCCGGCGTAACCGGCCTCATCAAAGAACAGCGGAGTGTCGCCGTTCCACAGCGACTGATGGGTGTGCATCCCCGAGCCGTTGTCCTCGAATATGGGCTTGGGCATGAAGGTGACCGTCCTGCCATCCGCCCAGGCCGTGTTCTTCACGATGTACTTGTAGAGGGTCACATTGTCCGCGGCGCGCAGCAGGGTGTCGTAACGCATGTCGATTTCGGCCTGCCCCGCGGTGCCCACCTCGTGGTGCTGAACCTCGATCTGGATGCCTGCCGCCTCGAGGTTGGCCGTCATCTCCGAGCGCAGGTCCTGGAAATGGTCCGTGGGTGGCACCGGGAAGTAGCCCTCTTTGTATCTGGGCTTGTGGCCGAGGTTGCCACCCTCCTCGTATTCCCCGGTGTTCCACGAGCCCTCGATGGAGTCGACGTAGTAGAAGCCCGAGTACTGGTTCTGCCCGTAACGGACGTCGTCGAAGATGTAGAACTCGACTTCGGGCCCCCAGTAGGAGGTATCGGCGATGCCGGTGCTCTTCAGATACTCCTCGGCCTTCTTCGCCACATAGCGGGGGTCGCGGTCATAGGGAGCGCCGGTCACCGGATCGTTGACGAAGCAATAGAGGATGAGCGTCTTCCGCTCCCGGAAGACGTCGTCCACCGCGGTGGTCGGGTCAGGAATCAGGATCATGTCGGACTCCTGAATCTGCTGGAAGCCACGGATCGACGAGCCGTCGAACCCGAAACCGGCCTCGAAGGAGCCCTCCGTCAGCTCGCGGGCAGGGACGGTGAAATGCTGGACCTGGCCCGGCAGGTCACAGAATCGAAGATCAATGAACTCGTACCCCTCGTCTTCGACGAGGGACAAGACGTCGCCTGGCGTCTTGGTCACAGCGCCTCCTTCGGTTGCGTCAATGGTGGACTGATGCGTTCTACCGGTGACGGGTTTCTCGGCCGTTGCTGGAATGTGAACACTGTGTTTCGGGAAGGACCCAGGGCGTCGCTCTGGGTCCGTACCAAGTGCTTAGTACCAGGTACCAAGTACCGGCGACCCCCGGTCGCCACTACCGTCCGGACACGTCATGCCAGCCACCGTAGTCTTGGGTGCCCAGTGGGGTGACGAGGGAAAGGGTCGGGTTGTCGACTATTTCGCCGAGAAGGCCGACTTCGTCGTCCGTTTCCAGGGTGGGAACAACGCCGGGCACACCATCGTCGTCGGTGACCAGCGTCTCGCGCTGTCGCTGATCCCCTCCGGGATCCTCTACCCGCATTGCACCCCGGTCATCGCCTCGGGGACGGTCATCGACCCCAAGGTACTGCTAGAGGAGATGGAGATGGTGGCGAGCAGGGGGCTCGACCCTTCCCGGGTCCGGATCTCGTCCAATGCCCATCTGATCATGCCCTATCACCGCAAGCTGGATGCGATGATCGAGCGTTACCTGGGAAAGAACCAGATCGGCACCACCAAGCGGGGAATCGGCCCCGCCTACACCGACAAGTACGCCCGGGTCGGGATCCGGGTCCAGGACCTGTTCGACGCCAAAATCTTCCGGGAGAAGGTGGAAGCTGCCCTCGACGAGAAGAACCGTCTCCTCCCCAGGATCTACAACAGCTTGCCGATGGACCCCGACGAGATCGTGACCGAGTACCTCGGTTACGCCGAACGGCTGAGGCCACATGTGGCCGACACCTCGCTCCTGATCTGGGAGGGGATTCAGGCCGGGAAAGAGGTTCTCTTCGAGGGAGCCCAGGGAACCCTTCTCGACATCGACCATGGCACCTATCCCTTCGTCACCTCCTCCAACCCCACCGCCGGTGGCGCGGTGGTGGGAACCGGGATTGGGCCCAAGGCGATCGGGGAAGTGATCGGAGTGGCCAAGGCCTACATCTCCCGGGTCGGCACCGGGCCCTTCCCCACCGAGCTCCACGACGAGGTGGGCGACACCATGATCGAGTTGGGTGGGGAGTATGGAACCGTGACCGGCCGACGAAGACGTTGTGGATGGCTCGACCTGGTGGCCCTTCGCTATGCGGCCCGGGTCAACACAATCACCAGCTTCTTCCTGACCAAGATGGACATCCTGTCGGCGTTCGACACCATCAAGGTGGCAACCGCCTATCAGAGCGGCGGGGAGCGATACGACCATTTCCCATCCCAGCAGAGCGTCCTCTATCACTGCGAGCCGGTGTACGACGAGATGCCCGGGTGGCGAGACGACATCACCGGGGTCCGCTCCTACCACGACCTTCCTCGCCCGGCCCGGGACTACGTCGAGTACATCCAGGAGGCGGTGGGAGTCCCCATCGGCTGGGTGTCGGTCGGCCCGGAGCGCAGCCAGCTCATCGAAGTCTCATGAGAGTCCTGCTCATCGGGGGCGGGGGTCGGGAGCATGCCCTGGGGTGGAAGCTGGCGCGGTCGACCAGGGTGGACGAACTGATCTCCCTCCCCGGCAACCCCGGTCTCGCCGAGTTGGGCCCGGTGGTAGAGGGGATAGCGACCACAGATATCGGCGCCATTGCCGCCATGGCCCGGGTTCAGGGTGTGGATCTTGTTGTCGTCGGCCCCGAGGCGCCTCTGGCGGCCGGTGTGGTCGATGCCGTCGCCCGTCTCGGGATCCCGGTGTTCGGCCCCACCCGGGCCGCCGCCCGACTGGAGTCGTCGAAAGCCTTTGCCAAAGAGGTCATGCGCAGGGCCGGTGTCGCCACCGCGACGTCAGGATCCTTCACCAACCCAGCCGATGCCCGTCTCTACCTGGATGCGATGGAGGGCCCGTTTGTGGTCAAGGCCGACGGCCTGGCCGCCGGAAAGGGGGTCCTCGTCACCGATTCCAGGGAGGAAGCCAGTGCGTGGGTTGACCGCTGTTTCGACGGAGCGTTCGGTGACGCTGGGGCGACGGTGCTGATCGAGGGTTTCCTGGAGGGCCCCGAAGTCAGTGTCTTCGCAGTCTGCACCGAACGAGGCGTCCAACCCCTGGCCCCGGCTCGTGACTACAAGCGCTTGCTCGATGGAGACGCCGGCCCCAACACCGGGGGCATGGGCTCCTATTCGCCGGTCGACGACATACCCCCTGATCTGCTCGAGCAGGTGATGGCCAGGGTCATCCAGCCCACCCTGAAGCAAATGGCCGAGGATGGGACTCCGTTCATTGGTTTTCTCTATGCAGGATTGGTGCTCACAAAGACCGGCCCACAAGTGTTGGAGTTCAACGTGCGATTGGGCGACCCCGAGACCCAGGCCGTCCTCCCCCGGTTGGAGTCGGATCTGATCGACGTGCTGGAGGGGGCAGCCCCGGTCTGGTCGGAGACGGCCGCTGTCAACGTGGTCCTTGCTTCAGGTGGTTATCCGGACTCACCGGTGACCGGCGACATCATCAAGGGTCTCGCCGAGATTCCAGACGATGTCCTCGTCTTCCACGCCGGAACCCGACGTGACCGAAAGCGGCTGGTGGTTGACGGGGGCCGGGTGATCAACATGGTGGGCACCGGCACAACTGTCCAAGCAGCCCGGAATCGCGCCTACGAGGCGGTGTCCACGGTCAAATGGCCCGGGATGCAATACCGGACTGACATCGCCGGGTGATCGGGGGCCTCAGTCGCAGCCGTGACGCACCGGCATTCGGTTACCGTCCCCGCTAATGACTCACAAGGTCGCGGTCGTCATGGGCTCCGGATCTGACCGGCCGGTCATGGAAAAGGCCGGGGCGATGCTGGAGCAGTTCGGGATCGAGCAGGTCACCAAGGTGCTTTCGGCCCACAAGACACCGGACCAGGCGATCGAGTTCGCCGCCACTGCGATCGAGCAGGGCTTCGAGGTGATCATCGCGGGGGCCGGCAAGGCGGCCCATCTCGCCGGGGTAATGGCCGCCAAGTCACTGCTCCCGGTGATCGGGGTCCCGCTCAACGCATCGCTCGACGGGATCGACGCCCTGCTGGCCACGATGCAGATGCCGACCGGGATACCCGTGGCCACGGTGGCTATCGACGGGGCTCAGAACGCGGCGCTGCTGGCGATTGCGATCCTCGCCATCAACGACGAGGCCCTTCGCCAGAAGCTGGCCGACTACCGGGTCGATCTCGCCAATAAGACACTGGCTGGTTAGAGGTCCGCGGTTGGGGATACCATTCATCGCTCATGAGTGACATCGTGTTCGAAACGCCCGATCCCCGGGACTTCCTCGATATCGACTCTCTCCTCTCGGCCGAGGAGAAGCTGCTGCGGGGCACAGTCCGCGACTACGTGCAAAAGGAGATCGTCCCTCGAGTCGGTGACTGGTGGGAGGAGGGAAAGCTGCCCCAGGCCGAATTGGCCAAGGCGTTCGGTGACATCGGCCTCCTCGGGATGCATCTCGAGGGCTACGGCTGTGCTGGGACCTCGGCTACCGCCTACGGCTTGGCCTGTCTGGAATTGGAGGCCGGTGACTCCGGAATCCGCTCCTTCGTCTCGGTGCAGGGATCGCTGGCGATGTTCCCTATCTGGAAATTCGGGTCTGAGGAGCAGAAACAGACCTGGCTGCCACGGATGGCGACTGGCGAAGTCATCGGTTGCTTCGGCCTCACCGAGCCCGACTCAGGCTCGGACCCGGCCTCGATGCGGACCAACGCCAAGCGGGACGGGTCCGATTGGGTGATCAACGGAACGAAGATGTGGATCACCAACGGGTCCATCGCAGACATCGCCATCGTCTGGGCCCACAGCGACGACGGGGTCCGCGGGTTCATCGTCCCCACCGACACCCCGGGGTTCTCGGCGCCAGAGATCAAGAAGAAGATCTCATTGCGAGCGTCGGTCACCTCGGAGTTGATCCTCGACGAGGTCAGGGTTCCCGATGATTTCGTCCTGCCCGGCGTGGCTTCGATGCGGGGACCGCTGTCCTGTCTCAACGAGGCCCGCTTCGGGATCGCCTTCGGGGCGATCGGGGCGGCCCGGGCCTGTTATGAGGCCGCTCTGGACTACTCGATCGAGCGTCATCAGTTCGACCAGCCGATCGCATCGTTCCAGCTCACCCAGAAGAAGCTGGTAGAGATGATGGTTGCCGTGCAGCGCGGGACTCTGCTCGCCCTCCATCTTGGCCGGCGCAAGGACGAAGGAAAGCTCTCCCCGGAGCAGGTCAGCTTCGGCAAGTTCGACAACGCGCGGAATTCGCTCGAGGTGGCGAGGACGGCCCGGTCGATCCTGGGGGCCAACGGGATCACCCTGGAGTACCCGGTGATGCGACACATGGCCAATCTGGAGACGGTATTTACCTACGAGGGGACCAACGAGATCCACACCCTGGTGATGGGTCAAGCCATCACCGGCATCAACGCCTTTAGTTGAGCTGGCCTCCCTCGTAATTGGGACCGTGAGGGGTCAAATACGGACCTGCGCAACCCAATTACGAAAGGGCAATGAACTCAGCCAGGTCCCCGTGGCGAGAGATGTCCACGCGTCCCAGCCCCAGCCAGGCGGCGACCGCCTCCAACTCGGCTCGTAGCTCCCGGCCCACCCGCACCATGTCCACCCCCGGCTCGGCGAAGGCACCCCTGACCAGCAAAGCCCCGGCCTTTCGGTCGGTTTTCAAGTCGACCCTCCCCACCAGATGCCCGTCCAACAGAAAAGGCAGCACGTAATAGCCGTAGATCCGCTTCGGCTCGGGCACATAGATCTCGATTCGATAGAAGAAGTCCCACATCCGCTCCACCCGATCCCGATACCAGATGAGATTGTCGAAGGGTGAAAGCAAGGCGCGGCCCTCGACATTGCGGAGCAGCCTGGCTTCCGGGTGGAGATAGGCGGGCCGGTCCCAACCCCGAACCTCGATCTCGACCACGCTGCCCTCGGCCACCAGCCGCTTCAACAAGGGCCGGGCCTGGGGCATCCGGATCCGGTAATAGTCGGCCAGGTCGTCGGCGGTGCCCACTCCCAGGGCACGGGCCGCCCGCTCGAGCAGGATCGACATCGCCTCGTCCTCGGGCACAGTCGGCGCCTCGAGGTGGACCCGAGGTATCACTCGCTCCGCCAGGTCGTATATCCGAACGAAATTGGGCCGATCGGAGGCGGCCACCCGCCCCTGGACGAAGAGCAACTCCAGGGCGACCTTTCCGTCTGACCAGTTCCACATCGACCCGTTTGGGTCCTTGAGCCCCGGATCCTCGAGGTCGGAGGTCTGCAGGGGGCCACGATCCCGGACCTCCTCGAGGATGGCGTCGAGGTACCTGGGCCGGGTGGCCAGCAACTTCTCCGCCGGGGTCCAGATGTAGCCCCGTTCCATCCGCCAACGAAACAACCGGTGGTTCTCGACCGGGAGCACCGAGGCCATGTGCCCCCAATACTCGAACATCTCCCCGGATCGCCAGAGCCACCGATCGAGGGTGGCCCGGTCGTAGGCCCCGAGGCGGGAGAAGAAGGGCATGTAGTGGGCCCGGCTGAAGACATTCACCGAATCGAGCTGGACGACCTGGACCCGATCGAGGACCCGGCGAAAGTGCCTGACATCGACCCGACCTGTGGGTCGGGGCTCGGTGAGCCCCGAAGCGGCCAGGGCGTAACGGCGTGCCTGGTCGATGCTGATGCGGCGCATGGGCGTGCCATCATGCCAGACGTGATCGAGCGCTACACCTTGCCGGAGATGGGCCGGATCTGGTCGGACCAGCGCCGGTTGCGGGCCTGGATGGAAATCGAGGTTCTCGCCCTGGAGGCCTGGGCCGGGATGGGCAAAGTGCCCGACGGAGTGGCTGGAGCCGTGCGCGCGACCAGATGCCCGTCACCCGAGGAGGTGGCGGCCCGTGAGGAGAGCACCAACCACGACCTGGCCGCCTTTGTCGACCTTCTGGGGGAAGCGGGAGGCGAAGAGGCCGCCAGGTGGATCCATTACGGGATGACTTCATCGGACGTGTTGGACACCGCGCTCGGGTCGTTACTGATGGAGTCGGCCGATCTCCTGCTCGGGGCTCTGACCTCCCTGTTCGAGGTGGTCCGACGAAAAGCAGTCGAGCATCGCACCAGCTACATGATCGGCCGCACCCACGGTATCTGGGCCGAGCCCACCACGTTCGGCTTGAAGCTGGCCGGTTGGGCGTTCGAGTTGTCGCGAGATCATTCCCGGCTCACGGCAGCACGGAAATCGGTGGCGGTCGGGAAGATCTCGGGAGCGGTGGGCACCTATGCCCATGTCCCTCCCGAGATCGAAACCCACGTGTGTGAATCTCTGGGGCTCGGCGTCGAGCCCGCATCGACTCAGGTGACAGCGCGCGACCGGCATGCCGAGTATCTGCAAGCCCTGGCCCTGATCGGAGCTTCCGTCGAGCGGATGGCGACCGAGATCAGACATCTTCAGCGATCCGAGGTGTCCGAGGTCAGAGAGGCGTTTGGCGCGGGCCAAAAGGGCTCCTCTGCAATGCCTCACAAGCGGAACCCGATCATGTCCGAGCGGATGACGGGAATGGCGCGCCTCCTCCGCGGCTACGCCCAGGTCGGGCTGGAGAACGTCGCCCTGTGGCACGAAAGGGACATCTCGCACTCCTCCGCCGAGCGAGTGGTCCTCCCCGATGCCTCGATCGCCCTTCACTACATGCTGGTCGAGTTCACCGCCCTGATCGACAACCTCGTGGTCGATGTGAACCGCATGCAGTCCAACCTCGAAGCCACCAAGGGCCTGGTCTTCAGCCAGGCGGTGCTGTTGGCGTTGATAGAAAAGGGTCTGACCAGGGACGATGCCTACCGTCTGGTTCAAGGTCATGGCATGGCGGCGTGGGAAGGCGAGGGTCAGCTCGGCGATCTTCTGGCGGCCGACCCCGAAGTCATGCTCACCGAGGGGGAACTGGATCGTTGCTTCTCACTGGAGAGGGTTGCCGCATCGACCGAAGTCGTGTTTGAGCGTCTCGAGTCCCTTCAACTGGGATGAACATGACGAGGACCGCCCCCCTTGGGCGGTCCTCACACATCCGAGACCTGTTTCAGATCCCGAGCAGCTTCGCCTTCGCCGCCGCAAACTCCTCGTCGCTCAGAACCCCGGATGCGTGCAGCTGGCCCAGCTTTTCCAACTCCTCAGTGGGGATGTCGGGTGTCGCCGGTGTGGCGGCCGCAGCCGCCTGCTGGGCGTCCAACTGGGCCTGTAGCTCGGCAACCTGAGCCTGAGTCTCATAGGCGGCCGTTTGGGCGGCTTGATCCTGCGCCGCGGCGTCGGCCTTCTTCTGCTGATGGCCTGACACTGCGCCGGCGGTGCCCACCACCACTGCAGTAGTTGCCGCGGCCCTCATCAAGGGACGACCCCTTCTTCGAATCATCTGATACCTCCTGTCAAGAAACTTCGGCCAGTTCGGCCATTACCTCGTCCACAACCATCCCTGGGATGCGAACGTTGGCCACGAGCACGCCACCCGACGCAACGATGGCGTCACGGAACGGCTTGGCCCAGGTGTGTTCGAAGACCAGAAACGCTGCCGTGTCCCCCGGTTGCAGGGCCACCGCAATCTCGTGAACATCCTCTTCGCTGAGCAAGCCGTTGGCCTCACCAACCAACTCGGCCAGGGCAGCGACATCCTCGTTGGCGCCGGCGTCCTCGAGTTCGACGAACAACACACTGCCGTCGACGTCCTTGGAGACGATCAAACAGTCAACGATGCTCACGATGTCCCGTTCCACCACGTTCTTCAGCGCGGGAAGAATCTTCCCGTTGAATTGGCTTCCCGGGAAACCAACTACCAGCACTTCAATAGGGCCCAAACCCATATAGGGCCTCCTTTCTCTCCCCGGACCCTACCCTCAGGGGACATCGGGGTGTCAATCGATCGGGTAGATCTCCTGCAGTTGATCCACGAAAGGCAGGGTCGGCAACAACACCGCGGCTCCACGGGGGCTCCGATGATTCTCGACTTCGATCGAGAATCGGGATACCGAGTCCTTCGAAATCCCTCGATACCGCCAGGCGGCCGAAACCGCCTGGGCGAACGTCCAGGATGAGTCGAGGCGGACCGAGGAGGCCACCGCAGAGAGTTTGTTGGTCAGGGAGACCGGCGAGGAGAACCCGGCGGCTTTCCCCGCCAGTTGGAACAGGACGTCTTGTTGCCGGTTCTGACGAGCGAAGTCGGAGCCGGCGACCTGAACCCACTCTTCGCCTTTGAGTTGCTCAGTGTGCCGCGACCTGACCCAGGCCAAGGTGGTCTCGCCATTGGCACGATGACACCCACTGGTCGTGATATCCAATCCCGACCTGGGGTCGCGAGTCGGACGGTCGACACAAACGGTCACTCCGCCCATTGCATCCACCACTCTTGCAAAACCGCCGAAGTTCACCCTCGCCACATGGTCGACCGGTATCCCGGTGTAGTCCTCGACCATGATCGCGATCAACTCCGAGCCCGAGGCCACCCCGGTGCAACCCCCAAGACCCTCGTTGAGCCTGGTGAGGGTCCGCTTGCACAAATTCCACACGAAGAGGTCTCGAGGAAGACTGACCATGATCGGGTTCTCTTCCTCAGCCGGTTGGAGAACCAGGATGATCACGTCGGCAAGGAATCCGGACGCATCCGCCCCCACCAGGAGATAGGAGGTGAAGACCTCGTCGTCGATGGGCTCCCCGAACGAGTTGGGGGTCAGGGAGTAGGGATCAAAAGACCCGGTTAGGTCGAACTCACCAGCAAGCTCCAGTTGCTGCTCGGCAAGCTCATCCTCACCCTCCGGGTACGGAGCCGGCTCGACGAAAACGATGTTGCGGGAGGTGGTGCCCGTGACGTCTATGGCGGCTCTGGCCGCCTGTGGGTCGAACTCTTCGCTGGCCACCGTGCCCAGGGCCGCCTGGACCTGATACACATAAAACGCCCCCAGCCCGAGAAGGAGCCCGGCGACGATGGTGATCGCCACTCTCCAGGGATGGAGGCCCGCGTACTGGACGATTCCCACTTCGATGCCGATCCTAGATCTGAGCGACTCAGGCCAACGGGGTGATGTGGACGGTTCCCGTGAAGAGACCCACGGTCTTTCCGTCCTCTCTGGTCACGTCGACGCGATAGGTGCCCAACGATCGTCCCCGCGACGCCTCCGTGGCCCGCGCTTTCAGACGGTCACCGGCTTTTGATGGCGAGGTGAGGACCATATGGGTGTCGATCGCCACCGCCCTGTCCCCACTGGCATTCGAGGCCAGCGAAAACGCACAGTCCGCCAGGGAGAACACCATGCCACCGTGCCCCACATCGAGAAAGTTCAGATGGTCGGGGCCAACGTCGAGGGCAACGGTGATTTCGTCATCCGAGACAGAAACCAACCCGACACCCAACGAAAGGGCATAGGGATCGGCGGCGAGCATCGCTTGGACACGGGAATGTGTGAACCCAGACACGCGACGAGATTAGGTAGGCGACCTGACCACCGGCGCGGTCACCAGTGCCTGGGGGCCCAAGGGCCTGGTGGCGGGCTGGCCATCTCCAGCTTCAGATTGTCGGCGTCGAAGTCCAGGTGAGCTGCCACCGAGATCACCCCGTCCACCCGGGCGCTCAGCTTGGCCAGCAGGTCGGCGTCGCTCGAGGTCTCGAGGCGGCCGCGAAGGACGACATTTCCCTCAGTGCTTCGAATCTCGACACACTCCGGGTCGATCCAGAGAACGTGACGCATGATGTGATCCTGGATCTCTTCGATGATCTCCCGGTCGGAGCGGGCGAAGACCCGGAGTATGTCCGACCGGCTCACCAGCCCGATCAGCTCGCCCTCGCCACCCACCACCGGGATCCGCTTGACTCCTTCCCTCTGCATGAGACGAGCGGCTTCGGAATGATCGGCTTCGGGCCCGAGCACGACCAGCTCGGTGGTCATCACGTCTTGCACGAGGATCTCCTCGTGGGGAAGCTCCACCTCCTTGTACATGAAGCGAAGAAGACCGGCCGGCGTCTTTCTGCGGCGATCTGCCTCCGACGCCATGAAATCGGCCTCGGTGATGATGCCAACCAGAGAGCCATCGTCGTCGGTCACGGGAAGGCCACTCACGCCGGCCTCGATCATTCGACGCGCCGCCTCCTTGAGAGGTGCATCGGGACCGATCGTGATGACGTCCCGGGTCATCAAATCGCGGAGCTTCATCGGATCTCCTTTCGGTCTCAACGTATTTCCAGCCGAATCCTGGAGATAGGGCAAAAAGGCCCGTTGGCTCAGGCGCAGAGCGGAGAACCGCGGCCTTGTCAAGCGATCGGGCCTCTCCTGTCTCCCAACTACCCTGCGTCAAATGGTGGCTTTACCGCACGTCGCATCGGGCAAGGTCCGAGAGATGTACGAGGTAGACGCCGAGCACCTCTTGTTGGTCACCACCGACCGCATCTCGGCCTACGACGTGGTTCTCAACCAGGCGATCCCCGACAAGGGCAAGGTGCTGACCGGTCTCAGTCTTCACTTCTTCGAGCTCTTGGACACTCCCAACCACCTGGTCACCACCGACCTGAGAGGTGTGGAAGGCTTGACCGACGAGGAACGGGACGCTCTCCGGGGCAGGGCGATGTTGGTTCGCCGGGCCGAGGTGATCCCGGTGGAATGTGTGGTTAGGGGCTACCTCTACGGCTCGTCGTGGCGGGAGTATCGCGATGGAGGCGGGCCCACCACCGAGCAGCTTCCGCCCGGGCTCCGATTGGCGGACCTGCTGCCCGAGCCGATCTTCACCCCCGCCACCAAGGCGACCTCGGGCCATGACGAGAACATCACCGAGTCACAAGCCCGGGAGCTCCTCGGTGATCAGCTCTACGAGGAATTGCGGAAACGCTCCGTCGACATCTACCTCCGTGCCTCCGAGCACGCCGCCGCCCGGGGGGTCATCCTGGCGGACACCAAGTTCGAGTTCGGGTTCGCCGGAGGCGAATTGCTCCTGATCGACGAGGTGCTCACACCGGATTCGTCCCGGTACTGGCCGGCGGACCGGTGGAGGCCCGGTCAAGAGGTGCCCTCTTTCGACAAGCAGCTCGTGCGGGACTGGCTCGACGCCGCCGGATGGGACCGAACCCCACCCGCCCCCGACCTCCCACCCGAGATCGTCGAGGAAACCAGGTCCAGGTATGTCGAGGCATACGAGCGAGTCACCGGCGAGAGCTTCGAGACCTACATGAATCGGTTCCCCCAATGAGAGTGAGCGTCGAGATCACTCGCCGCCCCGAGATCGCCGATCCCGAGGGGACAACCATCATGCGTGCCCTCGCCGACCTGGGCCATCGCGACATCGAAGCGGTCCGGGTCGATCGGGTGATCCATCTCGATGTGGCCGGTGACGACCCGGACCAGGTCAGGGCGAGAGTCGAGGAGATGTGTCGTCAACTCCTGGCCAACCCGGTTCTCGAGGACTTCCGGGTCGAGGTGGATGAATGAGAACGGCGGTGGTCGTCTTCCCCGGGACCAATTGCGAGAAAGACGTGGTTCATGCCCTGACGTCGCTCGGTGGAGAGGCCGAACTGGTCTGGCACCGTGAGACGGATCTGTCGCGCTTCGACGGGGTGATCCTGCCCGGGGGGTTTGCCCATGGCGACTACCTGCGCACCGGCGCCATTGCCAGGTTCTCGCCCGTGATGGCCGAGGTAGGGCGGATGGCCGCGGCGGGGGCACCGGTGCTAGGCATCTGCAACGGGTTCCAGGTGCTCTGTGAAGCCGAAATGCTCCCCGGGGCCCTGATCGCCAACCGGGACCTGGCGTTCATCTGCCGCTTCGTCGATGTCGAGGTCACCGACACCTCGACGATCCTGACCCGCAATGCAACTTTGGGACAGCGCCTCCGCCTCCCGCTCAATTCGTACCAGGGAAACTGGGTCGACCCCGGCTCCGACGCCAGGGTGACGCTGACCTATCTCGACAACCCGAACGGGTCGCAAGGCTCGGCGGCAGCCGTGTCCAACGCTGCCGGGAACGTAGTCGGCGTGATGCCTCACCCGGAGCGGGCCTCAGAGGAGCTGCTCGGGTCGGGGGACGGATTGGTTCTCCTGGAGAGCTTCCTCCAGTCACTGGTGCCCGCATGACCATCACCGGCCAGCCGGTCCATCGGCGGCTCGGGATGACCGACGACGAACACGAGTCTGTGATCCGCATCCTGGGGCGGAGCCCGCTTCCCGCAGAGCTGGCGATGTACTCGGTCATGTGGTCCGAGCACTGCTCCTACAAGTCATCGAGGGCTCACCTCCGCCGATTCCCGACCGAGGCACCCTGGGTGGTGGTGGGCCCTGGCGAAAACGCAGGTGTCGTGGCGCTCGGTGACGGCTGGCTGGCGGCGCTGAGGATCGAAAGCCACAACCACCCCTCATTCGTCGAGCCCTACCAGGGTGCCGCCACCGGAGTGGGGGGAATACTCCGCGACGTCTTCACCATGGGCGCCCGGCCCATTGCACTCTGGGATCAGATCAGATTCGGCCCCCTGGACGATCCGAAGAACCGCTATCTGTTCGGTGGCGTGGTGGCCGGCATCGCCGGGTACGGAAACGCAGTTGGGGTCCCCACCATCGGCGGTGAGATCGAGTTCGACCCCACCTACTCGGGCAACCCGCTGGTCAACGTGATGTGTCTTGGCATCCTCAGAGAGGAGCAACTGGTCCTGGGGACGGCCGGCGAACCGGGGAACGTGGCTGTTCTCCTGGGCAAGGCGACCGGTCGCGATGGCATCGGAGGGGCCTCGGTTCTCGCCTCAGCCTCGTTCGACGACGGTTCCCAGGAGAAGCGGCCCAGCGTTCAGGTCGGGGACCCCTTCGAGGAGAAGAAACTCATCGAGGCCTGCCTCGAGATGTTTGAGGAAGGGCTGGTCGCCGGGATTCAGGATCTGGGCGCGGCGGGCCTCGCCTGCGCCATCTCCGAGCCATCCGGCCGGGCCGGAGTCGGCATGGATGTCGACCTCGGCGCCGTGCACGTCCGTGAAAGCGGGATGACCGCTCCCGAGCTCCTGATGTCCGAATCCCAAGAGCGGATGATGGCCTTCGTCCACCCACGGAACGTCGAGGCGGTTCTCGTCATCGCCAACAAGTGGGAGATCGAATCTGCCGTCATCGGAATGGTGAAAGCCGGTGGCACCTTGACCGTCCGTCACTCTGGCGAGATCGTCGCCGAAATGCCGGCGGCCTCCCTGGCCGACGCCGCGCCCCTCTACGACCGGCCGCTCCGCCGCCCCGAATGGCTCGATGGGCTGTGGCAAACCCCGGATCCACCTCAGATCGAGCCTGCCGACGCCCTGATCCAACTCCTCGACGACCCCGGCATCGGCTCCTCGGCGTGGACCTACGAGCAATACGACCACATGTTGTTTCTCAACACGCTTTGCGGCCCGGGAGGTGACGGCTCGCTGCTCCGGATCAGGGGCACCCACAAGGGCCTGGCGGTCTCGACTGACGGCAACGGCCGTCTCTGCCTGCTCGATCCCCGACGTGGAGCCGCCCGTCTTGTCTACGAGGCCGCTCTGAACGTGGCAATGACGGGAGCCAAACCGCTGGCAGTCGTCGACAACCTCAACTTCGGCAATCCCGAGAAACCAGAAGTCATGTGGCAATTCCGGGAGACTGTCGAGGGAATCTCCGAGGCCTGCGAGGCCCTGGGCATCCCGGTGGTGGGTGGCAACGTCTCGTTCTACAACGAGACCGACGGCGTCGACATCAACCCGACACCGGTCGTCGGGCTCCTGGGTCTCGCCGATCCGATTCCCATCCAACTCCCCGGCTTGGGCCGGGCGCGGGAGGGCATGGAGATCTGGGAGATCGGCCCCGAGCCAACCCAGAATCTCGCGGGGTCGGCGTTGCAGCGGGTGGTCCACCGCCAACTCGGTGGTCGGCCCACTGCGGCCCAGCCCGAATGGGCCAAACAGGTGATCGAGTTGGCGGCATCCTTGGCCCACCAGGTGCCTGTCCTCCATGATGTCTCCTCCGGGGGCCTGGCGGTGGGGGTCGCCGAGATCTGCATCGCCTCGTCGGTTGGCGCCGCGTTGTCGGCCGAAGGCATCGGCCCTTTGTTCTCCGAAGACCCCCACCGTTTCATCCTGATGATGGATCCTGGAGCGGTCCGCCTGCCCGCCGACCTGGCCAGGATGGTCGGGTTCGTCGGCGGGAACAGCCTCTCGATGAGCGGCGCCGGGGCTGTCGATCTCGGTCTTCTGACAGCCACCTACCAGCAGGCGATACCACGCCGAATGAACCGGTGAGGGCCGGCCGGTCCCTCGACCCCGATACCATCGGGTGGTGACGCAAGCAATCGGGATCCTCACCGCGGGCGGCGATAGCCCCGGGCTCAACGCCGCGATCCGGGCCATCGGAAAAGCCGCCCAGCGCGCCTACGGGATGGAGGTCATCGGTTTCAAGGACGGATTCCAGGGCCTGATGGAGAACCGGTACGTGCGGCTCGACTCCGACGCCCTGTCGGGAATCCTGACCAGGGGTGGCACGGTGCTCGGCACCAGCCGGGCCAAGGTCGACAAGATGGAATTGGCGGACGGAAGTGTCATGGACGGTCGCTTCGTCATGAGCGAGATAGTCGAACAGCACGGCCTGAACGCCCTGGTCTGCCTCGGTGGCGACGGCACCATGCGCAACGCCTTGAAGCTCGAGGATGCCGGCATCCCGGTGCTCGGGGTGCCGAAAACCATCGACAACGATGTGACCGGGACCGATGTGACCTTCGGCTTCCATACCGCGATGGGGATCGCCACCGATGCCATCGATCGGCTCCACTCCACCGCCCACTCTCACCACAGGATCATCGTGGTCGAGATCATGGGTCACGATGTCGGTTGGCTGGCCCTCGGCGCCGGGCTTGCCGGAGGTGCCGACGTGATCCTGATCCCCGAGATCCCTCATGACATCGAAGCGGTGGCGGCCTCGATCCAATTGCGCAAGGAGGCTGGTTCCGCCTTCTCGATCGTGGCACTTGCAGAAGGGGCGTACTCGAAGCGGCAGGCCTCGGCACAGGCCGCGATCCTCGAGGAACTGAAGGGAGCCAACGACGACGACCGTCACCGGCTCAAGAAGGATCTCGAGGACTTACAGGAAGATCGACTGAAGCGCACCGAGCACCTCGCCACCACTCTGGAGAAACTGACCGGGCTCGAGTCGAGGATGACGATCCTCGGGCATGTGCAACGTGGCGGAACCCCCTCCGCCGCCGACCGGCTTCTGGCCACCCGGCTCGGAACCGCATGCACCGACTACATCGCCGCGGGCATCCACGGAGTGATGGTGGCCGCCAAGGGCGAATCTTCGGAGCCGGTTCCCCTCAAAGAGACCGCGGGCATCACCAAGTTCGTGCCGCTCGACCATCCCTGGCTGAACTCGGCGCGAAGCCTTGGAATCGCCCTCGGCGACTGACTCACACCGCGGGACGGCGGTCCCGCAACGCGGTATAGGTCCAGGCGGCACCGAGGGCATCGAGGAACCCGAAGACCAGGAGCTGCCACGGCTCACCGGTGATCCAGAAGGCAAAGAAGGCGGCCGCGCTGAACAGACGGGCCAGCACCGAAGCAACGAAGAAGGTGCGGGCCTCGTTGACCGAGGCGTCGTAGAAGTAGAGAGCCAGGATGACCCCCAGGATTCCGACAACCCGGATCCAAATCTCATTCGTCTCGGGCAGACCGAGACTTCTGAGCAGGAGGTTGGGTGCGACCAACAGCAAGGTCCCCAGCACCAACAGGTAGATGCTCCACACGAAGACACTTCGAGCCGACGCCGACATACGCCTCCTTCCTCGCGTCAACCTAGCCTGCCAACTATGAGCACCCTTGGAGCCGTTCTCGCCGGTGGACGAAGCTCGCGTATGGGAACGGACAAAGCAGATGTCGAAGTCGAAGGTCAAACCATGCTGCAGCGGGTCTCCTCCGCTCTCGAAGAGGTCCTCCCTCATGTCGTGGTGCTCGGTGCGGAGCGAAAGGGAATCGAATGCTGGCCCGATGTCGTCCCGGCCCGGGGCCCGCTTGCCGGGATCGCGACCGCTCTCTCCCGGATGGAGGACGATCGCGTCGTCATAGTCGCCGTCGATCAACCGTTTGTCCGCACCGCGACCCTCGTCGAGCTCACCGAGTTCGACTCGCGGATCCCCGTGGTCCCGGTGGACGATGTAGGGGTGCGTCAGGTGACCTGTGCGGTCTATCCGAAAGCCATCGCCGACGCGGCCATCGAGGAGGCCGAGGCAGACGGGTCGATTCAAAGTCTGCTCGACCGCGTTTCGTTCGAGGCCGTGATCCCCGAGATCTGGGTGTTATGGGGTGAGGATGGGAGAAGCTGGTTCTCGGTCGACACCCACGCCGCGCTTGAGGAGGGAATCCGCCGCTTCCTCTGATTTTGCCCTCTGTCGACCGGAGACCGAAACAGGAAGCCCGGTCGTCAGATCGCGGCTAGATTCGCCGCAGGAAAGTTGAGGCTCAGATGTGTTTTCTCGTAATACTTCTCGCCATCAGCCCCCGCCTCGCGATGGTGGGCATCTGGCTGATGACCGATTGGGAGGATCGTGCCTTCAACGGGTCCCTGATCCCCATTCTGGGAATCATATTTCTCCCATGGACCACCGTGTGCTGGACGATCGGCTACGTCCTCTCCGGTGATGGCGCTGTCCCCTGGGGGATCATGGGCCTCATCATTGGTGTCTTCGCCGACGTGATGAGCTATGCAGGCTCGGCAAAGCCGGTCCGTAACAGCTATCAGGGAGCAAGGTAGGCCGGGTAGGCCCCGGCGCGGAGGAAATAGGCCAGCGGGACCGCCGCACCTACCATGACGGGCGTGCCCTATAAGGCTGATATTTCGTCACTCGACGGGCCCGGTGAAGCCTGCGGAGTCATCGCTGCCTACACCCCCAAAGACCGTGCCGCGAATCTGATCTACTTCGGGCTATTCGCCCTCCAGCACCGGGGACAGGAATCGGCGGGGATCGCCACCTCGGATGGTGAGACGGTAACCGTTTTCAAGGACCTCGGGCTGGTCGCCCAGGTATTCGATGAAACGACTCTGGCCGGTCTGGACGGCCATATCGGGATCGGGCATACCCGCTACTCGACCACCGGCTCCAACAACTGGGCCAACGCCCAACCGGCCCATCGTCAGGTCGGCCGAACCAGTTTGGCGTTGGGTCACAACGGCAACCTCACCAACACCCGGCTCCTCGCCGAAACCTTGGGCATCTCCGGTGCCACCACGGATTCGGATCTCATGGCTGAGGGCATAGCCCGGGAGTTGGACGACGAGCGATCAGATGCTCGCGGTCTGGAACTGGCGATCATGAAGGTGGCGCCCACCTGGAAAGGTGCCTTCTCCCTGGTCATCATGGATCAAGGACGGGTGATCGGCCTCCGCGATCCAAATGGGTTCCGCCCCCTTTGTCTGGGGTCCCTCCCCCACGGTGGCTGGGTCATCGCATCGGAGACCTCGGCGCTCGACCTCATCGGTTCCCGCTTCGCCCGTGAGGTGGCGGCGGGGGAGATGGTGGTGATAGACGCCGGAGGGGCCCGCAGCTATTACCCGTTCGGGCAGGTGACACCCCGTCTGTGTCTCTTCGAGTTCGTGTACTTCGCCCGACCGGACAGTCACATGTACGGGCGGAGCATCCACGGGGCGCGTCACCAGATGGGCGAGGCCCTCGCTCTGGAGCATCCAGCCGATGCCGACATCGTGGTTCCGGTGCCCGAGTCGGGGATCCCCGCAGCTCAAGGTTTCGCCGCCGCCAGCGGCATCCCCTACACCGACGGGCTGGTCAAGAACCGCTACATCGGACGGACCTTCATCGAGCCCACGCAGACGATCCGAGACCAAGGGATCCGGCTCAAGCTCAATCCGATCGTCGAGAACCTGGACGGCAAGAGGGTAATCCTGGTCGACGACTCGATCGTGCGCGGCTCTACCACCCGCAAACTGGTCCACCTGGTTCGGGAGGCCGGCGCCCTCGAGGTTCACCTGCGGATCTCCTCACCCCCTTATCGATGGCCTTGCCTCTACGGGATGGACACCTCGGATCGATCGACACTGATCGCCTCCCACATGGATGTCGAAGAGATTCGTGAGCATCTCGGCTCCGACTCGCTCGGGTATCTGTCGTTGGAGGGCCTGCTCGCCGCCACCGGTGTCGCCGATGCCGGGTTCTGCACCGCTTGTCTGTCCGGGGAATACCCCACCGACATCCCCGAGGTGACCGACAAGTTTCAGCTCGAGCGCTCCTGAGATGACCTCATATCGGGAGGCCGGGGTCGACCTCGAGGGTGCCGAGCGTCACGTGGCCAACATCTCCTCGGTGGTCACCGCCACCTGGGCGGCCAGCGTGATCGGGGGCTTCGGTGGATTCGCCGCAGGAGTCGAGATCCCTGACGGCTACCAACGGCCGGTTCTCATGATGTCGGTCGACGGTGTCGGCACAAAGTTGGAGTTGGCGCGACGTGCCGGACGCTGGAACGGGGTTGGCCGGGACCTGGTCGCCATGTGTGTCGACGACCTGGCTGCGGTGGGGGCCCGGCCGATCGGATTCGTCGATTACCTGGCCGTGGGCGCCCTCGACGAGGAGCGCGACCTGGCGATCGTCGAATCGATAGCCGCGGCCTGTCGTCTGGCCGGGTGCCCCTTGCTCGGAGGTGAAACAGCAGAGCATCCTGGGGTGATGGCCCCTGACGTGGTCGATCTGGCTGGAGCGGTGATGGGCGTGGTCGAGAAGGGGGAAGAGCTAGGCTCGGGCCGGGTTGCCGATGGCGACCTTTTGGTCGGGCTCAGGTCACCGAATCTCCGCTCCAATGGCTTCTCCCTGATCCGGTCCCTCTTCGCCGACGGCCTCGACGAGCACCTGGAGACCTTTCTCGAACCGTCGGTCATCTACGGGCCGGCAGTGCGGAGGGCGATAGCCACCGGTGCCGTGCACTCGGCGGCTCACATCACTGGTGGGGGAATCGCCGGGAACATCCCACGGTCCTTACCTCGCCACCTTGGGGCGAGCATCGACACCCAGACATGGAAGATGCCCCCCGTGTTCGAGGCGGTCGCCGCCAAGGGCGTGAGCAGACACGAGATGTGGCGGACCTTCAACATGGGGATCGGGTTCTGTCTGGTGGTGGATCCCGAAGGTCGCGATACGGTGCTCCAGGCCACGGCAGAACATGATTCGGTCGTGATCGGCGCCGTGACTGCCGGCGGAGGTCTGACGATCAAATGAGTTTTGACGCGGCGACGGCGGTCCAGCGCGTCGATGACGTGATCTGGACCGGTGCCATCCAGCCCGGTTGGGACATATTCGAGAATGCCAACGGGGGGTACATGATGGCGATCGCGGCCCGGGCCATGTCGGGGGCGGCCGAGGACCGGCTGCCGGTCAGTGTCACCGCCCATTTCACCCGTCCCGGCAAGCCGGGGCCGGTGTCCATCGCCACAGAAACCGTGAGGGCCGGGCGCACCTTTTCCACCGTTCGGGCGGACCTCACCTCCGAGGACGGCCTTGTGTTGGCGATGCTCGGCTCGTTTGCCGATCCCGACCGCGCTGCCGGTGACACCCTTCTCATCGATTCGGAGGTCCCCCAAATGCCCCTGCCGGATGCCTGTGTCCCCGCCACCCCCGCCGCCGACGGCCCCCTGCCTCCACCACTGATGGGCAAGGTGGAAGTGCGCATCCACCCCGATGACGCCGTGACATTGTTGGGCAAGCCCAGTGGCAGACCGCGGATGCGAGGGTGGTTTCGTCTCCGAGATGGCGAGCTGATGACCCCCTTTGCGCTCCTGATGGCGGCCGACGCCTTTCCTCCGGCGATCTTCAACACGACCCTGCCTCTCGCCTGGACCCCAACCCTGGAGATGACCACCCATATTCGGGCCACCGGGGTCGAGGGTTGGCTGCGTTGTCAGTTCACCACCCGCTTCGTCACCGGCGGCTTCCTCGAAGAAGACGGTGAGGTGTGGGACGAGGAGGGGCGTCTGGTGGCCCAATCACGTCAGATGGCCCTGATCCCCCGCTAGAGCCCTTCGCTAGTTGTCCCCCTGCGCAGCGGGGGAACCGCCCGACCTGCAGGTCGGGCGAAGGGGGGCTATTCCGACGCGGAGAGGGCCTCCAACTCGGTGAGCAGGGCCGTCTTTCGCTCGTCGCCGAGGAACGAGGCGAGAATCGAGTTGCGGGCCAGGGCGATGAACTGGGAGGAGTCAAAGGCCAGGCCCTCGGCCAGCGCCTGGTAGTTGTCACCCACATAGCCCCCGAAGTAGGCCGGATCATCGGAGTTGATCGTCACAATGACCCCGGCCTCGATCAGGTGGGGAAGCGGGTGATCCTCGATCCGATCCACCACCTTCAAAGCCACATTGGAGATCGGGCACATCGTGAGCGGAATCCCCTCGGCGCTGAGCCGACGCACCACCTCCCAGTCCTCAACCGAGCTGACCCCATGATCGATTCTCTCGGCGCCGAGCACATCCAACGCCGCCGTGATGTACTCCGGTGGGCCTTCCTCGCCGGCATGGGCCACCGTCCGCAACCCGAGATCCCGCGCCCGCGAGAACGCCTCGGCGAAAATCTCCGCCGGCCTGCCGATCTCGGTCGAGTCCAGACCCACCGCCACCACCCCCTCGAGATGGGGCTCGGACTCCCGCAGGGTGGCAACCGCCTCCTCGCCCGAGAGATGGCGAAGGAAGCACAGAATCAAGTCGGCGGTGATCCCACTTTCGCGCGAGGCGTCGGCGATGGCAGACCGGAAGCCCTCCATGAACACCGGAAACTCCACACCCCGCTGGGTATGGGTCTGGGGGTCGAAAAAGATCTCGGCGTGTCGCACCCCGTCGGCCCCCGCCCGGCGCAGATAGGCCGTCATCAGGTCGTAGAAGTCCGTCGGCGTCTGGAGGACCGCCGCTCCCTGGTAGAGGATGTCGAGAAACGACTGGAGATCGGCGAACTTGTAGGCGGCGTGGGCGGCTTCGACATCCTCGAAGGGAAGCTCAAGACCGTTCCGGGCTGCGAGGTCGAGCAACAACTCGGGTTCCAAC
>Ga0209108_10000427_pt1 | contig 23328 bp, 21 predicted proteins | sample Rifsed10ft1_FD_184003 | JGI IMG/M metagenome (GOLD analysis project Ga0209108, IMG submission 184003) | Soil microbial communities from Rifle, Colorado, USA - sediment 10ft 1 (version 2) | ecosystem: Environmental > Terrestrial > Deep subsurface > Rock core/Sediment | place: Rifle, Colorado...
CACAGCCACCTCGGGGTCGGCCAGCAGCGCCCCCAAAAGGTATGCCTTCTCCGCGCCCGCCGGGCCCTGGACCCACATGGGACGCCGCTCCTGTACGGCGCCGCGGATCCGGGCGTACGGAGGGCTTTCTCGGAGTAAAGGTAGCAGTCCGCTCAGCATCGGCTCACAGGCGCGCAAAAGAGGGAAATCCTATCAATTTTACCGGGGATGGGGGGGCTCGGTCAAAAAAAGTCCGAGCATGGTAGCGTCCTTGGGACCACCAGGGACGACCGGGCGGTGCGTACCTTCTGCCATCCGTGGCGAGGCTAGCCACCTGATCTACAGTCAGGCCCGTTTGTCCACTTCGGTACCCGCCCGGCCAGAAACATTATATGCACGTTCAGCAGTGGTTTGCCGGTGATGACGATCTCCTCAAAGTAGAGCCGTGTCATTGTCGGGATCAGGCCTGCCTTCCTCTCACCGCCACAATCAGCACGCCCACCAGCGCGGCGACCGCCAGCGACATGAAGGCCCAGCCCCATCCATAGGCGTCGAGCAGCGCGCCGAAGAGCACCGGCGAGATGATGGTGGCCACGAAGCCGACCGCCGACTGCACGGCCATCGTGGTGCCGAGGGCGTGTGGGTTAGCGCTCTCGGCGACCGCGGTCGAGAGCGTGGAGGACTCCGCAGTGGTAAAGATCCCGTACAGCAGCGCGACGGCGATGACGGCGGAGAGGCCAAAGGGGAGGAGCCAGCCCATCACCGCGGAGCAGACCGCCGAGGCCGTCAGGAAGATGAGGATCGTACGGCGCCGCCCGACGTGGTCGCTCAACCAACCCCCGGCCGCGTTGGACGCCGCGCCCGCGAGCAGCACGGTGCTGCCCACCGCCGTCCCCAGGCGCGTGGCCTCGGTGAGGGAGGCGCCCTGCGCGCTCCAGGCGGCGGTGAGGAAGATCGGAATCCAGGCCCGCATGCCGAAGAGCTCCCAGTTGTGCGCCGTGTACCCGCCGATGAAGCGCAGCGCCGCGGGGTTGCGCAGCACGTCGCGAAAGGGGAGGCCGCGGGGACGCGGTACGCCGGTCGTCGCCCGCGGCACATCGTGCACCACCGGCCAGGCCAGGACCACGCCCAGCAGCGGGCCCACCGCCATTAGCAGAAACATCGTCCTGATCCCCAGCGGCAGCAGTCGCCCGGCCAGGAAGAGCGAGAGGGCCGCTCCGATGCTGAAGGAGGCGATGAAGACGCCCAGCGCCGCGCCCCGCCGCTGCCGGGGGAAGGTCTCCGCGACCAGCCGCACACCGGGCATGTAGGTGCCAGCCAGCCCCACGCCCAGCAGCGCGCGCAGCAGCAGGGCGGAGACGAAGCCGGTCGCCCCCAGGGCGAAAAGCACGCCAGCCGCCGCGTTCCAGCCCGCGGAGAGCAGGTAGATGCGCCGCACCCCGCGCACGTCGGTGAGGCTGCTGAGGAACAGCACGGCCACCGTGTATCCCGCCTGCTGCGCGGCGAAGATCGCTCCGGCCTGGACGCTGGAAAGATTCCACCGCTCCGCCAGCAACGGCTGCGCCGCGGTGTAGGTGGAGAACGTCAGCATGGTGGCGATCTCCGCCAGGGAGAGCAGGATCAGCCAGCGCAGGGTGGGAATGGGTCGGCCCGCCACGACAAGATGAAGCATAGCGAACCCCAGCGCATGTGGGCCAGATGACGCCGCCTGTGTGGAGGGGAAGAAGGTGTCCCTCACGAACGGGTTGCCGGTCAGGCTCAGGGGGTGCTTTTTGAAGTTTCACAACACGCGCTACCTAAGGAGGGGTGTCAGATGAACAGTCAGTCAACCACGCCGGAGCAGTCCAATCGGTTGCTCGCCGCGCTCGCTTATCCTATCTGGATCATCGCCCTGGTCATCATTCTCACCGACATGAAGAAGGACGCCTTCATGCGGCGCCACGGCTGGACGGCCCTGTTCTGGGGGATCGCCTGGGTGGTCATCTATGTCGCGCTGGCCATCGTCGCCAACATCCCATTCCTGGGATGGCTCGGCGCCCTGCTGCTCGGTCCGATCCTCTGGCTCGCCTGGTTGATTCTCTCTCTCTACTACGCGTACCAGACGTACAACGGGAAGGACTTCACGATTCCTCTCGTCAGCGATTGGGCGAAGAAGTACGCGGCGTAGTCTACTTCAAGACCGCCAGTTCGCGCGGCTCGACCTTGCGGTAGACGTCGTGGGGCGGGCGCCGCCGCCCGTCCACCGTGAGCAGCGCCTCCAGAGGAATTCCGAAGAGGCGTTCGTTCTCCTCCAGGTAGGGGCGGATGAGGGCCCAGTCCTCGTCGGTCAGTTCGGCGTAGCGTCCGCCGTTGAGTTGATGTTCGTCCAGCCGGCCGAAAGGGTCGCGCGCGTAGATCGCCCCGCCGGAGGCCAGCGAGAACAGGTTGCTGCCCGGATAGGGCGTCTCTTGATCGATGACGCGGCCGTCCACGTCGAACGTCACGCCGTTCAAGATGCAGAACCCGCCGCCGTCTGTGGGGATGCCGGCCATGAAGGACTCGGCCAGGTAGTCCAGGGCCGAGCCGTTGATCACCACGCGCGGCCGGCCCACGGCGTTGATCAGCGGCCGCCCCGCGGCATTGCCCAGGACGAAGATCTCGCCGCCCTTGGCGCCGTAGAGAAATGTCTGCCCGACGTCGCCATGGAAGACGAGTGTGCCGCCCTTGAGGATCTGGCCACACTGGTCCTGGCCGCTGGCGTGCACCACCAGCGTCATGCCGTCGAGCCCTGACCCCAGGTAGTCGCCGGGGCTGCCGTACACGTCGAGCCGCACGCGTTCGGTGCGCGGGCCGAAGCCATTCCCGATGAACCGCTGCCCGCGGACGTCGAAGACGAGCATCCGCCGCCAACCGCGCTGGTACGCGTTGACCAGGAACTGCGAGAGCCCTTCCGCGCCCTCCGCGGCGAAGCCCACCGCGTCGACCAGCAGCAGGGCGTCGGGATCGTCCGCGCGCAGGGCGCGCCGCGAGGTCCAGTCCAGCAGCCGGATGTCCGGCCAGTCCGGCGGCGGCGACCGCAGGATCGCGAACAGGCGCTCTTGCAGCAACGCGCGCACCGAGGCGCGCTTCTTCCGTCCGGTGGGATAGCGGCCGCCGAGCAGCGTGGTCACCTGGTCGACGCTCTGCCGCAGCGCGCCGGGCCCCAGCGCGGCGTACCGCTCGACCGCGTCCAGCCAGCCGAGCAGGTCGTCATAGGACCAGCGGGCCATCTCCCGCCGTGCCGCCGCCGCGTCCGGGACCTCACTGCCGCCCTCCGCCGGCTTCACCGGTCCGGCCAGCGTGACCGCGCGTGGCGTCACCTTGATCGTCGGCAGATAGTGCAGCTGCCCCGGCGGTGTGGCCACCGTCTCGCCGAACTTGTTCGTGCAGGTCAACCGGGCGATGCCGTCCACCTGCTCCACCGTATAAATGAAGGCGCCGCCGTCGGTGTAGGAGCCGCCGCGAGCGTTCCAGTAGCGGTCGGCCACCGGGCAGACCCGCGGGTCCTCCTGGGAGAGGCTACGCAACGTGGCGTCGATCGCCTGCTTTTCACTGGCGATAATCCCGATCTGCACCGCACCCTCCTGCAGCGAGAAGACCTGCGGCCGCAGCATCGACGTGTCGGTGATCCCGATCAGCTGCCAGGACTCCCCGCCCTTGACCGTCCGCGCCACGATGAAGAACCACGGCCCGTCCGGCGACGCGTGCAGGTGCGCCGCCTGGATGGCGCGGTAGAGTGTCTGCCGCTCCGGCGGCAGCATCAGGAAGTCGCGCTCCGTCGTCGGTGCCATCGCCTCCAGCAGGTACTCCAGCGGGTACCGGTAGGTGCGACCCCACAGGTCGAAGAGCAGCACCGCCACTTCAGTGTCGGTGAGGAAGAGCGGGTAGAGCCCGCGCTGCGCCAGGTACTCGCCGACGGCGTGGTAGTTGGCGAAGTCGCCGTTGTGCACCAGCGCCACGTCCAGCGCGGCGAAGGGGTGCGCGCCGCCGGGGTGCCAGACGCGCCCCTTCGTCGGGTAGCGCTGGTGCCCGATCCAGACACGCGCCTGCAGCTCTTCCATCTTGTAGTAGCGGAAGGCCTGTTCCGCGTAGCCGACCACCTTCAGCACCAGCATGTCTCGCCCGGAGGAGACGACGAAGGCGCGCATCTTGCCGTCGGCGTAGAGGTCGCGGTTCAAGCGGAAGGCCCACTGGCTGATGAACTCGTCCTCGGCCTCCCCGCGCTCGAGTGGCTGCAGGCCGCGCTCGCGGACAAAGCGGTCGAGCACGTCCGGGCGCACACGTCCGAAGTAGCGCCAGACGTCCGGCGGGCGGATGTCGAGTTCGACGTCGCGGTAGTCGTCGAGCGTGGCGATGCGGTAGCCCTCGTGCACGTCCAGGTCGCGGAGGAAGTCGCGCTCCACGTCGGCGCGCGCCGATTCGTCCAGCAGCGCGATCTGGATCAGGTAGTCGGCGGCCAGCGTGCGCGCGTCCACGCCCAGCTGCTCCGGGAGTAAGCCGGCGGCGGTCAGGCCACCGCCCTTCCCGTTGCCGCGGTTGTGCATCTGCGCGCAGGGGGCCAGGATGTGCCGGCCACGCACGGGGCTGGATGCGGCCAACCCCACGACGCCGCATCCGCCCTCCGCTTCGGCGGGGCGCAGGGGCAGCGGCCGGTCGCCCAGGGGGCGGCGCGCGCGGACGAGCGCCTCAAGACGGTCGGTCACGATCGTCTCCCGTTCCCATCAAGGTACCGCAGCAGATCGGTGCGCCCCCGCAGTTCGCTGATGGCGCGCAGGCCCAGCCGGCTGAGGATGTCCCGCAGCACGATTATCCAGGCGCGGTAGAGGCTGGCGATGCGCGTCGCGCCCCAGTCCGGATCGATCAATTTGCTCAGCTCCGGGTCGGTGGTCGTGATGCCGAAGGGACAGCCCTTGCCTTTCTCGCAGTCGGCGATGCGCGTGCAGCCCAGGGCCACCAGTTCGGCGAACCCGATGACTACGCCATCGGCCCCCAGGGCGATGGCCTTGGCCACGTCGTAGGGCGTGCGGATGCCGCCGGAGGCGATCAGGACCATCTCGTCCCGGATGCCTTCCTTCTCCAGGAACTGATGCACCTTGGGGATGGCGTACTCGATGGGCATGGCGATGTTCTTCTTGGCGATCTCCGGCGCGGCGCCGGTGCCGCCGTAGCCGCCGTCCAGGTGCACGATGTGCGCGCCGGCGTAGTAGATGCCCACCGCCACCATGTCCACGTCGGTCGGTGTGCTGACTTTGACTGAGACCAGCGCCCGCGGGTTGACCGCCTTAATCCAGTCCACGTGCTTCTTGTGGTCCTCTACGGAGTAGACGCTGTGGAAGGGGAAGGGGGAGTAGAGGCTGATCCAGGCGACCGACTCGCGCATCGAGGCGACCGTTTCCGTGACCTTGCCCCCGAGAAGGTGTCCGCCCAAGCCGGGCTTGGCGCCCTGCGCGTACTTGAACTCCACCACGCGCGCGCGTTGGATCGTCTCCTCGCGCACGCCGAACAATCCGGTGGCGACCTGCGTCATGATCACGTCCTGGTAGGGGACCAGTTCGTCCGGATAGCCGCCCTCTCCGGTGGAGGTGAAGGTGCCGATCTCGGTCGCCGCGCGCGCCCGCGCCAGCATCGTCTGCAGGCTCACCGAGCCGAAGGACATGCCGCCGCCGTAGACCGGGAGGGGGATGGTGATCTGCGGCCCGAAACCGCGGCGGTTCAGCGGCAGGGCCAGGTCGACCTCCTGTGGCTCCACCACCGCCTGCGGCCGCCACTGCGGCTCCACCTCAAAGACAAACCGCAACAGGTCGAAGCCGCCGCCGGAGCGGCCGACGTATTCGCCGTGCGTGGGCGGCTGGCCCGTGGCGGCCATCACCCAGGCGGCCTGCAAGACTTCCGGGGTCCATCGCAGGTCACCCATCGTCGGCGGTTCGCCGGGTCCGGTGTCGTGGCCGTCGAGGTGCACCACGGGGAAGAGCGCGCGGAACTGCTCCTCCTCGACGGGCTGGAAGATCGCCCGGCCGGTCTCGCCGCGCAGCCGGCGCACCTCGCGCATGCCCATCGCGCCCAGGCATTCCAATAGCTGGTCGCGCCAGGCGGCCATCAGGTTGACCAGGCGCTGCCCGCCCCACGCGGGGTCGAACTCGCCGGCCTCCGCCCCGCAGTGCGTTCGGTCCGCCCACAGGGCGCAGCCAAAGGCGATCGGCAGCGTGAGATCGATCGCGACCGCGTCGGCGCCGCAGGCGATGGCCTTGGGCACGTGCTCGGCGGTGGCGATGCCGCCGCTCACGATGATCGAGACCTTGTCGCGCCGGCCTGCACTCACCAGGTGGCGGTGCACCGCCCGCAGCGCGTCGGTGATGGAACCCGCGGGCGTCTGCCCGTACTCGTCGGCGTACAGGTGCAACACGGCCGCGCCGCGCCGCACGAGGTCCGCGGCGATCTGCGGGGTCTCCGGCCCCAGAGCCAGCCGCCACCCCACGACCGCATCGGGATTAACTACGTGCACGCGCGCCGTGGCGTCCGCGAGGTCGGCGCCCTCCAGTTCGACGTAGGAGGCCCGCGCCCACAGATGCCGCAGCGCCTCCAGGTGAGCCACGGGAACCCGTGGGGCCAGCGCCTCCGCGAAGGGCTCCAGGTCCGCGTTCCACTCCTCGGGATCGATGATCGCCAGCGTGTGCAGCCGGTGCGCCGCCATCGCCACCGCTACGAACGGATGGCGGTTCGGCGCCGGCAGCGGGTAGGGGTTGAAGATGACGGGGATCGGGAGTTCCAGCAACCGCAGCGCCGGCAACTCTCCCGGTGCGATGATGTCCGGCCGGCGGCCCAGGTCCACCGCCGTGGAGATGTACTCGCGCCCATGGATGCCGTCGCGCGTGGGGCGCACGATCTCCGACATGTCCAGCCAGATGGCGTCGAATCCGGTCCCGGCGAACGGCCCGCCGTACCCGGCGCCGGAGATGGGGATCTTCCCCCGCTCCGCCATGAACCAGGTCTGGGTGATGATCTCCGGCGTCCAGTACGGGTCGCTGCGGCCGCCCGAGTGGAAGGGCGCGTGCCCGTACTTCACGTACTCGTCGTTCTCCTCAAAACGAAACTGCGCGGGCACAGCATAGGGGAGAGGGGCGGGCCCGGTCTCGACGTGATACCGGCCGCCGGTGAGTGCTTTCACGGGTTCTTAACCGGGGTCCCCTCGACCGGATGGACGACGGAGGCCGCCGCGGTGCCTCGATACCAGTTGGTGATGGGCAGCCGGCGGTCCTTGCCAAAGGCTTTCGGGGTGATCTTGACCCCCGGCGGGGCCTGGCGCCGTTTGTACTCGCTGCGGTCCACCATGGCGACGACTTTGCTCACGACTGCCGGGTCGAAGCCGCGCTCCACGATGCGCGCCGGCGGGAGGTCCTGCTCCACATACAGTTCCAGGATGGGATCCAGGATCTCGTAGGGCGGCAGGGTGTCCTGGTCGGTTTGTCCCGTCCGCAGTTCCGCGGTCGGCGCGCGCGTGAGTAGTTCCTCCGGGAAGACCTCGCCCCGCCGGTTGCGCCAGCGCGCCAGTTGATACACCAGCGTCTTCGGCACGTCCTTGATCACGGCGAAGCCGCCGGCCATGTCGCCGTAGAGCGTGGCGTACCCCACGCTCATCTCGCTCTTGTTGCCGGTTGTGAGGACGAGCCAGCCGAATTTGTTGGAGAGCGCCATCAGCAGGGTCCCGCGGATGCGCGCCTGGATGTTCTCCTCGGTGACGTCCTCCGGCCGCCCGGTGAACGTGGACCGCAGCACTTCCTTAAAGGCGCGGAAGGGCGGGTCGATGGAAATCTCGAGCGGGACGAGCCCCAGGCTCCGGCGCACCGTGTCGGCGATGCGCCGGCTCTGGTTGGAGGTGAAGTCCGATGGCATAAACGCGACGTGCACATGTTCCGGGCCCAGGGCGTCCACGGCGATCGCGCTCACCAGGGCGGAATCGATGCCGCCGGAGAGGCCGACCACGACGTCGCGGAAGCGGTTCTTGCGCACGTAGTCTCGGGTGCCCAGCACTAGCGCCTGGTAGATCTCCTCCAGCGGCTCGAGCGGCGGGACGAGCGTCGAGGTGATCGCGTCCCGGCGGCGGCGCCGGCGGGCGGCCACGGGGATCGTGGGCGTGGCGATCTCTTCTTCCAGCGGCGCCCCCGCGGCCGGCACCCCGTTGGCGCGGCGGGCCTGCTGCACCGCCTCCAGGTCCACGTCGCAGTAGACCAGTCCCTCCTGGAACTGCGGCCCGCGGGCGACGACGGTACCCAGGTGGTCCACGACCAGACTCATGCCGTCGAAGACGAGTTCGTCCTGCCCGCCGACCAGGTTCACGTAGGCGATGGTGGCGGCGTAGTCGCGCGCCCGCGTGCGTAGCATCTCCTCCCGCTGCCGCCACTTCCCGGCGTGGTAGGGGGAGGCGTTGATGTTGATCAGCAGCAGCGCCCCGGCGCGGGCCGCGGCCTGGGGCGGACCGCCCGGCGCCCAGACGTCCTCGCAGACGGTGACCGCGATGGGCGCATTGTCCAAGGCAAAGAGCGGGCACTCCGCGCCTGGCTGGAAGTAGCGCTTCTCGTCGAAGACGCCGTAGTTGGGCAGGCGGTGCTTGTGATAGATTCCGACGACCCGCCCGTCGTAGAGTAGCGCCGCCGCGTTGTAGAGGTGGTCGTCGGCATCCACGAAGCCGACCACCACACTCACCGCCGGAGTGCGCCGCGCCACCTCAAGCAGCGCCTCGCGGTTGGCGGCGACGAAATCGGGCTTGAGGAGGAGATCCTCCGGCGGGTAGCCGGTGAGGGCCAGTTCGGGGAAGGCGATCAGGTCGGCGCCCTTCTCCGCGGCCGCCTCGATCGCCTCGCAGATCTTCCGCGTGTTGCCTTCGAGATCCCCGACGATGGCGTTGATCTGGGCCATCGCAATGCGCATAGGACGGCCCTCCCGGCCGGGTGGCGCTCGATGCCTACCGATTCGTCATAGCACCGGGCCTTCCGGAGTGTCAAGGAAGGCGCGCACTCAGCGCGCGGGGGGATAGACGACCGTGACCAGCCCGAAGGGTTTGTCCGTGGAGCGGGAGGCGACCTCACGCCCGTCCATCCGCACGCGGACCACGATCTTGCCCTCCCGGGCGGCCTTCTGCACCCGCACGTAGACGTTCTCGCGCACCTGCAGTCTGAACTGGGCCGGGACTGTCCCCGTGATCGTCCGGATCGCCCCGGGCTCCCCCAGGGAACCCTCGAAGCGCACGCCGGCGGTCCCCTGCACCTGGATCTCCACCTGCCGGGCGGGGCCTTCCGCGGGGCGCGGGCGCTGGGCAGGCGCGGATGTCGGGGCAGACCGGGAGCAACCGGCGGCCAGGGCAGCCAGGATGAGGAGGATCAGTGCGGCAAGACGCGGGTTTTGCATCGTTCAAAGCCGTATGCCCAACGGGCCGGGGTCTTAGGCCTGGGCCAGGTCTAAACCCCCCGGCCCGGGGGCATAGTCTTTCTGAATAGACGGCAGCTCTCCGAAAAGGCAAACCCGAAGCGATTCGGGGGCGCAAAGCCGCGGGACCCTGTTCCATCGCAGACGCAGCGGCGTTCAGGTGGAGCGGGGTCGGCCGGGCCGCCGAAGAGGGCTCCGATGGTGGCATGACACCGCGGGGTCCGATTCGGACTCCGCGATGGCGTTTCTATGGGGGCGGACGTGATGCACCGGGGACGGATCGACCGCGAGGCGGGCTTTGGCATGATCGAGGTCCTCATCGCCGTGGCGCTGTACGCTGTTGCCCTCGTCTCCCTCTTCGGTCTCCTCATCACCTCGGTCACCGCCGGGACGATCGGCGAGAGTTCGGCGGTGGCGGTCAACCTGGCCCGACAGCGCATCGAGGGGCTGACCGCGCTGGATGTGCCGACGCTGCTGGCGCAGGGGTGCGGGACGACCGCTACGGCGCAGGTGCCGGCCGGGCAAGGGCGTGTCTACACGCTGACCGTCAACTGCAGCAACCAGCCCGCCTACGTGGACGTCACCGTGACGGCGGGGTGGACGGTACAGGGAGCACGCGTGGCCGGAGGGCAGCAGTACTCCCGTGTGTTACAGACCCGTGTGGCGAAGTAACGGCAGCCGCGGCTACGCCATGGTCGACCTGGTGGTCGGCATGGCGGTTTTCGCGCTGGTGACGGCCGGTGTCTACCAGGTCTTCATCCCCGTCCTGAAATTCGCCCGCTCCACGAACGAGCGTCTGTCCGTGCAGCAGGACGTGCGGCTGGCGATGGACCGGATGGCCCGGGACATGCGGGAGTCGGACATGAGCCGCCTGCAGGTCTACCCGGGAGGGACGGCCATCGGGCTGGTCACCGCCCGCGCCGGCTGCAGCGGGGCCTTCATGGTAGACGCGGCCAGCGGACGGCCGCTGTGGCAGGCGATGGTCTATATCATGCGGGATGCCCCCAGCGGTGAGGTCCGCCGCTACTGCGACACGGCCTCCACCTTCTACGCGCCCGCGCCGGTGACGTCCGGCCCTTACCGGGTCCTGGCGGGGAACGTCCAGGCCCTGACCTTCACCCTGAACGCCGATTCCGTGACCATCGATCTGCACGAACGCACACCCCGAGGCGACGCGGAGCGCTATATCCGCACGGAATTCGTCCCGCAGAACGAGTAGGAGGGGACCATGGACTGGCGTAGCGTCTGGGGTGAAGAAGGGCTCGCCGTCCTGCCGGTGCTGGTGGTCGTCGCGATCATCAGCGCCATCGGCTTCGGTCTGGTCGGCGTGATGAACACGGACATCACCCACGCCACCATCCAGGGCGTCGTCTCGCGCAGTTACTTCGTCACGCAGGCCGGCCTGCAGGACGCCATCGTCCAGTTGAAAGCCAACCCACTCTACCGCACCGCCGCCTATCCCGCCGCCGTCTCTGCGCAGAACTTCGGCGGCGGGCAGTTCTGGGTCTGGGTGGAGGACTACGCCGAGGATATGGTCCAGATCACCGCCCGCGGGCGCGCCACCACGGCGGGCCGGACGGTCACCGCGGAGGTGCGGGCGATCGCGCTGGTCGGCCCGCCCATCACCTTCGGCTTGTTCGGCGTCTCCACCGTCGGGGCGCAGGGGGCGAACTCCCGCACCTACCTGGCGCCCTGGCAGACCGCCGGTCCGGGCGTGCCGCGCGGCGCGAACATGGGCTCCTTCCAGGACATCAACTTCCAGGACAACGGCACGCGGCTCAATGCCGTCAGTGAGACATCGGTGGACACGGTGACCCTGCGGGACGGCACGTTCAATGACTGGGAGCTCTTTGGATTCACGAGCCGCCCGGTCTATGATCCCGACCCCAGCGTCGACGCGACGCCCTGGATCCTCTCCGCCTTCGGCGACATCGTCAAAGCCCAGCCGGATACCGGCAGTTGGGCCCACTCCTGCACCCCGATGAGCTACTACGCCTGCCTCACGGTGCAGAACAGCCCGACGGACCTCAACACAATGTACGATCTGCGCTACACGGAGAACTTGCGGCACGTCTACATGGACCGCGTCCGCCGGCGCATCCTGCCCGTGGTGACACTGGCCAGCGCGCCCATTCTGACTGAGGCCCAGACCAACAACGCCAACACCACCGTGAACCAGGCCGCGGGGATCACGACCACGCCGAACGACTCCGTCTACACCGCGGACGAGTTCCACTGCCTGCTCGCCTACCTGAACAACAACCCCGGCCAGAGCATCCGCGGCACCATCTATGTGGTGGGGGACACACAGATCGGCGGCAACATCAACGTGGCCTGCGGCGGCGGCCGCCCGAGGAACGAGGCCCTGGAGGATAATCTGAACATCCTGGACGGGACGCTGGCGGTGGAAGGCGACCTGGTCCTGGAACAGAACGCCAGTCTGACGATGCAACACGACATCCTCAACCCCGACCCGGTGATCGCGGCGGCCGCCCGGGAAAAGGTCGCCCTGGCGATCTTCCCGCGCGGCTCGTCCCCCGGCCGCTTCACCATGGAGGGCGGCAGCCTCTCGCGGTTTATCGCCGACGGCCTGGTCTACACCGCGGATGGCATGGAGGTGGGGGCGCAGGCGAACGTCGACCTGATCGGCGCCATGTACCACAACAGCGCCAGTAACACGCGTCCTTCCTTCTTGAACAGCAACGGTACTGTGGTGATTCGCTACGACCCGCTGGCCGGCACGCGCTTGGGTTCGGCCTCGGGGATCGGCGTGCAGGTTCTCTCCTGGCAGCAGCTGCGCTGACGACCCTCCTCCCTCCAGCCGACGCACACCGTCGGGAGAGCGCAGGGCCGGCACCTCCACCCGGGTGCCGGCCCTGATCGCTTCTCTACCGGCTAACGCCGCGGGCCGAGGAGGGAGGCGCCGGCAAACAGGAGGATGCCGCCCAGGACGATGGCGCCGCTGGCCGGGATGTCCAGATAAAAGGACGCGGTGATCCCCGCCAGCACCGTGACCAGGGAGCAGGCCACGGCCATCCAGAGCGCGCTGCGGAAGTTGCGGGCCAGGCGCAGCGCGGTGACGGCGGGGATGACGATCAGGGCGCTGGTGAGCAGGATGCCGACGATGCGCATGGCCACCACCACCGTCACCGCGACCAGGACGGTGAGCAGCAGGTTGAGCCCCTCCACGGGGAGCCCCTGCACCCGCGCGCCTTGCTCATCGAAGGTAATGGCGAAGAGTTCCTTGTAGAGCACGGCGACGGCGCCCAGGACGACCAGCCCCAGGATCAGGATGACCCAGAGGTCGCGCGGCTGCACCGCGGTGATGGCGCCGAAGAGATAGGTGAAGAGCCCCACGTTGAACCCGCCGGCCAGGCCGATCACCACCACGGCCACGGCCAGCCCGCCCGAGAGAAAGATGGCCAGTGCGGTCTCACCGGAGAGGCGGCCCACGGTGCGCAGGCGTTCGATCCCGACGGCGCCCAGCAAGGCAGCGACCAGCGCCCCGGCGACCGGATAGGCGCCCAGCAGCAGGCCGACGGCGACGCCGGCGAGGGCGACGTGGGCCAGCGTGTCCGCGATCAGGCTGAGGCGGCGCAGTACCAGGAAGACGCCGATCACGGGCGCGATCGTCCCGATCATTGCGCCCGCCAGCAGCGCACGCTGCATGAACCCATATTGCAGAATTTCCGGCATCGTCGGTCAACGCGGAGGGAGCATCGGCGGGGTCAGTGCCGGTGCGCCACCATCCAGCTCTGCGCGCGGTACATCTCCGCCAGTGCCCCGGAGCGCATCGCCTCCTCCGGGCTGCCGTGGAAGACCAGGGTGCGGTTCAGGCAGGCGAGCTGCGTGACCTCTTGTGAGATCACGCCGATGTCGTGGGAGACCAAGACCAGCGTCGTCCCCATCTCGCGGTTGAGGCGGTGCAGCAGGCTGTAGAACTGTTCCTGCGCGTCCGCATCCACGCCCACGGTGGGCTCGTCCAGGACCAGCAGGTCGGGATGGCTCACCAGCGCCCGGGCGATGAGGACGCGCTGCTGCTGCCCGCTGCTCAACTGCCCGATCAATCGGTCGCGGAAGGGCAGCATCCCTACCGTCTCCAGGGCGCGCCGCGCCGCCTCGTAGTCCGGCGCGGCAAAACGCCGGCCCAGCCCGGCGAGCCGCACCCGACCGCTCATCACCACCTCGAAGACGCTGGCGGGGAAGCGGGCCTCGAAGGCCACCGCTTTCTGCGGGATGTAGGCGATGCGCTGCCAGTCGCGGAACTGGGCCACGTCCGTGCCGAAGAGGCGGACGTGGCCGCAGGAGGGGCGCAGCAGGCCCAGGACGATGCGCAGCAGCGTCGTCTTGCCCGCGCCGTTGGGCCCGATGATCCCCAGGAAGTCGCCGCGCGCGATGCGCAGGCTGACCTCGTCGAGGACGCGCTCGCCGTCGTAGCTGAAGCAGACGTGCTCCAGTTCGGCGACCGGCGTCTCAGCGACAGTCCAGACCCTGGGCGAGCTGGTCGAGGTTTTCATGCATCACCGTAAAGTAATTCTTCCCCGCGCGCTGCGCTTCTACCGTCAGACTCTCCAGCGGGTCGAGCACCGCCGTGGTGCCGCCCACCTCCCGGGCGATCGTCTCCGCCACCCGCCGCTCCCCCAGCGGCTCGACGAAGACCACCCGGATGCCGGCGCGCCGCGCCTGCTGCACGATCTCCTTCACCCGGGAGGCCGACGGCTCCGCCTCCGGGGCCAGTCCGCTGACCGCGATCACGCGCAGGCCGTACCGCCGCGCCAGATAGCCAAACGCCGCGTGGGCGGTGATGAATTCCTTCCGCCGGCACTCCTGCAGCACCTGCCGGTAGTCCGCGTCCAGCGCCTGTAGCGCCGCGCGCAGGGCCGCGGCGTTGGCCTCATAGCGGGAGCGGCCCGCAGGGTCGGCGCGCCCCAGCGCGGCGAGAATGCGCTCCACCTGCTGCTGCGCCAATACCGGGTCGAGCCACACGTGCGGGTCGACCCCGCCGTCTCCCCGCACCAGCGGCAGGCCCTCCGTGGCGTTCACCCGCAGCGTCCCCTCCGCGAGCTGAGGCAGCAGGCGCTCCACCCAAGGCTCAAAGCCGGCCCCGTTGTAGATGAAGAGCCGCGCGCGCGACAGCGCCACCAGGTCTTTCGGCGTCGGCTCGTAGTCGTGCGCCTCCACCCCCGGCGGGATGAGGGTGTGCACGTTTACCGGCGCGCCACCGATGCGCCGCGCAAACTCTGCGAGGGGATAGATCGTCGCGGTGACCGCGAGGCCGGGTGTCGACGTCGTCCGCGCGTCGCACCCCGCGACCGCCAGCGCCAGCACCACTCCCAGCGCCGCGGACGTGGGCCGCGGCGCCCGGTGCCGTCCCCTACCGCCGGGTGCGGCAGCGGGCGCAGTAGCCGAAGAGTTCCAGCCGGTGCGCAGTGACCTCAAACCCCCTCCGCAGGATCGTCCCCTCGAGCGGCTGGACCGTGCACTCATCGGTGGTGGCGATCCGGCCGCAGTGCAGGCAGACCAGGTGGTGATGGTGGCGTCCCTGCTCGGTCGCCTCGTAGCGCGTCCGCCCGTCCCCCAGGAAGACCGACTGGGCCAGTCCCTCCGCGGTGAACGCCTCGAGGGTGCGGTACACCGTGACCAATCCGATGCGCGGGTGCATCCGCCGGGCGCGCCCGTGGATCTCCTCCGCATCCGCGGCGCACCCCAGTTCTGTGAGCGCCCGCAGGACGGCCCGGCGCTGCGCCGTCACCCGGCGCCCGCCCGCTCGGAGCCTCCCGGCCGCGCGATCCAGGTCCATAGTCTAAGTGAAAATCAGTTTCAATAAGATAGGTTAGGGGATGTGCGGAACACCGTCAAGCGGCCAGGGGCCGACCGCTTGACGGTGTGACCGCGGGGAGCGCCCGCGACGGGGGTCGCCCCCTAGACGTCGTAGTAGAGGTGGAATTCCCAGGGGTGCGGCCGCAGCCGCACCGCGTCCACCTCGCGCGTGCGCTTCCACTGGATCCAGGTCTGGATCAGGTCCTCCGTGAAGACGCCGCCGCGCAGCAGGAACTCGTGGTCCGCCTCCAGGGCGTCCAACACCTCGCCCAGACTCCCCGGCACCTGCTTTACCGACTCCCCGTCGTGGGCGGCCAGTTCGTAGAGGTCCACGTCCATCGGCGCGCCCGGATCGAGCCGCCGCTCGATGCCGTCGAGCCCGGCCATGAGCATGGCCGCCAGCGCCAGATAGGGGTTGGCGGAAGGATCGGGCGGGCGGTACTCGACGCGCTTCGTTCGGGGGTCGGTGGAATAGACCGGGATGCGCACGCAGGCGCTGCGGTTGCGCTGCGAGTAGACCAGGTTCACCGGGGCCTCGAAGCCGGGGACGAGGCGGCGGTAGGAGTTGGTCGTCGGCGCGCACAGCGCCAGCAGCGCCGGGGAGTGGTGCAGCAGGCCGCCGATGTAGTAGCGGGCCAGCTCGCTCACCTGGGCGTACCCCTGCGCGTCAAAGAAGAGGTTCGCCTCCTCCCGCCACAGGCTCTGGTGGGTGTGCATCCCCGAGCCGTTGTCGCCGAAGATCGGCTTGGGCATGAAGGTCACCGTCTTCCCGTGCGCCCGCGCGTGCATCTTGAGGATGTACTTGTACAGCATCACCGCATCGGCCATGTCGGTGAGGGTGGTAAAGCGCAGGTCGATCTCGCACTGCCCCGCGGTCGCCACCTCATGGTGGTGCACCTCCACGCCCAGCCCGGCCTGCTGCAGCTTCAGCACCGCCTCCGAGCGGAAGTCCTGCAGCGAGTCCGTCGGCGGGACCGGGAAGTACCCTTCCTTATACCGGGGCTTGTGGCCGAGGTTGGGCCGCTCCTCCCGCCCCGTGTTCCACGCGCCCTCCGCCGAGTCCAGGAAGTAGTATCCGGAGTGCTGGTTCTGGTCGTACCGCACGTCGTCGAAGACGAAGAACTCCACCTCCGGGCCCCAGTAGCTGGTGGTGGCGATGCCGCTCTGGGCGAGGAACCGCTCGGCGCGCTGCGCCACGCCCCGCGGGTCGCGGGAGTAGGGTGCCCGGGTGAGCGGGTCGACGACGTTGCAGTAGAGGAGCAGGGTGGACACCCGCGACATGGGATCGACGCGCGCGGAGGCCGCGTCGGGCAGCAGCAGCATGTCGCTCTCGTGGATCTGCTGGAACCCGCGGATGCTGGAGCCGTCGAACCCGATGCCTTCCTGAAACAGGCCGGGGGCCAGTTCCTCTACCGGGATGGTGAAGTGCTGCCAGACTCCCAGCAGGTCACTGAAGCGCAGATCGACCATCTGGACGCCGGCCTGCCGGCTGCGTTCGATGACCTCCTGCGGTGTGACCATCGCCTCGCCGCGGTTCCGGATGTTGAGCATCTTCCGCCTCCCTCCCCAAAAACGGATGCGACGCCCTCCACATGGAAGGCGTCGCGGCCTTCAGTTCGTGTGTCTGCAGGTTTACTTAGTCAGGAATGTAGCAGGAATCCGGCCGGCGTTCAAGGGAGATTTTTGCCCGCGAGGACCTCCCGCGCGACGTCCTTCATCGGACGACGGGCAGTGCGGCTGGCCGCCTGGATCCGCCGGTAGGCCTCCTCATCGCTCAGCCCCAGGCGCTGCATCAGCGCCGCCTTGGCCCGCTCCACGAGTTTGCGCGCCTCCAGGGCGTCCTGCAGGTCCGTGACCTCCTCCGCCAGGGCCTGCAGGTCGCGGTACCGCGCCAGGGCCACCTGGATCGCTGGCTCCAGGTCCGCCTCCCGCAGCGGCTTCATCAGGTAGCCCATGACGCCCGCCTCCCGCGCGCGATCGATCAGGGCGCGGTCCCCATAGGCGGTGAGGATGATCACGGGCACGCGGTGCGCCGCGATCAACTGCTCCGCCGCGGCCAGCCCGTCCAGGCCGGGCATCTTGATGTCCAGGAATACCAGATCCGGCCGTAGTTTCTCCACCAGGTCGACGGCCCGCCGGCCCTCCGCCGCCTCGCCGACCACGGCATAGCCCCGCTCCTCCAGCATGGCCCGCAGGCCCATGCGGATGACCGCTTCGTCGTCGGCGATGATGATGCGCAGGCTCACGGCATCTCCGGCCGGGGGAAGGTGATGACCACGCGGGTCCCCGCGCCGCTCTCCAGGGTCAGGGCGCCGTGCAGGTCCTCCGTGGCCAGGGCGCGGACGATCTGCAGACCCAGCGATTCCTCGCCCGGCGCCGCCGGCCGCATCCCCACACCGTCGTCTTCCACTTCGATGAAGCACTGGCCGTCGCGGTGGCCCAGACGGATGGCGATCCGGCCGGAGCCCTGCGGGAACGCGTGCTCGATGGCGTTCTGCACCAATTCGTTCACGGCCAGGGCCAGCGAGGTGGCGGGCTGCGACGGCAGGTAGAGGTCGTCGCCCTCCACCGCCACCGTCACGCGCGCGGGGTCGTCCAGCATGGTGGCGGTGACGGAGCGCGCCACCCGCTCCACCAGCTGGCGGGCGTTGATCATGCGGAAGCCTTCCACCGAGAGGATCTCGTGCACGGCGGCGATGCTGAGAATCCGATTGACCGTCTCGGTGAGGACTTCGCGGCCGCTGATGGGCCGGTCGCCGCGCGCCTGCAGCCGCAGGAGCATGGCGATGGTCTGCAGGTTGTTCTTGACGCGGTGGTGCATCTCCCGGACCAGGACCGAGCGGACGACCAGGGTGCTGTTCTCGATGGCCAGCGCCGTCTGGTGCGCCAGGGTCGTCAGGCGCTCCACCTCCTCGGCCGTCCAGGCGTGGGCGCGGCTGCGCGCCGCCAGGAAGGCGCCGATGCTCTTCCCCCGCACGGTGAGGGGGACGACGAGCACTGCCCGCACCGTGGTCTCCGGCCGCCGCTCCCGCAGATCCGTGATCGCCGCCGCCCGTCCTTCGCGCAGGGCCTCCTCCGCCAGCGGAATCAGGGGCGCCAGGTCCGCCGGTTCCTCCCCGCCGTGGGCGGCGGTGGCGACCGGGCGGCCCGTCTCTTCGTCCAGGAGGAAGATGACGCAGCGCGCTGCGCGCATCAGCCGCGTGGCCATCTCGGCGATGACCCGCAGCATCTCCTCCAGGTACAGGGGCGACGTCAGGGTCTGGCTCACCTCGGCCAGCGTGGAGAGTTCCGTGATCTGCCGCCGCATGCTGTCGTAGAGGGCGGCCTTCTCGATGGCGCCGGCGGCGAGGTCGGCGATGGTGCTGAGCAGGTCCATCTCCTCCGGCGCGTACGCGTGCACCGCCCGGGTCTGGACGTTCAGCGCCCCCAGCACCTTGCCCGCACTCTGCAGGGGCACTGCCGCCAGCGAGCGGAAGGCGTACTCGCGGGTCTCCGGCAGGTAGACGAAGCGCGGATCCCGCGCCGCATCGCTGCTGGCCACGGGCGTTGCCTCGCGGGCCGCCCACCCGGTGAGTCCTTCGCCCCAGCGCAGACGCGCGCGCCCGATGGCCTCGGGCGCCAGCCCGGTCGTCGCGCGCAGGACCAGGTACTCCCCCGCGGGGTCGAGCAGGTAGATGGAGCAGGAGTCCATCCGCGTGACCTCGGCGGTCTTCCGCGTGATCAGGCCCAGGGTGGTGTCCAGGTCGAGGGCGGCGCCGATGGCCCGGCTGATCTCCCGCAGGGCGGCGAGTTCGGCCTCCTTCCGGCGCAACTGGGTGAGGAGATGGTCGTCGGGCGGCGGCACGCGCTCAGTCATGCCGCCGGAACAGGATGCGCGTTCCGATACCGGCGTTGTATCTGCGGAAGAGTCCCTGCCGGACCTCGAGGGCGTACCGCGCCGGCGCCCGCGACTCGTAGATGGTGAACGGTCCCTCCTGCGGATTGGGCGCCACCGTCATGTCCTGGATGTCCACGATCTTCCAGTAGCGGTCGATGAACGCGATGGAGAGAGGGATGAGGGTGTTCTTCATCCAGAACCCCCAGCGCTGCTCCTCTTCAAAGACGAAGAGCATGCCGGCGGTGTCGGGCAGACGGCGGCGGAGCATCAGCCCGCGCGCGCGGGCCTCGGGGGTATCGGCCACTTCAACCTCGAGCACGACCCGCTTGCCCGGCGCCAGCAGCGTGAGCGTGCCCTTTTTGAAGAGGGATTCCGCCGCTCCCGCGGGCAGGGTCAGGGCGACCAGCAGCACCAGCAGCGCCATCAACAGTCGGGACAGCAGACGTTTCATCACTTGTTCAACGTAACAGGATGAAGAAACCATTTCCAGACCGGCCGCCCGGACTTGCCTCGCCGCCGCGAGGCAGGCACACTGATTGGGTGGCCAGGGAGTCCGCAGATGACTAGCGACCGCTGGGACGTTATCGTCGTCGGCGGCGGGCCGGCCGGCGGGATGGCCGCCTGGACGGCCGCCCGCGCCGGTCTGCGCACGGTGTTGCTGGAGGAGCACGGCGAGATCGGGTTGCCGGCGCACTGCAGCGGCAAGCTCTCCGTGCACGCCTTCCGGGAGTTCGCGCTGCCGACCTCGCTCGCCCGCACGTCCCTGCGCGCGGCCACGCTCTACGCGCCGGACGGCAGCGCGGCCACCGTGCGCCGCCGCGAGATCGACTCCCACGTCGTGGACCGCGACGTCTTCGACCGCTGGCTGGCGGAGCAGGCACAGGCCGCCGGAGCGGAGCTCATCCTGGGGGCCCGCGCGCGGCGCGGCACCCGCGAGAACGGCCTCATCGCGGTCGAAGCGGATCGGCGCGGGCAGACGCTGACCGTGCGCGCGGCGGTGGTGATCGACGCCGAGGGGGCGCGCACGCTCCTGCCGCAGACCCTCGGGCTGCCGCAGCGCCGCGTCCTCATCCAGGGCCTGCAGTATGAGATGGACGGATTGCGGCTGGACGCGGCCGACACCCCCGAGTTGTACTTCGGCCGGGAGTGGGCGCCGGGGTTCTTCGCCTGGATCATGCCGCTGGGCCCCGACAGCGGCCGCGTGGGGCTGTGCGTCGACCCGCGGCTGACCCACCGCCCGCCCGTGTACTTCCTGGAGCGGCTCATCGCGGAGCACCCGGTGACGTCGCGCCGCGTGCGCGGCGCGCGCATCGTGCGCAAACTCGTCGGGCGGATCCCCATCCTGGGGCGCCGCCCGCCGTCGTACGCTCCGGGGCTCTTGGTCGCGGGCGATGCGGCCGGGCACGTGAAGGCGACCTCCGGCGGGGGGATCTACTTCTCACTGGTGGCGGGGCGACTGGCGGCGGAAGCGGCCGGGGCGATCCTCGGCGGCGACTCCGCGGCGCTACCACGGTACGAGCAGGCATGGCGGCGGCGCTTCGGCCGTGAACTCGTCTTTACCACGGCGGTGCGGCGCACGCTCAACGCGCTGCCCGACCCGGACCTCTCGCGCCTCATCCGCAGCCTGGCGCAGAACCCACCGCTGCGGCGCACCATCGAAGAACACGGCGACACCCAGTACCAATCCCGCATGCTGCGGCCGCTGCTCGGGCAGGCCCTGCACTCCTGGCGGGAGATCGCGCTGGCACCGCCGGTGCTGCGCGCTTTTGTGCGCGGCCTGTTCGGGATCGATCAGGAGCCGCTGCCGCCGGGCCTGGAGGCGGAGCCGCGCACCATCGAGGTCAGGGCCGAGACCTCCACACACCAATCTTGACGGCGTTTGCCGTCCTCGACTTCCTCCGGTCGATTCAGCGTTGCAGTCCCAGCCGCTCACCCCGTTCGACGAAAGCCCGTAACCGTCGGTCGAGCAAGTCCCACCAGCCGCGGGTGTAGTTGGCCTCCGTCTCCGGCGTGACCTCACCGACCGCGCGGTGGGAAAGGCGCAGCACGGTCCCCTGTCCCGTCGGTTGCAGGCTGAACACGATGACGCCGAGGACGACACCGCGCGTGCCCAGGCGGCCGGTGAGTTCCAGGTATTCGCCGCGCTTGATCCGGGTCACCGTGGCCCAGATCGCGCCCTCACCGTTGCCCCAGTCTTCGTAGACGCGGCCGCCCAGCGTCGGCTCGAGGACGACGTCCCGGGCGCGCTCCTCGTCGATGATCTGGGGCGGTCCCCACCACGCCGCCATCTCCTTCGTGATGGCGTCAAACACCCGCGCGGGCGGGGCGTTGATCGTCACCTCCTGCTCCACGTGCATCACGCCCACCGGTCGGGCGGCCTGCGCTTCACCTGTCATCGTTTCCCTCTCCTCCTCTCCGTGCCGACCCGTTCCTCCACCCGGCGCTTCAGCCGGAGGAGCGAGGTGGCCCAGAATCCGGCGTACCCGCTGATCCACCGCTCGTAGATCTGCTGGATGGGGACCGCGTTCAGGTAGTTCCACCGCTCCCGGCCGTGCCGCTCCACGATGACGAGTCCCGCCCGCTCCAGGATGGTCAGGTGCTTCATCACGGCAAAGCGGGAGAGGGGGAAGCGCGTGCAGAGTTCCCCCGTCGTCCACGGCCCGTCTTTCAGCCGGTCGAGCAGGCGGCGGCGGGTGGGATCGGCCAGGGCCTTCCAGACGGCGGCCAAGTCGTCAACCATATGTGACCGATTAGTAACATATTCCACTTCGCCCTGTCAAGGCGATCGGCCCCCGGGACGGTCCCGCGGTGTAGGAGGAACCGTCGCCGTTAGCCAAACCTACAGTATGCGGGTTGTCGCCGACGTCCACCTCCACTCCAAGTACAGCCGGGCCACCAGCCGGGACATGGATGTGGAGAACCTGGCCCGCTGGTGCAAGCTCAAAGGCATCACCCTGGTCGGCACCGGGGACTTCACCCACCCGGTGTGGTTCCGCGAGATGCGGGCCAAGCTCAAACCCACAGGGCGCGGCCTCTTCACCTACGACGGCATGCACTTCCTGCTGACCGTCGAGGTCTCCAACATCTACCCGCAGGGGGGACGGCTGCGCAAGATCCACAACGTGATTCTGGCGCCCTCGTTCGAGGTCGTGGAGCGGATCAACGCGGTGCTCGGCCGCTTCGGCAACCTGATGGCCGACGGCCGGCCCACGCTCTCCCTGCCGTCCGACAAACTTGTCGAGTACGTCATGGAGCTCTCGCCGAACTGCCTGATCATCCCGGCGCACGTCTGGACGCCGTGGTTCTCCCTCTACGGATCCAACTCGGGCTTCGACTCGCTGGAGGAATGCTTCCGCGATCAGAGCAAGCACATCGTCGCCGTGGAGACGGGGCTGTCCAGCGACCCGCCGATGAACTGGCGCCTCTCCGAACTGGACCGCGTGATGCTGGTGAGCAACTCCGACGCGCACTCGCCGGCGAAACTCGGGCGGGAGGCCAACGTCTTCGAGTTGGATGATCTGGACTACGGCGAACTGGTGCGCATCCTCCGCGAAAAGGACACCGCCCGCTTTCTGTACACGATCGAGTTCTTTCCGGAGGAAGGGAAGTACCACTTCGACGGCCACCGGAACTGCAACCAGCGCCTCTCGCCGAAGGAGACGAAGGCGCTGACCGGCATCTGCCCCGTCTGCCGCCGCCCGCTGACGGTCGGCGTGATGCACCGCGTCGAACTGCTGGCCGACCGCGAAGAGGGCTACGTCCCCGAGAGGGCCGTGCCCTACCGCAACCTGATCCCGCTGGAGGAGATCATCGCCGAGGCCCGCGGCGCGCAGGTGGGGACGAGCGCGGTGCGGGAAGAGTACCTCAAACTCTGCCGCGAGTTCGGCGGGGAATTCAATGTGCTGCTGGACGTGCCGCTCGACGACCTGGCCCGCACCGCCTCGCCGCGCACGGTAGAAGGGCTGCGCCGCGTGCGCGAGGGCCAGGTCGTGATCAAACCCGGCTACGACGGCGTCTTCGGCGAGATTCACATCTTTGAGGAGGCTCCCGCGCCCGCCGCCGAGGAGCCCGCCCATCCGTTAGAGGAAGCCGCCGCGCAGATCCGCCTGTTCTGACGCGTGGGCGAAGGAGATGCTCTGAGGGAGGAGGGGATGAACATGGTCAGAGGATGCGGGGTCTTTCGTCAGGCCGCCGGGGTGCTCCTGGCCTCGACG
>Ga0209108_10000428_pt1 | contig 23306 bp, 17 predicted proteins | sample Rifsed10ft1_FD_184003 | JGI IMG/M metagenome (GOLD analysis project Ga0209108, IMG submission 184003) | Soil microbial communities from Rifle, Colorado, USA - sediment 10ft 1 (version 2) | ecosystem: Environmental > Terrestrial > Deep subsurface > Rock core/Sediment | place: Rifle, Colorado...
AATCCGCGGCCGCCCCTATTCCCGTGGTTCTCCCTCCTGGCCGGACGCCTGTTCGAGCCCCTCTTCGGGGACGCCTGGAATGGGATCTTCTTCACATTCCTCCTGTCGACGGGGCTGTTCGGAGCGCTGACCGTCTTCCCGGTGTATGCCCTCGCAAAGGAGGCCTTCGGCCGCCGAGCGGGGCTCGTCGCCGCCTTCTTCCTCGCCGTGAGCGCGGCGCACCTCCAGCGAAGCCAGTCGACCGACGCGGACCATGACGCCTTCACCCTCTTCTTCGTCGTCTCCACATTCTACTTCTACCTGCGCGCCCTGAAGACCCTCACCCCGAAGCGCTGGGTCGACAACTGGTTCCGCGGCAGCTCGATCCGCGGGGGCGTCAGGACGTTCTTCCGCGAGAACCGGCAGAGCGTCCTGTACAGCCTCCTCGCCGGCCTGTCCGTCACGGTCATCGCCCTGTCGTGGCAGGGGTGGGCCTACGTCGCCGTGATCCTGCTCGTCTGGTTCGTCGTGGAACTGTTCCTCGACCGCTTCCGGAACCAGGACACGATGGGCGTCACGCTCCTCTTCGCGATCGTGATCACGACGGCCCTGCTCCTCGCCTTCCCCTGGTACTACAGCCGCACCCAGATCCGCGTCTGGTTCGACGTGCCGACGTACCTGTTCCTCGTCGCCCTCGCCCTGGGTTTTGTCTTTACGGTCACCCGGGACTACCCGTGGACCCTCGTCCTCCCGTCCGTCCTGATTGCGGGCGGCGCGGGCCTCGGCGTCGGGCTCGTCGTGAACCCGGCCCTCGCCCAGGCGTTCGTCAGCGGCGCGGGGTACTTCGTCCAGACGAAGGTGTACCAGACGATCGCGGAGGCCCAAGCCCCCGGGATGTCGCAGCTCATGCTGAGCTTCGGGTGGTTCACCTTCTACCTGAGCCTCGTCGCCGTCGCGTACCTGATCTGGCAGATCCCGAAGCGGCGGGACCCGTCGTACACGCTGATCGTGATCTGGGCCTTCGCCGCGATCTTCATGGCGATCTCCGCGGCCCGGTTCATCTTCAACGCGTCCCCGGCCTTCGCGGTGACCGCGGCCTATGCGATCGACGTGGTCCTCGTGCGCGCGGACTTCGCGGGGATGCGCCGCACGTTCCGCTCCCTCTCTTCGGGGAGCTGGCGGAACGCGTTCCGCAAGGCCGTCAAGATCCGCCACATCCTCGTCATCCTTCTCCTCCTCTTCGTGACGTTCTGGCCTGTGTGGTACGGGATCGACGCGTCGATTCCCTTCGAGCTCAAGCGGCAGTACGACCGCCAGGTCGGGGACGCCCTGCCGTCGTTCCTGCGCGCACCGGGCTACGCGTCGGCCGGGCAGACCACGTTCTACTTCGGCGCGTTCGGGTACTCCGTGCCGCGGCCGACGGACTACTTCCCGGCGGCATGGCAGTGGCTATCCACGCAGGACGCGCAAGATCCACCGGAGGAGAGACCCGCGTTCCTATCGTGGTGGGACTACGGCTTCGAGGCGGTGGACCGCGGGAAGCACCCCACGGTCGCGGACAACTTCCAGAACGGGCTGTGGCTCGCGGGACAGTTCATCACGGCCCAGAACGAGAGCCAGTCGGTCGCCCTGCTCACGGTCCGCGTCCTCGAGGGCGACTGGCGACACAACCCGAGCTTCAGCCCCGCGGCCCGCGCGGCCCTCGAGGGATTCAGCCTCCCGCCGGACTTCTTCCTCCGGGTCTTCCGGGCCCCCTCGGACGTCATCCCGGCGGTCCTGGGGAATCCCCTGGAGTACGGCGTGTGGGACCCGAACATGCAGCCCCTGAACGCGCAGTACATCTTCCTCACGCGCTACCTGACCGACCGCTTCTCCCTCGAGGGCCTCGTCCAGCTCTACCGTGCGGCCCGGGACGCGACCGGCTACGACGTCGGGTACTTCGCGGTCGACTCGCGGCTCTTCCCGGTCAGCACGAGCAACACGGGGATCTTCTACGCCCCCGTGAAGCTCTCGGACCACCGGGTCCTGAACCTCCGGGACGGCCGCGTGCTGCCCTTCGAGTTCTTCCAGATCCTCGTGGACACGACCCGCGCGACGAACATACCGATCCAGTTCGTCGGCCCGGAGGACCAGATCACCGCCCAGCGGATCGAGTACCAGCCGATGTTCTACAACTCGATGTTCTACCGCGCGTACGTCGGGTACACGCCGACGGATCTGGGGCAGCCGGCCGAGAAGACGATCCCCGGCTTCTCCGACGCCTTGCAGGCTAGCCCGCCCGTCCCCGCGTGGAACCTCACCCACTGGCGGGTCGTGTACCGCACCGGGTACTACAACCCCTTCCCGGACCCCGCGAACCACACGGACGCCTGGCGGGCGGTGAACTACGACGAGGCGGAGCGGCTGCAGGGGGAGATCGCGGCGGGGCGCATTCAGGGCGTCGTCGACGGGAGCACGCAGACCTCCGTGGTGAACGGGATCGTCATGCTCCGCTACTACGACGGCGCGTGGGTGAACGGGACCGTGCGGGTGGGCTCCGTGCCCCTCCCGAACGTGTACGTCACCGTGGAGGACGAGCTCGGCACGCCGCACTATGTCACGAAGACGGACTCCGAGGGCCGCTACAGCGCGCTCGTGCCCTTCGGCGACGTCACGATCACCGCGTCGAGCGGGAACCTCACGGCGAGCACCTTGATCGGCCAGAGGCAGCTCGGGTCCCTCACCCTCCCGATCAGCCTCTCCCAGGCCCTGCGCGAGCCCGTGGACATCGACGGCGACGGCGTGCCCGACTGGATCCTCACGCGGGATATCCAGGTGCCTGCGAGGACCGCCCGGGGCGTCGCGTACTTCGACCTGAACCGCAACGGCGTGTTCGACGGCTCCGACGTGATCGGCCCATCCGCGGAGATCACCTTGACGCAGCAAGGCGTGTTCTACAACCGCAGCGCCGTGACGCGGGGGGACGGCACGTTCGTCATCGATTCCCTCATCGACGGGCGCTATGCGGTCACGATCCAAGCGAACGGGCGAAGTGTGTTCGGCCGCGACTACGACGTGACGTCTGCGCAGGCCCGACAGGACATCGCGGTGCCCTTCGCGGAGCTCAAAGGCTACGCCTCCTCGAAGGACGGCGGGCACATCGCCCTGACGAACCTGACGATCCTCGACGAGACGAACGGCACGACGATCACGGGCACGACGGACTCGAACGGCCTGTTCGCCGTGCGGCCGCTCATGCGCGGGAACTACACGATCACCCTGAGCTCGGGCGACCTCGCGGCCCTCCCGGGCCGGGTCCGTGTGATCGCATCGGACATCTGGTTCAACGCGACGCTCGTGCCATCCGGGCGTGTGGCGGGCGTCACGCGGCTCTTCGGCACGGACCGGCCCTACGCGAGCGTCGAGTTCCAGTCGACGACGGACCCGAATCTCGTGCGGTCCGTCACGTCGGACGCGGCTGCGTCCTTCGAGATTCGCCTCCCGGCGGGCACGTGGAACGTGAACGGTCGCTTCTACGACGGTTCGACGCTCTTCGCGGCCCTCGGCCGCGTGACCGTGGCCTCGGGCGCCACGGCGCCGTACAATCCGATGTTCGTCCTCGGCGTCCGCGTGAACGGGACCGTGCGGGATCCGAACCCCGCGATCCGGGACCCGCGCGCGGAGATCGCCTTCCTGGGGTCCTCCGGGGAATGGTGGCTCCGGACGAACCCGTCGGGCGGATACCTTGCCTTCCTCCCCGCCGGCACGTACGACATCGAGGCGTTCAGCGAATTGGCGGCGGTCTACACGGCCGCACTCCTGGCAACGAGCCGCTCGATGGATCTCCCGCTCGCGGGGACCCCGGAAGGGGCTGCCGGTACCGTCTTCCGAGACGGGAACGGAAACGCGTTCCCCGATCCGGGGGAGGAGATCCCCGGGGCGCGCATCGACCTGCGGGACGACCGGGGCGCGCGGATTTCCGTCACGACGAACCGCACGGGCGAATTCCGGCTCACCCTGTTCGCGAACCGCACGTACGCGGGGACGATCACGGCACCCGGCTACGAGACGTTCACGATCAACACGTCCACGCCCGCGGACATCCGGGCGCTCTATCCCTTCGAGCTCACCCCGGTCCACGTCGATGTGCGCGGGAGCGTCCTCCTGGACGGCTCCGCCCTCCGGAACCGGATCACGACGGTCCACGCGATCCCTGTCGGCGGCGGCGCGCGGGCGGCGAATGCGACGACGGACTCGAACGGCGGGTACGCTCTCTCGCTCGTCCCGGGCGTGTACGATCTCCTGATCGACGAGAACGTGTCCGCGTCCCGCGACGCGAGGTACCAGAACCTCGCGCCCGATCGGGTCGTCCTCGCGGTCGGGCAGTCGGCCCTCGCGTACGACCTGGCGGTCGTCCAGCGGCTCCTCGTCCAAGGGACCGTGACGGTCAACGGCACGGCCGGCGCGGCGACCCTCGCGTTCGAGGGACCCGATGTGCGCACGACGAACGCGACGGAGGCGGGATTCGATGTGTACCTACGGCCCGGGACGTACGACGTGCGCGTGGCCCGTGCCGTGGCCCCGGATGTGTACGCGTTCCTGGGCACCGCGAGCGTGCCGGCAGCCGGGAACCTGACGTTCGCGCTGACGAAGGCCGCGGCGGTCACCGGCCAAATGAAGACCGCGGGCACAGACGTCCCTGGACCTCTGACGGTCGCCTTCGTCCGGAACGAGGGCGGATCCGTCTCCATTCCGACGGACGCGTTCGGGGCGTACACCGTGTATCTGCCGCCCGGGAACTACACGGTCCGCGTCAACGCGACGGGTAGCGCGACGGAAGAGGAACTGACTCGGTACTACCGCTACACGTTCTCCGGATCCTTGACGGTCCCCCCGGGCGTCGACTCCATCCCGTTCGAGCTGGACGTCCTGCGGTCGTTCGACAACACGACCGTCTCGGGGCGCGTGAGCCTCCACGGGACGTCCATCGACGCCTCCCTGACGTTCTACGCGCGGGCCGGCGGCGCGATCGAGGCGCGGGCCACGGCGGACCGCCAGGGCGCGTACTCCGTGGGCCTCGCACCGGGCACGTACGACCTGTACGTCACGCGGACGTTCGGGTCCGCGGTGTTCCTGGGCCGCGTCTTGATCCCCCACGCGACGGCCTATGAGTTCCCGATCCCGCTCACGGACGGATTCCTCCTGTCCGGGCTCACTCTCGACGCCTCGGGCCATGCAACGTCCGCCTCGGTGCGGATCGATTCCCCGACGAGGCTCGACCTGACCACGGACGCGTCCGGTGCGTTCAGCATCGTCCTGCCGCAGGGGCCGTACACGATCACCGCGACGGAGTCGGGCGTGGAGAACGGCCTGTCGATCCTCTACCGCGCGATCAACGGCCTCCTCCTGGAATCGGACACGACGCTCAGCCTCGTCCTCGAGAAGGTCGTGGCCCGTTCCGTATCCCTGTCTTGGGACGCCTCCCAGCGCCGCACGGTTGCCGGCGGGGAATCCGTCACGTACACCGTCGTCGTGCGGAACACGGGGAACGTCCCGGATACGTACACGCTATCCGGCCGACCGCCCGGATGGACGTTCTCCGTCGCCCCGACGACCGTGAGCCTCGGCTTCGGGAACGCGGGAAACAGCACGGCCGTCCGCGTGACGATCACGAGCCCGAAGGACGCCTTCGTGGACCACGGGACGATCCAGGTCGTCGCCACGTCGACGGAGGACAACACGAACACGGGCAGTGTGGACGTGCAGATCGACATCGTCCGGAGACGCGCGCTCTCCCTCTCCCATGACGCGGGGACCGGGGTCTACGACGGACGCTTCCTGAACTACACGGTCACGATCCGGAACTCCGGGAACGCGCGGGAGACGGTCTACGTCGAGATCACGAATCCGGACGACCTCGCGGCCGCGGGATGGGTCGTTCGACTCGGGAAGCTAGGCGAGGCCGCGACCCTGATCCGCCTCCCGGACATCGCGGTCGAGCCGAACGCGACGGCCCAGGTGCGCCTCCAGGCCCGGACGACGGGCGGCGCGGGCGGCGCGTCCGTCGTATTGGAGACGACAGCCCAAGACGTGCAGGGCGTCACGGCGAGCACCGTGTTCACGTTGCGACTGCCGCAGCTTGAATCGCCCGGCGGGATCGGCGTCACAGGTCCGAACATCTTTGAGCAGCCGACGCTGAACCAGCCGCTCCTTGCGGTGGTGGTCGGAGCGGCCGTGGCTGTCGCCGTCGGCCTCGCCCTGACCCGGAAGAGGCGCTGACATGGCCCGACTCTTGCCCCTGGTGGCAGTAGCGGTCTTCCTGGCCCTCCTCGTCCCGCTCGCGATCGGATCCGCGGCGGGGCCGCTCTACGCGGAGATCACGGGACCCGCGGCCCTTGGGCCCGGCCAGTCGGGGTCGTACAGCGTCACCCTGCTTGGCGGACCCGTGGGTGCCGTGAACTACACGGTCGAGTACTACATCACGGGGACCGACGTCACGGGCGGGCAGCCCCTGCCGACGGCCCCCTCGCGGGCCTCGGGGAACGTGACCCGGATCCGGCTGAACGTCACGGCCCCGCAACGGGAGCAGACGATCACACTTGTCGCGAAAGTCTCCGCGAGCGCCGGGGGGACGACCGAGAACACGACGGTCGAACGATCGATCGTCGTCGTCACGGCGATCGTCCTGTCCGCCGCGTTCCGCAACGCGGAATCGACCGCCGCGCTGAACGTGACCGTCCGGTTCTATGTGGACGACGCCCTCGTTGGCACGCAGAAGATCGCGCGTATCGAACCAATCGGGCAGGCCACTGTGACGTTCAACTACCTCCCGGTCGGGTTGCAACCGGGCGGCCATCGCGTGCGGGTCGAGGCGGACCTCGACGGGAACGGCGTGATCGACCCGGCGAAGGGCGAGGCGTTCGTGTCGGAGATTTTCTATCGCGAGACCGCGCCACTCAACACGGGATGGTCTGTGGTGATCGGGATCGCGGTCTTCGTGCCCGTGTTCCTGTTGACGGTCGCCTTGCGACGTCGCGAGCGCGCGTGATCAGGCGGACTCTAGGAGCCATACGTCCGCGTGGTTTCGCAGCAGCATGCCGAGCTTCGTTCTCGTGATCCCGCCGCGCTTCAGCAGGCCCTCGAGCTTCGACTCCTCGGGCATCTGGACCTCGCCGTCGACCCATGCCGAGGCGACGGGCTCGTACCGCACGGGCTCACGGCCGACGCGCACGCGAGCGGCCGCGGCGTCCCGGAACGTGTGCAGCACGACGTGGACGGAGGTGACCGCCGCGGGTCGGACCTTGTGGTTGTAGTATGCTGCGACCTCCCGGTGGACCGGGGCGAAGGCGCCGACACGTTTCGCGTACTCCCGCCAGCCTCGTTCGAACGGGGACCGTGGGGTGGACATGCAATGCTCCGTCACCGGGCGGACCTCCTCGAACGTTGCGAGGATCGAATGCCCCTCCCGCAAGGCCTCGAGGAACTCATCCCACGTGGCGTACTCCTCGCGGGGCATCGCGTTCGCGAGGTTCTTCGCGAGGGACACGAGGTAGTTGTTCAGCCCGGAGACGCCCACCTTCGTCGCGATGTCCTCGAGGAAGAGGTGCGTCGCAATCTCGACGAACGGGTTGCTCTCGGGGATTCGCGTCTCCGCCACCATCAGCGCTCTCCCTTGATCCGAGCGCCGCGCATCACGAGGGCGTACACGCATTCGTAGTTCCGCAGGAGCGCCCGCATGTGGTCCTCGTTGATGTTGACCTGCGCGACGTTCTTGGAGGAGATCTTCGCCTCGCCACTCCAACCCCGGGTCGCGAGGAGGAAGCAGACGAGCGAGTTGCCGGAGACCGTGATGTTCTTCGCGATCTCCTCCCGGAACCTCTCGTGGAAGACGCAGAAGTTGCAGACGGCGATGTTGTGGACGTTATTGTTGTACTCGTCCGTCACGATCTTGTCCGCAGGACTCATCCGGCCGACCGCGAAGCGCGTGCGGAAGATCGTGGGCACGTAGCAGCACTGCCGCATCGCGTACAGGTAGCCGACGATGTCTCCGTCGACGTCCGTGATCGCCATGTCCGTGAGCGGCGTGACCTCCCCCTCGATGCTGAACGCGGTTCGGCTCTCCCGCACGGCGACGTTGAAGGATGTCCAGCCGAGGTAGGCCTCCTTGCCCATCCGGCTCGCGAGGTTGTCCCCGACCCGCTGCCAGAACTCCACGACCCCGTCGGGCCCGGCCTTCTCGATCATGTCCTCGATCAGGGAGGCGAGGGCGACGTCGATCATGTGAGGGGACCTCGGGCCATGGGCATCACACGAACGACGTGAGGACGGTTTTCATGTGCGTCCGCCATTCCCGGTCCGCCTTCTCGGCGACCGCGTCGCCTTCCAGGACGCGCAGCTTCTCGATGCAGAGGGAGACGAACCGATCCCAGTGAGCGGCCGTCATGTAGGGCGCCTTCGTCCCGACCTCGTTGTACGCCATCGTGACAATCTCTTCGACCTGCCCGGGCCCGAGGAGGGCGGAGAGCTTCGACACGATGTACCCTGCGATCTCCTTGTTCTTCCGGAACTCCTTCGTCTCCCCGAACTTCTCGACGAACAGGATACGGGTGAGCCGCTTCAGTTCGCTCGCGACGGCCTCGTCATAGGAGGCGAGGACCTCCGGTGTGATGGGTTTCGATTCGAACAGGTGCCGCACGACGATCGACGTCTTCAGGACATTCGACAGGACGCCCTGCATCTTCGTGATCTCGACGGGCTTCGTCGTCAGGAAGACGAGGAACGCGCGGTCCCCGACGCCGGAGATGACCATCGTGCCCGCCTCGAACTGCTGGACGGACATCATCATGTTCTGCCCGCTCAGCTGGTTGCAGATGTGCGCGAGGTTCCGCTTCATCAGGTTGAGGAGGCGGTATTCGCGGGGATCGAGCTGATTCGGAATCGAGGACGCGAAGATCCGCCCGTCGACGCCGAGGAACATCGCGATGTCCAGGTCGTTCTCCTCCCGCGCACGGCGGAGCTCCGTCTCGAGGAGATGCTTGAGATGGCCGACCGTGGCGGCCCCCATCGTCTTGTCGACCTGGCCCGCATAGGGCATCTAGCCGCCCCGCTTCAGTCCGTACGAGTGGAAGATGATCTGGAGGGCTTCTTCCGGGGAGTAGTCGTAGTCCCAATGCTTCTGCATCCGCCTGATCCGCTCGATGATGCGGGGCGGCGCCTTCATCGCCTCCGCCGTCTTGATCGCTTCCTCGAAGACTTTCGCGTGGCTGCGCGTCTGTTCCTCCGGCAACGTCGCGGGGCTCGCCCGTACGACGATCCCGACGCCACGGGCGAAGAGGTACGGATACACGCCCTCCCCGTGGTGGACCGCGCGCATCTTCAGGAGCTTCAGGGTGCGGTTGAACGCCCCGCCTATTGGGTAGTACTCCAAGTGGATCGCGCCGTCAGACAGGTAGATCGGCAGGAGGACGTCCTCGCCGATCGTCTCGCCGGGACGGGCGTGCTCTTCGACCGTGCAGAGGACGACGCCGAGTTCCTTGAGCGTGTAGAACAGCTTGCCGATCAGCTCGCGCTGCTCGAGCTTCTCCGCGGTGGCCCAGATGACCGGAGTCATCGGATCGATCACCACGCGAGTCGGGATGTTGTAGTCTGCGCGCGCCTTGACGAGCTGAGGCAGCTGCTCCTCGATCATCTTCTTGAAGTTGCGGCCCTTGAGATGGATGAAGAAGAGGCTCTTCTCGTAGTACTTGCGCGTGTCGAAGCCCATGAGGTCCGCCTCGCGCATGATCTGCTCCGGCGGCTCCTCAAGGGTCACGTAGAGGGCCTGCTCCCCGTTCTCGATGCCCTCCATGAGGAACTGAATCGCGAAGGTCGACTTCCCGGTACCACTCGACCCGAGGATGACCACCGTGGACTTCGGCCGGAAGCCGCCTTCGATCAGGTCGTCGAGTCCAGGGATCCCGCTCGGCACTCTCTGTATGTCGGCCATGGTCGTGCGCCCCTTCCCGAGGCCTGTATCACGTGGACGGCGAGGCCTCGCTCTGGGTGGATTACGCGATTCGATGCCTGCGGCTTTTTAAGTGAGTTCCGACCTGGGAATCTACCCTGATAACGACCCTCAGAGTTTCCCGCGGACCGCGTCGAGCTTGTCCGCGAGTTCCTGGCTGCGGGCGGCGACGGCGACCTCGCCGCGCGTCTTCTCGATCAGGCTCCGCGCGACGTCCTGCTTCCGCTTCAAGGCCACGAGCGCGGTCGGGTAATCGAACCGCATCAGTGCGTCGAGGATTCGCTCCATCTTCTCGAGGAACGCGGAGGCCGGGTGGATGTCCCCGCGCCGAAGATGCTCGAGCGCAAGGCGTCGCAGCTCGCCGACGACGTCCCCGAGGCCCAGGAGGTACGCGGTGTCCGTGACGCCGAGTTCCTTCGGGGTGGGGAGTGGTTCTGCCTCGATGATCGCGTGGACGAGGAAGGCCTCGCACGCCTCCTGCATCGCGTTCTCGACAATCCCTGCGTGGAACAGGTCCGGATGGTCTTCGAGGAGGCTCTTCAGCTTCAGGACCTCCTCGCGGGTCTCGTGCAACTGCGCGCTGACATCTGCGCCGCGATGGAGCGCTTGAATCACGCTGCCGCTCAGGCGCGCGATCGTCCGGGACGACTTGATCGTGAGTTCGCGGACCTCGTCCTTCTCGTCGAGGCGGGACTCGATCTCGCCAATCACGTCGTCCAGGTTCTTCACGTCGCGCGGATGGACGACCGTGTTATTTGAGGGTTGGCCCGCAGGCCACGCAGACCGATGTACATCGGGCGATGCGTCAGCGACCCGCTCGAATAGCCCGCATCCGCTCGACCTTCGCCTGGACGGACACCGGCTTGCCGATGTCCCGTCGCGCGTAGTAGCTCCCGGACACGAAGGCCAGTGCCTCCTCGGACAAGGACTCCGCGTCGCCGAGATTCGCCGCAACGCCGACGACCGCGAGGGCCCGGGACGTCGTCGTGTAGAGGTGGCCGGCCTTCTCGTCGACGCTCGCGTAGTAGAGCTTCGCCCCCGCTCGGCGGATACTCTCCTCGTCCACCTTGATCAGCTCGCCGGCCTTTGGATGCGTGCCGTATCCTGCGGGCACGATGTACTTGCAGACGGTGGCCATGCGCGCGAACCGCGCGCTCCCGGGCAACCGTCCTTCCGAGAGCCGGACACAGATGTCCAGGAAATCGTCTTCGAGGATCGGGAGGACGTTCATCGATTCCGGGTCCGCGAAGCGCACGTTGTACTCGAGGAGCTTCGGCCCGTCTTTGGTCGCCATGAAGCCGCCGTAGAGGATGCCTTTGAACGGCGTGCCGCGCGCCGCCATCGCCTCGACGGTCTTCGTCATCGTCTCGAGCGCGCGACCGTGGTCCTCTTCCGTCACGAAGGGTAGCCGTCCGTCCGCGTCGCTGTACGACCCCATGCCGCCCGTGTTCGGTCCCTTGTCCCCCTCGTACGCGCGCTTGTGGTCCTGCGCGAGCGGCATGGGCACGAGCCGCGTCCCGTCACAGAAGGCCTGCAGCGAGAACTCCTCGCCGACGAGCTTCTCCTCGACGAGGAAGCGGGCGATGCCGCCGATGTTCTTCTCGAGGATTTCGCGGCCATACGCGAGGGCTTGCGATTTCGACGCGAAGTGGTCGCCCCAGACCTTCACGCCCTTCCCGGCGGTCAGGCCGAGCGGCTTGATCACGAACTCGAAATCGGAATCGTCCACGAATTCCTCGAAGGCGCCGAGGTGGTCGAAGGCCCAGTATTGCGGCAGCCCGGGAATCCCGTGGTCCCGCATGAGCTCCCGGGTGAACTCCTTGTTCGTCTCGAGCCGGGCGGCGTCGCGGTTCGGGCCGACGCAGGGGATGCCTGCGGCCTCCAGCCCGTCGACGATGCCTGCGGCGAGCGGGGCCTCGGGACCGATGACCGCGAGCTCGACGCCGCGGGCCTTCGCCCACTCCGCGATGCGTTCGACGGAGGACACGTCGCCCAGGAGGACGTCTCTCGCGGCGCGGCGGATTCCGGGGTTCTGGTTCGCCATCGCCGCGTACAACTCGGCGCGACTGCGCCGGAGCGCCTCGACAATCGCGTGCTCGCGTCCTCCTCCTCCCACGACGAGGACCCGCATGGACCGCCCCGCGGTCGCAATCACGACGCGCGTTAAAGTGATTTGCCCGCGTGGACGAGCGCACCGACGCTTGTTTCCGGTTCCGTGGAATGACGCCTCTGCAGCCGCAATACGGAGGAGGGCCGCCCGCACGGCGGCCCTGACCTCCGCCTGACTCTCCCCTTCTGCGGCTAACGAGCGCCCGACGCCTCGGCCGCATGCACCGTATTGGAGAGGAGCATCGCGATCGTCATCGGACCCACGCCGCCGGGGACCGGCGTGATGGCCCGCGCGACCTCGCTCACCTCGGAGAACTTCACGTCTCCCGCGGTCCGGAAGCCCTGCTTCTTCGATGGGTCCGGGACTCGGTTGATCCCGACGTCGATCACGACCGCCCCGGGCCTCACCATGCCGGCGGTGACGAACTCCGGCTGGCCCATAGCGGCCACGAGGATGTCGCCCGTCCTGGCGATGGCGGGCAGATCGCGCGTCGCGGAATGGCACACGGTCACCGTCGCGTTTGCGCCCTTCGCCTTCTGCATCAGGAGGGCCGCGAGCGGCTTCCCGACGATGTTGCTCCGGCCGAGGATCACGACGTGCTTCCCGCCCGGGTCGTTCCCGCTCCGCACGAGGAGCTCGACCACGCCTGCGGGCGTCGCGGGCGCAAAGCGGGGCCTGCCAATCAGCACGAGCCCGACGTTCTCGGGATGGAAGCAGTCCACGTCCTTCGACGGCGTGACGGCGGAGATCGCGGTCGCGACGCGGATCCGGGATGGCAGCGGCTGCTGGACCAGGATGCCATGGACCTTCGGATCGCGGTTGAGCCGATCCAGTTCCTCGAGGAGCCGCGATTCGGACACGTCGGCGGGGAGCTCGACCGTCCAATGGGCCATGCCCATCTCCTCGCATGCCTTCCCCTTCATCTTCACGTACAGCCGCGAGGCCGGGTTGTCCCCCGCGAGGATCGCCGCGAGGCCCGGCACGACGCCGCGCGCCGCGAGCGCCGCAAGCCGGGGCTTGAGCTCCGACCGGATGTCGTCGGCAATCTTCTTGCCGTCGATCACATCGGCGACCAATGCAGCACCCGCGGCGGGTAAGGCTCCGCCATGTATAGCCTTTGACGGAGCGCGTCGGACGTGTCCGACAGGCCATACGGCGCGCGACCGAACCGGGACATTTCGCGTCAGACAGTCGGCTCCCCATTCTCAACGACAAAAACACTTAAGACGGGTCACGAGCTTAGCCTCCTCGGGATGCATTCGAACGATTGGTCTCGCCTACTTACCGAACGGCAGCGAGAGGTCCTGTCGATCGTTGTGGAGAACAAGGTCTACCGGAACCGCGATTCGAAGATCTCGGAGCTCGCGGCCCAGATGGGGATCGCGCCCGCCGCGGTCGCGAAGCACCTACTCGAGATTGAGAAGACGGCGTTGCTGAACGTCGTCGTGACGCCGTCCGAACAGGGGAAGCGCGCGTACGAGCGGATGTCCCTCGAGCCGCGACCCACGCGCAAGCAGACGTCCGAGGTCCTCGAACGGGAGAAGCTCGGAATCCTCGAGTTCTTGCGGCACCACCCGGACGCGAGCGCGACGGAGATCGCGGAAGAACTCAGCCTGTCGGAATACACGACGGTGAACAGCCTGCGCGTGCTGACCGCCGTGCAACTCGTCACGAAGCAGCGGGGTCCCGCGATGCGGCGCGGCGTGCCTCCATACGTGTATCGACCGACACCCCACGGCCGGGACCTCCTCGACCGGTTCCTCATCGTCCCGAAGGCATAAGGCCGAAATAGGGAGGGACCCCTCTCCCGCACGGATTGTTCGACGCCGCCATTGTCGGGGCAGGGCCCGCGGGGGGAATGGCCGCGCGTCAGCTTTCGGCCTCGGGCTTCCGCACAATCATCGTGGACAAGAAGAAGGTCATCGGCGAGCCCGTGCAGTGCGCGGAAGGCGTGAGCGAGTTCGGCCTCGCGTCGAACGGTCTCCGGGCGGACGATGAGTGGGCCGTCCAGCGTGTGGCGGGCGCGAAGTGCATCGTACCGGACGGACACTGGTTCTACATCACGCGTCTCCCGGGGTACGCGATCGACCGTCCGGCGTTCGACCGATGGATCGTGCAGGCCGCCGTCGACGACGGCGCCGTGCTCCGCCCGTCAACTCGAATCACCGGAATCTCTCGACATGAATCCGGATGGCGGCTTCATGCGAACGGGAATTCCATCGACGCTCGCGTCGTCGTGGCGGCGGACGGTCCGGCGAGCCTCCTCGCGCGCCAGGTGGGTCTCGTACGGAGCCTCGAGCGAATCGTCGCGTACGAATACCGATTCCGGACCTCGGATGTGCCCGATCTCGATCGGGATTTCTTCCGGCTCTACATCAGCGAATCGTACGACGGCGGATACGCGTGGATCTTCCCGAAGGGCGATGCCGTGAACGTGGGCGTGGGAGGTCACATCGATGCCCACGCTGCGACGGCGGCCTTCTGCCGCCTGAAAGGTATCGACGTGGACCGGCGGATGCAGGTCATCGCCGGCTCCATCCCGTACCGCTACGATCTCTCAGCCTTCGCGGTCCCTGGATTCGCGGTCGCCGGCGACGCGGCCGGCATCACGAACCCGATGAACGGCGCCGGGATCCATCCGGGAGTCTTCAGCGGGCGTCTCGCCGGCGAGTTCGCCGCGGTCGCGTTGGGTTCCGACGACCTGACGTCGATGGTGGGATACGACCGGGCCATCCGGAATTCCCCGTTCCTCGATCCGCTCCTGGGGTGGATGATCGGACGGGTGCGCCGCTGGACGAATCGCTTCATGAACGAGGTCGGCGCAGAGCTCCACGAACGCGAATGGCGAGCTGTGGACGTGCGGATGGCCTTGTCCGTCCTGGGCCGCAAGCCGTGGTTCGCCCTGCACGCACGAGAATTGTATCGGATGATTCGCGCGCTCGAGCTGTGCGATCGCTACGGATGGTAAGCGAAAAATATCTTTCGCGCGCGGACCGAAGGCTACATACGATTCACCGGCATCCCCCGCCGCAATGGCGGCAGAGGTGGGCGTGCGCACGTTGCGCGCGGGAAGTCGCTTGGAACGGATCCTCGCCTCGGGCGAGTTCGCCGTGACCGCAGAAATCGCGCCGCCCGCATCCGGGAGTTCCGACGAGATCCGTCAGCAGGCGGCCATGTACCGCGGGATCGCGGACGCCTGCAACGTCACGGACTGCCAACGGGCCCTCGTCAGGATCTCGTCCCTTGCCGCTGCGACGATCGCGCTTCAGGAAGGCGTAGAGCCGATCATGCAGATGGTCCTGCGCGACCGGAACCGCATCGCGCTCCAGGCGGACCTCCTCGGTGCATCCGCCCTCGGGATCCGCAACGTGCTCTGCCTCTGGGGCGACCCGCCGACGGCGGGGAACGAGAAGGACGCGAAGGGCGTGTTCGATCTCAACACGGAAGAATTGATCTCGACGTTCCGCACGTTGCGGGACACGGGCGTCTTGCGGGGCGGCGACAAGGTCGAACACCCACCGAAGGTCTTCATCGGAGCCGCCGCGGATCCGTTCCGCGGGACGAAGGAAGAATCGTTCGAGAAACTCCGCGGCAAGGTCACAGCGGGCGCCGACTTCATCCAGACCCAAGCGGTGTACGACGTCGACGCGTTCGAGGAATGGATGCGCCTCGTGCGGAAGGAGTGGCTCCACACGCACGTCCACATCCTGGCGGGCATCATCCCGCTACACTCCGCGAGGATGGCGAAGTTCATGGTCGAGAAGATCGGCGTGGTCATCCCGAAGCACATCATGGACCGCATGGAGAAGGCGCCGAACCCGAAGGCGGAGGGGATCAGCATCGCGTTGCGCACGATCAAGGCGATGCGAAAGATTGAGGGCGTGCGGGGCGTCCACATCATGCCGATCACCTGGGACGAGGTCGTGCCGGAACTCGTGAAGGAAGCGGGCCTCCACCCTCGGCCGACGCCTCCCGATGCAGACGCGTGACACGCCCACGAGCGGCTCTTCAAGATTCCTATGAACCTTTAATTGTACCGTCTCCATTGCGACTCGGTAAGCAGGATGATTTCCCCCCGGCGCGCCCTGCTGAGCGTCTCGGACAAGGAGGGCCTCGTGGACTTCTGCCGAGGCCTGCGCGAACTCGATTTTGAGCTGCTCGGCACGGAAGGGACCGCGAAGACGCTCCGCGAGGCCGGCCTGCCCGTGACGACGGTCGCGGACTACACAGGGCTCCACGAAGGCCTCGGGGGTCGCGTGAAGACGCTGCATCCGCGCATCTTCGCGGGTATCCTCGCGCCGCGCGGGGACGAGAAGGACTTGGAGGACCTCGGAGCGAAATCGATCGACCTCGTCGTGGTGAACCTCTATCCGTTCGAGGCCACCGTCGCGAAGCCCGGAGTCGGTCTCGAGGAGGCGATCGAGAACATCGACATCGGCGGCGTCTCCCTGATCCGCGCGGCGGCGAAGAACGCCTCTCGCGTGGCGGTCGTCGTCCGACCGTCCCGCTACGCGGACATCCTAAAGGCCCTCCGGCTCGAGAAGTCCGTGCCCGCCCGCCTGCGCGAAGCGCTCGCCCTCGAGGCGTTCGAATGCACATCCCGCTACGACGTGGCGATTTACAACTATCTCGCCAAGAAGCAGGGTCACGCCCTCCCGCCGGCCCTGCGGCTCGCCTACGAGAAGATTGCGGACCTCCGCTATGGGGAGAACCCGTACCAGAAGGCGGCCCTCTACCGAGAGCCGTTCCCCCACGCTGCGACCGCCACCGCGGAGAAACTCCAGGGGAAGGAGCTTTCGTACAACAACCTCATCGACCTCGACGCGGCGCTGCGCGTCGCGACGGAGTTCGAGAGGCCAACGGCGGTCGTAATCAAGCACACGAATCCCTCCGGGGTGGCGGTGTCCTCGCGCCTCGCGGAGGCATACGAAGCGGCCCACGATGCGGACCCGATCTCCGCCTACGGCGGCGTCGTCGGCCTGAATCGCACGGTTGACATCGCGACGGCGCGGAAGATGAAGGGGGACGTGCTCGACGCGGTAATCGCGCCGGGCTACGAGCCGGAGGCCCTCGATCTCCTGAAGGCGAAGAAGAAGGGAACGTTCCTAATCCTGCGGACGAGCGGGGAACTCCGGAAGGACCACGGAGTCGACATGGTCCGCGTCCTCGGCGGCGTCCTTCTCCAGACGACCGACTTCCCCGAGCTGCGTCCCGAGCAGTTCAAGGTCGTCACGAAAGTCGCGCCGACGGCGGACCAGATGAAGGAGATCGTGTTCGGCATCCGCGTGAGCCGCTTCGTCAAGTCGAACTCGATCGTCCTCTCGAAGGGCGAGCGGACCGTGGGCATCGGCGCAGGGCAGATGAGCCGCGTCGACTCGTGCCGGATCGCCTGTGACAAGGCGGAGGACAAGGCGCGAGGCAGCGTCGCGGTGAGCGATGCGTACTTCCCGTTCCGCGACGGACTCGACGCGCTCGCGAAGGCCGGCGTGGCGGCCGTCGCCCAGCCCGGTGGATCGATCCGCGACGCGGAGGTCATTGCCGCCGCGGACGAGCACGGGATCGCGATGGTCTTTACGGGCCTGCGCCTGTTCAAGCATTGAGGAGATCCCGTGGCCCGCATCAAGGTCGGCGTCCTGGCCTCCGGGAGGGGCACGGACTTCCAGAGCCTCGCGGACGCGCGGGATCGCGGAGAGCTCGACGTCGAGCTCGCAATCCTCGTGTGCAACGTGCCGGGCGCGCCCGTCCTCGAGCGGGCGAAGAGGGCCGGTGTGCCCTCGACGGTCGTCGACCATCGGCCCTTCGGCAAGGACCGGGAAGCGTTCGAGCGAGAGGTCTTGAGTGTCCTCAACGGGAAGCACGTGGACCTGGTGGTCTTCGCGGGGTTCATGCGCCTCGTGACACCGTACTTCGTGAAGGCGTTCCCGAACCGGATCATGAACATCCATCCGTCCCTCCTCCCCGCGTACCCCGGGGCGCACGCGCACCGGGACGTCCTCGCGGCCGGAGCGAAGGTCTCCGGCTTGACGATTCATTTCGTGGATGCCTCGTTGGACGGAGGCCCGATCATCCTCCAGAAGGCCGTCCCGGTCCGGGACGACGACACGGAGGACACGTTGGCCGCGCGGGTACTCGAACAGGAGCACATCTTCCTCCCGCTCGCGGTGCGCTTGTTCGCGGAGGGACGACTTCGCGTGGAAGGACGCCGTGTGGTCATCGACCGCCGAGGGATCGATCTCCCACCGATGGCCTAGCCGAACTCCTCGAGGACCGCGGGGATTTCTTCGAGCGTGCGCAGCTTCACGTCTGGATGTATGTCATCCGGAAGAAGATTGTGGACCCGGCGCAGCCAATCGACGGACCGCGGATCCGGCGGATCCCGAGGCACGCGTTCGAGGAGTGCGGTCCTCAGGCCGACGCCATTCGCTCCGAACACGTCGGGCACGAGCTGGTCGCCCACGTGGAGGACGTGCTTTGGCAAGAGGGAGAGCCGCGTGAGCAGCTCCTGGAAGACGGCCGGGTGGGGTGCCGCGTGGCGGGTCTCGCGAGTCGAGATGACGACATCGATCCAGGGCGAGATGCGTTGCTCCCATGACGTGCCCAGCGGGAAGGACGAATCGTCCACCAACGCGACGCGGTATCCGGATTCATGGAGGTAGTCGAGCGCGGACAGGGCATCGGGACGCCATTCGATCGACGCGGCGAGGGATTCGGCGGCGGCGGTCAGGACGCCCTGGATCCCGTTCGCTTGGTCGGGGAACGAACGCGCGAGGACGGACTCCAGAGGCTCCTCTGTGAGATCCGACCAGCGCGCTTCGAGGCGGCGCGACTCCTCGCGCTGCCAGGATGCGAGGAACGCCCCCCGAGACGGCGGCGCGCCGCGGGACTCGAGCGCGGCGTGGATCGCGAGAGGGACCGCATCGGGCGGGTGGGTGCGACGGAGCGCGGCACGGGACGAAAGGCTCACGGCTCGGATGTCGCGGACCCACATGGACCGGTCCAAGGAACGGGTGTGCGATGAACGTTTCGAAAACGCGCGATCGGAAAGAAAGGGCCGTCCAGGAATCCTGAACGGCCTCGTTTGTGGAGGGATGCTTGTCTAAGCGTTTCGATAATGGCGGGACGCTATAAAACGCTTTTCGAAGTACCCGGTTCTGGGCGAGCCGGCGGGCAGGAGATGACATCCGGCTTTAGGAAAAAAGGGCAAGGCCGTTCGCCGTTTCAGGAAAAGGAGGGAACGGCCCCGTTGTGGAGGGATGCTTGTGATAACTCCTAGCGGACCGTGGTATATCAATTTTAGCCAGGTCGATTCGGGGCCTGTTCCCATGGAGGCGGACCGACTCGCCGCGGCGCGGAGCAAGTCCGCACCGGCCGTCGGAAGGCTTATGGCGGCCGGGACGCTTCGACGGGACGGAGCGGGCATGAAAGGCGTCGGGAAGTTCGGTGAGGTCCTGGCCGGGGAGAAGGGCAAGGTCAGCTACGACGAGGTCGCCGCGCGCTTGGAGAAAATCATCCGCTCCGGGAGCCAGAGGAAGGCGATCACGGACTTTGTCTGCCGCGAGCTCCGGAAGATCCCCCACTACACCTGGGTCGGGATTTACGTGGTCGAAGGACCGGGACTCGTCCTTGCCTCCTGGTCCGGGCCGTCCGCCACCCTGCACACCCGAATCCCGGTGGGCCAGGGGATCTGCGGCGCCGCCATGACGGAGAAAGCCACGGTCATCGTGCCCGACGTGAACAAGGACCCGCGGTACCTCCAGTGCTTCATCAACACGCGCTCGGAGATCGTCGTGCCGCTCCTGAAAGACGGCGTTCCCGTGGCGGAAATCGACATCGATTCGGATCAACTCGATGCCTTCAACCCGACGGACAAGACGTTCCTCGAGTGGGTTGCGCAGGAACTCGTCGCGGTCCTGTGAGACGGCTCCCGTCGTCTTGGCGACGAGAGGGGTCTCGTAGGCGCGGCACGTGCCCGTGACTAGCACGTTTCGACGTCCGTCCAATAACCCATTAATCCACCCGCCGCGCGTCGATCCGCAGACGCGGGACGCGCCGTCCCAGTCCTTGGTGCATCGTTCATGTCCCTGCCATCGCCTCCGACGGATCCGGCCGCCCTCGCCGCGCAGCAGCGCCGGGTGGGGCGGAACCGCGCGATTCGCGCCGTGTTCCTCTCCGCTGTCGTCGTCGGATCCGTCGTCGCGATTTGGGCCCTCTCCGCGGGGGAAGTGCCCACGAGGTCCGAGTGGGCGTTCCGGATGACCCAGGTCCGCGATCTGCAGGATGCGGGTCTCGACGGACGCGGGGAGGTCGTCTGCCTCGTCGACACAGGGATCGACCCGAACCATCCGGATCTATCCGGGGTGCCGATCCGGGGATGGCGGGATTTCGTGCGGGGCCGCGCGGACCCGTACGATGACGACGGGCACGGGACCGCGATGGCGGGGATCATCGCTGCTCGAGGCGCACTGATGGGAGTCGCACCCGGGGTGGCCCTGATCGTCGCAAAGGCCCTCGACGCGCACGGCATGGGGACGAGCGCGGGCCTCGCGTCGGCGATCAACTTCTGCGTCGATCCGAACGGTGACGGAAACCGGACGGACGGGGCCGACATCGTGAGCCTGTCCCTAGCGGCTGAGTCGAACGTCACCGTGGGCTCCGACGTGACGTCCGCTGTGACAGCCGCCTTGGGCCGGGGCATCGTCATCGTTGCCAGCGCGGGGAACGACCGCCTCCAGGACGACGGCGACGTGCAGAATCCCGCCTCGATCGATGGGGTCATCGCCGTCGGTTCCATCGATCAGTTCGGCGCGCTCGCCGCGTTCAGCTCACAAGGTGCGGACGCGGGCCGCACGGATCCGAACCGCAAGCCAGAACTCGTCGCGCCGGGCGTGGATCTCCTCACGACGGCGCGGGGCGGGGGGTACCAGGTCGTCAGCGGCACATCCGCCTCGGCCGCCTTCGTCTCCGGCATCGTGGCCCTGCTCCTGCAAGACCACCCGGGCGTCGGCGCGGCGGATACGTATGACGTGATCCTCTCGCTCAAGACGGCGCTCACGGATGCGGCGCACAAGGCACCCGGACAGGCAACGCCCCACGATCCGAACTACGGCTATGGGGTCGTGGCGGCCGCGGACGCCGATGCCTTGCTCCCTTGACCCTCAGTGTCCGTTCGTGGGTGGGAACGCCCCAAGGGGCGACACCGCGGACGGGCGCGCGGACCATCCGATCGCGGCGAGGTCGAGGGCGATCTGCACCCGTCGCTCCGGCGGCACGGAGGGGTTCGTGAGGGCCTCGATCGCGCGGAGGCGCGGCAGGAGGCCCGCGCGGTTCGCATTCTGGATCTCGAGCCCCGGGCGGCGGTTGATCTCGAGGACGACGGGGCCGTGACGCGCATCGAGGACGATGTCCACGCCCGCGAAGCCAAGGCCCGAGGCGACCTGGGCCTCGGACGCAATCTCCAGGATGTCGCGCCACTGCGGGATGAGGAAGCCTTCGATCCGGACGCCCGTATCGGGATGAACGTCCACGCGTACGCCGTTCCACACCGCGGACGTGAGTCGCCCCGAGGACAGGTCGATCCCCGCGCCCATCGCCCCGGCGTGGAGATTCGCGCGACCCCGGGACAACTTTGTTGGGAAACGGGCCATGGCCATCACCGGGTGGCCCAGTAAGCAGACGATGCGCACATCCGCCGCTCCTTCCGGGGTCAGCGGTTTCAGCCGCGGATCGGGATCGAGCAGTTCCTCGAGGATCGCGACGTCCGGACGACCGTCGTGGAATTCGCCGTCGACGATTCGTTGGATGTGCTTCAGCACATGCTCGCGCGTCTCCACGTGCCCGTTGACGAGGAACATGTCGCCTCTGCGGCCGCGGACGAGGACGATCCCCTCGCCTCCGTACGCGGAGGCGGGCTTGATCGCGACGCTCTGCAGGCGATCCAAGAGAGCGGACGCCCTCACGAGGTCGCTGCGACCGCGGACGTAGAGATACGTCCGAGGCATCGGGACGCCGTCCGGGACCAGGATCTCCTTGACGCGGGCCTTGTCGAGGCTCCCCAGGAGAGCGGGAGGGTTGTATCGGTCGATGAAGTCACGGTTGCGGAGGTTCATCGTGAGGACGCTGCCGCCGAGACCCGTGTCGTCACCATCCGCGCGGGCGCCCCGGAACCGGAATCGCTCGGACAGGCGGAAACGCACGCGGGTACCGAGGACCCAGTTCAAGACCACGAGGCCGGTCCACGCGAGTGGGTTCAGGATCACGAAGGTGACCAGGGCCGTCTGGACCATCACGACGTACGAGGCGACGATCGCGACGACCGTGTACGACAACGCCCGGAGCCCGGGATACCACCCCACGCGGGTTACCTCCTCGACGAACCGCTCCGCGAACCACGCGGTGATGAGGATCGGGAAGAGGGCGACGTAGGCGAGCCCGGGGACGAACGTGAACGCGCCGAGGAGGGTCCCGGCGACGGCCGCGAGCCCGACGACGGTGATGAGGATCGCGACCCGATGCGATTCCTGGACGCTCTCATGGAGCAACGAGGCACGCGCGAGGACGACCACGACGAGCATGAACACGAAGATCAGGAATCCGAGGAACGGGCCGGCGACCACCATGGAAGCGGCGACGACCACCGCACCGAAGGTCCCGTACGTCTTCAGACCGACGACGTTCCGCACGGCGGCGACCAGGGTCGCTCCCAGGGCAATCTGGAAGAAGATGTGGAGTGAGAGGAGCGGTGTGGCGAGAGCAGCGACATGCCACTGGAGCCACCCTGTGAGCGCGGTCAGGACGAGAAGGAAAGCGGCGAATGGCGCGTGGCGAAGCCGATTGTTCGTCAGTGATACCGCTCCCAACGACCGCTGTGTTCCCGCGGAAACGGTCGCAGCTCTGCGTACGGACCCGGGGTATTAAGGATTCATTGAACGGTTTTCGAAGTTCGCGGGTCAGAGGCGGAACTCGCCCCAGACGCGGATGAACGTATCAATCTGGTCCGGCGTCGCCAGCTCGTACGTCGCCATGATCCGTGCGATCGCCTTCGGGTCCGAGACCCGATAGCCGTGTTCCCTCGGCTCCGGGTGCTCGACCAACCCAGCGCCCTGAATCTTCTTCAGGTGGTGCGACAGCGTGGACGCGGACACAGGCGTGTGCTCGAGGATCTCCTTGTGGGTCGCGGCTTCTCGCTCCATCAGGAACGCGAGGATGCGGAGGGGTACCGGCTGCCGGAGGAACGCG
>Ga0209108_10000429_pt1 | contig 23293 bp, 24 predicted proteins | sample Rifsed10ft1_FD_184003 | JGI IMG/M metagenome (GOLD analysis project Ga0209108, IMG submission 184003) | Soil microbial communities from Rifle, Colorado, USA - sediment 10ft 1 (version 2) | ecosystem: Environmental > Terrestrial > Deep subsurface > Rock core/Sediment | place: Rifle, Colorado...
GGGCCGAGGAAGGCGAAGAACTCGCCGCGCCCCACCGCGACGTCGATGCCGTCGACCGCGCGCGTCCCGCCGGGATAGACCTTGACCAGGCCCTCGACCTCGATGGCCGGGCCCGCGGAGTTCAGAACGGCTTCATCTCCATCAGCCAGGTGATCAGCACGATGCCGATGATGCCGATACCGGCGCCGACCGTAGGCCTCCGGCTGCGCAGACGACGGTCGAGCTCGGCGTCGCCGGCCGGAACGGGCGTCGTGCCCGCCTTGCGTTGAGCTTCGGTGGGGATCCCGACCGCTTGACGAGCCTCGCTCATGGGGATCCCCATGAGCGGCGTCATCGATCCGACGATGACGACGAGGAGCCCGATCGAGACCCACAACCACCATTGCCCGTTGAACCACCAGCCGCCGAAGATGCCGGCCAGGATGCCCGTCGCGATCAACAGCAGGCCGGCCACGCCCATGCCCAGGAGCATCGACAGGGAGAGCTCCAGATACGCCGTGACGCGGGTTCGATCTCGCTCCGTCCGCAGGCGCCACCAGACGACCATCGAGACGCCGTGCAGCGCCAGGAACGCGAACGCGGTCAGGACGTGGGTGAGGATGAGCCAGGGCTGGATGTCCACGCCGTTCGAACCCCTCCTATGCCGCCACGCTCGCGCCGATGGATGCGCGCGCGTCGCGGGCGATGACGATGCCGACGAGCAGGATAAGGAAGCCGTTCAAGGGGTGGAGCGCCGCGACCGCAGGGTACTCGTCGCGGATCGCGACGAAGACCGACTGCAGGGCGAACTGGATGAGCAGGAGGACGGCCAGGGCGATGTCGCGTCGCGGCAGGCGGCCGGCGATCGCGAGGACCAGGATGACCAGCGTCATCCAGCCGACGAGGTAGCCGAAGTCACGGTGGGTCGAGAAGTCGCCGGCGGGCACGCCGAAGACGCCCAGGCCGGCCAGGAAGACCTGCCCGAGCACACCGGCCACGAAAAGCCAGGCGGCGATCACAAGGCCGCGCCGGGCCCAGCGGCGGGTCACGGTTCGACGCCGATCGAGAGCGGGGGGGCAGGGGATCCCATGGGGTCACTCCATCGAGCCGGGACGCAGGGAGCGGGGGACTCCTCAGGGATGGTCCGGTCGGTCCTGTCCCGCCGTCATGGGAGCGGTGTCCCGAATCGCGCCGGGACGGTCGGTGCCTCAGGCGCCTGGTGGCTCCCGCCGCTCGCCGCCCAGGCCGGCCTCGCGTGCCCGCACGATGGCCTCGGCCCGGTCGGCGACTTGGAGCTTGCTGAAGATGTTCGAGACATGGTTGCGCACGGTCTTCGGCGAGAGCACCAGGCGCTGCGTGATGGCCAGGTTGTTCAGGCCACGGGCGATCAATTCGAGGATCTCCCGCTCGCGCTCGGTCAGCTCGGGGAAAGCCTGCGGGGCGAGGCTCGTGCGGGGGGCGGCAAAGAAGGCCATCAGCCGCCGTGCGATCGCGGGACCGAAGATGGCCTCGCCGCTGGTCACGGCGCGGATGGCCCGAACGATCTCGGCGCGGTCGGCGCCCTTGAGCAGGTATCCCCGCGCACCGGCCCGCAGCGCCGCGAAGACCGATTCGTCGTCCTCGAACATGGTCAGCACGAGCACGGCGATGTGCGGGCTGGTGGCCACGATCCGGCGTGTCGCCTCGATGCCGTCGAGCCCGGGCATCCTGACGTCCATGAGCACCACGTCCGGCTGGAGCGCCGCCGCGCGGGTCACGGCCTCGTCCCCGGAGCCCGCCTCCCCGCTGACCTCCAGGCCCTCGACGGTGCCGAGCAGCGCGCGCAGGCCATCGCGGAACGCGACGTGATCGTCGGCGATGAGCAGCCGCAGCGGCTCGGTGGCGGCGCTCATCCTGGATCGGCCTCGGCAAGGGGCAGCCAGGCGCGGACGCGCGTGCCGCCCACTGCCCCCCCGGCGATCTCCAGCGTGCCCCCGAGCTCCGCCGCCCGCTCGCGCATGGAGGTCAGCCCGACCCCCGCACGGGCATCGCGGGGCACGCCGCGGCCGTCGTCCTCCACCTCGACGGTCAGGCCGCCCTCGTGGGAGAAGCGGACCTCGCAGTCGCGGGCGCCGGAGTGGCGGACCACGTTGGCCAGCGCCTCGGCGGCGATCCGGTAGGCGGCCACTTCCACGGCCGCCGGCAGCTCGGGCAGCCGGTCGGGCGCATGGATGGTGATCGTCGGCGTCGTCCGCGCGTCCGTGCCCGGTTCCGCGCCGCCGGTCAGCCTCTCCGCCTGCTGGCGCACGGCGCCCACGAGGCCCAGCTCGTCGAGCGCGGGTGGGCGCAGCTCGTAGACCAGCCGCCGGATGTCGGCCAGGGCGCCACGGGCCTCCTGGCGCAGATCGTCGAGCATCCGCGACGCGACGTCGGGGTCGCGGCTGACGAGCTCACCGGCGGCCTCGGCGCGCATGGCCATGCCGGCGAGGGCCGGCCCGAGGCCGTCGTGCAGGTCCCGCCGCAGCCGCCGCCGCTCCTCCTCGCGCGCCGTCACGAGGCCCTCGCGCGACCGCTGGAGGTCCCGCATCAGGCCCACGGCGTGCGCGGCCGCCCCGGCCTGCCGGGCAAGATCCTCGAGCAGCCGCAGATCCTCGCCGCTGAAGCCCTCCTCTCCCGAGCGTGGGGCAAGGAGCAGCCGGCCCAGGGGCTCGCCCCCGTGGACGAGCGGGAGCGATGGCCCGTCGTCGACCGGCCGGCCGTGGGACGCGACGACGACACCGGCACCGGGGGGCCCGATCTCGAGCGCCACGTAGGGCAGGCGCAGCGCTTCGCCCACCGTCAGGACGATGAGCGGGAAGACCGCCTCGGGGTCTGCTGCCCACTCGAGCCGCTGGCCCAGGCGCGTGATCGCCCGCCAGGGCTCGTCGCGATCGCCGAACATGAGCCGGTTCATCGTCCGCTGCAGGAGGTCGCGGACGGGCAGCACGGCCACCGCCACGACGCCGGTCGCCAGCAGCGAGATCGCGAACCCGCCGGCCTCCCCCAGCACGCCGCCCAGCACCGAGACCGACCCCGCATAGATCACCACCACCGCCACCGTGAGGCCGCCATACACGAGCGTCCGGTTGACGACGACCTCGATGTCGAACAGGCGGTAGCGGAGGATGCCCGCGGCGACGCCGAGCGGCAGTGGCAGTGCCACCAGGCCGACCGCGCTCCACGGGATGAGCGGACGGCCGGTCAGCAGCTCAGGCCCCATGAGCAGGACCACGCCAGCGAGCGTCGCGGCCCCGCCCCCGATGGCGGCCCAGCGGATCTGGCTGCGCACCGCCGGCGTCGCGGCCCGGAACCCGCGGACGGTGAGGACCGCCCCGGCGAGGACGGTCGGGATGATCACGAGGAGCTGGACGATCGGCCACGTCCCCAGCCATGCCGGCGCCGACGGGGAGATGAGCCGGGAGACCGCGAGGCCGCCGAGGTAGGCGCCGAGGGGCAGCCCATACGCGACTGCCAGCGCACGGCGGGTCGGTCCGGCCGGTCCGGCCGAGAGGGCGAGCGGCAGGTGCAATGCGCCGGCCGGCCAGAGCAGCATGTAGAGCCCGCCGGCCGTCAGCGCGTGCAGGAGGAACGGCCAGCCCAGCACGATGTCGCTGATCTGGAGGCCGAGCAGCCAGGGCAGCGTGCTGCCGGTAACGCCGCAGGCGGCCACGACGAGCGCGGCGGCCGCCGACTCTTCGGGTCGCCGCCACAGGACGTACGTTGCCACGGCCTGGAGCACGACCGTGAAGAGGAGCACGCTCCAGTTGTCGATCAGGATGTCGGTGTAGTCGTGTCGGGCGAGGGTCACCGGGACCCCCAGCGCCGCTCCCGCCCGTCGGACGTCGTAGGTGATGGCGGCCGAGCCGTCGACGTCGCTGCGATCCAATCCCGGGTCCAGGACGCCATCGAGCCAGGCACCGAGGGGGCGACCGGCCACGGTGGTCACCACGTCTGCAGGGGCGAGACCGCCCGCGGGCTGGTCGATCGACTGGACGCGGACGCCGTCGACGGTCCAGGCGTCCGCGTAGTAGTCCACGATCGCGCCATCGGATGGGGCGACGAGGCGGAGGCCGAGGAAGGCCAGGCTCGCGATGAGCGAGCCCGCGGCGAGAAGCCAGATCCTCGTCCGGCGCGGGCGCCCCGCGGCTGGCATCGTCATCGTCATCCCTCTCAGGTCGCGACAGGATAGACCGCGACGCAGCCCTCCCGTGCTCGCCGGCGTCGAGTGCCAGCGCGGCCCGCCGCTACAGGCTGGCTCCCAGCCAGATCAGCCAGGCAGCCAGTGCGATGAAGGGCACCACGCCCATCGCCATCTCGGCTCGGTTCGGGGGGCGCTCGCCGCGGACCAGCGCTCGGTCGCGCATCATCCAGGCGATGGCCCCGAGCGTGACCACGATGGCCGCAAACCCCAGCCAGGCGAGGCCGGCCGGCAACCCGCCGAAGGCGAGCGCGAACCAGCTCGTCGCGGCGACCCACACCGTGAAGACGGCGAAGGCGCCGGCCTGGACGGCGCCGACCCGGGCGAAGGTGACCCGCCCGGCGAGGACGAGCGCGCCCGACACGATCAGCACGACCATGGCCGCCAGCCCCGTCGCCGTGGCGAGCCAGGTCAGCGCCGTGTGATCCACGTACCGACGGTGGATCTCCACGATCACGGGGATCATCAGGATCTCGAACGCCAGGAAGGCCCAGCTCGAGAGGCGGTCTGCGAGCTGGCTCTTGGCGATGAAGGCGACGGCCAACAGCGTGAGCGCCAGCGTGAAGAAGACGCCGGCAAGGATCCCGATCGTGGCCACGACAGGTACCTCCCTCATTCCTCGATCTCGTACCGCGGTGCCCTCAGGCGTTCGCGACCTCGACCCCCCTCGCCCTCCAGAGGCTCACGAGGCGCGTCGCGCACACGAAGAGCCCGAGGAGGATGCTCGCGCCCATGATCGGGCTGAAGGCCTGCTTGAGGATCACGGACTCCGTCGCCAGGCCGAACACGAAGCCCACCAGCCCTGCGTTCGTGCCCACGAAGACGATGTGGTCTGCCCACGGCCAGAACGTCGCGCGCGCACGCGTCAACGCGAAGAGCAGGCCGAAGATGGCGTTGGTCATCACGCCCACGAAGATCGCGTGGTCGAGGGCGAAGATGAGCCAGGGCGGGATGGCCAGGACGGAGATGTCCTCGTCCATCGGCCCGTAGGCCCCTGAGACGAACTGGACGATCAGGTACGCGAGCAACCCGATGTCGATGACGACGAACACGCCACTGGCGGCCACGTAGCGAGCACCCCCCGTGGCCAGCCAGGGCACGGTGGCGATCGGGCGGGCCATGCGGGCGATGAAGATCGCGACCGCGAGCAGCTGGAAGATCACGTTGAGCGAGAGCAGCGCCTGGATGTTCGCCACAGCGCCGATCGTGAGCAGGAGACTGCCGACGAATAGCGCCCCGACCTGGGCCACGCCGAACCGGGTGAGCCTGTCCGCTCCAGGGCTCAGATGCCACTCGACGATCGCCATGCCCACGAGGACCAGGTAGCCGAACGCCATCGCCGTGACGTGTCCTCCGCCCGCGCCAGCGATGGGCACGAGCTCACGGCCGAGCACGAGCTGCACCTGGATGAGCGTGCCGAAGAAGCCGCCGATGGCGAGGGTGGCGACAGCAGCCAGAACGGCGAGACGCGGGGTCGTCATGCGGACCGTCCGACTCGCGGCAAGAAGCCAGATGAAGAGCCCCACGATCGCGGCGAAGACCGGCAGCGAAGTCAGCGCACGGAACTCGATGTTGCCGGTCCAGAACGCCAGGACGTACAGCGGGATCGAGACGACGGAGAGCCAGGCGAGCCCACGCCAGAACCCCGAGCCACCTATTCGACCCTGCCCAGGCCCCGCTGCGGCTCCGAACATCCAGCCGCAGACCGCGAAGACGGCGAGGGTGATCCATCCCAGCGTTCCGGAGTGAACGTGGGTCATGAGGGTGTTGTGGTCGAACTCGACGAGATCGAGCCCGTTCAGGATGCCGATCGCGACAGTGACCACATAGGTACCGATGGCGGCCAGGAAGAGAGCGGTCGTGGTGGTACTCGTATCGGCCCAGTCGCGCACCTTGTCCATCTGTCACCTCCTTGGAATCTTCACGGACGTATCGCGTGCGATTCCCCGAGACACTCGACGAGGATGTCAGGTCGCTCGGCGAGCGCAGCGAGCGCGGCTGACTACGCCAACCGGGCCGACGCCCGGGTCCCGGCGTAGCCGACGACGATCCAGCCGATGCCGAACAGTCCGAAGAGCAGCATGAACGCGGGGGGCACGTTCTCGCCGAGGACGACGGTGACCCCGAGGCCGGTGACGGCACCGGCCAGCACGAGCCAGCCGCCCACCACGGAAAGGACCTTGGCCCGGACGATCGCTGCGCCGAAGCCGATGTTGCCCAGGAACCAGGCCACCGCGGTAACCATCCAGAACGGGGCGAGCGGGTCCGACGTCGGGTCTGCGCTTGGGGTCAGCCGGTTGGTGGCAACTGCAAAGACGAAGACGGCGACGAGTGCGACGGCGCCGACCGCCGACATCCATGCCGACGCCCGACCCAGCTGTCCAGTCGCCACCCGGGTGCGGTTCTCGAATCCGAGGACCGCTGCCCCGAGGAGCGTGACCACCAGGAAGAAGGCGAACCAGGCGCCCGAATTCGGATCGAACGCGACGACCACGACGAGGATCGCGACGATCGCCCCGCCGGCGATCGCCAGGTAGCCGGCCCAGCGTGCCAAGGTATCCATCTGAGTTCCTCCCTGAGCTCCTTGCCTGGAACGGGTTCGCCTGGCCCTCACTCACGGCTCGCCGGATTCGACGAGCTTCGCGAACTTCACGAGGCGGTCACGTGTCCCCCGCTCCATGCGTCCGCCCTCTTGAGAGCGGCGGAGCAGCCCGCTGATGAGCCCGCCGGGGAACCTCGCCTCGGAGTCGAAGGTGATCTCGGTGCCGTCATCCTTCTCGGCAAAGCGCGCCGTCCAGCGCCAGCCCATCCCGAGGCCGGCCTGCCCGCCCATGTCGTGCAGGACCGGCGCTTCCGCGGCCAGCACCTCGCTGCGTGGCCGGTACGGCCCGAAAACGACCCCGACGAACGTGGCTCCCGGGCGATCGAGCGGACCGCTCACGTCGGTGATCGCCTTCAGCCCCATCAACGTCGACAACAGCGCGGGATCGATGTAGGCCGCGTAGACGCGCTCGATCGGCGCCTGGACGAACTGGTTGAAGTGCACCCGAAGGGTCTGGCCCCCGCTGTCGTTCATGTGTGACCCTCCCTCCCAAGTGTCCGAGGCCTACGCCTCGCCGGCGAAGTGCATCAGGATCATCGCGGTGAACACGACGAAGAAGCCGAGCAACTCGATAAGCGCCAGGACCTTGAGCCGGGACATCCCGGCGGCCAGTTCCGGGGGCATCTGACCGCCCGGGCCGACGCCGGCAGCCGCCATTTCCGCCGAGAGTCGGTTTGCCCGGGGCGACAGGTACCACGTCCCGTAGGCGTACGTGAGGCACGCGGCGACCAGGCCGATGAGCCAGTAGATCCCGTACGGGGAGCCGAGGGCCGCGACGTCCTTGATGGGTCCAAAGACGGTCCCCCGGACGATCCCGAGCACGATCGTGCCACTCGCCGCGATCAGCATCATCCGCTCGGCCTGTGCGGCGAAGAGCTTGAGGAACTGCTGCTGCGGCTCGGCCGGCAGGCGCATCATCGCGGGGACCACCACGAAGTTAGCGAACAGCGCCCCACCGAACCAGAACGTCCCGAAGAGGATGTGCAGCCACTGCGCCGTGGCCTCTCCCCAGTCCATCTCCCACCTCCATGCGTGGGGCCCGTCATCGCGAGGCCGCCATGTGGGACGCTCACCCGGGACCGTAGGCCTGGTGCGGTCCCGCTGTCATGGGACCGGGGTCCTGTTCGTCTCGGGTGGCGGTATCGGCCGTTGCCCGCCTGGCGGCCAGCCGGCGCCGTTTCAGGGCGCCCGCGTCACCCGGTAGATCGCGCCGGCCTTGTCGTCCGAGATGTACAGTGCACCGTCGCTCCCGACGACGAGGCCGGCCGGCCGACCCCGTGAATCCTCCGTTGCCGGGTCCAGGAAGCCGGTCAGGAATGGCTCGGTCTCGCCGGTCGGGCCGTCCAGCCAGGGCAGGCGGTCCACCTCGTAGCCGACCTTCGTGGAACGGTTCCACGACCCGTGGAAGGCGATGAACGCGGCGCCGTCCCAGAAGGCGAGGCCCAGCGGCGCCATGTGCGCTTGGAAGGTGGCGGCCGGCATGACCACGTCCTGGCAGCCCGGCCGGTCGCCTTGACGGCCGAACTCCGGGTCGACGATCGTCCCGGCGTGGCAGCGCGGCCAGCCCGCATCGGCGCCATCCGCCACGCGGTAGAGCGTCTCGGGTGGCAGGTCGTCGCCCAGGAGGTCGCGGCCGTTGTTGGTCGCCCAGGCGGCCCCCGTGGCCGGGTCGATGGCCACGCCCACGGCGTTACGGAGGCCGCGCATGAGGACCCGTGCGTCCGCACCGTCGCCGGCCACGACGAGGATCGCCGCCCGCCGCGGGTCCGTCTCGAGGCACACGTTGCAGCTCGAACCCACCGAGACGAGGATGCGGCCATCCGGCAGGAAGGCGACCGTGCGCGTGGAGTGCTGACCTCCAGGAGGCAGGTCGAGGATCGCCCGGCGCGACCGCTCGCGCAGGTCGGGGCCGATCTCCACTTGGAAGAGCGTGCCACTGCCGGCGACGAGCAGCGTGCCGTCGGGCGCCAGCGCGAGGGAGTGGGCTCCGTCGTAGCCGGCGCCCACGACGACCTGCTCGTCCGCGCGCCCGTCGCCGTCCCGGTCGGGGAGGGCCACGACCCGGTCCGCGCCGCGCTCCGCCACCAGGAGCGTCCCGTCCGCTGCGACGGCCATGAAGCGCGGCCCAGCGAGTCCCTCGGCGAAGGCGGCGATGGCGTACCCATCCGGCACGCGGAGGCCGCCGACCTCGGCCTGGCCGGTATCGAAGCTGACGCCGGCCCAGCGCAGGAGCTGGCCGCGCAGCGTCCACAGGAGCACCCCGATCACGACGATCGAGGCGGCCGCGAAGGCGAGCAGCCGGAGGATGTGGCGGATCACCGCCGCGTCCTACGCGCCGGCCGGGGCTTCCCGGCAGGGGTTGGCGAGCCGCCCGATGCCCTCGATCTCGATCACCACCTCGTCGCCGTCGCGGAGGAAGCGCTGCGGATCGCGCCACACCCCGACCCCGGCGGGGGTACCGGTGAGGATGACGTCGCCCGGCTCGAGCGTGAAGGCCCGCGCACAGTGGGCCACGATCTCCGCCAGGGAGAAGATCATGTCCGCCGTCGTGCCCTCCTGCAGCCGCTCCCCGGAGACGGTGGCCGAGATGGCCAGCCGTTGCGGGTCGGGGATCTCGTCGCTCGTCACCACCCACGGCCCCAGCGGACCGAACGTGTCGAGGCTCTTGCCGCGCACCCACTGGCGGTCGCCGAACTGGAGGTCGCGCGCCGAGACGTCGTTGGCGCAGGTGTAGCCGAGGACGTACTCCAGGGCCTCGGCCTCCGTGACGTTGCGCGCCCGGCGCCCGATCACGACCGCCAGCTCGGCCTCGTAGTCGACCTGGGAGGTGAGGGCCGGGTCCCAGGTGATGGTCTCGCCGTGGCCGATGACCGCGCTGGGGAACTTGGCGAAGATGAGCGGCGCCTTGGGCGGTTCCACCTTCTGCTCGGCGGCGTGGGCGTGATAGTTGAGCCCGATGGCCACGACCTTGCCCGGCCGGGGCACCGGGGCCAGCAGCGTCAGCGCGTCGAGCGGCGCGCCGGACGTGCGGATGCGATCGCTCTCCCGGCCCACGGCCTCGCGCAGCGCGCCGAGCAGCTCGTCCCCGCCCGCGAGGAGCGCCGCCATCGTCTTCGGCCCGCGGCGCATCAGCGTGATGGCCGGCAGGGCGCGCTCGCCCACGGCCACGCCGAGGCGCTCCTCCCGCTGGTCGTGCGCGCTGATCAGCCGCATGGGCGCAGTATCGCCGAGTCGGGCTCAGCCGCCCGCGCCGGCCGCACCGGCCTGGGACGCGGGCCGCGGCGCCGTCTGCGCGACGATGACCCCGCTGATGACCAACGCCCCACCGAGGAGCTGCATCGGCTGCAGCGATTCGTTGAAGAGCAGCGTCGCGAACGTGATCGTGTAGATCGGCTCGACCGTGCTGATGAGCGCCGCCTGCGCCGCCCCGACCCGCCTCGTGCCAGCGTAGAAGGCCTGCACCGCGATCGCGGTCGAGACGAGACCAACGCCGATGAGGCCGATCCACGCGTCCGGTGGCACGTCGAACGGGTTCGTGGGGCGCCCCGTCGTGGTCGCCGCGACCCAGTAGACGATCGCGGTGGCGGTGACCATGAGCGCGGCGGCGGGCGCAGGATCGGTCTCCTCGGCCGCCTCCATGGCCTCCGGGGGGACCGCGTCGACGGTCGTCGGTCGCTCGCCGGAGAGGCGCGCCGAGAGGATGATCCAGACCGAGTAGATGAGCGGCGAGGCGACGGCCAGGACGATGCCGAGCAGCGGCGGCATCTCGCTCTCGGGGATGCCGCCGAGGGCGAGGACCACGCCGAGCATCGCGATCGCCAGCGCGATCCACGGGCGGCGGCCGGGTAATCGGCGTCCCCAGCGCAGCACGAGCACCGCCACCAGCGCCGGGTAGATGTAGACGATCAGCGCGGCGAGCGAGGCGGGCACGGTCTCGAGCGCGGCGAAGTACGTGCCGGAGTTGATCACGTAAAGGATGCCGAGCGAGAGCAGCACCAGGACGCGGCGGCGCGAGAGCCGCCGCAGCCCGCGCCGGTTGGCCGGGATGGCCAGCAGCCAGATCCACGAGGCCACGGCCGCGAACCCGAAGCGCCAGGCGAGCAGCGTCATCCAATCCAGGCCCGCCGCGTAGACCGGCTTGGCGAAGAGGGCGCCAGAGCCGAAGGCGCAGGCGGAGACGACGACGAGGAGGATGCCGAGCGCGCGCCCGCGCGGCACCCGGGAGGAGTCGGACGCCACGCTAGCCGAGGAGCTCGACGAGGTGGTGGGTGAGGTCCCGGGCGGAGACGATCGCCGTCACGCGGCCGTCGCGGACGAGCGGGATGTGTCGGAAGCCGCCCACGGCCATCTTGTGGATGGCCACCGCGATGGTGTCGTCCACGCGCAGCACGACTGGATCCGGCGTCATCACGTCGCGCACCGCGATGCCTTCCAGCGGCCTGCCGGCGAGCTTCAGGAGGGCGTCGCGCTCGGTGAGGATGCCCACCAGGCGGCCGCCGTCCTCGACGACGACGCAGCCGACGCGGTGCTCCTGCATCACCGCGATGGCCCGGGTCGCCGGGTCGGTGGGCGCCACGGCGATCGGCTGGCGTGGCTCGAGCTCGGTCAGGCGCTCCTCGAGCAGCCGGGCCTCGAAGGGGGTGGCGGGGCTGGGCAGGTCGAGGCTGCGCAGGTCGGCACCGCAGTTCTCGCACTCGTCCGAGCCGGGCAGGTTGTCGGACTGGCAGACGGGGCAGATCATGACGCGCCCTCTCCCGTCAGGAGACCGTCCAGGTCTCACCGCTGTCGAGCAGCTTGGCGAGGTCGCCCTCGCCGCGCTGCGCCCGGACCGCCTCGACCTGTCCCGTGAGCAACTCGTCATGGGTGGGTCGTGCGACGTTGCGCAGCACGCCCACCGGCACCGGGTAGTCGGGCCACCACATGCGCGAGAGCATGAAGGCGAGGTGCGGATCCTCGGCCCCCTCGTCGTGGACGAGCAGGTCCGCCTCCGTGACGCCGTGGCCCAGCTGGACGACTTCCGGGTGGAGGCCGCGCAGCCGGATCCCCTTGTCGCGCTCCTTGCCGAAGATCATCGGCTGGCCGTGCTCGAGGACGAGCATGCGGTCATCGCGCACCTCGCGGTCGGTGAAGTCGCGGTAGGCGCCGTCGTTGAAGATGTTGCAGTTCTGCAGCACCTCCACGAAGGCCGAGCCGTGGTGGAAGCCGGCCCGCTCGAGGGTCCCCTGCAGGTGTTCCGTGTGCGTGTCCACCGAGCGCGCCACGAACGTCGCCTCGGCCGCCAGCGCCACCGAGAGCGGCATGATCGGCCGGTCGATGGTGCCCTCCGGCGTGGACTTCGTGCGCTTGCCGATCTCGGAGGTCGGGGAGGCCTGCCCCTTGGTCAGGCCGTAGATGCGGTTGTTGAACATGATCAGCTTGATGTCCACATTGCGTCGCATGGCGTGCAGCACGTGGTTGCCGCCGATCGAGAGGGCGTCGCCGTCGCCGGTGATGACCCAGACCATGAGGTCCGGGCGCGCCGCCTTGAGGCCGGTGGCCAGGGTCGGAGCGCGGCCGTGGATGGAGTGGAAGCCGAACGTGTTCATGTAGTACGGCAGGCGCCCCGAGCAGCCGATGCCGGAGATGAAGACGATCTTCTCGCGCGGGTAGCCGAAGTCCGGCATGACCTTCTGGGTCTGGGCGAGGATCGAGTAGTCGCCGCAGCCGGGACACCAGCGGACCTCCTGGTCCGAGACGAAGTCCTTGCGCGTGAGCGCGAGGGGCTGGCCGGGCTGTCGGGGCGTCTGGGCGGCTATCGTGTCGGTCATCGCCGTCGTCTCCCTCAGCGTCCGGCCAGGATCTGCTCGGCCCGTTCGTGGATCTCGGAGATCCGGAAGGGCTTGCCGCGCACCTTGTCGTAGCCGATCGCGTCGACGAGGTACTTCGCGCGCAGCACCATCAGGAGCTGGCCCAGGTTGATCTCCGGCACGAGCACCGTCCGGTAGCGGCCCAGGAGGTCGCCCAGGTTGCGCGGCAGCGGGTTCAGGTGGCGCAGGTGTACGTGCGCGACGCTCTGCCCTTCCGCGAGCAGCCGCTCGACCGCGGAGCGGATGGCGCCGTAGGTCGAGCCCCAGCCGACGATGAGCAGCTCGCCGCGCTCGACCCCGTACGGCTCGGCCTCGGGGATGTCGTTCGCGATGCCCGCCACCTTCTCGGCGCGCAGCATCGTCATGCGGTGGTGGTTGTCGGGGTCGTAGCTGACGTTGCCGCCGATGTCGGACTTCTCCAGCCCGCCGATGCGGTGCTCAAGCCCGGGCGTGCCCGGCACCGCCCACGGCCGCGCCAGTGTCTGCGGGTCGCGGGCGTAGGGGTGAAACGTGCTCCGGTCGGTCGCGTTCTCGACGTCGATCCTGGGCAGGTCGGCGACGTTCGGGATGCGCCAGGGCTCGGAGCCGGTGGCCAGGAAGGCATCGGAGAGGTAGACGACCGGGGTCATGTACTTCAGGGCGATGCGCCAGGCCTCGATGGCCACGTCGAAGCAGTCGGCCGGCGTGGCCGGGGCGACGACCGGCATGGGCGAGTCGCCGTTGCGTCCGAAGAGGACCTGCAGCAGGTCGGCCTGCTCGGTCTTGGTGGGCATGCCCGTGCTCGGCCCGGCGCGCTGGACGTCGGCGACGACGAGCGGCAGCTCGACCATCACGGCCAGGCCCATCGCCTCGCTCTTGAGGGCGATGCCCGGGCCGGAGGTGGCGGTCAGGCCCAACGCCCCGCCGTAGGAGGCCCCGATGGCGGCGCCGATGGCGGCGATCTCGTCCTCGGCCTGGAAGGTCTTCACCCCGAAGTCCTTGTAGCCAGAGAGCTGGTGCAGGATGTCGCTGGCCGGCGTGATGGGGTATGAGCCGTAGAAGAGCGGCCGGCCGGCCAGCTTCGATGCGGCCACGAAGCCGAGGGCGCTGGCCTCGTTGCCGGTGATGTTGCGGTAGCGCCCGGGCGCCAGCTTGGCCGGCGCGACGCGGTAGTGGGTGTGGAAGATCTCGGTCGTCTCGCCGAAGGCGTAGCCGGCCTTCAAGGCACGCCTGTTGGCCTCGACGATGACGGGTCGCTTGGAGAACTTGTCCTCGATCCAGCGCAGGGTCGGCTCCATGGAGCGCTCGTACAGCCAGAACATCAGGCCCAGGGCGAAGAAGTTCTTGGTCAGGTCGACCTGCTTGGAGGTCATGTCGAGCCCCTCGAGCGCCCGCGCGTTGAGCGTGCTGATGGGGATCTCGAAGAGGGTGTAGGACTTGAGCGAGCCGTCCGTGAGCGGGTTCGTGGCATAGCCCGCCTTGGACAGGTTGGCGGCGTTGAACGCGTCCTCGTTGACGATGAGCGCGGCACCGGCCGGCAGGTCGCCCACGTTCGTCTTCAGCGCCGCGGGGTTCATGGCCACGAGGACGTCCGGCTGGTCGCCCGGCGTGTGGATGGGGCTGCTCGAGAAGCTCAACTGGAAGCCGCTGACGCCGGGCAGCGAGCCGGCCGGAGCGCGAATCTCGGCGGGGTAGTCCGGCAGGGTGCTGATGTCGTTGCCGTAGACCGCGGCGGTACGCGTGAACTGGCTGCCGGTCAGCTGCATGCCGTCGCCGGAGTCGCCGGCGAACCTGATGGTGACGCGGTCGAGCTCGAGGACCTCGGGTTCACCCGCCCGGGTCGCTGTCTTGGTGGTCACGCGCCGTCAGGTTCCTCCATGCGCTGGTGAGGTCTCGGTGGCAGGTTCAGGATCTCCTCCGGGAAGGCCTCGGCGAGGTACTCCAGCACGTCCTGCTGGCGCAGCAGGCCGGCGATGCGGCCTTTCCCGTCGACGATCGGCACGTGGCGGTAGCCGCCGCGGTCCATCAGCGCGAGGGCATCGCCGACCGTCGCGTCAGCAGTGAGGGTGTCCGGATGGGCGGTCATGTACGCGTCCACCGACGCCGCCGGGTCCACCGGCCGGCCGAGCACCTTCATGAGGATGTCGCGCTCGGTGAGGATGCCCACGAGCCCGTCGCCCTGGCGGACGAGGAGGCAATCCGCGCGGGCCTCCTGGATCCTGGAGATGCCCGCCGCGAGCGTCGTGCCGGAGGGGACGACGAGCGGCTGTCCCCTCATGACGATGCGGATCCGCTCGTTGCGGAGATCGCGCTTGGCGATGCCGCCGGCGGTGGCGCCGGAGCTGGTGGTCACGGCGGGGATTCTACTCTCCGTGGCGGTTCGCGCCGCCGCGGCTATCATCGGCTGCCGTGACTCGAATCGCCGTCGTCGCCGACGACCTCATCTGGGCCAGCCGCCTGAGCGCCGCCGTCGAGCGCGCCGGGGCCGTGCCCGTGCGCCTGTCCGGCCGCGGCGCCCTCCCGCCCGAGCCCTGCGACGGCGCCATCGTGGATCTGGCACGCCGCGGCGGGGATGGGATCGAGATCATCGCTCGCCTCCGCGAGGCCGGCCTGCCGGTGATCGCCCTCGCCGACCACGACGACGCCCCGCTCCGCAAGCGCGCCCTCGCGGCCGGCGCGGACAAGGTGCTGGCCTACCGCAAGATGCACGCCGACGGTCCCGAGGTGGTGGCGGCCTGGTTGGCGACTCTCTCCGGGGCCGGGAACGGAGCCGGGAACGAGTCCGGGGCCCGATGATCCCGCCCTCCCGGTATGCCCAGCGCCTCGACGCAGCCCGCGCGGCGTTGCGAGAGCGAGGGGCCGCCGCGCTGCTCATCGGCGTCGGACCGCAGCTGCGCTGGCTGACCGGCTACGCGGCCATGCCCCTGGAGCGGCTGACGATGCTCGTCCTGCCCGCCGACGGTCCCGCCACGCTGGTCGTGCCGCGCCTGGAGCGGGATCCGGCCGGTCGTGCGCCGGCCAGCGTCGGCGGACTGCTTACCATCGCCACCTGGGGCGAGACCGACGACGCGACCCTGGCCGTGGCCGCCGCGCTGCCCGCCGGCGCCGAGCGCCGCCGGCTCCTCCTCTCCGACCATCTCTGGGCGCTCCACGTCGTGCGTCTCCAGGCCCGCTTCCCGGGCGCCTCCTTCGGCCTGGCCACCGAGGCCCTGCGTGAGATCCGCGCTGTGAAGGACGCCGACGAGATCGGGCTGCTGCGTGCCGCCGGCGCTGGTGCCGACGCTGTCGTCCTCGCCATCGCCGCCGGCCGGCTCGTGGGACGGACCGAGGCGGACGTGGCGCGCGAAGTGCGCGAGCGGCTCCTCGACGAGGGCCACGAGCTGGCCGAGTTCGCCATCGTGGGCAGCGGCCCGAACTCCGCCTCGCCGCACCATGAAGCGTCGCCACGCGTCATCGGCGCCGGAGAGGCGATCGTGCTGGACCTCGGTGGCGTGCGCGAGGGCTACTGCTCGGACACGACGCGCACGCTGTGGGTCACCGGCGGCGACGCCTCGCAGGGGCCGGAGCCGGCCTTCCGCGCGTTGTACGACGTGCTGCAGCGCTCGCAGGCCGAGGCGACGGCAGCCGTCCGGCCGGGCGTCGCCTGCGAGGGCATCGACGCGGTGGCCCGGGGCGTCATCGCCGCCGCCGGCTACGGCGAGCAGTTCATCCACCGCACGGGGCACGGTATCGGCCTGGAGGTCCATGAGGAGCCCTACCTCGTGGCCGGCAACGCCGAACCGCTGCGCGTCGGCCATGCCTTCAGCATCGAGCCGGGCATCTACCTCGAGGGCCGCTATGGCGCGCGCATCGAGGACATCGTCGCCTGCGCCGCCGATGGGCCCGATCCGCTGAACCGGACCCCGCGCGACCTGTACGTCGTCAGCGGACTCTGAGCGCCGGGCGTACCATCCTGCCGCGATGACCGCGCCCGACCCGCTTGCCCAGCCCATCGCAGCGACCTCGGCGCCGGCCGTGCCCCTCACGCCCGAAGTCGACAACGGCGAGTCCGCGCACGGCGCCACCGCCGCGCAGTTCCGCCGCTTCATCAAGTCGCGCCCGTACGTGCCGCTGCACGAGCTTCGCCGCCGCTTCGAGCTGAACGGCGACGCTGACGCCGAAGACGTCGTGCGCATCGACACCCCCGAGGGGCGTGTCTTCGTCGGCCTCCCCCAGCGCGAGGGGCAGTTCGTGGCCGACCTCGTGCGCCAGGGCGACATCGGCCTCGAGTTGTGCCGCGACCCCGACGTGGCGATCGTCGTGGGCGTCTACCCGATGCGCCCCATCAGCCGGTAGATCCCGGGTCGGCGCCGCTGACTCGTGCGCCCTCGACCAGGCTCCTGGGACCCTCGATGTCAGTACTACTGTCGCCGTGACGTCTATCGACCATCGCTGGCGTCGGTCGCCTGCGCTGGGGGGCTCGTGATAGCCGTTCGCGGCTAACCGACGTCCGTCCGGGCTGCCCCGTCCTCCCGGGCGCCCCGAGTAGTGTGCCGCGTGACAGTAGTACTGACACGGTGGTGCTCGGGGGCGGAGCGGCTCGGGGGCCGTGAGGCTCGGGTGGGCGTCCCCCCCGGCTGCCGCCCGGAGTTTCCACGTCAAGTGAACAAGATGGGCCGATTCGGTCGGCAGTGCCCGGTCCTGACTGCCGGATGGCCCGCATCGCGAGGTGGGCCACGGGCCGCCACGCTCGCGAGGCACCCATCGCCGGCCCCGATCCGGGGGCGCGCACCACCCGATGAGCGGGAGACCGGCCTCCCTGTTCACATCATGTGAAAAGGGCCGGCGCGGACCGGCGGCGAGGCCGCGCTACTCCACCAGGCGCGCCACCGGGACGGCCACGCCCTCGAGCGCGAGGAGGTCGCGCTTCACGTCGAGCGCGTCGAGGCCGCCGCCGTAGCCGCCGAGCGTGCCGTCGCCTGCGATGACCCGGTGGCAGGGCACGAGCAGCCAGAACGGGTTGCGCCCCACGGCCGCGCCCACGGCCCGGGCCGCCCCCGGCGCGCCGATCCGCCGCGCGAGGCGGCCGTAGCTCGTCACCTCGCCGCGGCGCAGCGTGCGGACGCCTTCGAGCACGCGGCGATCCCACGCGGAGATGCCGCGCCAGTCCAGCGCCAGGTCCGGCGGTTCGGCGCCGGCCGCGATGGCGGCGACCGCGTCGACGGCCGCCCGCAGCGTTGCGGACGCTGCGTCGTGCGCCGCCGTGACCATGCCGCCGAGGCGCTCTCCGACACGGAGCGCCACGTCCGCGGCGGACCAGTCCCGCTCCACGGCGGCCACGCCGGCGCCGGAGACCACGACATGGACCGGCCCCCAGGGGGAGGGCACGGTGGCCATGACGGCGACGACATCCCGCATCGCGGCCAGTATCGCCTCTGATATACTCCCCCGGAGTATGACTGCCGACATGCGCCCCGCCCCCCTGGGCCTGCCCGCGATCGAGATCGTCCTGCCCATCGAGGGCATGACCTGCGCCTCCTGCGTCAACCGCATCGAGCGCTTCCTGAAGAAGACCGAGGGCGTGGTCGAGGCCAGCGTCAACCTGGCCACCGAGCGTGCCACCGTGAAGGTCGATCCTGCCCTGGCCGGACGCACGGAGCTGGTGCAGGCCGTCGAGGCCGCCGGCTACGAGGTCCGCCCCGAGTCGACCACGCCACAGGAGACCGCCGCCGACATCGCCGCCGAGGTGGACGCCGAGGCCGTCGAGCGCGACCGCGAGCTGCGGGACGTCAAGCTTCGGGCCCTCACCAGCCTCGGCATCGCCGCGGTGATCATGGCCGTCGTGGCCTGGCCGGGCGGCCTTTTCGCCATGGAGGACGCGAACAAGCTCGTCCTCCTCCCCGCGACCTTCGTCCAGTTCTGGGCCGGCGGCCGCTTCATGCGCGCGGCGTGGAAGGCGGCCCGTCACGGGGACGCGACGATGGACACGCTGGTCGCGATCGGTACGCTGGCGGCCTGGGGCTACAGCACCCTCATCACGCTCTGGCCGCAGATCCTCGCCGACGCGGGGCGCGAGCCGGAGACGTACTTCGACAGCAGCACCATCATCGTCGGGCTGATCCTCCTCGGCCGCTGGCTCGAGGCGCGCGCCAAGCGCCAGACGGCGGGCGCCATCCGCGCCCTGGTCGGGCTGCAGGCGAAGACGGCGCGCGTCCTGCGCGACGGCGAAGAGACGGACGTGCCCCTGGAGCAGGTGCATGCCGGCGACCTCCTCCGTGTCCGGCCGGGCGAGAAGGTGCCCGTGGACGGCATCGTCGCCGAGGGCGTTTCGGCGGTGGACGAGTCGATGCTCACCGGCGAATCGATGCCGGCCACGAAACGCGCCGGCGACGAGGTCATCGGGGCCACCCTCAACACGACCGGCACGTTCGTCTTCCGGGCCACCCGCGTCGGCCGGGACACCGTCCTCGCGCAGATCGTGAAGATGGTCGAGCAGGCGCAGGGCTCGAAGGCGCCCATCCAGGCCCTGGCCGACCGCATCAGCGGCATCTTCGTGCCCATCGTGCTGGTCCTGGCGGGGCTGACCTTCGCGGCCTGGTTCGTCTTCGGACCGGAGCCGCGCTTCACGCTCGGGCTCGTGGCCGCCATCACCGTGCTGATCATCGCCTGTCCCTGCGCCATGGGCCTGGCCACGCCGACGGCGATCATGGTCGGCACCGGGCGCGCGGCCCAGGCCGGGGTCCTCATCCGCGGCGGCGAAGCGCTCGAGGGCGCCGGGCGGGTGAACACGGTCATCTTCGACAAGACCGGCACGTTGACCGTGGGCAAGCCCGCCGTGGCCGAGGCGATCCCCGCCCAGGGCTTCGGCGAGGCCGAGCTGCTCGACCTGGCAGCGTCGGCAGAGCGAGGCTCGGAGCATCCGCTGGGGGCGGCGATCGTGGCTCGGGCGCGCGAGTCGGAGATGGGTTTCCGCGCGGCGAGTGACTTCGAGGCCGTCCCCGGGCAGGGCGTCGTGGCCAGCGTCGAGGGCCGGCTCGTGGCCATCGGCAACCGGCGGCTCATGGCGGCCCACGAGGCCGACATCGCGGCCCTCGTCCCCGTGGCGGATCGGGCCGCCGCGGAGGGCCGGACGCCGGTCTTCGTGGCCGTCGACGGTCGGGCGGCGGGGCTCCTCGTCATCGCCGACCCAGTGAAGCCGGAGGCCGCCGAGGCCATCGCCCAACTCACCAAACGCGGCCTGGAGGCGTGGCTCGTCACCGGCGACGGTCGCGCCACCGCGGAGAGCGTCGCCCGCGCGGTGGGTATCGCCCCCGAACGCGTCCTGGCCGAGGTCCTCCCCGGCGAGAAGGCCGAGCGCGTGCGCGAGCTGCAGGCGGCCGGCAAGATCGTGGCCATGGTCGGCGACGGCATCAACGACGCGCCCGCCCTGGCCCAGGCCGACCTCGGCGTGGCCATCGGCACCGGCGCCGACGTGGCCATCGAGGCCTCCGACGTCACGCTCGTGGGCGGCGACCCGCGCCTGGTGACCTCGGCCATCGCGCTGTCGCGGCGTACGATGCGCACGATCCGCGAGAACCTCGCCTGGGCCTTCGGCTACAACGTCGTGCTCATCCCGGTGGCCATGGGCGTGCTCTACCCGTTCCTCGGCCTGACGCTGAACCCCGCGCTGGCGGCCGGCGCCATGGCCTTCAGCTCGGTGAGCGTCGTGCTCAACTCGCTGCGGCTGCGCGGCGCCGACCCGCGCAAGGCGTAGGGGTCAGCGCCGGATCTGCGCCGCCGCGCCGCGGTGGAAGTCGAGCAGGCGTGAGCTGAGGCCCGAACCGGGACCCACCAGCTCGAGGAAGTCGGGGCCGTCGAGGGCCAGCAGCCGTCCGTCGGTCGTGGCGGTCACGGTGGCCGTCCGCGGCACGCCGGCCAGCAGGCCGATCTCCCCGAAGACGTCGCCCGGGCCCATCTCGCGCAGGAGCTGGTCGTCGTGCCCGGGCCCGATCGCCTGGCTGACGGCGAACCTGCCCGCGACCACGATGTAGAAGCGGTCGGCCGGGTCGCCCTCGAGGATGATCGTTTCGCCCGCCGCCACGTCGCGCGGCTGGAGGCGACGGAGCGCCTGCTCGATGCGCGCCGGCGAGAGGCCGGCGAAGACCGGCAGGTCGGCCACGTGGGCGACCTCCGGCGCGAAGTGCGCCGGCCGGATGGCCGGGCCGAGCACCGCCACGCCGACGAGGGTGGACGCCGCCATGACCACCGCCGAGCCGATCAGCAACGGCTCCAGGCCGAGGAGGTCGGCCAGGACCGGGCCGAGGAACGAGCCCGCCGCATAGGCCATCGCCCAGACGGTCAGGAGCAGGCCGACCGCTCGGCTCAGGACCGCGTCGGGCACGATCCGGTGCAGCAGCGTCACGAGGATGATGTCGACGATCAGCCCACCCGCCGAGGCGACGGCGAAGGCGAGGCTGGCCGTCCCGAGGACGTCGGCGAACGTGAGGCCGAGGAGCCCGAGGCAGACCGCCAGCGCACCGAAGATCAGCGGCGGGGCCAGCCGGCGGCGGAGGACGAGGACGCCCGAGCCGACGGCGCCGAGCAGGCCGCCCGCGCCGAGGGCGGCGTTGAGGATGCCGGTCGCTGCCTCGCCCTGCCCGAGTGCGTCCACGGCGACCACGACGGTGAGCACGCCCAACGCGCCCGACACGACCGAGGCGACGGCCTCGATGAGGACGAGGGCGAGCACCGGTGCCGTGATGCGGTCGTCGACCCCGACGCCGTTCGCGGCGGGCTCGGTCGGCGCGATCGCCCCCTTGGCCAGGGCACGGTCCGGGGGCAGCGGCAGGAAGACGACGACGCAGGCCGCGAAGAGGAGCGCCGTGATCGCGAAGACAGCCGTCGTGCCCAGCGCCGCGAGCAGCAGGCCGCCGATGGCCGGGCCGGCCACGAAGGCGATGTTGTCCAGGCTGGCCGAGGCCGAGTTGGCGGGTCCGATCTCGAGCTCGTCGCGGACGATGCCCGGGATCGCGGCGCCGACGGCGGGTCCGACGAACGCGGCCAGGCCCGCCGCGGTGAAGGCGGCCACGATGATGAGGAGCAGCGGGCCGTCGGTCGAAACGAGCCCTGCGATGACCAGCATGAGCACGGCGCGACCCGCCGTGGCGAGGATGAGCAGGGTGCGCCGGTCGAAGCGGTCGGCGGCGAAGCCCGCCGGCAGCGAGAGGAACGCGTACGGCGCGATGCGCCCGGCTCCGACGAGGCCCAGCAGCAGCGGCGAGTCGCTCTGGGCGTACACGATGATGAGCAGCGCGACCAGGTAGATCCAGTCGCCGACGGTCGCGAAGAAGACGCCGCCCAGCATCCGCGCCAGGGGCGGGTTGGCGATGAGTCGCCGATAGGTGACGAGCGTCCCGGCCACGCCGCGAGTCTATGATGCCCGCATGTCGCGCGGCGGGGGATTCGCGGATCGTCGTTCGGGTCCGCTCGTCACGCTGGTGCTTGGCGTGTTCCTCGCCGCGTGCACGCCCGCCGCCGGGGACGCGTCAACTGGCCGTCACCGGTGGAGCTCGATGCGCTCATCGAGCAGGCCGGTGGCGTCGAGCGCTGGATCAAGGCGGACGACCTGTGGGCGGGGAGCCTCGAGGCGCTGGCTGCGTCTGTCAACGGCGAGGTCGTTGGCGTGTGGGGGACCTCCACCTTCGTCTTCCTCGATCCGGGCGATGGGTTCCCGTACGCGCTGGGCATGCTGGGAGTCACCAGCGCCGCGGGACATCCCGTGTGGGTGGTGATGGCCCGGCTGCACGACTGCGCCGACCCGAAGCGCGGTCCCTGACAGGCGGACGGTCATGGGCGCAGCGACGGTAGCATGGGCACATGGAAGAACGTCCCGATGCCGCGTCGTCCTTCCGCTTCCGCATCCCCATCGAGGTACGCTTCCGCGACACCGACGCCATGGGTCACGTCAACAATGCCGTCTACCTGACCTACTTCGAGCAGGCACGGGCCGCCTACTACCGGGCCGTGACCGGGCGCTCGTTCGAGGGCCTCGACGCGGACCCCGTGAGCATCATCCTCGCCCACGCCGCGGTCGACTTCCGTTCGCAGGCCTACTTCGGCGAGCGGCTGTTGGTGGCCTGCCGGACCAGCTGGGTGGGTCGTTCGTCCTTCGCGCTCGAGTATCGGATCACGGCGGACGATGACTCGCCGCGCGGCGCGGGACGACTCGTCGCCGAGGGCGAGACGATCCTCGTCACGTTCGACTACGCGACCCAGCGGCCGGTGCCCATCCCCGACGAGCTGCTGGCGCAGCTGGCCGCCGTCGAGGGCGGCCCGATCCCGGCGCGGCCGGCACGGACCGCGGAGGCCTCGGGCGGGTGACCTTCTCGATCGTCGCCCGCGACCCGGAGACAGGCGACCTCGGCGTCGCCGTGGCCTCGAAGTTCCTCGCCGTGGGCGCGATGGTCCCGCACGCGCGGGCCGGGGTCGGCGCCATCGCCACGCAGGCGGACGCGAACCTTCGCTTCGGGCCGGAGGGGCTGGCGGCGCTGGAAGCGGGCGCCGATGCGCCGGCGGTGCTCGAGTGGCTTGTAGCCGTGGATCCGCGCCGGGACGAGCGCCAGCTGGGGATCGTCGACGCGAGGGGTGGCTCGGCCTCGTGGACAGGTTCGGCGTGCGGTGCCTGGGCTGGCCATCAAGCGCTCGCGGACATCG
>Ga0209108_10000432_pt1 | contig 23248 bp, 24 predicted proteins | sample Rifsed10ft1_FD_184003 | JGI IMG/M metagenome (GOLD analysis project Ga0209108, IMG submission 184003) | Soil microbial communities from Rifle, Colorado, USA - sediment 10ft 1 (version 2) | ecosystem: Environmental > Terrestrial > Deep subsurface > Rock core/Sediment | place: Rifle, Colorado...
CCAGGGCCGAGGAGAGGGGGAGGGGACGGGGGTAGGGGTGAGGCCAAATATGGCATGGACCTCAAAAACCGCCTCGGCAGCTTTCTGGTCTTCGTTGGGTTCATCTCCCTGTTCATCTTCTTTGCCTCTATTTTTTCGCCGAACAAAAACTACAACTATGGCGCGTTCCTGCTGGGCGTGCTCCTTGTCTTCCTCGGCTGGCCGATGAGCCGCGCGAAGCGCGCCGCCCCGCCCCCGCCGCCTCCGCCACCTCCGAAGCCCAAACCCGCTCCAGCGCCCAAAAAGCCGGGCCTGCTCTCGACCATCCTGAAAGGCCCGGCCAAACCGCCCCCGCCAAAGCCCGCTGCGCCGCCTCCCCCGCCGCCGAAGAAAGGATTGGCTAGGCTATTCGGCCCAAAGCCGAAGAAGAAGTGAAGACTTTTCACCGCCGAGTTCGCGGAGTCCGCAGAGAAATTGCAAGTATTGCTTTTTGTTCTCCGCGTTCTCTGTGCTCTCAGCGGTAAGAAATTCCCTATGCCGAACTCGCTCGACGGCGTCATCCTCCACTCGCACGGCCACCGCTTGCTCGGCTCCTTCTTTCGCTCCACCCTCGACGCTCCCCGCTCCACGGTTTTACTTCTGCACGGCATCCCCGGCGTCGAGAAGAATTATGATCTCGCCTACGCCCTGCGCGGCGCGGGCTGGAACGTCCTCGCGTTTCACTATCGCGGGTGTTGGGGGAGCGAAGGCAACTACTCTCTGCCCGGCATTGTGGACGACATCGCCGCCGCGCTGGACTATTTGAGTGCGCATCCCGCGGTGGACACACGGTGCCTCGCGGGCGTGGGCCTCAGCCTCGGCGGCTGGGGCGTAGTGATGGCCGCCGCGCGCGATGAGCGATTGCGCGCTGTCGTCTCGATGAATCCGCTCGTTGACCCGACAACTCGCCCGCTCGCCGACGCCGAGGCCGCCGAGTTCGCCTCGATGCTGAACGGCATCACGCCCGCCCAGGTGCAGGCGCAATACCTGGCGCTCACCCCTCTGCCACAGGTCGCCGGGAAACTCGTGGGCCGTCCCACCCTGCTCCTCACGGGCGACGCTGACGAACTCTTCTCGCCCTCGCACATTCAACCGCTGGCGGACGCCATGCCTTTTGCAGAGTGGCGGCGCATTCCGGGCGCGAGCCATACTTTCGGTGACCATCGGCCGATGATGGTGCACACTGTGATTGACTGGCTCACCCGCGCCTTCTCGCCTCTGCTCCCTCTGCCTGCCGGTCTCACCCTCCGCGTGGTGAACGAAAGTGACCATGCCCGCGTGATGGATGTGATGGTCGAATGGTGGGGGCGCGCTACGCGCGAAGGGCGCGACATCCGCGGCCTGCTGCCGCGCCTGTTCTTTCAACACTTCAACGACACCAGCTTCATCGTCGAAAAACCTGCCCTGAGCGACCCTGAGCCGCGAAGCGTGTCGAAGGGCGAAGGGGACAGCGCGCTCGTCGCCTTCCTCATCGGTTTCATCTCGCAATCCGAGCCGCGCGCGGCCTACATACACTTCGCCGGCGTGCATCCCGAGCACCGCCGCGCCGGGCTGGGCCGCGCGCTGTACGAGCGTTTCTTCGAATTGGCCCGCGCTCGCGGCGCGCGCGAAGTCCTCAGCCTCACCGCGCCCGCCAACACCGGCTCGATTGCGTTTCACGCCCGGCTGGGCTTCGTGGCGAGTGAACCGATTCGGGACTATGATGGGCCGGGGGATGACCGAATTACATTTCGGAGAGATCTATAGACATGGCGCTATACGTGAATGAGTCCGGCCCGGCCACCGCGCCCACCATCGTGTTCCTGCACGGCGGCGGTATCGGCGGCTGGATGTGGAATCCGCAAGTTGAGCGGTTAAGTGATTATCACCGCCTCGTGCCGGATTTGCCGGAACATGGCCAGAGCGCGGGCGAGGCGCCGTTCACGATGAACGACGCGACGGCGCGCGTGGCCGAACTCATCCGTACCCGCGCACACGGCGAGCGCGCCCACGTCGTCGGCCTCTCGCTCGGCGCGCAGATGACGGCGCACTTGCTGGCGACCGCACCCGAGGTCGTGGATCACGCCATCATCAGTAGTGCGCTGACTCGCCCCTTCCCCGGAATGAGCCTGCTTTACCCATCCGTCAACTGGATGTACAAGATGTACAGGCCGTTCAAAGATGCCGCGTGGCTGATCCGCGCCAACATGCAATCGAGCGGGATCCCCGAGCAGTATTTTGCGGAAGTGCGCGAAGACACGCGGCTGTTAACGGCGGACGCCCTTGCGCACGTATTGAACGAGAACATGCGCTTCCGCCTTTCGACAGTGCTGAGCAAGGTCAACACGCCCACGCTGGTGCTCGCCGGGCAGAAGGAATACAGCCTCATGCACCAATCGGCGCGTGACCTCGTGACGGCCCTGCCCAACGCCAAAGCATTCCTCGCGCCGAAACTCGGCCACATCTGGAACCTGCAAGCGCCCGAACTTTTCACGCGCACCGTCCGCGCATGGATTACCGACCAGCCCCTGCCCCAAGAATTGTTAGCCCTGAAATGACCAAACTCACCTCCCTCTCCGAAGCCATCTCCCAACACGTTCGCGACGGCGACCTGGTGTACGCCGCCGGGTTCACGCACCTGATCCCCTTCGCCGCCGGGCACGAGATCATCCGGCAGGGCAGGCGCAACCTCACGCTGGCCCGCGCCACGCCCGACATCATCTACGAGCAGATGGCCGCCGCCGGGTGCGCGCGCAAGCTCATCTTCTCGTACGCGGGCAACCCGGGCGTGGGGTCGCTCCGCATCGTGCGCGCCGAGATGGAAGCGGGGCGATTGGAGTACGAGGAGTATTCCCACTTCGCGATGATCACCCGGCTCACGGCGGGCGCGGCGGGCCTGCCCTTTCTGCCCATGAAGTCGGTCGGCACGCAGGATTTGGTCAAGGCCAACCCCCAGTATCGCACCGTGGCTGACCCGTACTCCGGCGAAGTGCTGAACACCGTCCCGGCGCTGAACCCGGATGTCGCCATCATCCATGCCCAGCGAGCCGACGCGGACGGGGACACCCAGATCTGGGGCATCATCGGCGAGCAGAAGGAGGCCGCGTTCGCCTCCAAGCGCGTGATCGTCACCGCCGAAGAAATCGTGGACGAGTCCGTCATTCGCTCCGACCCGAACCGCACGATCATCCCCAGTATGATCGTCAGCGCGGTCTGCCACGTCCCGTATGCCGCGCACCCCTCCTACACGCAGGGCTACTACGACCGCGACAACCCGTTCTACCTCGAATGGGATAAAATCTCCTCGTCGCCCGAGTCTGTGAAAGTGTGGCTGGACGAATGGGTGTACGGCGTCAAAGACCGGGACGAATATTGGGCCAAACTCGGCGTGGAGACGCACGCGCGGCTGCAGGTGAAGCCGCGCTGGAGCCAGCCGGTCAATTATGGGGAATTCTGATTTCAGATTTGAGATTGCAGATTTCGGACGGGTTTCAATCTGCAATCTCAAATCCACACTCTGCAATCGTCGGAGGGATCATGCTCGAACAAATTGACCTCAGTCTCTCACTTTCCAAAATCCCGTACCAGCGCCGCCTGCCGCACTTGCAGGCGCGGCTGTACGACCTCGAGCACGCGGTGTTCACGTCGGGCATTCCGGTGATGCTCGTGTTCGAGGGCTGGGCCGCCGCCGGGAAGGGCAGCACCATCAACGTCCTCGCCGAGCGCCTCGACCCGCGCGGGTTCCGCGTCGTCCCCATCTCCCCGCCGCGCACGAGCGAAACGCGCTATCCGTGGCTGTGGCGCTTCTGGCAGAAAATCCCGGCTCGCGGCCAGATGGTCGTCTACGACACCTCGTGGTATCGCCGCGTGCTGATTGACCGCATCAACAAGACCGTCCGCAAGCGCGAGTGGCAGGATGCCTATCAGGACATCGCCGATTTTGAAGAGCAGTTGACCGCCGACGGCACCGTGATCCTCAAGTTCTGGCTGCACATCAGCAAGAAGGAGCAGGCCCAACGATTCAAGAAATTGCTGAAGAGCAAGTTGACGGCCTGGCAGGTGACCGACGAGGACGCCGCCCAGCACGCAGCCTACGGCAAATATCTGGTCGCCGTCGAAGAGATGTTGGCGCGCACCGACTCCCCCCACGCGCCCTGGGTCATCGTCGAGGCGACCGACCGTTACTTCACCCGCATCAAAGTCATCGAGACGATCATCCGCGCGCTCGAAGCCCGCCTCGGCGACAAAGCGCCGCCCGCTCCGCCTCCGAAATCCGCAGTCCGCCACCCGAAATCAAAGAAGGAGGCCGCCCATGCTTGAGAAAGTAGACGTCTCCGTGCGCCTGTCCCGCGCAGAGTATGACAAACAAATTCATCGTCTGCAGAACCAGCTGCATCTCCTCGGCTATCAGGTGTACGTGCAGAAGCGGCCCGTCGTGCTCGTGTTCGAGGGCTGGGATGCCGCCGGCAAGGGCGGCGCGATCAAGCGCCTCACCGGGCGCCTCGACCCGCGCGGGGACGTGGTCTATCCCATCGCCGCCCCTGCCGGGGACGACAAAGTCCGCCACTATCTCTACCGCTTCTGGCGGCGGCTGCCGGAGGCCGGGCAGATCGCCATCTTCGACCGCTCGTGGTACGGGCGCGTGCTCGTCGAGCGCGTGGAGGGCTTTTGCCCGGAGGCCGCGTGGCAGCGCGCGTACTCCGAGATCAATCAATTCGAGCGCGAGCTGCTCCAGTTCGGCGCGATCCTCTTCAAGTTCTGGACGCACATCAGCCAGACCGAGCAGCTGCGCCGGTTCAAAGAGCGCGAGCGCACCAACTACAAAGCCTGGAAGCTCACCGACGAGGACTGGCGCAACCGGGGCAAGTGGGAAGACTACGAGCGCGCCGTGGATGACATGCTCCTCAAGACCAGCACGCACAAAGCGCCGTGGACGATTGTGGAGGCCAACGACAAACTGCACGCGCGCATCAAGGTGCTGAAGACCGTGGTGAACAAACTCAAGCAGGAATTGGAGTAGAGGATTTCAGATTTGAGATTGCAGATTTCGGATTTTCAATCTGCAATCTCAAATCTACAATCTGCAATCCACAATGATTCCGTTCCTTGACTTCGGCGGCTCCGGCCCCTCGCTCCACTTCGCGCACGCCAACGGTTATCCGCCTCGTGCGTATACGCCCCTCGTCGAAACGCTCACGCCGCATTATCACGTCACGGCGATGCTGATGCGCCCGCTGTGGTCTGGCCACCCTCCGGACGGAATGCGAGACTGGTCGCCGCTCGCCGACGACCTGCTGCGATTCCTCGACCAGCGCGGCGAGCGGGACGTGATCGGGGTTGGGCATTCGCTCGGCGGCGTGGTGACGCTCATCGCCGCGCTGCGCCGCCCGGAGTTGTTCCGGGCCGTCGTCATGCTCGACCCGGTGCTGCTCCCGTACAGCGTCCTGTTCGCGTGGACGATCGCCTATAAGTTGGGGCTGGCGCGCCATCTGCACCCGCTCATCCCCTCGACTTTGCGCCGCCAGCGCGTGTTCGAGAGCGTGGAGGCCATGTACGCGAGTTATCGGCAGAAAGTCGTCTTCAGCCGGATTGACGACCGCGGCCTGCGTGCCTGCGTCGAGGCCCTCGCCCGCCCCCGCCCCGACGGGCAGGTGGAACTCGTTTATCCGCCAGAGTGGGAAGTCAAGATTTACCTGATCGGCCCGCTGGTCGAGTGGAAACTGTGGCCGCAGGTGAAAGAGCTGCGCGTCCCGCTGCTGGTCGTGCGCGGGCAGGAGACGGATGCCTTCATGCCGGTGGCGGCGCGGATGATGCAAGCGCGGCTGCCCGGAGCCGTGATCCACACTGTTGAGGGCGCCGGCCATCTCGTGCCGCTGGAGAAGCCGGAAGAAGTGGGCGCGGTGATCCATGAATTTCTGGAACGCGTTGAGCGTGTTGCGTAGTGCGCGTTCCGTCGTCACTTTACGCAATACGCAACACACATTACGATACGTGACGTATGACGCCTGAAACCGAAACATCTTTGGCCCCCAACGGCCTCCCGGCCGACTCCGCCTGGCTTTTCCCAGAGCACGATTTCGACGCGATGAACCTGGAGCAGTTTGCCAGCGTCATCGTGGAGCGCGTGCTGGAACGAGGGAGCGCGGCGCAGGTGCGTTGGCTGATACAGCAGTACGGAACACGCGCCATCGCCGGGTGGGTCAGGCGTTACGGCTATCGCCGCCTGTCGCACAAGGTCTTTGCGTATTGGCGATGGGTCTTCGGCATCAAGCGGTATCACCGGCCACTGTGGGAGCGCGCCAGCACCAAGAGGCGAGCATGAACACATCGCTGCATTGGGACTCCCTTCCGGCCGACACCCGCCGTGTACTGGAAGCACTCAATGATCTGTCCGGCTTGTCCGATTTCTATCTGGCCGGTGGCACGGCACTCGCACTTCAAATCGGCCACAGGATGTGAGGAAGTATTGTGAGGCCGGAGCGCGGCTGCTCACCAAACATAGCACCGGACTAACTCCAAAAGGCTTATAAAGAAATGACAGCCTATTCCTCCCCCGAACTCATGACCGTCAACGCCGCGCGGCTATTGCGCGACGGCGACGTGGTGTTTGTCGGCGTGGGCCTGCCGAACCTGGCCTGCAACCTCGCCCGGCGCACACATGCGCCGCGACTCACGCTCGTCTACGAGGCCGGGGTGGTTGGCGCGCAGCCTGCGCGGCTCCCGCTCTCCATCGGCGACCCCACGCTGGTCTCCGGCGCGGCGTGCGTGTGCTCGATGTACGAAATCTTCGCCTTCTATTTGCAGCGCGGGTTGATTGACGTGGGCTTCCTCGGCGGCGCGCAGATTGACCGCTTCGGCAACGTGAACGCGACCGTCATCGGCGAGTATGCCCATCCCAAGGTGCGCCTCCCCGGCTCGGGCGGCAGTGCGGAGATCGCCGCGTGGGCGAATCGGACGTACCTCCTCACCCCGCACCAGAAACGCCGCTTCCCCGCCAGGTGCGATTTCGTCACGGGCGCGGGATTCTTCTCCGGGCGCGCTGCGCGGCAGGCGAGCGGGGTGCGCGGCAGCGGGCCGCAGGCCGTCGTCACCGACCTCGGCATTCTCGAACCCGACGAGAGCGGCGAACTCACGCTCATGGCCCTGCACCCGGGCCAGACCGTCGAGCAGGCGAAAGCGAACACCGGCTGGGACTTGAAAGTCTCGTCCAGCCTCCGCGTCACCGATCCACCGACTGACGCAGAGCTGCGCCTGTTGCGAGAAGAACTCGACCCGCAGGGGATTTATCTGAAGGGTGGGGGATGATCCACCCGGAATTCATACCTTCGACCCTTCCAGTCCCTGAATCAAGCCTTCCCAAAAAGCCAGCGCATCCTCAACCATCTCGGGCCGCCATTCCGCTCCGGGCTTTAATTGAACGGCTGTCCTGCCTTCTTCCCACAGGTCGCCCACTAGGGCTATCGTCAATCGCGCCAAAGGTTCAGTCGAAACCGGCGCGGGGGCATTGCGTATGATATAGTGCCAAACCGCATTGCGAGGTGTTCCCGTGCAAAACTCCTATCGTCATCCCAGCCTCTTCTGGCCGGTGCTGCTCATCGGCCTGGGCGTGCTGCTGCTGCTGCAAAATCTCGGATTGCTGCCGCCCAACCTGTGGGCCGCGCTCGTGCCGCTCTGGCCGGTGCTGCTCATCGTGCTCGGGCTGGATATGTTCATCGGACGCCGCTCACTGGGCGGCGTGATCCTCGTGCTGTTGCTGTCGGCGCTGGTTGTGGCTGCCTCGCTCACGTGGGCCGCGCTGCGCGCCCAACAGCTGCCTCCCGGCCAGACGCAGGGTCTCATCCAGTCCTATCGCGGCGCGGAGAAGGCTTCGGTCGAGCTCAACTTTGACGTGGGTGAACTCAATATCTCCGCGCTGACGGCCTCCGACTATCTGATGGAAGGCGAGGCGAAAAACGGGCCGGGCGAGGCGGTGGAGCAAAGTTACGCGGTGAAAGACGGCGAAGGGCAGTTGACCCTCTCCCAGCAGCGGAATCCCCTCTTTGCGCCGTTCCTCTCTGGCCGCGATTCCAACGCCCGCTGGGACATCCGGCTGGCGTCGAACGTGCCTCTGGCCCTCGAGGTCAATACGGGCATCGGATCGGCCAGCCTCGATTTGTCTGGCCTCAACCTCACTGCCCTCGACCTGGCCACGGGCGTGGGGCAGACGAGTGTGGTCTTTCCGGCCCGCAGCCCGCTCAACGCCGAAGTGAAAGCGGGGGTGGGCGATGTGATCCTGACCATCCCCGCCGACGTGCCCGCGCGCATCACGGTGACCTCCGGCCTCACTGGAGTGCACATCCCTGCGCGCTTCAGCCGTGACGGAAACGTGTACACGACCATTGGCTTCTCGCCCACGGGGCACTATCTGGATTTGGAAGTGAGCGCCGGCATCGGCAGCGTGACGGTGAAGTAGGGCAAGATTCTATCTTGCCCCCGCGCCGGACATCGCAGGAGCGATGTCCGGCGCATTTTGTTTTTCACATTTCGCCGTTTCGGTGGTTAAATCTATAGACAAAGTGCATAGCCTGTGACCAACACAAACCTCAACTCCTACTCAACCTTCGAAACTCTGGTGAACGCCCACAGCGCCGAAATCTTCGCGTATCTGTGGCGGATGGTGCGCGACGAGGCCGACGCGCAGGATTGCCTGCAAGAAGCGTTCCTGCGGGCGTATCGCGCCTACGACCGGCTGGACGGGCGCGCGAATCAGCGGGCGTGGCTGTACCGCATCGCGACCAACGTCGCGTTGACGCATCTGAAGCGCCGGGGCCGCGAGGCCGCCCGCCGCCTCCCGCTCGTCCCCGACCTGCTCGCCGACGATCCCTCCCCCGGCGAAGCGGCTATTTGGCGCGAGACGATAGAAGCGGTCTTCGCCGCCGTCGAGCGTTTGCCGCCGCAGCAGCGGGCCGCGCTGATCCTCCGCAAATATCAAGCATTGAGTTATACCGAGATTGCGGGGACGCTGGGTTGCTCTGAAGAGGCGGCGAGAGCGAATGTGTATCAGGCCATCAAGAAATTACGGAGTGAATTGGGTGAACTATGAAGCAGACAACTGATGATTTGACCGCCATCCATCAATGGCTGGGTGACGCGCTGGGCGCGCCGCGGCGCGAGACGTGGATGCGCGCGCTCGACGCGCTGTACAGCCGCACGCCCGCTCTCGACCAGGCCAAACTCCGGCGCGCGCTCTCCGACGCGCGAACGAGCGGCGTATGGTACGACTCGATTGCAGATGCACAGCACCTTGGGCGGGTGTTCTTCGCGGCGACGACCACGGGTTTGGTAGCGATCGCCTTCGGCGTGAGCGAACGCGCATTCCGAGATCGCCTCCGGGCGAACTTCGGAGTCGAAGCCGAGCACGCGCGATCGAAGATCCCCTTCAGGGGGCGGAAATTGGGCCGCATCGGCGAGCAGTTGCGCGAGTACCTCGCCGGCCGGCGCACCCGGTTCGATTTGCCGCTCGACCTGCGCGCTCTGCCCGAGTTTCAACGCCGGGTGCTGCTGGCCGCGCTGAAGATCCCACACGGCCAGGTCACAACCTATGGCGAGCTTGCCCGGCGCATTGGTCACCCTAAAGCGGCGCGCGCGGTGGGGCAGGCCCTCGGCCACAATCCTATTCCCCTTGTCATCCCCTGCCATCGTGTGCTGGGGGCGGATGGTTCGCTGCACGGCTACGGCGCGGGCAAAGGCCTCCCAACCAAGGCATGGCTGCTCACGCTGGAAGGCGCTCGTTTCGAATGATATTAGGCATATATTCGATTAGTACTAATATCAGTTGACTAAATGCCCAATATCAATATAATTATAGGTGAAGGCAGGATTTTCTTCCAACAATGGAGGTACGTATGAACATGAACCAGGTTTATCGGTATCCCAAATTTAATGAGCATCCTTACAGCCAGCGGCCAATTCTGGCCATGTACGGCGACACCCCGGCGGGTGAATTGATTTGGCTGATCATCCCGCTGCTGGTGATTGCATTGGCAGTGATCTTCCGCTAATGGCGAACTTGCTCGACGACATAGACCGCAAAATATTGGATTTGCTCCAGCGCGACGCGCGCATGACCAACGCCGCCATCGCGGCGGAAGTGGGCCTCAGTGCGCCATCCGTGTTCGAGCGCATCCGCAAACTGGAACAGCGCGGCGTGATCCGCGGATACACCATCACCGTGGATCCCGCTGCGCTGGGCCGGACCCTGACCGCGTTCATCCGGCTGACCGTGGCCTACGACGAGAGACACGATCCCGGCATCCAGGCGATCAGCTGCGATCCGGACGTGCTGGAATGCTACAGCGTAGCCGGGGAGGATTGCTTCATCATCAAAACCAAAGTCAGCGGCCCCGGCGCGCTGGAGGCGCTGATCAAGCGCATCCGCAGCCAGGTGATGGTGCTGAGGAGCGTGACGATGATCGCCCTCTCCGCGCTTAAGGAGGGCACGCCGATCAACGTCTTCGACCCCGCGTCCGCGGCCCACCCCAAAAACGGTGAGAAAGGCCGCGCCCGCGGCTAGCGGTCCGTCATATGGCGGAGGAATTCTTCCTGCCCCACAATCCAGCCGAGCGCGAACGGCTGCGCGCATTAGCCGCCCGGATGGCGGAACATCGCGGCGAACACCTCGAACAGATTGAGCGCGCACTGGAAACGTAGTTCAGCCCCGTGTGGGCGGCAAAGCCCATTACCACAATTTCGCCGAGGGAAAAATCCATGAAACTCAAAGAGTGGGGCGCGTTTGCTTTGTTAGGTCTGGTCTGGGGTTCGTCCTTTCTGTGGATCAAGATCGCCGTACAGGAGATCGGGCCGTTCACGCTCGTGGCCTTCCGTCTGTTGTTCGGTCTCGTAGGGCTGCTGGTCATCCTGCACTTGCAAAAGCAATCCTTCCCGCGCGACCGCCGGGTGCTGCTGGCCTATCTCTTCATGGGTGCGTTCAATACCGCCATCCCCTTCACCCTCATTTCGTGGGGTGAAACCAGAATTGACTCCGGGTTGGCCTCGATCCTCAATGGCACGGTTCCGCTGTTCACCATCGTCATCGCCCATTTCTGGCTGCACGACGAGAAGATCACCCTGTCCCGCATCGCCGGGCTGATCGTCGGGTTCATCGGCATGGTGGTGCTGGTGAGTCGGGACTTAGATCCGGCGGGCCTCGGCGGCAATATCTGGGGGCAAGTCGCCGTCATCGCTGCATCCCTCTGTTATGCGACAGCCATCACTTTCTCGCGCAAACATCTGCGGAACCAGCCGCCCGTGTTGCAGTCCACGATGATCCTGCTGGTCGCGGATGCACTCCTGTGGCTGACCGTGCCGATTGTGCGCCGGGTCGCGCCGGGGATCGAAAGCCCGCTGCACGTCATCCCCGTCCTGCCCCTCACGTGGTTCGCCATCGCCTGGCTCGGCCTGCTTGGCTCGTGCCTGGCTTACCTGCTGTTCTTCTATTTGATCAACAGTTGGGGGCCGACGCGCGCTTCGCTCGTAACCTACGTCTTCCCGGTGATCGGGTTAGTTCTGGGGATTATCTTTCTCAAAGAGGTGGTGGATTGGCAGCTCGTCGTCGGCCCGCTGCTGGTGGTGGCCGGCATCGTCGTCGTCAATTTCATTCGCCGCCCCCAACCGGTTCAGGCGGCGACGACCACGACGGCCGCGGCGGATTGAAGGGATTAGAGATTGGAGATTGCCCAACGTCCAATCTCTAATCTCCAGGCTCCCACTTCTTTCGAAACTCTGTCAACTCATAAATGTGCTGGCTGTAGTGCCCGTAGGTGTTGTACTTGATCCACCACCCCACGCGGCCTTCGAGGTTGAGCACTTCCGCTTCGGGGAGGGTGGCGATGAAGGCCAGCACCTCGCGCCGGGCGCGGTTGAGGCGGCGCCGGGTCGCGGCGAGGGAACGGCCTTTGGACGCCGCGTGTTCAAGGGCGTTGAACTTCTCGATGCCGTGCCCGAGGGTCGCCTTGCGCCCCTGCTTCCACTCCGAAATCATGCGCGACGTGACCTCCAGCCACGCGGCGACGTGGTTCATCACGTCCTTCACGCTCCACTCTGGGCCGCACGCGCCAGGCCGCGTCAACGCCTCCTCCGGCAGACCGCGCCAAGTGGCCGCCAGTTCACCCCACACTTCTTTCTCGCGGGCAAAGAATTCGGCCTGGGTCTTCGGGCGGGGACGAGGCGAGTGACGGGGTTTGGGCATGGGGATTCTCTTGAAAGGACGCGGATGAACGTAGATGTTTGTTGGGGACGCCTGCTTGCTTACTTTGTCCACCTGCCTTGACCTCCACAATGACTCGATCTGCAACCACCAGATCCGCGAAGTATTCGCCCACCGCTTGCCCGGCATAAAATACGGTGATGGCAACATTGCGCGCAACTTCCAGGCCCAGATTCTGTAGTTCAATGACCAGCGCCTGAACATACACCTTCTCCAAGAATCCATAACCGAGGGCATTGTAAACGGCGTAAAATGCCTTGATGACTTTCTCAGTAATCTCTTTGTGCTTGTATTCATGCTCCATAGCCGCTTCACCTCCAAAAGAATCTGCGCTTATCAGCGTACATCTGCGTCCCAAATAATTCTAGCGCCATCGGTTGGCCGGCACACGTAAATCTCAGCCTTCTCGCCCGTAGCTTTCTCGTAGGCGGCGGCGAGGGCGCGCTTGAAGTCGGCAGAGGCGGAGGCGGCCACGAGGTTCACCGTGCAGCCCCCGAAGCCCGCCCCGGTCAGCCGTGCGCCGTAGCATCCTTCAATCTTCTGCGCAGCCTCGACCATCGCATCCAGCTCAGGGCAAGAGACCTCGTACAGATCGCGCAGGCTGGCGTGGCAATCATTCATCAGCGCGCCGAACTCCTCGGCGTGGCCCGCGCGCAAGATTTCTACCGCCGCGCGGGTGCGCGCGCACTCCTCGACGACGTGGCGCGCGCGCTTCGCCGCCACTTCAGGCAACAAGTGAGCGTGCCGATTGAATTCCTCCACGGATACATCGCGCAGCGCAGTGACGCCGGGCAGAACTGGCGCGAGAATCCGCACGGCTTCCTCGCACTGAGCGCGCCGGACGTTGTACTCGCTTTTGCCCAGTTCGCGCCGCACCCGCGTATCGGCGACCACAATTGCAGTGCCCTCAGGCAGGGACACAGGCTCCCACGCGAGCGTGCGGCAGTCGAGCAGAAGCGCGTGCCCGGCCCGCCCGCAGGCGGAGGCGAATTGATCCATGAGGCCGGAGTTCACACCCACGTATTGGTTTTCCGCGCGCTGGCAGGTGCGGGCCACGTCCATCGGGGGCAGCGACCATCCGCCGAGTCTCTGCCACGCCACGGCGAATGCGACCTCCACCGCCGCCGACGAGCTCAAGCCAGCGCCGCGCGGCACGTCCGAGGTCAGCACCGCGTCCATCCCGTTGACGGCGAGGCCGCGTTCTTTCAACGCCCACGCGACCCCCGCCGGATACCGCGCCCAACTCTTCAGCGGCTTGCCGCTCACATCAATTTTGGAATCAAGATCAGTCACGCGGAAGGTCGTCCCGTCGTCGAGATCGGCGGCGGTGAGCGAGACGAGCGGGCTGGGGCACTCGCCCACTGCGACGTAGGCCGCGCGGTCAATCGCCGCGGGCAGCACCCAGCCGTCGTTGTAGTCCACGTGCTCGCCCAGCAGATTCACGCGGCCCGGCGCGCGCGTGATGAAGGATGGCTTGGCCTGGAAGGATTGTGTGAACTTCTCGGTGAGGCGATTAAGGATGTCCATTGAATGATGCCATGGGCCTCTGTCCAAGTACCTCGTGTATTCGCTTTATACTACCGTGGACGGGTCAACCCCGCTTGTCACCTCTGTGCAACCCTCTTTGTAACATCCCTCCCTTATATTCAGGATGACAGAGAATACCGCACGACGGGGTTTATTTCAACGTGGGGGCTACTGCTTTTGCCTCCACGCCCACACTCCGGCATTCTGAGCCGGGCATACCCGCGCAGATGGCGCGAAGCGGTCAGGCTGAGTGAAATGCCTGTGAGCCACCTTTGAAACCAGGCTTTATCACCAGTTTGTCACCACTTTGAACCCGCCGTGTCACCGCTGATAAAGGGAGCTATGTCCATCGTCCTGGAGCAACTCACGAAACGTTACGAGGGCCATCCGGTTGTGAACCGCCTTTCGTTGGAAATCGCGGACGGTGAGTTCTTCGTCCTGATCGGGCCGAGCGGCAGCGGAAAGAGCACCGTCCTGCGCATGATCGCGGGCCTGAACACGGTGGACGAAGGGCGCGTGCTGTTGCGCGGGCGTGACGTCACCGATGCGCCTCCTCAGCAGCGAGGCGTAGGGTTTGTCTTCCAGCACTATGCGCTGTTTCGTCACTTGTCGGTCACGGAGAACATCGAGTTCGCGCTGCGCGTCCGCAGGGTCTCGGCGAGCGAGCGGCGGCGGCGGCGCGATGAATTGCTGGAACTGGTGGGACTGGCCGGGCTGGGCCGGCGCATGCCGGCCCAACTCTCGGGCGGGCAGCAGCAGCGCGTGGCGTTGGCCCGTGCCCTGGCCCACCGGCCGGAGGTGTTGCTGCTCGACGAGCCGTTCGGTGCATTGGATGCCAAGATCCGCGTCGAGCTGCGCCGTGCGCTCCGGCGTATCCAGACCGAGTTGGGGATCACCACCATCTTCGTCACCCACGATCAGGACGAGGCCTTCGAGCTCGCGGATCGCTTGGGCGTCATGAATTTTGGCCGGTTACTGGAAGTGGGCACCCCTTCCGAGCTTTACCAGCATCCACAAACGGAATTTGTGGCGACCTTTTTGGGAACGGCGAATCTATTGGTCGGCCAATCCATGAGGGACCGGGTACAGCTCGGGTCATTCCACTTCTCCCTGAGCACGGCCTCAAGCCGGATGGATCAAGCATCGGGCCCGCAACGGGTGCAGGTGCTGTTCCGGCCAGAGGATGTCGCGCTGGCTCTTTCCGCCGAGACCCTGGGTTGCCCACAACTCGGGCGGGGCGAGGTTGAGCAAAGCACCTTCTCCGGTTCCTTCGAACGCCTGCGCTTGCGCCTGCTGCCCATTCCGGGCGTGCGGCCGATTGCCCCGCCGGTCGCGTTTGGGGATAACTCGATCTTGGTCGAGGCGACGCGGTCGCAAGACCAGGCCCGGCGCTTGCCTCTCCAGCCCGGCCAGAGCGTCTGGGCCGGGGTGCGTCGGATCCACGCTCTCGTGCATCCGGGGCTGAGCTTCTTGATCCTCACCGACGGCTCGGCCTCGGCGCAAGCGGCCCTCGACTTGGGTGGACAGATCGCCCGGCTGGCGCACGCCCGCGTGACGATCTTAGGCTACGGGCAGACGACCGATGTGCTTCAGCGCCACCTACTGGAGGCCAAAGAAAAACTGGGCAGCGGCCTGGCCTCGCTCGAAATCCGGGCGACGCTCGACCTGCCGCATGTGGCCGTCGCCCACGAGGTAGAGCGCCAGGTCTATGATCTGGCCGTCTTGGGGTTCGACGCCTCCCGGCCGCCGGGAGGTGTGGCCCTGGCCGAGAACATCCTGCGGTCTGGCGAGCATCACCTGTTGCTCGTCTCCGGCATGCACCTCACCCCGCTGCGGGCGCTCATCTGTGTCACAGGCAGCGAACCGGGAAAGGAGGACGTGCTTTTCGCCGGCCGATTTCTGCGTCACCTGGGGGCCGAGGCGACGCTGCTCTCAATCGTTCCCGCGGCGAGGAACGAGCTGGAAGTGCGCGACCGGACCGAGCGCTTCCTGTTGGACGGGGTTCGAACTTTGGAGGTGTTGGGGGTTCCGGCAGAGATCGCCATCCGCTATGGTCCTGTCCGCGATGAGATCGTCAATCAGATGCAGGCCGGCGGTCACGATCTACTTGTGCTGGGTGCGCCGTTGGCGGATCGGAATGGCGAAGTGTCATTGAGCGGCGTAGTGGGTCAGGTCGCGGAGGAGATGATCGCTCACCCGGTGTTGATTGTACGTTCCCACTATGCGGCCGCTAACGTCCGTCCGTTGACGCCGAGTGGCCGCATCACCATTGTCGAGGAGATTATTCCATGACGACCACAACTGTAAAACTCGCGAAAGCTCTGACGATTGTCACCCTGGCGGGCCTGCTGGCCGCCTGCGCCGGCCCGGCGACGGGCGGCCCGACCCAGGCGGCCAACCCATCCGTCAAGCTAATCCTGGGTGCGTACACCACGCCCCGCGAGGCCTATGGGAAATTGATCCCCATGTTCGTGACTCAGTGGAAGGCACAGGCCGGGCAGGCGGTCACGTTCGAGGAGTCTTACCTGGGATCCGGCGCGCAATCACGCGCCATCCTGGAGGGCTTTGAAGCGGACGTGACCGCGCTCTCACTCGATGCCGACATTGAGCGGATCGCCAACGCCGGGCTGATCACCCACGATTGGCATTCACTCCCCCATAATGGCATGGTCAGCACCTCCATCGTGGTCTTCGGGGTGCGTCAGGGCAACCCGAAGAACATTCACGATTGGGCAGACCTGGCACGCCCCGGTTTGGAAGTCCTCACCCCGAACCCCAAGTCCAGCGGCGGCGCGATGTGGAACATCCTGGCCCTCTACGGCGCAGCGCTCCGAGGCAAGGTCGAGGGCGTGCCGGGCGGCGATGAAGCCGCCGCCATCGAGTTCCTGAAGGCGGTGCTCAAGAACGTGACCGTGATGGACAAGGGCGCTCGCGAAAGCATCACCAACTATGAAAAGGGCGTGGGCGATGTCATCCTCACGTACGAGAACGAGATTCTCGTCGGACGCCAGAAAGGTCTGGACTACGAATTGATCATCCCCCGCTCGACGATCCTGATCGAGAATCCGGTGGCGGTCGTGGACACCTACGTGGATAAGCATGGGACGCGCGAGGTGGCCGAGGCGTTCGTCAATTTCCTCTTCACGCCAGAGGCGCAGGAAGTCTTCGCGCAGTATGGCTTGCGCTCCATTGATCCCGACGTGGCGACGGCGACGGCCAGCCAGTATCCTCCCGTGGAAGACCTGTTCACGATTGGCGAACAGTTTGGCGGATGGCAGGAAGCGACGCCCAAATACTTTGGCGACAGCGGTATCTATACCCAGGCCATCGCCGCGGTGCAGGCCCCATGAACACGATTGCTTCCTCGTGGCCCCACCCGAAGGCCGGCGCGTCATCCCCCTGGGGCCGCCGGGGGGTGCGCACCGTCGCGTTGACCTACCTGACCGTCATGCTCATCATCCCGCTGGCCGTCATCTTTCAAGACGGCCTGCGGGCCGGGCTGGGCGGCTTGTGGCAATCCATCTTGTCCCCCATCGCCTGGCACGCGCTCAAGCTCACGCTTTGGACCGCGGCGGTCATGGCGATCATCAACACCGTGATGGGAATGCTGACCGCCTATGTGTTGGTGCGCTACAGCTTCCCTGGCAAGGCGCTGCTGAACGGTCTGGTGGACCTCCCCCTGGCGATCCCGACCCTCGTGACCGGTGTGATGCTGGTGGTGCTCTACGGCCCACAAACCGCGTTAGGGAGCTGGCTCGCACGAGAATTCGGCTGGCGCATCATCTTTGCGCCGCCGGGCATCATCCTGGCGCTCCTCTTTATCACCTTCCCCTTTGTCGTGCGCGCCGTCCAACCCGTGCTGCAAAGCCTGGATCGCGAACAAGAGGAAGCCGCGGCGACGCTGGGTGCCGGCCCGTGGACTATCTTCCGGCGCGTGACGCTGCCGGCGTTGTGGCTCCCGCTCACCACCGGAACCCTGCTGAGCTTTGCCCGTGCCATCGGCGAGTTCGGCGCGATTGTGATCGTGGCCGGCAACATCCCGCTGCGCTCGCAAACCGCGGCGGTCTACGTCCTGGGCGAGGTTGAGTCGGAAAACCGGTTGGGCGCCAGCGCCATGTCGGTCGTGATGTTGATGCTGGCGTTCGGGCTGATCCTGGTGGTGGATTGGCTCCAGCGAGGCCGGCAGACGTCGAGGGACGAATGACGGCTGCCGCCCATCACCCCCCTTCGGCCAGGTCGGTCACCCGGCGACCCGGGCGCATCTCCCTGCCCATGGATGTCTGGCGTCGCCGATTATTGATCGCGATTGTCGTGACCTACGTGACGATCCTGGTTCTGGCCCCGATCGCGGCGCTCATCTCCGGCGCTTTGGCGGACGGCATCGGCGCCGTCGTCAGGGCCTTGAGCCAGCCCGATGTGCTATCCGCTTTTTGGCGCACCCTATCTATCGCGCTCATCACGGTCGTCGTCCACTCAATCTGTGGGACGGCTTTGGCCTGGGTACTCGTGAGACATCGTTTCCCCGGACGCTGGTTGCTCAACGGCCTGATTGACTTGCCCTTCGCCGTCTCGGCCGTGGTCGTGGGCTATATGCTCCTCCTCCTCTTTGGGCGGACTAGCCTGTTGGCGCCGGTCCTGCAGGCGCTGAACCTCAAGGTCGCGTTTGCGCTGCCCGGCATGATTCTGGCCACGCTGTTTGTGACTCTGCCCTTCATGGTGCGCGAACTCATACCGGTGTTGAAGGAGTTCGGCGTCGAGCAGGAGCAGGCCGCCGCTACCCTGGGCGCGAGCGGCTGGCAGACCTTTTGGCTGGTGACCTTTCCAGCCCTGCGCTGGGGGTTCATCTATGGCCTTACCCTGACCTTCGCCCGCGCGCTGGGTGAGTTTGGCGCGGTGCTCGTCATCGGCGGCGGTGTGCAGGGGCGCACCGAGACCGCCACCCTCTATATCTTCCGCGCCCTCGACGAGCGCCAGTACGTTGGCGCGTACAGCGCCGCGCTCGTGCTGGGCTTAATATCGCTGGCGATCGTGCTAGGTTCGGATCTGCTCCGCCAGAAGGAGAAATAAGGTATGATGGAAACAGTGATCAGTTCATCACGTTCACGGATCACTCGTCACGGGTCACTCGTATGCGCCGCCTGCGCTTGAGTACGCTCCTCATCACCATCAACGTTGGCCTGCTGCTCGTAGCCGTAACAGGCCTGGCCGTCGTGGCGGTGAGACTGCTTCGGCAATTGGCCGATGACCAGGCGCTGGCCCGCGTGGAGCAGGCCGGGGGCAGCGCGCGAAACGCGGTCGGGTTATTCGGGCACGAGATTTTGTCAGATGCCCGCCTTTTGGCAGAGCGCCCCACCCTCCTGCGTCTGCTTCAAGCCAACGACACCGAGGCCCTGAGCGCCTTCCTGACCCAATTCCAGCAGACCAGCGAACTCGATGGCGGCGCGGTGATCCTCGACGACCATGTCGTCGCTCAGAGCGGTGCCACGCTGGAGTGGTCGGCGGTCTGGGCCGCGCACGGTCAGGACCAGAATTACTTCTTCTCTCAGGCCGAGGGAGGCCCGCTCGTCCTGGGAGCGGGAGCGGCCATCCCTTCGTTGCCAGGTGGAACGGTGTGGGTGGCGGCTGTGCTGGACGAATCCTTCTCCCGCCAAGTCAGCGAAGAGATCGGGCTGCCCGTTACCATCTTGGAGCCTCTAACTCCATCTGCCTCCGGCCCGCTCGCTGCCCTGCGCGTGCAAGTGCTCAAGACCGGAGCATCCACTACCGCCCGGCTCGACAACCCCGAACGGTATCTAGCCATATTGCCGCTCCGTACGCCGGCCGGCGCAGTGGCTGGACTGATCGAGACCGAGCTGTCCGCCGCCGATATCACTCGCTCCGTGGGCGAGCTAGTTCAAAACCTTCTACTCATGGCGCTGCTCGTGGCAGTCCTGGCGGCCCTCGTCAGCCTGTTTGTTGGACGTCGGCTTGGCCGTCCGCTTCAGGCCCTGACGAGGGCGGCGACGCGCATCGGCCTCGGCGATCTAGCCACGCCAATCCCCACTGCTCCCAGCGCCGAGATCGGCACGTTGGCGGCGACCCTGGAGGAGATGCGCCGCCGCCTGCTTCAGTTGACAGCCAACTTGCAGCGTCAACAGGCCGAGTCGAACGCGATCATCAACGGAATTACCGAAGGCGTCTTCATGGTAGACCGCGAGCGGCGCATTCAATACCTCAACCCTCAGGCAGCGGTTATGTTGGGCCTGACTCCCGAGGCGGCCGCTGGCCGTTTTTGCGGGGACGTGCTCAACCCGCAAGGGCCGGGCGATTCCCGGCCCTGTGAAGAGCAATGCCCGATCATCCATGCCCGTTTTCGGGCCGGTGCGCGCGCCGCCGAGCACCTGCTTCTCCCAACCGGCCAGCGGCGGACGATGGTCATCACGAGCGCGCCGCCCTCCGACGGGGACCCGCGGCAGATCCAGGTGATGCGCGATGAGACCGACGTAGAGGCGACGCGCCGTTTGCGGGACGCTGTACTGGCCAACATCTCGCACGAGTTCCGGACTCCGCTCTCGGCGCAGCTGGCCTCCATCGAACTGCTGTTGGATCAACTGCCCGAGTTGACGACCGATCAGATCGGCGAACTCGTCGTCTCGCTCCAACGCGGAACCTTGCGCCTGACCCAGCTCATTGACAACCTGCTCGAGAGCGTGTGGATCGAGGCCGGCCAACACGCCCTCCGGCGTCGCCCCGTCTCGGTGGACGAGGTCGTCGAGCAGGCGTTGGAGTTGACCCGGCCACTGCTTGACCAGCGCCAGCAGGAGGTGGTGGTGGAGCTGCCTCATCCTCTGCCTCCCATCTCCGGCGACGCCCCTCGGCTGATGCAAGTGTTCGTCAATCTGCTTGCCAACGCCAACAAATTTGCGCCATCCGGTTCCACGATCCGGGTTGGAGGGAAGGTCGAGAACGGAGCCGTTACCGTCTGGGTCGAAGATCAAGGCCCGGGTTTGCCGGCGTCGGCCACGACCTCGTTGTTCGTCCCCTTCGTGCGCGCCCCGGCCTCTTCAGAAGAGCCGGAGTCGGGCGGTGTGGGGTTGGGGCTGTGGATCGTCAAATCCATCGTGGAACGCCACGGCGGCCGCGTGGACGCCCAGAGCAGCGCCAGCGGGACACGCGTGTCGGTGACGCTTCCCGGGAAACAAGCGGATGAAGATCCTGGTCGTTGACGATGACCTGGAATTGCTGGGCCTGATCAGCTTCGCCCTACGGCAAGCCGGCTACCTCGCGCTCGGGGCTACCGATGGCACGCAGGCGCTGGAGGCGTTCAATCGCGAACAGCCCGATCTGATTATCCTGGATGTCAACCTGCCCGGGATGAGCGGCTTCGAGGTCTGCCGGCGCATCCGCGAACAGGCCACGACGCCGATCATGATGCTGACCGTGCGCGGCAGCGAAGAGGACGAAGTGAAAGGGCTGGATTTGGGCGCCGACGACTATCTGACGAAGCCTTTCAGTCCGCGCACGCTGCTGGCCCGGGTGCGCGCACTGCTCCGGCGCGGGGAGACTGATCGGCCGGAAAGCGAGCACACAGAGCGCGCTTACCGGGCCGGGGACTTAACGCTCGACGTTGACAGCCAGACGGTGAGTGTCCGCGGCGGCGCGCTCGTTCGCTTGACCCATCTGGAGTTTCGATTGCTGCAGTACCTGCTCGTCAATGCGGAACACGCGCTCCCGGCGGAACGGTTGACGCATCACGTCTGGGGTTATCAGGGCGTCGGGGACCGGCAGCTGCTCAAGCAACTGGTTCATCGCCTGCGGCAAAAGATCGAGAGCAATCCCGCGGAGCCCCAATACGTCATCACCGTCGCCGGCATCGGTTATATGCTCCGCCCCACGGCGTAGGGAACCTGGGGCCGGTTACCCGGCGTTTGGCTTCACCACCAGCAAAAGGTCTTGATAATTCTGAACAAGGTCTTCACTCAATCCACAAGTATCCCCACTTCGGCGAGCGCCGCGCGCAGTTTCTCGATGCCGTCACGGCGCACTTCCACTGCGGTCGGGCCGAGGCTTTCGCCTAGATAACGCTTGACCTTCGGCGTGCGCTGGAGCGTTTCGAGCAGCACCGGGTTGTTCAACTTCAACACGACCGTGTCCTTCAAGGCGGCCTCGCCGCCCGCACGCTCCCAGCGGTGCAGCGCGCCGACGAGCGCCGGGGGCAGGTCCTCGCCACCCGCCGCCTTTTGCAGAAATGCAATGATGTGGCTGACCTTGATGCCCTGTTTAGCCGCGCGAGCGAGCGAGGCCGGGGCGAGGCGATAGACATAGTCGTCGCCCTCGGCTGGCAGCCAGTTGGACACCCGGGCAACCTGAAAGCGGTCGTACCGGCTGGCTGAGGCTGGGACGCGTAATGTGCCGTCGGCCCCCACTTGAAATGAAACGGGCGCTTCCGCCTCGGCCACAGGCCACTCGCCGCGTCCCAGGAACGCCGCGCCGTAGGGCGTGATTCGAAAGGCGGCCCCGTTCCTGTGCCCCCCTCCCCCTTCCAGGGGGAGGGGCCGGGGGTGGGGGTCAACTTCTAATTCCACCAAACCCAGCCAATACATCGGTTGCTCAATCACCCACCGCACCAGCGCGCCGTCCACGCGCTCCCAGCTCTCGAAGCCGCGCAGGTAAGTCTGCGTTGCCGCGTCGCGGATATACCACGAGTCGTAGTCCCCGGCGGGGCGCTGGAAATCCGGCTGGCGGTCTTTCACCGCCGCGACGAACGAATCGAGCGACCACCACTCGCCGGGCGGGACCTCGGCGAGCAGATTCACAATGGCGTGGCGCGCGGTGAAAGGATCGTTGCGCCACGCCTTGCCCTCGAAGATCAGGCCGGGGACGTGCAGGAGGTCGTTCCACTCGCGGGAGTCCCGCCACGCCTCGGCGAGGTCCTTGACCTGGGCAGGGCGCGGCGCTTCGAGAAAGGGCCGGGCTATTGCCGGTTCGAGCTTGAGCGGCGTGTCCGCGACGAGGCCGAGGTGAATCACGAGGTGCGTGAAGAAATCGAGCGCATCAGGCAGGCGCAGAAAACGACTGGACGAGGCGCGGTGCTTCGAGGGGAAACTCGCGCCCTCCAGTTTGACGGGGACGATTTGGAGATAGGCGAGGAGGGTGGCGGCATCGTCAGGGGCGAGGTCGAGGGCTGAGTGGGGGGTCGCTTCGCGGGGTGGAGGGAGGGGATGGCCGGGCAGTGCGGATGGCCGGGGCGCGGTCGCGTGCACAGGGATGAGGAGACGCAAGGCGTCGGGGATGAAGAAGAATTCCTGTGGGCCTTGGCCGTCGTCGAAAAACGCGCTCGCGATTAGCCCGCGATACCACAGCGTTTCGGTGGTCGAGGGCGAGTTCTGCCAGGGTTGTTCGCGGTCACGGCGGGCGGGCCCCATCGCGCGCAGTTCGCCGTGCTTGCGGGTGAACAGCGCGAGTGGCACACGGCCCTCATGCTGCAACGCTTCCAGCGCA
>Ga0209108_10000434_pt1 | contig 23201 bp, 18 predicted proteins | sample Rifsed10ft1_FD_184003 | JGI IMG/M metagenome (GOLD analysis project Ga0209108, IMG submission 184003) | Soil microbial communities from Rifle, Colorado, USA - sediment 10ft 1 (version 2) | ecosystem: Environmental > Terrestrial > Deep subsurface > Rock core/Sediment | place: Rifle, Colorado...
TCCACAGCCCCGACGACGGCGAGTTACGTGGGTAGTGGTGTTTTTCCTCTGTCAAAATAGGCCCTCAAAACGCGACACCCTTCAGTGTAACTAAACGCAACCAACCAGCGCTCGCAGCTGACGGGCGGCGTGGCTAAAGCGCGGGCCGTTGGGCGCTTCACCTCTATCATCACATTTGCTTTGCACGATCAGCTGGTTTTCAACCACCGCTGATGCACAAAGGAGAAGTAATGATCGTAATTCCACGCGCTCACAAGATCTTTTTTGGCGTCATTTGTGCGGCGGCGCTACTCGTTGCGGTTCTGGGTTACTTTATGCCCGCCGGGCTGGCCGCAATGGTTTCATGGCTCGTGCTGCCTCCGCTTCACGCCCGCTTTGTCGGCGCCCTGTACTTCTACGGCGCAGTGTTCATGGCCAGTTGCATGATGGCCCGTTATCAAGCCGAAGTCCGGTTCGCGCTACCCATGATCGCGCTATGGACCGGCTTGCTCTTTGTGATTTCGATCTTGAGTCTTAGCGCGTTTGACTTCGCGCGCCTCCCAGTCTGGATTTGGTTTGCGTCGTATCTGGTCTACCCCCTGATTGCGCTTGTGCTTGCCTGGCGCCAGCGCCGCCCAGTGGCGGATGACCTGCCGGGACCGCCCTTGGCCAGCTGGGCTCGGAACTTCCTGCTGGCTCAGGGTGTCGTCGTCAGTGTGTTTGCGCTTGCTTTGTTGCTTGCGCCCAATCTGATGGTGGCCGTGTGGCCCTGGAAGATCACGCCCTTGCTGGCGCAGACGTATGGTGGCCCGCTCCTCGCCTACGGCGGGGGCAGTTGGCAGTTCGCGCAACGGCGAACCTGGGGTGGGGTGCGTGCCGTCGTGCCGGCCATGTTCGTTTTCACAGCCGGGGTGCTGCTGGCCTCGCTAATCCATCGTGACCTTTTTTCGATCGGCGACGTGGCCGATTGGGTCTGGTTCGTGGCCTTTAGCGCAGCAACCGTTTTGCTTGGATTGATGACGAGGCGTGTCCTGCAACCAGGTAGATCGATGTAAAGGCTATGGCCGCGCCCAACCCCGCCCTCCTGAGAACAGGCGGCCATTGAGCAACATAACATCTCTCAGCTACGGGCTGAGTTTTTTCCTCGGCACCTACTGGAACAACCACCATCACCTGCTCCAGGCGATCCAGCACGCCGATGGCCGTGTTCTTTACAATGCGCCATTTGACTAGCGGGAGAATCACTTGAGGAAAACCTGGCCGTTCACCTTCTACTTTCTATTTTTCGCGGGCGTCGCCTTTTTGGCGCCATTCATCGTGCTCTATTATCAGAGCCTGGGTTTCACCGGCACGCAAATCGGCCTGCTCGCCGGCCTGACCCCGCTCATCACTTTGTTCGGCACACTGCTATGGACGGGCCTCGCCGACGCGACACGGCGTCACCGGCTGATCATGAGTCTCGCCCTGTTGGTCGGGGTCGCGGCGCTCTCTGTGTTTCCCTTTCTCAAAGCCTTCGCGCCAGTTATGTTGATCACCATTCTGCTCAATATGTTCTTCGCGCCGGTCTCGTCCTTCGCCGACAGCGCCACCATGTTCATGCTGGCAGACGAAAAAGAAATGTATGGCCGCGTCCGCCTGGGCGGGACATTCGGTTTTGGCCTGGCCGCGCCCATTGCCGGACGACTCGTCCAAAACTACGGCTTGAAATTAGCCTTTTGGGGCGGTGCGACGCTCATGTTCCTGGCATTCGTCGTCAGCCCGAAATTAGTCTACCGCCAATCAAAAGCAGGCGCTTCGACGGGGGGCAGCGTCCTCACTCTGCTGACGAATCGCCGTTGGGTCTTTTTCCTGGCTGTAGCCTTTGCGGGCGGCTTGACCCTTGCCGTGACGAACAACTATCTCTTCCCGTACTTGAAGGAATTGGGGGCGAATGAGACAACGATGGGCCTCGCGCTCGCCATCGGGACGATCGGGGAAATCCCTGTGCTCTTTTTCGGCAACCAGCTCATCCAGCGCCTCAAGCCGTACGGACTGCTCATGCTGGCGATGGTCGTCTCCGGCATTCGCCTGCTGCTCTTTGCGGCCTCCAGCACCCCAAACCTGGTCATGCTCCTCCAACTTTTCGCCGGCTTGACTTTCCCTGCCATGTGGGTGGCCGGCGTCTCTTATGCCGACGACAACGCTCCCGCCGGCATGGGCGCTACCGCACAGGGCCTCTTCGGCGCAATGGTTTTTGGATTTGGCATGGCGATGGGTGGTTTCCTCGGCGGTCTGTTATTGGCAAACCTGGGGGGACAGGGTATGTATCTTGTCGTTGGAGTCATCGTGCTCGCCATCGTGGCCCTCTCGTGGATCGGAGAACGCCTGCTTGCAGAACGGCCGGCAGCGCCTGGCGGCGCGGCCGGCACGCGCCGCGAGTCATCATCGCGGAATTGAGTTCAGTCCAAACGTGGTGCGCGGCGGCTGGCGCGCAACGTCAGGCGGCTCTCTTCGGAGCTAAAGTCTGCACCATGTCGCGATTTATTGCGTTCCTTCGCGCGATCAACGTCGGCGGTCACACCGTCAAGATGGATCACTTACGCCAACTCTTTGAGTCACTGGGCTTTTCCGTTGTCGAAACTTTTATTGCGAGCGGGAATGTTGTGTTTCAGGCAACATCAAAGAACGCTAAAATCCTTGAGGGGAAAATCGAGATTGGGCTGCGAGAAGCACTCGGCTATGAAGTTGCCACGTTCATCAGGACAGATGCAGAATTAGCCGCTATCGCGAATTACAAGCCATTCCGACAATTGGATCTCGACGCGGCCGTGGCGCTTAACATCGCGTTCCTGGCCGATACGCTCGACGACAAGTCCAGGCAAAAGCTGATGGCGTTGAGAACGGAAATTGACGACTTCCAGGTCCATGGACGTGAGATATACTGGTTGTGCCGGAAGAAGCAAAGCGAATCCACCTTTTCAAATGCCGTCCTCGAGAAGACTCTGGGCGTGCGGTCAACCCTCCGTGGGGCAAACACGGTCAAAAAGATGGCTGCGAAGTACTCTCCCGCCAAGCATTGATGCCAATGCGCGTCATTTGTTCGATAGTCTGAACTGGAGGGCTTATGGCGATACTGCAAAAGATTTACGAATGGGCGCTGGGTCTCTCGCCAACCGTCAAACGCCTGCGCAGCCAGCACTGGTATCCCCTCGTGACCCGGATGGTCAAAGATACGCCCGTCGTCTTCCTCAATTATGGCTACGTCCACCTTGATCCGGACGCAAAAGCCATAGAGTTGCACGAGGCGGACGAGGCCAACCGCATTTTCATTCATCTTTACCATCGCGTCGCAGGCGCGGTTGATCTCCGGGGACGGGACGTGCTGGAAGTCAGTTGCGGGCACGGCGGGGGCGCATCGTACATCACGCGCTACCTGAAGCCGCGCTCCCTGCTGGGCGTTGATCTCAACACCCGCGCGATTGAGTTCTGCAAACGCTATCATTTCCACGAAGGGCTTCGCTTCTCTCACGGGGACGCCGAATCGCTCCACTTTGACGATCACTCGTTCGACGCCGTTGTGAATGTGGAAGCGTCGCACTGTTACGGCCATATGGAGCGCTTTCTCGCCGAGGCGGCCCGCGTGCTGCGTCCGGGCGGGCATTTCCTGTTCGCCGACATCCGCCGCAAAGACGAGAGCGACCGCCTGCACGATCAACTTGTGCGCTCCGGCCTGGAGGTCGTCGAAAAAGAGAACATCACCCCGAACATCCTCAGGGCAATGGAGGCGGACAGCGAAAGACGGCTGGGGCTGATCAGGCAGCTCGCACCCAAGACGCTGCAGTATTTCTTTCAACAGTTTGCAGGGACAAAAGGCTCGGGCATCCACGAGGCCTTCCGTTCCGGTGCCAGCCTCTATCTGCGCTACCGGCTGCGCAAGGGCCGGGCCGAGGCGGGCGCGTGACGGCGAAAAACTGCCGCTTCTCAAAATTCAGTTTGATGCTACAATTGCGGCCAATGAACACCTTCGCGCTCACCCACCCCCGACATCATCACCATCATCATCACGATGGTTGTTTTGGCTTGGGCTGAGCGCAGAACGCGATCACGTTGACTTTTCTCCGGCGCGGGCCCCAGGCTCGCGCCGGTTTGTTTTCCCCCGGCCCCCACCCGGCCTTCGGCCACCCTCCCCCGTCGGGAAAATCCCCGACAGGGGAGGGGCCGGGGGTGGGGGCCGACTGAGGTACACAATGAAACCTAAAATTCAACCCGTCAAAGGCACGCGCGACTTCTACCCGGAGCAAATGGCACTGCGGAACTGGTTGTACGGCAACATGAAAGCCGCCTCGCAGTCGTTCGGCTACCAGGAATACGACGGGCCGTTCGTCGAAACACTCGACCTGTACGCGGCTAAGTCCGGCGAAGAATTGGTGAAGGAACAGTCTTTCGTCTTCAACGACCGGGGCGGCGACCAGATCACCCTGCGGCCCGAGCTGACGCCCTCGCTCGCGCGGATGGTCGCCGCGCGACAGGCGCAGCTCCCCCGCCCCATCCGCTGGTGGTCCTTCGGCCCGTTCTGGCGCTACGAGCGCCCGCAGAAGGGCCGCTCGCGCGAGTTCTTCCAGTGGAACATTGACCTGCTGGGCGTGGACAGCCCCGCCGCCGACGCCGAGCTGGCCGCCGTCGCCGTCACCTTCTTCCGGCTCATCGGGTTCACCTCGGACGAGGTGAAGCTCCAGTTCAACAACCGGCGGCTGATGGACGCGGAGGTCGCCGCGCTCGGGCTGGCCGACAAAAAACTGGCCGTCTTCCGGCTGATTGACCGCCAAAGCAAAATGAACGCCAATGCGTGGGACGAATACGCCACCGAGATGGGGATCACTCCCCAGCAACTCGACGGGCTGAAGTCCCTGCTCGCCGACCGTGACCTGTGGCGCCAATCCGACGAGTGTGCCGCCTTTGTGGAAGCCGCCGGAGCACTGGGCATCGCCGATTACCTCGAATACGAGACGACTGTCGTGCGCGGGCTGGACTACTACACCGGGACGGTGCTGGAGGCGCGCGACCGCGAGGGCCAGTTCCGCGCAATCCTCGGCGGGGGGCGCTACGACAACCTGGTCGGCGACGTGGGCGGAGAGCGCCTCCCCGGGGTCGGCTTCGCGATGGGGGATATGGTCATCGGCCTGATGGCGCAGCAATACGGGAAGGTCCCCCCGCTCCATCCCTCGCCCACCGAGGTGCTGGTGACGGTGTTCGACAAGGCCGGGCTGGCCGACGCGCTCAAACTGGCGGGCGAGCTGCGGGCGGCGGGCGTGCGCGCCGAGTGGTATCCAGAGGCCGCCAAACTGGACAAGCAGCTCAAGTATGCCGACGCGACCGGGGTGCGATTTGCCATAATCATCGGGCCGGACGAGGCCGCGCGGGGCGAGGTCACGCTAAAAGACCTGCAAAATCGGACGCAGGCAGCCACTCCCCGCGCGCAATTGGCCGCCGAAATCCGCCATCAGACAAATGCTCGGTGAAAATGTGATAGAATCCCGCCGCGCCGACTTTGAGACCTCGCGGGTTATTGAAGCCCGCGAGGTCTGACGCAGCGGGCGAAAACATGGTGCCTGTAGCTCAATGGCAGAGCACTGGACTGTGGATCCAGTGGTTGCGGGTTCAACCCCCGTCAGGCACCCTGGGGTCAGTAGGCAGAAAACAGAAGGCAGTAAGCAGACCGCCTTCTGCCTACCGCCTACTGCCTTCTGACCCACTGCCCTCGTAGCTCAAATGGATAGAGCACTTGACTTCGGATCAAGTGGTTGTGGGTTCGAGTCCTGCCGAGGGCGCTATCAAGTTGGAAGTGACGTTCTTCGGTTTTGACCCGCCCTGCGCGCCGACACTCTCCGGGCGCTGACTGCGTCAAGCCAGTATCGTGTCAATTTGGATAACGTCTCCCGGCGCGGGCAGCCCCTCCACGGCGCGCCCGGCCGGTCATCCGGATTCTCACTCATGCGCCGCTCTCGCGAACTGTTGTTCAACGCCGACACCCAGAAGCTGGAGTTGCTGCTCACACCGCTCAACCGGCTCGGGTTGACGCTGGAGGGGTCGTACCTCGCCGAGGCCGTCCGCATGGCGTTGGCTGATTTGAAGCGCGTGCGCATTAAGAAACTCCAGCCGTACTTTTACCTTTCTACTGGCTACGGGACCGTCGCCGGGACGACGAGCATCGCCCTCGGCTTCTACGACTGCAACGACCTCCTGAAAGAGCTCAACCGTGAGCTGCGCGGGTTCGAGTACTCGTTCAACGACGTCGTGAACATCATCCGGCACGAGCTGGGGCACGCTTTTGCCTACGCCTACAAGCTGTATCGCCGCGCCGATTTCCGCAAAACCTTCAACGTCAAGGGCAACTACTTCCTCACCTACCCCGAGACCGACCGCTATATCCGCCGCGCCAACCCGTGGAGCCGCGACTTCGTGAACCCCTCCGGCGACTACTACGCCCAGAAGCATCCCGACGACGACTTCGCCGAGACGTTCATGGTGCTCCTCCAGCCGCGCTACAACTGGCGGCGCGAATACCGCAACTACCCCGGCGCGCTTCGAAAGCTGGAGTTCGTGAAAGGCATCATCGAAGAGTTCCACAATCAGGAGCCGCGGATTGACCAGAAGCCCTACGACTACGAACCGCTCGAGGCGTTCAGCGAGACCGTTGCCTATTTCATGAAGCTGCGCGGCACGCGCGATTACCGCCGCAGGGCCACCGGCTACATTGACCCCGACCTCAAAGACCTGTTCTGGCGGCCCCCCGCCCTCCGCGCCGGGCGCAAGCGCGAGCGCGACTACGTCCACGCCGACAACTTCATCCGCAAGCACAAGCGCAACGTCGTCTCGCAGGTGAGCCGCTGGGTGGGTGTGGACGAGAGGGTCGTCAAGGATTTGCTCGACAAATGCAGCGCGCGCACGCACGCGCTCGACCTGTGGGTGCGCAAGGATGAGCGCGACAGGAAGCTGCTCGAATTCACCTCGTACGTCTCCTTCCGCTGCGCGCTGTACGCCCTGAACGAGAGCTATCTTAACGGGAGGTAACCCAAAGAGACAAATAACATGCCTCCTCTCGATCCCGCCTCCCTCCGCTCCCTCCTCGACCAGCAGCGCCCGGCCACCGTCCTCAACCTGCTCGGCGATGTGGTTCCACCCGAACTGGCTGTATATAAAGGCGAGGCGCTGATTGCCCTCGACCGCGACAAGGAAGCACACGACTACCTCGACCCCATCGTGCCGCAACTGCGCGACGACGACTTCGCGCGCGCCGAGCGCTTGTGGGCTGAAATCCTCTTGCGGCAGGGCTGGATGGATGGGGCCATCCTCTCCGCCGAGGGCGCATCCCGCGCGGCGCAATCCCCCGACCTGCGCGCCGAGGCCGTCGCGTGGAGCGCCGTCGGGTATGCGCGCAAGAAATGCTGGAACCCGGCGGAAGCCGCATTGCGCGAGGCCCAACAGATCGCGCCGGGCAATCCGCTCGTGCTCCTCGCCACTGCGCGCGTCAAATTGGAGATGGATCAGCGTCTCGAAGCCCGCGCGGTGTACGACCAGATGGCGCAGCTCGACTCGGTGTGGGCGCGCTCGAACGGGGAATGGGGCCGCGCGCACGTCGCCTTCCTCCTCGGCGCATTCGACGAAGCCCGCGCGCACGCCGAAGCCGCGCTCAAGTTTTCGGACGAGATGGTCGGGCCGCTGTTCGTGCTGGGGCAGGTCGCCATGGCAACCGACGACGCGCCCGGCTTCCAGCGCGCCATTGCCGAGATGGAACGGCGCAGCCCGCAGGCGGCCGTACTGAAGTGGTGGAAAGAAGAATGGGGACACCTGCAGAAACGCCTCGCCGCCGGCCCCAACGCGCGCCGCAAGCGCCTGCACGCCTTCCCCACCACCCTCCAGCAGCGTGACCACTGCGGGCCATGCGCCATCGAGCTTGTGCTGCGCTACTGGCAGGGCGGCCTCGACCTCACCAACGAGCAAATCGCGCAGGTCGTCAAATTCCCCGGCGGCGGCTCGCCCACCTACAAGATGCGCGAGTTCTTCCACCTCGTTGGCTTCGACACCGTCCGCTGCCTCGCGCCCGTAGACAAACTCAAAGCGCTGATTGACGCCGGGTATCCTGCCATCGTGCAGGAAGAATACTCGGACAGCTCGCACGTCGCCGTCGCGATCGGTTACGACGACGGGCTGGGCACAATTGAGTTGCAAGACCCCATGACCCACCGCATCACCGCGCTCCCGGTGGGAGAATTGAATCGCCTGCGGCAGACGTATCTCGATTCGGCCATCGTCGCGTTCCCGCGCGGCAGGGGACACGACACCGCGCTCGCGCGCATGGGACTGTTCGACGAGGCCGCGGTCGTGTGGACGGATCAGGCCGGTCTCGCGCTCGACGAGAACCGCCCGCTCGCCGCCGCCGAGCTGATGGGGCGCGCGACGGCCAAACTCCCCGCTCACCGCCTTTCGTGGATCATAGGGCTCCACGCCGAGTCCGACCTGTGGGCCGCCGCGCGCCATGCCTCGCAGATCCCCTTCAGGGGAATCCCTGCCACCCCCACGCCGCTCGCGGCCAAACTCATCAGCAACACCGGGCAAGACTCCGCGACCGCCCGCGAGCGATACTATTCCGTCCTCGCCCGTGCGAAAGAGCTGCACCCCGACACGGAGTTCGTCTATCAATTCGAGGGCCAGGGCGCGCTGGTGGATGGCGACGTGCCGCGCGCGCTCGCAGCCTTCCAGCGCGCGACCGAGATTGACCCCGACGACGGGCGCAACTTCGCCTCCCTCGCCGAGTGCTATTACGCATTGCGCGACCTCGACAAAGCGACCCAGGCGGCGTGGGACGCGCTTAACCGATACCCCTCGCTCGCGGCGGCGAATGCGTGGGTATCGCGCTGTCTCACCTATCGCCGCCAGCGCAACGCGCTGCACTACGCGCGCGCGGCGGTTGACCTCGCGCCTAACTGGTGGCTGCCGCATCAGGCGCTCGCCGAAGCCCTCATCGCCGCCGAGGACTACGCCGCCGCGCGCCGCGACCTCGACGCCGCGCTCGCCCTCCGGCCCGACCAACCCGAAGCGCGCGTGTGGCGCGGCATCCTCACCTCCTACGAAGGCAACACCGTCGCGGCGGCCATCGAACTCGAAACCGCGCTCGCCGCGCCGCAATCGCTCAACACCATCACCGCCTACGACGCGCGCCGCGAGTTGTGCCGCATCCTCTTCGGCTCGAGTCTGTACGACGACGCCGTCGAGCAGATCAAACTCCTCCTCGTGCTCACGCCCGACGACCCGTGGGCAATTCAGTTCCTCGCCGCCGCGCGCAGCCAGTCGCTCATCCGCGGTGGGCGCGCGGGCGACCCCGCCGCGATTGAAGAAGTACAGCGGCTGTACGACCGCGGCCTCGCAGCGAACAAAGGCACGACGTGGATTGTGCGCGACTACCTCGACGCGTTGTGGGCGCTCGCCGGGCCGGAACTCACGCTCGAAACCGCTGCCCGCCTCCGAAGCGCTTATCCTGACAACGGCAGCCTGATCTTCGTCCACGCTCAAGGCCTCACCCGCGCCGGTCAGCCCGAACCCGCCGCGCGCGCGATGGTCGAAGCCCTCAGCCGCGCCGGCGGCATGCAAAACGCCGACGAACTGTACGACGCGGTTTACGCCATCGTCGAGGGGCTGGGATTGGAGGCCGGGGAGCGCGCCGTACTCGAAGCGCCCGCTCCCGAGGGGGGCGCGCCGATGGCCGAACGCCAGCGCGCGCTCGGCCTCATCCTCGCGCTCTATCCCAAAGAGCGCGGCGACCGCGCGCGCGAATTGCTGGGCGCGGCCCTCGCCGCGAACCCCAACGACTCGTACGCGACCCTCCGCCTCGGCGACGTGACGCAGACCGACACCGACCGCGAGGCCCTCTACCGCCGCGCGTTGCTGCTCGCCCCCCGCTGGGCTTACGCCCGCGCGCACCTTGCAGAGTTTTTGCTGGAAGCGGGCCGCGCCGCCGAAGGATTGGAGTTCACGGAGGGGCACGAAAACGACTCGTTCGACGTACGGGTGGCCCATGGGCGAGCGCGCCTGGACACGGGCCACTGCGACGAAGCCATCCCGGTCTTCGAGCAGGCGTTGAACTGGTCAAGCCAGCCCGCGTCGTCGTTGTATTACTGGAAGTGGGCAGCGCAGGAAGACTGCGGTCTGCACGAGGCCGCACTGGCGACGGCGCAGCAAGCCATGCCGCTGTTCCCGAACAACCTGCTGTGGCACGTGCGCCAGGCCATCTCCCTGCGGCATCTGGGCAGATTGGATGAGGCCGAGCAGGCTATCGCCCAGGGGAAAGCGAAAGGATTGGGCGAAGAGCACATCCTCGAGGCCGAATACGAGACGGCCTGGGCGCGCAAAGACTGGAGCGCGGCGCTGAGCGCGGTCGAAAAACTCATCCGCGTCACGGGCGAGAAAGCGGGCGACGAGCAACTCGGCTATTGGGAGAACAAACGCCTGCGCCTGTTGCTCGCGCTCAAGCGCGGGGCCGAGGCGCGCAAGTTCGTCTTCGGCGAGAAACTAAATGCGGATGGCTGGGGCAAAGCCGCGTGGACGGCGATGATGGCGCACGAGTGGTCGCTGTGCGCCGAGTTTGCGGAGAGGACCCTCGCGCTCGATGCGCAGAACTTCCGAGGGCTGTTCATGCGCGCGGAGGCGTTGAGCGGCCTCGATCGCGAGGCCGAGGCGGTGGCCGCCTATCATCAACTCCGCGAGGCGCACCCGAACGAGCACAACGCCTACGAGAAGTTGGGCTTGCTGGTCGCACTCGACGGGAAGACGGATGAAGCGCTGGCGCTGGCCGAACGCGCGGTGGCGCTCGGCCCGTTCTGCCCGTTCTCGTGGGCCACGCGCGGCTACGCCCACTTCGCGCGCGGCCAGCGCGCGGAGGCCCTGGCCGATTTGCAAACCGCGTGGGGCCGGGCGGACACCGAGCGGCGCAGGCAGTCCAACGAATACTGGTGGCTTTTGGCCGCGCTGCAAGGCCAAACCGGGTTGGCGGAAGACCGAAAGCGCAAAGCGATGGAAGAGGCGACGAACTCAACCGGGCGGAGGCAGATTGCACAGATTGAGGCGCTATTGAGCAAGTAGGCCACGCTGGCAGCGTGACTCGCCGCTATTGAGCAACGCTATCTGGGCAAGAATTGACTCATGCCTTCCAGTAGGGAGGGCAGGTCAAAGACATCAATCGCGCTGCCTCACCCACTCCCGGTACCACGCTACCGTCCGCTTCACGGCCTCGCGGTGTGGAGTGGCAATGTCGCCGAAGGCGCGCGCGAACTTGCTGTGATCCATCACGAACGGCTTCTCGAACTCGTACATCATCTCGACCGACTCGCGCGCCTCGGGGATGAACAGCCCGCCGATGGACATCATCAACCGGCCCATGCCGCTCATCTTCGGGGGCAGGCCAATCTCGCCAAAGAACATCGTCATCAACTCGCGCTGGATGAGTGTGGGCGGGCTGGGCACGTGCCAGACCTGCCCCAGCGCCTCGTCGTGCTCGCCGAGGATGACGAGCGCCTTCCCGAAGTCGTCAACGAACGTGTAGGTGTGCGGCACATCCAGCCTGCCGACGAGTGAGGCCGTCTTGCCCTCCAGCGCGGGCGCAAGCGCGCGCTCGCCCAACGTCGAGTCCCGCACGCCCGGCCCGTAGAAATCTGACCCGCGCCCGATGGCGGCGCGCACGGTCCCCGCGCGATGCGCAGCCAGCACCGCCTCGGCTATCTGTGCGCGCACTTTGCCTTTCCTCGTCGTGGCGGTGTACGGCAAGCCCTCGTGGATTGGGCCGTCCACCTCGCCGTAGCTATACAGGTTGTCGCCGACGATGAACTTCGCGCCTGCGCGTGCCGCGCCTTCCAGGATGCTGGCTTGCAGAGGCGGAAGCTTCTCGACCCATTGGTGATACGGCACATTCGTACATTGATACACGATCGCCGCGCCCTGGCACACGTCGCGTGTGAAATCGATGCTGCATGCATCGCCCGCGATCACCTGTACCCCGGCGGGCAGACCCATCGGAGCCTTCCCGCTCCGGTTGACCATCTTCACGATCTTGCCGCGCCTCGTCAATTCACGCATCACCGCCTGTCCCAGAGGCCCGATGCCAAAAACGACGTGTAGTTCATTTGAAGAAGCGGAGAATTCATATCGTTGCTCTGCTCTTTCCATCCTTCCGCCCCGCAAGCACTGTCTCGTACACCGCGATGATCTTCTCCGCGATCAGCGGCCAGGCGTAGCCTTTGGCATACGCGGCGGCCTTTTCGCTCAACTCGGCGCGGAGCAGCGGGTCGGTGATGATCTCGCAGATACGGTCGGACAGCGCCTCCGGGTCACGGTCTGGGATGTGGAAGCCCGTCTCGCCGTCGCGCACCAGAAAGGCGAGGCCGCCCACTTCCGAGGCGATCACGGGCGTGCCGCACGCCATCGCTTCGAGCGCGACCATTCCAAAGGATTCGTAGTGCGAGGGCATGATGACGGCCTCGGCCGCGGCGTAATAATCGGGGAGCGCATCCTGATCCTGCTTGCCGAGGAAGGTCACCAGCTTCGCCAGTCCCAATTCTACGCGCAGCGCCTTGAGCCGCTCCATCTCCGCGTTCTGCTCGGCTTCGCTCTCCTCCGGGTCGCCGCCGATGATGGAGAGGCACAACGCCTCGCACTTGCACACGCCGCGCTCGAGGAGGAGCGCCACCGCGCGCAGAAGCGTCTCGATGCCTTTGAGCGGCTCGATGCGCCCGACGAACAACAACAGCTTCTGGTCGGGGTCCACGCCGATGCGAGCCTTCGCGCCCGCCGCCGCACGCGGGTAAAACGTCGTGGTGTCCACCCCCGGCGGGATCACCGTCGTGTTGCCGCTTCGCGTGTCCGCGTTGTAGAGCCACTGCAACTGCGTCTGCTCGGCGGGCGTGGAAACGATGATGTGGTCGGCCTGGCCGAGCAGCTCGGTCTCGACGCGGATGCGCAGCTCGCTCTCGCGCTCGGCGGGCGTCTGCGCCACCCGGTTCTTCATGTGACCCAGCGTATGGAACATCTGGACGAAGGGCGTGTCCCACACGGCCCGCAGGCTGCGGGCCGCTACGCCGGACAGCCAGTAGTGGGAGTGGATGAGGTCGTACGTCTCCCGCTGCGAGCGCGCAAACTCACGCACGCCGCCCACGAACTCCGGGACGTGCGCATACAGGATGTCTTTGGGCAGGGGCACTTCCGGCCCGGCAGGGATGTGGATCACCCGGTTGCCGTAGCCGAGATCCTCCTTGACGTGCGGCTGGTGCTCGTCCTGCGAGCGCGTGAACACGTCTGCGTGCAGGCCGCGGCGGCCCAGCTCGCGCGTCAGGTCGCGGACGTAGACGTTCATGCCCCCGGTGTCTTTGCCGCCCAGCGTGGCCAGAGGGCACGTGTGAAAAGACAACATGGCGATGCGCATACGCCGGATTATACCCGTTTGCCCATCCCTAACCCCTGTGCTAAACTCACGCTTATCCAGGGGCCAAATCCAATCGCCGATGACGATGGTGATACATGCCCGAAAAGATACTCATTGTTGATGACGACCTCGATACGCTTAAGCTGGTGGGTCTGATTCTTCAGCGCCACGGCTACGATATTGTGGCCGCCAACGGCGGCCTCCCGGCCCTCCAGAAAGCTGCCGTCGAACGGCCCGACATCATCCTGCTCGACCTGATGATGCCGGACCTGGACGGCTACGAAGTCACCCGCCGCCTGCGCGCCGACACCTCGCTGGCCCACATCCCCATCATCATGTTCACGGCCAAGACCATGCTGGACGACAAGGTGGCCGGGTTCGAGGCGGGCGCCGACGACTATCTTACCAAACCCACCCACCCTTCGGAATTGATCGCGCACGTCAAGGCGCTGCTGGCCCGCTCACAGGGGCCGCGCACCGCACAGGCTGCCGACCGGGGCCGGATGGTCGGGTTCCTCTCAGCCAAAGGGGGCGTTGGTCTCACGACCATCGCCCTTAATTTTGCCGCCCTCGCCACGCAGTCCGGCCAGGACGTGATCCTCGCCGACCTGCACCCCGGCTCGGGGTCGCTCAGCCTGATGCTCGGGCTGACCCAGAGTCAAAGCCTCGCCGCGCTCGTCACCAAACCGGTCGGCGATATCAATCAACGGGCCGTCGGCGCGCAGCTCGTGTCGCACGCCTCGGGCCTGCGCGTCCTGCCGTGCGCAGTGGCCCCCGGCGAAGCCGGGCTGATGAACAACGTCACGCAGGTCGAGGCCATCGTCAAAACGCTCAACACCATGTGCAAGCTGCTGGTGCTGGATTTGGGGACGGGCATCGTCGAGGCCACCCGCCGCATCGCCCCCATGTGCGAAACCGTCACCGTCATCACCGACCCCACCCGCCCGTCGGTGCTGCAGACCAAGGCCCTGCTGGCCGATCTCAATACGCTCGGCCTGACCACGGGGAAGATTGACGTGGTGATCGTGAACCGCGCCCCTTCCAGCATTCAAATGTCGTGGCCGCAGGTCGAGCAGCTCCTCGGCTACAAAGTGGCGCTGATCATCACGCCCGCCGCCGAGCTGGCCCAGCAGGCGGTCGAGGCCGGGATGCCGATGGTGCTGGTGCGCCCGGAGAGCTTCACCGCCGAGCAGATCAAGCAGCTCACCACACAGGTGCTGCAGAAGATACGCCTGTGACCGACACTGCTTCGCTGGTTGCGCAGGCCGGGGCGCTGCTGCGCGAGGCCCAGGCCGCCGTGGCCTTCACCGGGGCGGGCGTCTCCACCCCCTCCGGCATCCCCGATTTCCGCAGCCCGGGTTCCGGCCTGTGGGAAAATGTGGACCCGATGGAAGTCGCCTCGCTCGCCTCGTTCCGCTATCACCCGGAACGCTTCTACGCCTGGGTGCGGCCCCTCGCCGCGACGATCCAGCACGCCAAACCCAACCCGGCCCACCGCGCCCTCGCTGCGCTGGAGATGGCGGGCCGCCTGCAAGCGGTCATCACCCAGAACATTGACGAGCTGCACCAGCGGGCAGGGAGCGTCAACGTGCTGGAACTGCACGGCAGCCTGCGGGACGCCACCTGCGGCCAGTGCTACCGCGTCTTGCCGGGGCCGCCCATGCTGGCGAAGTTCATCGAAGACGGCACGGTGCCGCACTGCGCGGCCTGCGGCGGCGTGCTGAAACCGAACGTGATTCTGATGGGCGAGCAACTGCCCGAGGCCGTCCTGCGGGAGGCGCGCACCGCTTCCCGCCGCTGCGACGTGATGCTCATCGCCGGGTCGTCGCTGGAGGTCATGCCCTCCGCCGGATTGCCCATGGAAGCGGTGACGCGCGGCGCGAAGCTTATCATCGTGAACCATGAGCCGACGTATCTCGACGAGCGCGCCGACGTGCTGATCCACGCGGACGTGGCCGAAGCCTTGCCGCAGATGGCCGCGTCCGCCGGTTGTAAAGAGAGTCTGTATGTCTAGCATTTCTCCCCCTCCCAGCCCCACCGCGCCCGGCCTGGACACCGTGCGCCGCAACTACCCTTTGCTCCTCAAACGCATGGAGCGGCTCATGGAAGTCAGCCGCACGCTGGCCTCCACCCTCGAGCTGGGCAGGCTGCTGCGCAAGATCATTGAAGCGGCGAAAGAACTCACGGACTCCGAGGCGGCTTCGATCATGCTGGTGGACCCCAGCACGGGCGAGCTGCGCTTCGAGGCCGCCACCAATATGGAAGAGGTCATGCTGGGCATCGTCATCCCGGTGGAGGGCAGCATCGCCGGGTGGATTGTCACGCACTCGGAGCCGGTCGTCGTGCCCGACACGAGTAAAGACTCGCGCTGGAGCCAGAAAGTAGACCAGCAGACCTCCTTCGTCACCCGCTCCATCCTCGGCGTGCCGCTGGTCACGCGCGACAAATCCATCGGCGCGCTGGAAGCGCTCAACAAGCGCACGGGGACGTTCAACCAAGACGACGCGACTACCCTGCAAACGCTCTCCGCGCAAGCCGCCATCGCCATCATCAACGCACGCCTCTTCGCCCAGTCCGACCAGATCGCCGAGATGGTGCACGAGCTGCGCACGCCGCTCAACTCGCTGAGCGCGAGCACCCATCTGCTCCTGCGTCCAGAACTCCCCACGGAGCGCCGCTCCGAAATCATCAAAACCATGCAGCGGGAGACCCTGCGGCTCTCGCAAATGACCACCGACTTCCTCGACCTGGCCAAACTCGAATCGGGCCGGATGCGCTTCACGAAAGAAAACTTCGACGTGCGTGAGTTGACTGACGAGTGCGCGGACGTCGTCCGCCAGCAAGCGGCGGCGCGCGGCATCGCCATCCAGTGTCACGTGGCCCCGGCCCCGCAGACGCTGGAGAGCGACCGCGGCAAGATCAAGCAGGTGATCCTCAACCTGCTGACCAACGCGATCAAATACAATCGCGAGAACGGCGGCATCATCGTCAGCACCTACGTGACGAGCGACAGCTACTATTTCGTCAGCGTCGCCGACACGGGCAAGGGCATCCCCCAGGAAGCGATGGCCCACATGTTTGAGAAATTCTACCGTGTCGCGGACACCGAGAACACCGCAACCGGCACAGGCCTCGGCCTGCCCATTGCCAGAAAGATCATCGAGGCGCTCGGCGGCGAGATGGGCGTCAAATCCACGCCCGGCGTGGGCAGCACGTTCTACTTTACCCTTCCCCTCCCCAACGCCGCACCGCGCAAGAAAACTACGGGCCTGCTGGGCAGCTGAGGGCTGGGGACGGTCACACTTCTTCCGGAGGTTCTGCCCATGACCGTCTCACGCGACAACTCGTTGGCTGTGTACAAGGGCATCAAGGCCGCCGGCATCCGGTACATCTCCGCGCTGCCGGAGACGTGGCTGGTCTATCTGCTCCAGCTCGCCGAAGACGACCCGGAGATGACGCTGGTCGAGGTCGCCAAAGAGGAAGAGGCCATCGGCATCGCCGCGGGGGCGTATTTCGCCGGGAAGCCCAACGCGCTGCTCCTGCAGAACCACGGCTTCCTCGCCGCCATCAACGGCATCGTCTCGCTCGCGCTGCTGTACCGCGTCCCGCTCACCATGCTCATCGCGCTGCGCGGCCACTGGGGCGAGCCGTACCCGTGGCACACCCAGGGCGGCATCCACACCGAGCCGGTGCTGCGCGGGCTGGGCATCCCCTTCGAATATGCGCGCGACCCGGCCAGAGTCGGCCAGCAGATCCAAGAGGCCCTCACCTTCGCCAACAGTTCGCTGTCGCCGGTGGCGCTACTGCTCACCCGCGAGTTGATGGAGGATTAAGTACGCCCCTCACCCCTACCCTCTCCCCGATGGGGAGAGGGAGAAAGTCGCAAACTGATGGAGGAGTCCCCCTCTCCCGCTGGGAGAGGGGACACGGGGTGAGGGAGAGATGGAGGTTTAGTTATGAAACGCGCCGACTGCATCAAAGCGCTCTACCCCGAGCTCCACGACCGGCTGGTGGTCACGATTATGGGCGCGTGCGCGCAGGAGTTGTACGACCTCGGCCACCGCGAGAACTTCTTTTATCTCGAGCACGCCATGGGGCTGGCCTCGTCCATCGGCTTGGGGCTGGCGATGAACCTGCCGGACGAGAAAGTGGTCGTGCTCGACGGCGACGGGTCGGTGTTGATGAACCTCGGCACGCTCGCGACCCTCGCCCGCTATCGCCCCGCGAACCTCACCCACATCATCTTCGATAACGGCAGCCTGCTCTCGACCGGCGGCTTCGCCTCGCACACCACCTCCGGCATCACCGACCTCGCCGCCATCGCGCGCGGTGCGGGCTGCCCGAAGGTTTCGCTGGTCAACACGGTCTACGAGTTCATGGAAGCCGCCGCCGACGCTTTCGAGGGCGACACGATGGCGACCGTCGTCGCCAAAGTCGAGGCTGTCGGCCCCGACCATTACGGCATGGACATGAAACTGCCGGAGAATGCTTTCCGATTTCAGCGGTATATTCTGGAACGCCAACGCGTAAAGCAACCAAAGTGAGAAGTGGAAGGTGGAAGGTGACTTTCCACTTTCCACCTTCCACTTGCCGCCGCCTTTATCACATTCAGAAAGGAACAGCCCATGCCCCCCACCCCCGTCACCGTCCTGTCCCTGCTCGTCGAAGAAATGAACAATGGCCGGATCAAGGTCGTTGACCTGACCACCTCCCTCGGGCCGGACACACCCGTGATTGACCTGCCGCCCATGTTCGCCTCGTCGCCGCCGTTCAGCAGCGAGGTGATTTCCCGCTACGACGAGAAGGGGCCGGCTTGGTATTGGAACACCATCCACCTCGGCGAGCACACCGGCACGCACTTCGACGCGCCCGTCCACTGGATCACCGGCAAAGACCTGGCGAATAACACGTGCGAGACGATCCCCGCGCGCAAGTTCGTCGGCCCGGCGTGCGTGATTGACGTGACCAAAGAGGTCGCCGCCTCCGAGGATTTCCTGCTCACGCGCGAGCACGTGCTGGGCTGGGAGGGCGAGCACGGCAAAATCCCGCCGGGCGCGTGGGTGCTCTTGCGCACCGACTGGTCGAAGCGGACAGACCGCGCGAAGTTCCTCAACCAGCGGGAGGACGGCCCGCACTCGCCCGCCTTCCACAAGGATTGCTCGCACTTCCTCGCGTACGAGCGCGACGTGCTGGGCGTGGGCGTGGAGACGGTCGGCACGGACGCGGGGCAGGCCGGGCGCTTCGACCCGCCCTTCCCCAACCACGCGACGATGCACGGCGCGGGCAAGTTCGGCCTCGCCAGCCTCCGCAACCTCGACCAACTGCCGCCAACCGGCGCGGTCGTCATCGCGGCACCGCTCAAGATTGTGAATGGCTCCGGCAGCCCCCTACGGGTGCTGGCGCTGGTTCCGGCATAGGCCCAGTTTGAGTAGATGATCGCTCAGTATCAACGATCCGAGTGTGACTATTGTTGCGGTTCTGAATGATGCTACAACAGTAAAGCTAACTGGAACCCAGAATGAGTGGTGCTATGTTGAAGCCACAAATCAGATTGGTCAGCATGTTGAGGGTTGGCTACAATGTGATCGGCTGTTGGACTACGAACCGACCCCTTTTCCAACGCCAAATCTCACACCAGTAAAGCCCTGAAGAGCAACTCAGCACAGGGCGCACCTCGTCTCGCGGCGCTGCCGGGAAGGGGATAGCGCCCCTCCGCTTTCCGCTTCCTCTCCGCCGGAAGTTCTGGTAACCTTCGCTCCGAACAATCCCTTCGGACAAACTCCAACTCCCAACTCTCACCCTCAAGGAGGCCCATCGTGAAAGTTCTCCTCATTGGCGTCGGCGGCGTGGGCGAGGCGATTGCGGTCGTCGCCCGGCATCAGCCCTGGCTGGAGAAGATGGTGCTCGCCGACTACAATCTCAAACGCGCGAAGGAAGTCCAGCGCAAGCTCGGCGCGCCGAGGAAGTTCCCGGTCGAGCATGTGGACGCCGGGGACAAAAGACAAATCGTCGCGCTCGCGCGCAAGCACGACGCAGACCTGATCATGAACGCCGTTGATCCGGTGTTCGACGAGAAAATATTCGACGCCGCGTATCAGGCGGGCTGCACGTACATGGACATGGCGATGACGCTCTCGCGCCCTCACCCCGCCGACCCGTACCGGCAGTGCGGGGTAAAATTGGGCGACTACCAGTTCGAGCGCGCGGCGAAGTGGGAGAAGAAGGGCTTGCTCGCCGTCGTCGGGATGGGCGTCGAGCCGGGGATGGCGGATGTCTTCGCGAAGTACGCCGAGAAGCACTTGTTCGACGAGATCGAGGAGGTCGGCATCCGCGACGGCGCAAACCTCGAAGTACGCGGCTACGCGTTCGCGCCTAACTTCTCCATCTGGACGACGATTGAGGAATGCCTCAACCCGCCCGTGGTGTGGGAGAAAGGCAAGGGCTGGTTCACCACCGAGACGTTCTCGGAGCCGGAGACCTTCGACTTTCCAGAAGGCATCGGCCCGGTGGAGTGCGTGAACGTCGAGCACGAGGAAGTGCTGCTCGTCCCGCGCTGGGTCAAGTGCCAGCGGGTCACGTTCAAATACGGCCTCGGCGATCAGTTCATCGGCGTGCTCAAGACGCTGAAGATGCTCGGCCTGGACAACAAAGAGAAGATCAAAGTGAAAGGCGTCGAGGTCGCGCCGCGCGATGTAGTCGCCGCCTGCCTCCCCGACCCGGCGCACCTCGGCGACCGCATGTTTGGCAAGACGTGCGCGGGCACGTGGGTGAAGGGCGTTAAAGACGGCAAGCCGCGCCAGGTCTATCTCTATCAAATCGCGGACAACGAGACGTGCATGAAGAAGTACGGCGTGCAAGCGGTGGTCTGGCAGACGGCGGTCAGCCCGGTGATCACGATGGAGCTGCTCGCGACCGGCGCGTGGTCGGGGAAAGGCGTGCTCGGGCCGGAGGCGTTTGATCCCGAACCGTTTATGGCATTGATGCCCAAGTATGATTTCCAGTACGGGTTGAAGGAAATGTGAAGCCCTGATCACGAATAACACGAATTGGCGAATGGCACGAATAACGCTCGAAAACATTCGCAGCATTCGTCCATTCGTGACATTCGTGATCTCTCCTTCTCGAATAAAAGACGAGTCATTATGCACATCCTCTGCTCGAACTGCGCCAACGAAGTCCTGCCCGGCACTGTGGGCCGCTGCGAGATGTGCGGCGGCATTCTGCGCCCGTATTATCCCGACGAGGCCGTCAGCCACCTGACGCACATCCACCCTGGCCCCGGCATTGACCGCTTCCGCGCGATGATGCCCGTCTCGACCGCGATTCCCTTCCTCGGCGAGGGCGACACCCCGCTGATCCGGTCGCGCCGCCTCGGCCCCGCGCTCGGCCTCCCCCGACTCTATTTCAAATACGAGGGCCGCAACCCGACCGGCGCGTTCAAAGATCGCGCGGCGGCGCTCGCGACGGCGCTGGCCGTGGAGGCCGGGGCCGAGGGCATCCTGACCGCCTCCTCCGGCAATTCGGCAGCCGCCCTGGCTGCCTATAGCGCCGCCGCCGGGTTGAAATGCCTCATATTACTCGAACCTGGCAACCCGCCCGGCAAACTCCGGCAGGCCGTCGCCGTGGGCGCAAAAGTCATCCCGGTCCAAGGCGTCTTCGACCGCGGGCCGAAGGCGCTGGCCGCGTTGCTGACAGAAGTCGCCGATCAATTGAATTACTATCCGGCTTTCATCTACGCCCCGGTGAACCCCTACATCCTGGAAGGCATCAAAACCATTTCCTACGAAATCGCCGCGCGGCTGCCCGGCGCGCCGGACGCCGTCGTCTGTCCGGTGGGCGGGGGCGATATGCTCACGGCGCAGTGGCGGGGCTATCTCGAATTGAAGCGCGCGGGCGTGATCGAGGCGCTGCCCCGGATGATCGCGGTTCAATCGGTGAGTGCGCCCCCCTTGCTGGAGGCTTTCCGGGCCGGAGCCGACCACGTAAGCCCCGTCGCTTCTCCCCGTTCGAAACTCTCCGGCATCAACGTGCCCTTCACGGGTGATCACGCGCTGGCGGCAGTCCGAGATTCCGAAGGGAGCGTCGCGGGCATCCAAGACGAAGAGGCGCTGGCGATGCAGGCGCGGCTGGCGCGCGAGGAGGGGATTTGGGTCGAACCGGCCTCTGCCGCGCCGCTCGCGGCCCTGCCCGGCCTGCTCGCGCAGGGAGCAATTCATCCCGACGAGCGCGTGGTCTGCCTGTTCAGCGGCGCGGGTTTCAAAGACGCGCATCTGGCCGAGGCCGAAGCCGCCGAGATCGGCCAGCGCGAGCCGGCGGCATTTGACGCGGAAGCGATCCTCCGGCGCATTTGATGGGCCGCAGACGTAGGTCACGCTTTGAGCGTGACGGCCCACTCTACACCAGCAGATCCTTGTGCTTCGTCAGGCAGTCCATGAGCACGTCCACATCGCGCTGGTCGTTGTACAGGTGCGGCGAGAGGCGCAGGTTGTTGTCCCGGCTGGAGGTGACGATGCCGTCGGCTTCCAGCCGCTTCACGAGCAAATCCACCTTGTGCGAGCGGAGCGTGATGAGCGCGCCGTGTTTGGCCGGGTCAACGGGCGAGGCCAGGTTGAAGCCGCGCCGCATCGCGCCCTCTTTGATCGCGCCCGTGATCTCACGCAGGTGCGCTTCGATCTTCTCCAACCCGGCGGATTGAATCAGTTTCATGCCTGCGATCCCGGCGTAGATGCTGGGGATGGGCGGCGTCCCGGACTCGAAGCGCCGGGCCGTGGGCGAGGGCGTGTTCGCGTAAATGTCCATCGCGAAGATGTTGGCCTGCGAGAACCAGCCGATGCTCGTCGGGCGGAGGTCGGGGATGAATTCTTTGCGGACGTACAGGAAGGCCAGCCCGGCGGAAGCCAGGAGATATTTGAGGACACCCCCCGCGAGGAAATCCACTTTCAACGTCTTCACGTCAATCGGCAGCGTCCCGATGGTCTGGTAGGCGTCCAGCAGCACGAGCGCGCCCTTGCGATGGGCCATCTCGACAATGGCCGGCACATCCAGTTTGGAGCCGTTGCGGAAGCACACGTGCGTGATGGAGACGATCTTCGTCCGCTCGTCAATCGCGTCGGCGAAGCGTTCGAGGGGGATGACGTTCCCGGCGGCAGGGACGTGCGCCACGCGCGCCCCGCGCGCCTCCTGCGCGTGCCAGATTTGGGCAATGGTGGGGAACTCAAAATCGCTGACGACGACCTTGTTCCGCTCGCCGCCGAAATCCAGCGCGCTCGCCAGCGCGCTCACGCCCGCCGAAACCGAGGTGCAGTCGGCGACCTCGTTCGCGTCGGCGTTGATCAACCCGGCGAACGCCTGCCTGGCGGTCTCGCTCCGCTCGACCCACAACTCCCACGGCGAGCCTTTCTCGTCCCAGTCTTTCAGGTATTGCGCGTATGCTTGTTGAACGTCAGTTGAGAGTGCGCCCTGTGAACAGCTATTGAAGTATGTTTTTGTCTGGAAAATCGGGAAACGATCGCGCAGTGACATCAGAGCTCCTTTGACATGGCAGGGGGGCAAGGGTGCGGGGGAGCAGGGGAGAACCGAATTACTTCCCTGCCCCTTTGCTCCCCCGCTCCCCTGCTCACTATCTCCCCAAATATGCCTTCCTCATCAATTCATTGTTCAATAGATTCTCGGCCTTGTCGGCCAGCACGACCCGCCCGGTCTGAAGCACGTATCCCCGGTGCGCGATGGAGAGGGCCATATTCGCGTTCTGCTCGACCATGAAGATGGTCGTGCC
>Ga0209108_10000435_pt1 | contig 23200 bp, 21 predicted proteins | sample Rifsed10ft1_FD_184003 | JGI IMG/M metagenome (GOLD analysis project Ga0209108, IMG submission 184003) | Soil microbial communities from Rifle, Colorado, USA - sediment 10ft 1 (version 2) | ecosystem: Environmental > Terrestrial > Deep subsurface > Rock core/Sediment | place: Rifle, Colorado...
CCGTTATAATCGAATGGTGCCGAAGGTGGGACTCGAACCCACAATCCCGAGGGAACGCGATTTTGAGTCGCGCGCGTCTGCCAATTCCGCCACTTCGGCCGCCCTGTTGAGTATAGCCATCGGCTGAAGCGCGGTCAAGCAGACCACATGAGGCCGGCTCCAACCGAGGACCGCGCGGCCTTCGCCGCCCACTGCCACCAGGGATGCCGGGCCTGGCTTCGCCCCTGCGGCCTTTGCAGTCCGAAGGGGTGCAAAACCCCGGCAGGGCCAACCGTTATCTTCTTCCATGAAACTTGGTATCGTCGGTCTCCCATCCGCCGGTAAGACCACCGTCTTCAACGCGCTGACCGGGCAGAACTTGCCGACTGGTGTGCCGGCGGCTCCCGGCCGCCAGGAGACGCACACCGCCATCGCCGACGTCCCCGACGCACGCCTGGCTCCGCTGACCGAGATGTTCCACCCGCGCAAGACGACCGCCGCCAAGGTGACCTACGCCGACATCGGCGGATTACAGGCCAAGGCCGGCCGGGAAGGTCTGCCCGGGACGCTGCTCAATCAACTCAGCCAGATGGACGGATTGGTCCACGTCGTGCGCGCCTTCGAGGATCCCGGGGTGCCGCATCCCCTGGACTCGGTCGACCCGGCGCGCGACCTGGCGGCGATGGAGGCCGAGTTCTTGTTGAACGACCTGCTGACCGTCGAGCGGCGCCAGGCGCGGCTGGTCGAAGAGCGGCAGAAGGTCATCCGCGACCGCGCGCTGGTGGAGCGCGAGCAGGTCCTGTTCGAGCGGCTGGGCGCCATCCTGGAGAAGCAGGAACCGCTGCGGGCCCACGGATTCTCGACCGAGGAGCATCGGCTGCTCTCCGGCTTCGGCTTGCTGACGCGCGTCCCGATGCTGGTCGTGGTCAACCTGGACGAGGGAGGCGGGCTGCCGGACCTGGGAGAGGTGGGCCCGGGCGTCTCGGCGCTCGGATTGCAGGGGCGGCTGGAGATGGAGATCGCCCAGCTGCCGGAGGCCGAGCGGCGCGCCTATCTGGATGAATACGGCATCACCGCTGCCGGGCGTGAGCGGGTGCTGCAGGCGTCGTATGACTTGCTCGGACTGCAATCGTTCTTCACCGTCGGCGAAGACGAAGTGCGCGCCTGGACCCTGCCGCGCGGCGCGACGGCGCTGGAGGCGGCCGACACGATCCACTCCGACCTGGCGCGCGGCTTCATCCGGGCCGAGGTCATCCCGGTGGAGGAGTTGCTGGCCCTGGGTGGGTTGACGCAGGCCCGCGCCCGCGGCCGGCTGCGGCAGGAAGGCAAGGAGTACGCCGTCGCCGACGGCGACGTCGTCCACATCAAGTTCAACGTGTGAGGTGCCAATGGCAACGACGGCGTACAAGCTCGAACGCTGGGACCTGAGCGACCTGTTCCCCGACCTGGAATCGGACGCCTACGTGCGCGCCCGCGCGGCGATCGAAGAATCGCTGAAGGCCTTCGAGGCCGAGCGACCGCGGCTGAACGACGATCTGACCCCGCCGGCGCTGTTCGAGATGTTGCAGTCCTTTGAAAACCTGCAGCGACAGGTCAGCCGCTATTTGGGGTTCGCCTACCTGCGTTTCGCCGAAGACACCCAGGATCCCGTGGCGCAGACGATGCGCGGCCGGGCCGACCAGGTCGCCGCCGAGATCGGCAACCGCACGCTGTTCTTTACGCTCTGGTGGAAGGGGCTGGCCGAGTCGCGCGCCGAAGCGCTTCTGTCCGGGGCCGGCGACTACCGGCAGTGGCTGCTCAATCTGCGCCGCGAAGCGCCGTACACCCTGAGCGAGCCGGAAGAGCGCGTCATCAACCTGAAGGACGTCACCGGCCGGCACGCGCTGGTGGGAGTCTACGACACCCTCACCAATCGCTACACCTTCCAGATCGAGGTCGACGGCGCAGCCCGCCAGGTCACCCGCGGCGAACTGGAGGCCTACCGGACGGATGCGCGCCCCGAGCTGCGAGCGGCCTCCTACCGCGAACTGCTGCGGGTCTACGCCGCCGAGGGAAACGTGCTCGGTTCGCTGTACCAGGCGCTGGTCCGCGACTGGGCCAACGAGAATGTCGACCTGCGCCGGTTTGCCTCGCCGCTGGCGGTGCGCAATCTGGGCAACGATCTGCCGGACGACGTGGTCGACACGCTGCTCGAGGTCTGCCGGCAGAAGGCGCCGGTCTTCCAGCGTTTCTTTCGGCTCAAGGCCGCATGGCTCGGCGTCGAACGGCTGCGCCGCTACGATCTGTACGCCCCGGTGGGGGAAGTCCATCGCACCTTCGCCCTCGATGAAGCCGTGCAGGAAGTCCTGGCGGCCTTCGAGGCTTTCGACCCGCGGTTGGCGCGCCAGGCGCAGCAAGTGCTGGATCGTCGTCATTTCGACGGCGAGGTGCGTCCCGGCAAACGCAGCGGCGCTTTCTGCGCCACGATCGAACCGGGGCTGACGCCGTGGGTGCTGCAGAGCTACCAGGGGCAGCCGCGCGATGTGGCCACGCTGGCGCACGAGCTCGGCCACGCCATCCACGCCGGCCTGGCCTCCGGGCACACGGCGCTGACGCAGGAAGCCACACTGCCGCTGGCCGAGACCGCCTCGACTTTCGGCGAGATGTTGCTCATCGACCGGCTGCTGGCGCAGGACCCGGAGCCGGATGTGCGTCAAGCCCTGCTCTTTCGCCAAATGGACGACAACTATGCCACTATCCTGCGCCAGGCCTACTTCGCCGTCTTCGAGAAGGAGGCCCATGGGATGGTGGTGGCCGGGGCGCAGGTCGACGACCTGTCCGATACCTACTTGAAGACCCTGCGCGAGCAATTCGGCGACTCGATCGACCTGAGCGACGACTTCGGCGCCGAGTGGCTGGCGATCCCGCACATCTACCACACGCCGTTCTACGTCTACGCGTACGCCTTCGGCCAACTCCTGGTCTTGTCGCTCTATCAGCAATATCGCGAAGAAGGCCCGACCTTCATCCCGCGCTACCTGGAGATCCTCTCGGCCGGGGGTTCCGACAGCCCGATGGGCGTCCTGGGGAAGGCCGGGATCGACATCCGGCAGCGAGCCTTCTGGGAAAAGGGCTTCGGAGTGCTGGAGCGCGCCCTCGACGCCCTGACCGAGATGCCTCGACCCTCGTCGGCGAAAGGGTAAGCGCGGCTCGAGGCGAGTTCGCATTCGGCGCGTCAGGATGGGCGAAAGGGAGGCGAGGGGGATCCGATGACGAATCCCACGATGAAGCGGCCCTTCCGGGTGGGCCTGCTGGCGTTTCTGGCGCTGCTTGGCGCCCTGCCGGCGACCTGGCACATGTTGCAGTACCTGCACATCCTGCCGATCTCGATCGAGACCGTGCTGGGACCCGTGCGGTTCTACGGATACGACCTTGGCGCCGCCGTCCTGTGGGCGCTCCTGGGGCTGATCTATCTTTGGGTCTTTCGCAGACTGTGGGCCGTCGACGTGCGGGGGTGGCTTCTCGTTACCGTGTTCTCGTCGCTCAACCTGTTGCTTTCCGGCCTGGCGGTCGTCGCCCCATCGACCTTCCAGGCCATGCTGCCGTCACTCGCCGTGAACGCCTTGATCCTGGTCTACTGTCTGCTGCCGGGGACCAAGAGCGCCTTCGGAGAAGAGAAAACCGAGCCTCCCCCAGAACCTCCGCTGCCTTGAACGGCGGATCTCGGACTCAGGGCGCTCTCCCTGGTTGTTCGAAGGGCTTCGATTTCAAACGGGACGATCGACGGGAGGCGGAGAGGGTGGGATTCGAACCCACGGTGGCCCATACGGACCACAACGGTTTTCGAGACCGCCCCATTCAACCACTCTGGCACCTCTCCGGGGCGTTGTGATTATACCGTCTGCGCCGGGCTCGACTTACGGGGAGAGCAGCGCCTGGAACTCGGCCGACGCACGCAGCGGTTCGAAGTCGGTGTCGCGGCCCGCCAGCTCGCGGTAGGAGACGTCCAGGGCGACAGCCTGACGCAGGTGAGTCAAGGCGTCGGCGGCGCGACCGGCCAGGCTCTCGAAGCAGGCCAGGTTGTAGAGGATGTCGGGGCTGTCGGGAAAGCGGCCGGCGCCATCGGCCATGACCTCCGCCGCGCGGGCGAAGTCCCGCGCGTTGTAGTAGCGCATCGCCCGTCCGGAGACCTCCTGGCGCAGGCGCAGCCCGAGCACGCGCCGCAGCTCGGCGATCGGCTGCGGATGATCGTCGACCCGGAGATCGAAGATCTTGTCGATGCCTTCGCTGCCGAGATCGCGGTAGCCGGCCTGCTCGACCAGGATTGCAGCCGACTGCTGGCCGCGGCGGTCGCCGCCGGCAGCCTGGCCGGCCTCCAGGGAGGCGACGAGGCGCTCGGCCAGACCTCCCGGCCCGGCGAGGTAGGCGCGCACCATTTCATCGACGACTTCCGGTCCGGTGAGGATGTTCCCCTGGGCGGCGAAGCCTTCCCCGGCGCGTCCACCGGCCCAGTCGAGGCAGGCGTCGCCGGTGTGGGTGGATGCCTGCCCGTCGGCGCGAACGACGCCAACTTGGCGCTGGCGGGCCAACGGGTCGTCCGCCAGGGCGGCGAGCAGGGCGTCGCGCGGATGGCTGCCGGCCTCGAGCCTGGCGAGCAGGTCGGGGCCGTAGCGCGCCAGGCCGAGGGCCTGCGTGGCGACGGCGCCGACGCCGGCCCGCGCCCACGGTACGACGGCGCCGACGGCCAGGTACTTCGATTGCACGGCGACCCCGACTTGGCCGGCCGCCGGATCGGCGGCGACGATCGAGAAGGTCGAGGCGACGGCCGAGTCGGCGGCGTGAGGGGTCATGGTTCGAAGTCCAATCGTTCGAGCGTCGCTACGCGCGCGCCGGCTCCAGCAGCGAATGGTAGAGCGCCTCATGGCGTTCGAGGGTCAGATCCAGTGAGTGCGCTTGCGCCATGGCCACCCCGGCCTGGCCGAGGGCGCGCTGGGCGGCCGGGTCGCGCAGCACCTGGACGATGCGATCGGCCATGGCGTGCACGTCGCCGGGCGGCACCAAGTAGCCGCTCCCGGTTTCCTCGACCAGCTCCGGCATCGACGTCGCCCGCACGGCCACGATCGGCACACCGCAGGCGGCCGCCTCGAGAACGACGATGCCTTCCGACTCGAGTTCCGAAGCGAGGACGAAAACGGATCCCGCGCGATAGAGCGCCGGCAGGTCGCCGCGGGGCTCGATGAAGCCGATAAACCGGCTCTGGCGGGCGATGCCCAGCTCGCGCGCCAGTTCTTCCATGTCCTGCAGTCGATTGCCGTCGCCGACGACGAGCAGTTGGGCGTCGGTCGAGGCCATGGCGATGGCGGCGGCGCGCACGACGTCGTCGACGTTCTTCTCCCGATCGACGCGGCCCACGTGCAAGATGATCGGCCGGGCGGGGTCGAGCCCGCAACGCTCGACGACCGCCTGCCGTTCGTCGGGCGCCTGCGGGTCGGCGTGGAAGCGCCGCAGGTCGACGCCGTTGCTGATGACGACGGCGCCCGGTCCGCCGTGGGCATCGACCTGTCCGGCGGTGAACCGGCTCGGCGCCACGACCGCCTGGCACTGCGCCAAGAGATCGGAAGCGAAGGCCCACATGGCCGCCTCGACCAGCGCCCGCAGGCCGGGCAGATCGGGGGCCTGGGCCGAGATGTACCAGGGCAGGGCGTGCGCCGTCACGACCAGCGGCAGGCGGCGCTCGCGTGTAAAGGACGGCATGACCAGGCCGCCCAGGACCGGATCGTGCAGATGCAGGACATCCGGGCGAAACTCGTCCAGGTGCCGCTCGACTTCGTCGCGTGACCACCACGACCAGCGCTGGCCGCGGCGGGAGGGCGTCGGGATCGAGGCCAGCCGGACCAGTTGTACGCCGCCGCGTTCTTCCTGGTAGGCCCGGCCCCGATCGCTGGCGCTCAGGACCATCACGGCATGGCCGCGCTGCGCCAGTCCCTCGGCCAGGTGGTGGACCGCCACCGAGATCCCGCTGACCATCGGCGGGTAGGCCTGGCACACCAAGACGATGCGCATCAGCCGGCCATGCGGCGCGCTTGTTCCACCAGCGCCCGGACCCTTTCCATGATCTCGTCCGTGACGCGCCGGACTTCGGTGAATCCCAACTCGATCTCGCGCGGGGCGAAGGGATGCCAGGCTTCGCCGATGGCGACGTAGGCCGTACCCCCGAACTGCCACACGCCGACAGTCGGACGGCCGTAGAAATGTCCGCGCATGACGCGCGTGTGCTGCTCGGGCACGTGGACCGCCACGGGCTGGAAGGGCGCACCGCTGCGAAGGGCCAGCCGGGCGGCCCCCGTCTTGCCGCGCAGCATGACGCTGCCGTGGCTCAGCCGGCCCTCGGGGTAGATCAGGATCGTCTCACCCCGAAGCAGCAAGTCCTCCGCCCGCTCCAGCGCCTCCCGCCCGCGCCCCGGGATCACCGGCACCTGCCCGGCGCGCGCCAGAAGCGGGCCCAGGATCGGCAGGGTGAAACTCTCGACCTGGGCCATCCCATGCAGACGACCGAAAATGAACGGGAGCAGGAAGGAATCGCTGACGCGGGCATGGTTGGAGACCAGAATCCGACCTCCGGGGACGATTCGTTCGCGCCCCGACACGCGTACGTGCCGGACGCAGACGACCTTGTAGAGCCACAGCACGGCTTTGAAGACGGGCCACAGGCGGGCCTTCGGGTCGTAGCCTTCGGCGGCGGCGCTGGCCCGCGCCAGAACGGAGGGGGGAATGGAGGCCGTCAGGTCCGACTGAGTCATCAGCGCGCCTCCGGGCGCGTCCCAGCGATTGTCGCGCGGCGTCAGAGATCCAGGGAATCGCCACGCGCCGGGTACCGCACATCGTCGAAACCCAGGTCGTGGAGGCCGGACTGCAGGGCGGCGGCCGGCTTGGCCTCGCCGTGCACCAGGACGACGCGGCGCGCCCGTCCGCGCACGGCCCCGGCGTAGGCCAGCAGGAAATCCCGACCGGCGTGCGCCGACAATCCGGAGATGGCGACCACCTCGGCGCGCAGGTCGTAACTCTCTCCGTAGATGCGCACCGCCGGCTGCCGCTCCAACAATCGTCGGCCAAGCGTGTGGGGAGCCATCCACGATGTCAGCAGCACGGCGTTGCGCGCATCCTGGACGGTGTTCTTGAGGTGGTGCAGCACGCGGCCGCTCTCGGCCATGCCCGAGCCGGCGATCACGATCAGCGGGCCGCGCATGGCGTTGATCGCCTTGCTCTCCTCGACGTCGCGCGTGTAGTGGAGCAAGTCGAAGCCGAAGGCCGTCCCGTGCGGGTCGCCCTGCAAGAAGGCGCGTGTCTCGTCGTCGAAGTCGTGGGGGAATGTGCGGAAGACCTCCGTCACGTTTGTCGCCAGGGGGCTGTCGACGAAGATCGGCAGTCGCGGTAGCTCGCCGCGCTCGATCATCTGGTGCAGGAAATAGACGATCGCCTGCGTCCGGCCGACGGCGAAGGCCGGGATGACCACCTTGCCGCCGCGGTCGGCGACCCGCCGGAACAGATCGAGACAATCGGCGTAGGCCTGCTCGGTCGAGCCGTGGTCGCGGCCGCCGTAGGTGCATTCCATCAGCAGGACATCGACGTCCTGCGGGAGCGCCGGATCGCGCACCAGCGGCATCCCAGGGCGGCCGATATCGCCGGAAAACATCAGGCGCAGCTTGCGTCCCTTCTCCTCCAGATCGAGGACGACTCCGGCCGAACCGAGGATGTGGCCGGCATCGACCAGGGAGACGCGTGCGCCGGGCACCGGCTCGAACGACTGGTGATAGGCATGGCCGGAAAAGCGCTCGACGGCGGCGGCGGCATCGGCCGAGCTGTAGAGCGGGACGGCCGGGGGTTCCCCCCGGCGCAGGCGTTTCTTGTTCACGTAGGCGGCGTCGGATTCCTGGATGCGGGCCGAGTCGTGCAGGAGCAGTTTGGCGATATGCGCCGTCGCCGGCGTCGTGTGGATCGGTCCGGCGAAATCCTGGCGCACCAAGTTCGGCAGGTTGCCGCAGTGGTCGATGTGGGCATGGGAAAGAACGACGGCGTCGATGGCGGCCGGCTCGAAGCCGAATTCGAGATTGTTGGCATAGGTTTCTTTGCGCCGTCCCTGGAACAGGCCGCAGTCGAGCAGCAACTGATGGCCGTTCAGCGTGAGCAGGTGGCGTGAACCGGTGACGGTCTGCGCGGCTCCGTGAAAAGTGAGCCTCATGGGTGGCGCCCGGGCGCCGCCGCGCCGTTGTGCAGGGTCTCCAGGATGGCGGCGCCATGGGCGGCGAAGCGCGTCTCGAGCGGGGTCATCAGCCGATGGAGCGCCTCGAGATCGGCCGGGTTGGCCCGGGCGATGTCCCAGGCCATGTCGCGCGGCAGGATCAGATCCGACTCGATGCCGCGCGCCGCGGCCGCCTGGCGGCGCCATTCCCGCAGGCGCTGGAAACGGGCCTGGCTGTCCTCGTCGCCGTTGCGGTGAGATGGCCGCTGCGGGGGCGGCGCTTCCATCCCTCGGCGCACCGCCGCCAGCCATTCCGCGCCGTAGCGCTGCCGCGCCCGCAGGGGCACTTCGGCCACCGCCCCCAAGGCCGCGCGGGTCTTCGGCATGGCTTGGGCCAGGGCCATCAGCGCGCCGTCGCCGACCACCTTGAAGGGCGGGCAGTCCCGCCGGCGGGCCTCGGCCTCGCGCTGCGCGTGCAGCTCGCGCAATACGGCCGCCTGCGGGCCGCTCAACTTGCGGGCGTTGGTGATGCGCCAGAAGGCCTGCTCTCCGTCTTCCGGCGCCGGGGCGGGGGCGGAGGCGACGCGCCGGCATTCCTCCTCCGCTTCGGCCGCCCTTCCGGCTTGCGCCAGCTCGTGCGCCAGCCGGTCGCGCAAGGGGAGCAGGTAATGCGTGTCGAGACGGGCGTAGTCGAGCAGCATCGACGGCAGCGGACGCTTCCCCCAATTGGCCCGCTGGTTGCGCTTGTCGAGATGGACGGCGAAGGCTTCTTCCAACAGATCGCCCAACCCGGTGTGCACCCGACCGAGCGTGCGCGCGGCGACGCGGGTGTCGAACAGGTTCACCACCTGGAAGCCGAAGTCGCGCCGCAGGCAGGCCAGATCGTATTCGGCGGCGTGAAAGACCTTCTCGATTTCCGCGTCGGCCAGCAGCGGGCCCAGAGGCGAGAGACTCGCCAGGGCGAATGGGTCGATCAGGACATCGGCTTCCGCCGTCGAGAGCTGGACCAGGCAAACTCGTTCTCGGTAGGCGTGCAGGCTGTTGGATTCGGTGTCAACCGCCAGGCGAGGTGAGGCTTGCAGCGTAGGAATCAGGCGCCGCAACTGGTCGTCGCTGGTGATGACGACCGGGGGTGGGAGATCAGACGCCATGGCGGCGATTATAAGGTCAGTGGCCAGTGGCCAGTGGCCAGTGGCCAGTGGACGGTGGCTAGTGGTCAGTGGGCAGTGGGGAGGTCCGTCAGTGCGAGGCCCCGGAGGGGCCGTGGCAATCTCTATGATGGGCGATTGCCACCCCTCGGCTGCGCTCGGGACAGGCTGTGTCCCTCGCCCTGAGCGAAGCCTAAGGTTCGGGACGGCTCGCAATGACGTTCCTTGTCCACTCACCACTCCCCACTGACCACTACTGTTTGACTCCGTTTGCGACTTATGGTACGAATAGCCGGCCCCCAGGTTCGGTGACCGTGGGGCATTCACCACTTGGTCCTCGCTGGAGGAATGCATCCATGACGGAAGCGGCAGCCCCGATCCCGGCCGGGGCGGGCGGTTCTCTGCCCCTATCCCGCCGGGAATTCCTCTATTATCTGTGGGGAGTCTCGATGGCGGTGGCCATCGCCGGGGCGACCGGCGCCACGATCTGGTTCGCGCTGCCGCGCTTCAAAGAGGGCGAGTTCGGTGGGGTTGTCACCATCCCGGTTGGGGAAGTGCCGCCGCCGGATAGCTCGCCGGCGCCCTATTCCCAAGGCCGTTTCTGGCTGGTCAACATCGGGGAACAGACGGTCAGCGATCCGCGCCAGCCGGCGGTCTATCCCCTGACACCCGGTGTCAAGGCGCTCTATATGGTATGCGTCCACCTGGGCTGCCTGTACAAATGGGTGCCGACCCAGGACCGCTACGAGTGCCCCTGTCACGGGTCGAAGTATCTCAAATCGGATGCGCGCATAGACGGCCCGGCGCGCCGCAATCTGGACACATTTGTGATTGAAGCCGTCGACGCCAACGGGAACGTCATCGCCCGGACTGAGCCCGAGATGGGCAGCGGCGAGGGAAGCTCGGTCCTGATCACGCCGGAGGTGGTGTCCCTGCGGATCGACACCGGCAGGAAGATCGTCGGCGCCGCCAATACGCAGCCAGGCGGCGGCATCTAGTGTCCCGTTTCAGGCGTTCGACGATGATGCCGCCTGTGTTCGGCCGAAGATGGGGGCGATCCAGAGCGCGCCTGTCGGCTCGGATGCAAGAATACGAAGCACTTCACGGCGGGCCGGGCTTGGTCGAGGAGGCAGATTTGGCCGACGTAGCTGTTCAATGGATCTCTGAAACGGGACGCTGAGCCGGGGGCATCATGGCCATCTTCCGCCTTCATCTCCCCTTCCTCGACGAAGTCAAGGTCAAGGGCGTCAAGACCGCCGTCAAGAACAAAGTCGACGACGTCGTCACGCGCATCACCACCGGTATGAACCCGACCGACGTGCGCATGCTGCTGCGCGACGACCCGGTCGGTCGGCCCAATCCGCGCCTCAAGCCGCACACCGAGAGCTTCTGGTTTCACATCAAGCCGACCTACTACAACCAGCTGATGGACGGGTTCTACCCGACCTTCCGCCTGGGATGGCTTTCGACCTACTTTTTTGTCTTCGAGATCGTCACCGGCATTTATCTGATGATCTTCTACACCCCGTCGCCGGTCGTCGCCTACGAGAACATGCGTAACATCCTGAGCAACGTCCCCTTCGGCGACCTGATGCGCGACCTGCACAAGCTGGGGGCGGAGGCGATGGTGGCGGTCGTGGCGCTGCACATGCTGCGCACCTTCGTCACCGGGTCGTACAAGAAGCCGCGCCAGTTCACCTGGCTGACCGGGATCATCCTGCTCGGCGTGACCTTGTTTCTCTCCTTCTCCGGTTACCTGCTGCCGTGGGACCAACTCAGCCTGTGGGCGGTGACGATCGGCGCCTCCATGGTCGAAGCGTTCCCGCCGCAGATCGTCGGGACGACCCTTAATCTGATCGTTCGCGGGGCGCCCGAGTTCGGCGCCGGCGGCTTGCTGCGCTTCTACCTGCTACATGTGGTCCTGCTGCCGGCGGTCGGCGTCATCGCGCTCAGTGTCCATTACTACAAGGTCGTCATCCACGGCCACAGCCTGCCGCCGGAGGCGGAGGCCGTCGGGGAAGACACCGCCAAACGGATTCCCATGGAGCAGCGCGTCTACTTCATGCCCAAGATCATCACCCGCGAGTTGTTCTACGTCACCGGCCTGACCGGTCTGATGATCCTGCTGACGGCCCTCATCTACAATGCCCCGCCGCTGGAAGCTCACGCCGACTCGTTGCTCACGCCGCTGCATATCACCTCCCCGTGGTACTTCCTGTGGCTGCAGGGGTTGCTCAAGATCGGCGATAAGGTCCTGTGGGGAGTCATCATCCCCACCGGCCTGATCGGGATGATCCTGCTGCTGCCGTATTTCGAAGTCGGGCCGAGCCGGCGCTACGGGGCGCGCCGCATCGGCCTGTCGGCGGCGGCGATGTCGGTGGCGGCGTTGGCGGTGTTGTCCTTCATGGGCTCGCCCTGGTACAAGGTGACCAGCTCGCCCGATCAGGAAGCAGTGGCGGCGCTGGCGCCCCAGACTCACCCTGGACCCTTGCGGGAGGCCCCCTGGGATCAGCTTGCCTTCGGCACGTACCGCGCCCGCCAATGGGACGCCGCCCCGACGCCGGCGCTGCAGGCGCTGCTCCAGCTTTTCGATGAAGAACTGATCAAGGCCGTCGGCCCTGAGCAAAGGGATGCGGAAGCGATCATGATCGTCGAGGACTGGCAGACCGATCTCAAGAAGATCACGCTGCGCGTGCTATGGACCAACCCCGACGGGTCGCCGTATGAGTTCAGCCAGTCGGTCTACCTCCATCGCGACAGCGAGTACGGAGGCTGAGCGATGAAGGGCTCCATCGTCCTGGGAACGCTGGCCCTGCTCGGCCTGATGGGGGCGCTGCTGTTCGTGACGATCAACGAGGTCGACCGCATGCGGACGGCGGAGGCGGCCTATGCCGCCCGCGCCGTCGAGACCGGCGCCCTCGAGTTCGAAAGCCGCTGTCGCTCGTGCCACGGGCCGCAGGGGAAGGGCACGCCGCTGGCGCCGGCCCTCAACACGGCCGCGCTCTTCGACGGCTCGCGGCTGGCCGCCGCCGGTTATGCCGGGACGGTGGATGACTTCGTGCGGGGAACGATTTCCGCCGGACGGCCGGTGCCGAGCGCCGGGACCAACTACCCGCAGCGTATGCCGACCTGGGGGGAACGCTTCGGCGGACCGCTGCGCGACGACCAGGTCGACGCGCTGGTGTCGTTCGTCATGAACTGGGAAGACCGCGCCACGGCCGAAGCGACGGCCGCGCCGGAGCTGCCCGCCGGGGAAGCGGTGGGCACCGACATCACGCAGACTCTGCCGGAGGGCGACGCGGGCCGCGGCCAGACCTTGGCCGAGGGGCCGCTCGGCTGCGCCGCCTGCCACACCCTGTCGACCGTCGGGCCGGCCTGGGCCGGCGAAGGCGCGACGCCGGGCATCGGCGCCCGGGCGGCTGCCCGCCTCGATGAGCCCGGTTATGGCGGGGCGGCGACCACCGCCGAGCAGTATTTGCTCGAGTCGGTCGTCGAGACGAATACGTACCTGGTGGCGGGGTTCGAAGCGAACATCATGCCGGGTACCTTCGGCGCCCGGCTGACGCCGCAGGACGCCGCCCACCTGATCGCGTACATGCTGACGTTCAATTGAGGAAGCTCCCCGCGAGCTTCAAGCTCGCGGGGAGCCATCGCCACATGCGCACCTCTCACATCGTCCCATTCCTCGCGCTGCTCTTCTTGATCCCGGCCGGCGGGGCTCTTGCCCAGGACGACCCGGGCGACCCCGCCCGCGGCGGCGAGATCTACGTGGAGAACTGCGCCGTCTGCCACGGGGTCGACGGGCAGGGGCGCATCGGCGCCAGCCTGGAGGCCTTCCCCGGCATCGACGCAGGCGCCGCCATGGAAGCCGTCATCGCTTCCGGCGTCCCCGGCTCGGTGATGCCCGCCTGGGCTCAAGCGCGCGGCGGCCCGCTCTCCGAACAGGACATCCGCGACGTCACCGCGTATGTGCTGGGCGCCTTCGCCGGCACCCAGCCGATCGAGCCGCTGCCGACGTACCAGGCCCCGGCCATCCTGGCGTTGCCGGAGGTCGAAGGCGATCCGTCCAACGGCGCCGTCGTGTACAAGGCCAACTGCGTGATGTGCCATGGGGATCAGGGTCAGGGGCGGTTCGGCCTGGCGCTGGCGAAGGCCTGGCCCGTGAACGATCCCCCGACGTACATCCGGCAGGTCGTGGGCCAGGGGATCGACGGTTCAACGATGCCGGCCTGGTCCCAGGCTAACGGCGGCCCTTTGACCGACGAAGAGATCGGCGACGTGGCGGCCTTCGTGCTGACGCTGGAGCCGGCCGCCGCCCCGACGCCCATCCCCGCACCCGCCGGCCCGATGGGGACCACCCCGACACTGCTCCTGCTGGCCGGGATGGCGGCGGTGGTCATCATCGTCCTGGTCGTCTACTTCCGACGGTCCCGGACCGAGTAGACTCCACCTGCCCGATCTCCGGGGCAGTCAGGCCGCCTCGGGAGGGCGGACGCGGGGCGCATGATTCCCACACGACTCTCCCATCTCCGGACCATGGTCCTCCTGGCCGCGCTCACGCTGCTGGCGAACCCTTCAGCGGCCGCCGCCCAAGGGCCGACCCTGGCCGATTCGGTGACAGTTTCGCTGTGGCCGGAGTACGACCGCAGCGAGGTCCTCGTCATCTACCGAGTTGTGCTCCCGGTCACCACCGAGCTGCCGAGTCGGGTGTCCCTGCTGGTCCCGGCCGACACGCCGAACCTGACGGCGGCCGCCATCCGGGACGCCAGCGGCGAACTGATCAACGCGCCTTTTACGCAGGTCGACGGCGAACAGGCGGATGTGGTGGAAGTCGTCGCGGACGGGACGGAGCTCCAGATCGAGTTCTATCTGCCGCTCGAGGTCGCGGGCGATCTTCGCCGGTTCTCCTTCATCTGGCCCGGAGGCCTGGCGACGGAGGACTTCGCCTTCGAGGTCCAGCAACCATTGGGGGCGGCGGAGCTGCAGGTTGAACCGGCGGCCACGAGCCGGACGACGGATTCCCTCGGGCTGACGTATCATCAAGTCGATCTCGCGGCGCAGACAGCCGCCGACCGGCCCGAGATCTCGTTCAGCTACAACAATCCCACCTCGCAACTTTCCGCCGATTCACTGGCCCCGCCCAGCGGACTGGCCACTCCGGCGCCGGCCTCCGGCGCGCCGGTCGACATCCGCGGCCTGCTCCCATGGATCTTCCTGGTCGCCGGTGTGGGCTTGATCGCCGCCGGGGTGGTCTACTTCTTGAGGACTCGTTCCGCGGACCGCCCGGCGCGGCCGCGCCATCGAGCGCCCAAGGCCCAGCCGATGAACGATGGGCGCGTCGATGCCTCGCCTGTCTTCTGCCACAACTGCGGCGCGCAGGCAACGGCCAGCGACCGCTTCTGCCGCCAGTGCGGTACGGCCCTGCGGGTGTAGGCGCGGTCGCTGTCTCCTATCTCCCATCTCCCATCCCCGCTGTCCCGTCGTGCGAGGACCCGCGAGTCGAGATTGGAGATTGAAGTTCCCTGGCCCGTCCCGTTCCCAGCCGACAACCGAAATTCTGTGACATCTGTCCGGATTCCCCGGCCCCGTCCCCCTATCCGGGGACGGGGCCGGTAGCTAAACTGGAGGCGGGCCCGGCGGTGGGCGTAGATGACGATCGCGCTGGTCTTCTTTCTATATGGCCTGGCGTTCTACAGCATGGGGCTGGCCGTGTTGCTGGAAGGCGGCCGGGCATCGGATGTCCGCCTGCGGCACGCATTGAGGCCCCTGGCGGCCTTCGGATTCCTACACGGCTTCAACGAGTGGCTGGAGATGTTCGCCATCATGGGCCACCTCCCCGCCGATGGCCCCAGTCTGATGGCGTGGCAGGCGTTCCGCCTGGCCGTGCTGGCCTTCTCGTTCTTGTCGCTGGGTGCGTTCGGGGCTTCGTTGATGGCGCCCGATGTCCGGCTGCGGCGGCTGAGCTTGCTGGTGCCGCTGGTCCTGGCGGCGGTGTGGGGCTTCGGGCTGATGGCCATCCGAGGCCGTTACGGCCCGAACCACGACTTGTTGATCGTGGCCGACGTCTGGACGCGCTACAGCCTGGCCATTCCGGCCTCCCTCTTGGCGAGCGCCGGCCTTGTCACTCAGCAGCGCCGATTCCGTCAGGGAGGACTGGCCCAGTTCGGACGCGACTGCCTGTGGGCGGCGGTGGCCTTCGGCTGGTACGGCCTGATCGGACAGCTCTTCACCCAGGCCAGCGTGCTGCCTCCTTCCAACGTCGTCCACCAGCAGTTGTTCCTCGATCTGTTCGGGTTCCCGGTGCAGATGCTGCGCGGGGCGGCGGCGATCGTCGCCTCGGTCTTTGTCATCCGTTTCTTGCGGGCCTTTGAAGTCGAGCAGCGCCGCCAGATCGCCGAACTGCAGGCCCAGCGGCTGCGGGAAGCCGAGCGGCGGGAAGTGCTGCGGGGCGAACTCTACCGCCGCGTCGTCGGCGCCCAGGAAGCCGAACGACAGCGGATTGCCCGCGAACTGCACGACGAGACCGGGCAGTCCCTCACCGCGATCGGCATGGGGATGCATGGCGTCGGTGCCACGCTCGTCTCCGATCCCGAGAAGGCCTCGCAGCGGCTGCGCGAGCTCGAAGGCCTGGTCGACCGGTCCCTCAACGAGCTGCAACGCCTGATCGCCGATCTGCGCCCGTCCCACCTGGACGACCTCGGGCTGCCGGCGGCGCTGCGCTGGTACGGCGGAGAGGTGCAGGCCAGGACGGCCCTCAAGATCACCGTCGAGGTCTTCGGGGATCCCCGTCCCCTCCCGGGCGCGGTCAACACGGCCCTGTTTCGCATCGCCCAGGAAGCCCTGACCAATGTCGTGCGCCACGCCCAGGCCGCCTCGGTGCGCATCCGTGTCCGCTTCGGGGACGAGTCGCTCAACCTGCAGGTCAGCGACGACGGCCGGGGCTTCGACCCCCGGCCGATCGGTTCGCGCGAGCGGCAGGCCTGGGGACTGCTCGGGATCGAAGAGCGCGCGACGCTGCTCGGAGGCACCACTTCGATACACTCTCGCCCCGGGGAAGGCACACAGGTCGAGGTCTCCGTCCCCTATTCCGAGGCGTCAAAGGGAGCGCATGACGAGCCGCTTGCTGCTGGTGGATGATCACGCCGTCGTTCGCTCGGGCCTGCGCATGCTGCTCGAGCCGGAGGCCGATTTCGAGATCGTCGGCGAGGCCGGCAGCGGCCGGGAGGCGCTGAGAGCCGTTGCCGAGATGCGGCCCGACATCGTCTTGATGGATATCGGTCTGCCGGATATCTCCGGGATCGAGGCCGCCGCCGAGATCAAGCGCCTTCGACCGGAGACCGCCATTGTCGCTCTGACGATCCACGAGGATGAGGAGTACTTCTTCAAGATGCTGGCGGCCGGCGCCAGCGGCTACGTCCCGAAACGGGCGGCTCCGGAGGAGCTGCTGACGGCGCTGCGGGCGGCGGCGACCGGCGAGGTCTACCTTTACCCGTCCCTCGCCAAACTTCTGGTGACGGACTACCTGGCCCAGGATTCGGCCGCCCGACCGGCCAAGGCGCTGGACGGCCTGACCGATCGCGAGCGCGAGGTACTGGCCCACCTGGCCGATGGCGCCAGCAACGGCGAGATCGCCGAAACGCTTTCGATCAGCCCCAAGACCGTCGCCCGGCACCGAGAGAACATCATGCGCAAACTCGGCCTGCACTCCCGGACCGAACTCGTCAAGTACGCCATTCGCAAGGGCATCATCCAGGCGTAGGGACCGACGGGGCAAACACCTCCGTCGATCCTGCAAGGCGTGTAGGGGCGAAGCACCCGAAGTCTTCCAAAGCGGGAGACCGGCTGGAGGGGTGCTTCGCCCCTACGGTTTCCTGCATGGGTTGAACGACCCAAGCAGCCTGGGGAAATCCCCCGCATCCCGCACCGGCGTCCTCCTCCAGTTGGGGCTTCCCCCTCCCCCGAAATACTGCACTCACCCGATGTACGGCAGGGCCCGTCTCGCCTAGGCTCTAAGTGGAGGCCGCCGAGGCACACAAGGAGGGCGCCATGAACGGAATGACCACACTTCTCCTTCTGACCGCACTCCGGATCGTGCTGCCCGTGCTCTTGCTGGTGGGGATCGGGACCTACATCGAACGCCGGCAGTCGACGGGAATGTGAGGCAGGGCCATGAACGATCTAGATCTCAGTGCGCTCCTCGCCATCGGTCTCGGTCTGCTGATACGCTTTGGGATTCCGATCCTGCTCACCGGGTTGACGGCCTGGGGCCTGCGAAGGCTCGATCAGCGCTGGCAGCGGCAGTCGGAGCATATCCGGCTGGCGCCACTCGGCGTGGGCGCCGCCCCGGCGGAGGTTCGCTGCTGGGAGCAGGCCGACTGTCCCGAGGCCGAGCGCGAAGCCTGCCCCGCCTATGCGCGGCCGAGCGTCCCGTGCTGGCAGGTCTTCCGTGAGCAAACCGGTTACCTGTCCACCGGCTGCCTCGGCTGCGGAGTCTTTCTGAACGCGCCCGCTCGGTCGTGACCGAGCCACGCGAGGAGGTCGATCGATGAAACGCTGGATCCTTCGTCTGATGGTGGGTGTGGCCTTCGCCGCGACCCTGATGCTGTTCACCGTGGCCGCCACGGCCCAGCCTTCGGGGACACCCCCACCTTCGGGCGATCTGACCTGTCGCGCCTGCCATCAGGACACCTATGGTTCCTGGGCCGACGGTTCCCATGGCAAAGCCTCCGAGTCGGAGGGCTTCCTGGCCGACTGGGAGGAGCGCGGGAAACCGCGGGAATGCCTGGCGTGCCATACCACCGGCTACGATCCCGTTGCCGACACGTATCTCGCCGAGGGCGTCACCTGCGAAGGATGCCACAGCCCGGTTCCCGCCGACCACCCGACGGAGCCGATGCCGTCTGATCGCTCCGGCAAGCTTTGCGGCACCTGTCATACCGAGACCCTCTTTGAGTGGCAGGTCAGCAAGCACCGCGAGGTCAATCTGGCCTGTGTCGCCTGCCACGACCCGCATGCCACGGTGCTGAAGATCACGACCGAAGCCGGGGACGACTCGGGGCTGTGCGCTTCGTGCCATCGCGAGCGGGCGTCGAATTTCGCCCACTCGGCCCACAGCCAGGTCGGCCTGGAATGCGCCGACTGCCATCTCGGCCCGACGGACTCGCAGACCGGCGAAGGCCACGCCACGCGGGACCACAGCTTCAGCGTCCGGCTGACGACCTGCAATGCCTGCCATGCCTACCAGATGCACGACCCGTCTCAGGTGCATCCGGACAATGCCACGCCGACCCCGGCCGCGCCGGCGGCGCGCTCCCCTTCCGGCACGGATGGGATGATGATCAGCGCCTCGCCGTCTCCGGTCAGCCCGGTCGGGTTCGCCGCGTTGTCGGGGTTGGTGGGGATGGCCACCGGGATGATCCTGGCCCCGTGGCTCGAGCGCTTCTACAACCGGATCCGGCGCGATGACGGCCGGGAGGAGTGAGGCGATGCCAACCGAGTCGATCCATCGGCGGACTTTCCTTAAAGTCATCGGCGCCGGGGCGGCGGCGACCGCCGGACTGCGGGCGGCGGCGCGGGCCTCGGCTTGGGAAACCACCGGGGACAGCCCACACCGCTACGCGATGGTGATCGATCAGGCCAAGTGCACCGGCTGCGACTACTGCAGCGAGGCCTGCCGGGCGCACAACGATATCGCGCCGGGGATCGAGTGGAACACCGTCGTGCGTTCGGGTGAGCTGGCCGGACAGCCGGTCTACTTGCCGCGGCCGTGCATGCACTGCGAGCACGCGCCATGCGTCGAGGTCTGCCCGGTGAAAGCCTCCACGCGCCGTGCCGACGGGGTCGTGCTGATGGACTACGACCGGTGCATCGGCTGCCGCTACTGTCAGGTGGCCTGCCCCTATGGCGCCCGTTCCTTCAATTGGGAGGCCTTCACCGGCCCCAATCCGGCCGTGCCGAAATGGGGTGAGCCGGAAGTCCCGCGGCGCCCGCGCGGCGTGGCCGAAAAATGCACCTTCTGCGTTCAGCGGATCGATCGCGGTCTGGCGCTGGGGCTGACGCCGGGCGTAGATCAGGCGGCGACACCGGCTTGTGCCGTCGTTTGCCCGGTCGGGGCGCGCGTTTTCGGGGATCTGGCCGATCCGCAATCGAACGTCAGCCGGCTGCTGGCCGACCACCCCTCCTATCGCTTGCGGGAGGACCTGGGCACGGGCCCGCGGGTGTACTACCTGCCGGCCAGAGAGGAGGCACAAGCATGACAAAGAGGCTCTCCTCGGCAGCGTACGTAGATCGACTCAGCGGCGGGATGGGGCCGATGCGCTATCGCGTCTGGCTGGCAGTGCTGGGCGCGCTGATGGCGGCCGGTGCCGCCGCCGGCGTAGTCGTCTTCGCTCGCGGGCTGGTCGTCACCAATCTCAACGATATCGTCCCGTGGGGGCTGTGGATCACCATCGACCTGTCGGCCATCGCCATGAGCGCCGGCGCGTTCCTGCTGTGCGCGGCGGTCTACCTGCTCGGCCTGCGCCAGTTCCAACCGCTGGCCCGCACCGCCACCTACCTCGGCCTGATCGGCTATTCGATGGCCGTGCTGACGCTGCTGCTCGACATCGGCCGACCAGAGCGCTTCTGGCACGCGTTGATCTACTGGAACCCGCATTCCGTGCTGTGGGAAGTCACGATGTGCGTCACGCTCTACTTCGGCATCCTGATGCTCGAGACGGCGCCGATCTTCGGCCGCTCTTCGTGGCTCCGGCGGCGCTGGCCGAAACTCGCCGGATCGATGCAGTCGCTGCATCAGCTCGCGCCGTACCTGGCGGTGGCCGGGTTGGGGTTGTCGTTGCTTCATCAATCATCGTTGGGAGCGACCTACGGCGTGCTCAAGGCGCGCCCGATCTGGTATCGCCCCGACCTGTCGGTGCTGTTCATCGTTTCGGCGATGGCCGCCGGCCCGGCGCTGACCGTGCTGGTATCGATGCTGGCGGCGCGGCTGCGCAAGGGTGTGCGCGTCGACGACCACCTGTTGGAGAGAATGGCCGGTTTCATCGGCTGGGTGCTGGTGGGCTACCTGTACTTCCGTTTCTGGGACGCGTTCGCCATGACCTACACCTATGAGCCCGGACGGACAGAGGGGCTGCGCTTTATCACCGGCGGCCCACTGTCGTTCAACTTCTGGGTCCTGGAAATCCTGTTGGGGGCGATCGTGCCGATCGTCGTCCTGCTCCACAAGCCGTGGCGGGCGAACCATCCGTTGCGGATGTTGGCCCTCGGCCTGGTCGTCACCGGGTTGGTGGCCTACCGTTGGGACATGACCATGGCCGGGCAGCTGCTGATCGTCAGCTACCTGTCGCAGGAATTCGCGGCGAGCTATACGACCTACGTGCCGTCGCTGATCGAGATCCTTACCGGCGCTGGGATCGTGGCCTATGGCGCGCTGGCCGTAACGTTGGGGATCCGGCACCTGGGGGTCGTGGATCACAAGCCGGAGCCGGAGCAGGAGGAAACCCTGGCGAGCGTGCCGGCGGCGGCGGGATGCGTGTAGGGGCGAAGCATCCTGAGCGAAGTCGAAGGGTGCTTCGCCCGTGGTCTTCGACGGGAGGAGCCACCCTCACCCCAACCCTCCCCCTGAAAGGGGGAGGGAGGCAGAACGAACCGGGCGCCCTGAGCCCCTCGCCCCTGCTCGGTCTCTACAGACCGCCAAGGGCGGGGCAGGCTCCGTCGAAGGGCGCCCGGTTTGCTGTCTCTTGCCCTGAAGCGGATCGGCTACTTCATTGCCTCCAAAGCCGACTCGAGCAGGGCCTTGGTGTAGGCCGAGTTGTGAACGCCCATGCTCAGATCATAGACTACGAACTTGTAGTTCCACATCGCGTTGGCGACCGCCTCAGTGACTATCAGGGGAGCATCTGCGGAGGGATTGCTCCATTTGCCAGTCGCCGAGTCGTAGATCCCCCATAGATCCGTCTCCGGATTCAGCAGTTTCCCATCGACGAATATCGCATGGAGCTCTTCAAGCATCGCCGTGACTTCGGTCTGCGTACCGTTGATGTCGAAGTCTTCGGCATCGGTATGGCAGGCCTGGCAGCGCTCCACGTCGGGCAGGTAGGTATGGTTGCGTTCCTCACCCATGTGGCAGGTCACGCAGGTATTCTCAACCACGGCGTAGTGTGGGCTTGGGCTGCCGGCCACACCCAGTCCGCCTTCGCCCAGCAGCATTGGAGCTGGTATGCCGTAGTGGGGGCCGAACCGGCTGGTTGTCACCTCAACGTTTCCTCCGGTGACGGTGGGCGCTGCGTTGCGGACCTGGTGACAATTGGCGCACAGATTGCCTTTGCCGCCGTCGAAGGTGCCACCGGTCCTTTCCATGAACACCGGCTGTTCACCTCCCGTCAGGGAGAAGTCGGCCCTGGTGTAGGTGGTGTGGATATTGTGGCAGGTCCGGCAGTCGAACGGCGAAACATTCGTCACGCCTACAACCGACGGATCATGCGGGGGCAGGCCGGCGTTGATGCGCGCCTTGGCGCCTTCCGTGCCGTGACAGCCTGCACAGTCGGTGCTTTCACCTCGAATGAAGGCCTCGCCCGTCCCGTGCACGGAGTTCTCACGGAACTGGGCTTCCTTGGAGACGATCAGGGTGGTGTCATTGTGGCATTCGGTGCAGGTCAGGTCGGCGGCAGCCGCCGCCTCGCCTTGGGGGCCGGCCGGTCCGGCCGGCCCAGCCGGCCCAGCAGGGCCTGGTTGAGCAGCACAGGCCGCCAGTAGCACCGCGCCACCCAGCGACAACGCCAGGATGACCACGTTTCTTCTTGACATTGGACACTCTCCTCAGGTTTCGACGTGCGGCATTCCCCACAAGACGGCGAAACAGCTCTGTCTCCGAAATCACCTCCTTCTTCCCGCTGGCGGCGTCCCGCCTGCCGACGTCGATCCATTCTCTTCGATCGCGTCTCTTCGCAAGCGCCGAGGGTGCGAGGTGGCTCCTCGCCCTTACGGGGCCAGCGATCCCAGAAAGGTCAGTGCCTGCCACATTTGGTCCTCGGACAGCGTCTCTTTCCATCCGGGCATGCTGCCGCGGCCGAGAGCGACGAGGCACAACGCCTGGCCGGGTTCCTGGCGCAGTGCGGATTGGTACGCCGCCGTCGTGAAATCGGGCGACCCGGGAATGGCCCCGCTGCCGTCGGCTCCGTGGCAAGCGGCGCAGGCCTGGGAGTAGATCTCGCGACCCGAGGCAATGGTCGCGTCATCCTCCCAAGCGAAGGGGTTGGTTTCAGCAAGGAGAGCCGGGTCGCAGGTGGTTTCTGTCGCCCCGTCCGTCGCGAGAGCCTCGGGCTCCGGCTCCCCGAGAATCCCGGTGTCGAAGGTGAACGTCCTCAAGTAGTCGATCACCGCCCAGCGTTCGTCCTGCGACAGGCGACCCTGCCAGGCCGGCATCGACCCCCGGCCCTGGGTCAACGTGAGATAGAAGTCCCTCGGGGCGCGGCTGCTCATCACGCGCAGGTCGGAGAAGTCCGCCGCGCCCAAGACTCTGCCGGTTCCATCCTCCCCGTGGCAGGCCACGCAGTTGGCTTGATAGATCGAGCGGCCCAGGGCCAGGCTCTCGTCCGTGGTGGAGAAACGCCACAGGTAGGCCACGGCGTCCCAGCGCTCGTCGGAAGTCAGCCGATCTTGAAACGACGGCATCTCGCCTCGCCCTTCGGCGATGGCGGCGTAGAAGGAGGCCGGGGATTCGCCCCGCATGTAGTCGAGATCGCGGAAGTTGCGCGCCCCGGGCACGACACCCGCTCCGTCGTCACCGTGGCAGCCGGCGCACTGCGCCCCGTAGATCGGCTGGGCCAGGTCGGCGGAGGGCTGCCGCGCCGGGAAG
>Ga0209108_10000436_pt1 | contig 23173 bp, 19 predicted proteins | sample Rifsed10ft1_FD_184003 | JGI IMG/M metagenome (GOLD analysis project Ga0209108, IMG submission 184003) | Soil microbial communities from Rifle, Colorado, USA - sediment 10ft 1 (version 2) | ecosystem: Environmental > Terrestrial > Deep subsurface > Rock core/Sediment | place: Rifle, Colorado...
TCGGAGCGATGAGCGTCGCCAGCGTGGAGCGGTCGTTGCTCGGTGTCATCGAGGGTCGGGCGGCGATCTCACCGAGCAGATCCGCGATCGTCGTGTCGCTGAAGAACGCCTGGAGGGCATTGGAGACCTGCTCCCAGCGCGGGTGCGCGGAGCACGGGCTCTTCCATCCGCAGGAGGTGCGGCCGAGCAGGCAACTGCGAGCCGACAGGTCGTCGAACGGGGCGGCGACGCGGGCGAGCGAAATCTGGTCAGGCGGATCGGCGAGCTGGAATCCACCACGCGGCCCGCGGCCTGAATGCAGGACGTTGGCGCGGGCGAGGGCGTGTAGCGTCTTGGACAGGTAGTTCCGTGGTACGCTGAGCGCGGCGGCGATCGCGTCGACGCGGACGGGTTCATCGATTCCGTGCTCGGCCACGAAGAGCACGGCGCGCAGGGCGTACTGCGTAGTGCCGGAAATCCACATCGGTGAGCGGGGCCGGTAGTTTGTTGCGTTTATCATGTGAATATGATAAACTCGCCGCAAGAGGGACTTGGACGGCCCGGGTCGGTCGCCGCCGGCGACGCCCCCGAGCCGGAATCCTGGCTCCTGGCTCCTGGCCCCTGGCCCTCGGGCACCAGCACCTGTGACCTTGCCGGCAGAACGCCTCGCATCACGCGCCCTACGCGGACTCGACGCCGGGTTCACCCGGCTCTATGGCTGGCGTTATCAGCCGCTGCACCTGACCGGGGCGCTCGCGTTCGCGTTACTCCTGGTCCTGATCGTCACGGGGCTCTACCTGCTCGTGTTCTACCGGATCAGCGCGCCATGGTCGTCTGTGGAGCGTCTCGTGGCCGACCCGTGGCTCGGGCGCTGGATGCGCAGCCTGCACCGGTTCGCGTCCGACGCCATGGTCGTGGCGGTCATCATCCACGCCTTCAGAATGTTCGCCCAGTCACGGAGCTGGGGGCCGCGGGTGCTCGCCTGGATTTCCGGCGTTGCGTTGCTCCTGTTCGTCTTCGTGAGCGGCTGGACTGGCTTCGTCATCGTCTGGGACACGTTCGGCGCCCGACTCGCCATCGCAGGCGCCGCCCTGTTTGATTCGCTGCCTGTCCTCTCGGAGCCGGTGCAGCGGGTCTTCTCGGGAGAGCGACCAGTCCCGAGCGCGTTCTTCTTCATCAATCTCTTCCTCCACGTCGCCATTCCGCTTTGTGTGGCGGCTGGCCTGTGGATTCACGTTTCGCGCGTAGCACGACCGAAGCTCCTGCCTCCAGCCGTTCTGGGGACGGTGGTCATTGGCGGCCTGACGCTCCTCTCTATTGCGCTGCCGGCACCGCTCCCTCCCGAGGCGAATCCGCTCGAGCTGGTGACCGACGTGCCGGGGGACCTCATCTACGCCTTCTGGCTCCCGTGGACCGAGCGCGCGCCCGCGTGGGCCGGTTGGACAGCGGCGACTGCAACGTTCGTCCTGGCGCTGGCCATTCCCCGGTTCATGCGTCGCGCCCGGGAGGGGGAGTGGGCTCCCTCGGTGGTCGACGAGCGCCTGTGTACCGGATGCAATCAGTGTCCGCAGGACTGTCCGTGGGAGGCGATTGCGATGCGGGGGCGCACTGACGACCGGGACACCCTGGTGGCGCACGTGAATCCCGAACTCTGCGTGAGCTGCGGCGTTTGCGCCGGCTCCTGCGCGCCAATGGGAGTTGGGCCTGCCCTCCGCACCGGCCGAGATCAGTTGGTGCTCATCCGCGACCTCATAGGGCACCTCGAGCCGGACGCCGAGCCGACGATTGTGGCGGTGCTTTGCCGGAACGCGCCGCCGTCGCACGAGCGGGCGCTGGTGAACGCGGGGGCGAAACTTCACACCGTCTCGTGCACGGGTAACGTGCATACATCGGCGGTGGAACTCGCCCTGCGGGGCGGCGTGGATGGCGTCATGATCTTCAGTTGTCCGCCCCGTGACTGCCGCGGCCGGGAGGGGCCAAAGTGGCTCGAGCAGCGGATGTACCATGACCGGGAAGCCGAGCTGCAGCCGCGGGTGGACCGACGCCGCGTCGGGCTGGCCACAGCGGCTGCCGGCGATCTGCGCGGCACCATGCTGGCTTTTGAAGAGTTTCGTCGTGGCGTGCAACAGATAGAGGATGTGGCGCCTGACGAGGGCGACCTCCCGGAGCCGCTTTGCGATCCGCAACCGGTCAGTGCGAGGAAGGTGCGCGCATGACGCCCTCGGTGTTGTTGTGGCGCGTCGCCGGAACAGCAGTCGCCGTCGCCGGCGCGCTGGCGCTTCGATGGTCCACCATCGCCCCCTGGATGACTGTCACCGGTGCGAGCGATGTGGCGCGGGTGCGGCTCTCATGGTCCGCTCGTCCCGAGCGTGTGGAGCAATGCCGGACGCTATCGGACGAAGAGCTGTCGAAGCTGCCCGAACACATGCGAATGCGGACGAGTTGTGAAGGGTTCACCGCCCGCTACCTGCTGTCGGTTTCGGTCGATGGCGAGCGCCTGGTGCTGGATACGCTGCGGGGCGGAGGACTGCGCCACGACCGTCCGATCCATGTGTTCACCGAATCGGATGTGAAACCGGGCGAACGACGCTTGCGGATCGAAGTCACGCGCATCGACGAAGGCGAATCGCGCGCGGCGTCCGATTCGACCCTTGAGCCGATGGCGGTGGCTACGGATACGCTGATGGGAGGGCGTGCGCAGCGCGAGCGCGAGGAAAGATCGCGGCGCGAGGCAGAGGCGATTCCTGCGAGACTCGTTCTGGACACCCTGCTCTCATTGGCGCCACGCCGTGTGGTACTGGTCACCTTCAATGACGATGCGCGCCGGCTCGTCGCGAGAATGGAGCATTGACCCATGCCGATTACGATCGCACCACCGCCTGAAGCGCGTCGGATCGCGAAACGCCGCGTCGAGGCGAAGCCAGTGGAGCGACACCGGTCGCTCGCCGAGCCTGATGATTCGCCAGTGAATGTGGCGTCTGATCGGGCGGTTGCGAGGTGGCTCGTGGCGTGCGCGGTCGCTGTGGCGGTCGCGGTCGCGGTCGGCGGCATCACCCGTCTCACGGAGAGCGGACTGTCGATAACGGAATGGAGGCCGGTCTCCGGAGTGCTGCCACCGCTCACCGCCGCCGAGTGGACGGATGCGTACCAGCGATATCTCACCATCCCTGAGGCGCAGACCGTTCACCGCGGCATCACACTCCGGGCATTCAAGGGGCTGTTCTGGTGGGAGTGGGTTCACCGGATGCTCGCGCGGGGCGTCGGCCTGGTGCTGGCCGTTCCCTTCTTTGTGCTCCTGATGCGGCGGCAGATCCGGCCAGGGATGCGCCTCCGACTGGCGAACTTGCCGCTGCTGGCGGCGATGCAGGGTGGAATGGGATGGTACATGGTGCAGAGCGGCCTGTCGGGACGAACGGGTGTGAGTCCGTACCGGCTCGTGGCGCACCTGGCGATAGCCCTGGTGATCTTCGGCGTGGCGGTGTGGACCGCCGCGGAGCTTCGCGTTTCCGGTGACCGGGCGGTTCTTCTCGAAGTGAGGCTGGCTGAGCCACGCCACAGCGTTGTCGTAGTCGCCGGTCTCCTGTCCGCGCTCGCCCTGATCACGATGCTGTCCGGTGGTTTCGTGGCAGGTCTCGACGCGGGGAAGGTTTTCAACACGTTCCCGCTCATGGAGGGCCGGCTTGTTCCGATGGGATATGGCGCGGTCGAGGGCTGGCGGAATGTGACGGAGAATCCAATCGCGGCTCAGTTCCATCACCGCATCCTCGCGATGCTGACGGCGATACTCGTATGGGGAGCCGCAGCAGCAGCGTGGCGACGCGCCTGGCCGAGTGGCGCACGTCGATGGCTGAGCATCGCCGCCGGAATCACAGTGCTTCAGGTCGCGTTGGGTATTGCAACCCTCCTGTTGGCCGTTCCAGTGTCGATTGCTGTCCTTCATCAACTCGGTGCACTGGCGCTGTTTGCGTCACTGCTCGGTGCGATCGTCGCCGCGCGTGGCGCCGAGAATCGAGCGGCCTGAGGCTAGGTCAGGCGGTCGGGCAGTTACCAGGCGACGAAAGCAACGACCTGCATGGACGGTGTGACGAGACCGACGTGCGCGGGGTCGCCCATATACCGGGGGTTGCGCGTCATCATCGCGATCCGCCATCGTAGGAGCGAAGGAAGACACCAGCCGATTCTCCGAATGTCATCGTCCATCACGACTTCCACGAAGTACCGCGTCCCCGCGCGAGTTCAGATCGCGCGCTGGGGCGAAGTGTGCCCTGGAACGTCGCAGGTGGACGTTTTCGTTGTTGGAGGTCGAGCACCCTAGAAGCGCCGGATAGCCAGTCGTGATCCGCCTTTCGGGTGCCAGTAACCCGAAAGGCTTCTTGTTTTCCCCTCCTCCGGATCACGACATGCAACAGACCCACATAAATCGCGAAATCATCGGCCGGTACATCGGCCAACCCGGTCAGTTGCCCCCGGCACTTCGCGCGCGCATCGAGCGCGACTGGGGCGACGAACCAGTGCAGCTCTACGCGCTGGCCGATCTCGACGCAGGCCTCAGGCTCGGCGAATCATGGGTCGCGTTAGGTCCGCGCCGCGTCGCGGTGGCCCGCGCGCTCCCGGACGCGAACGGTTCTGATCGCGGCTGGGATATTCACTCGATCGATCGCGAGCGGATCCAGGCGGTGCAGGAGTCGCCGGGGCTCAGCGCAAACACGCTGATGCTCCTCGGCGCGCCTGACGATCCGCCGCTGGCCGTAGCGCGGTACACGCAACGGCAACGCGGCGCGTTCGAGAACATCAGGTTCGTGCTCGACGAAGCGATTGTTGGACGCACCGTAAAGCCTGACGCGGACGCCGACCAGGTGTACGCGGACGCAGTGGCACGGCCGATTCGGGACGCGCAAGCGCTCGTTTCCAGGCACCGGGCGACGGTGATCCTGCGGCTGCTCAAGTACCTCGCACCCTACCGCAGGCAGGTGAACTTCGGCATGGGGGCCGCGGCCATCATTACGATGGTGAGCCTCGTGCCGCCTTACCTCGCCGGCTACATCATCGACAGCGTGGTGCGGCCAGTGCAGGAGGGGACGCTGTCGCGCGACGCCGCGGCAACCATCGCCTGGATTGCCGTAGCCACGATGGCCGTGCTCTACGGCATCCGGCAGACGGCCGCGCACCTGCGTCTCAAGCTGATGTCGGTGCTGGGCGAACTCGTCGCGCGCGACCTGCGCGCCGAGTTGTACGAGCACATCCAGCGGCTCAGTCTCTCGTTCTTCTCGCGGAAGAAGACGGGGAGCCTGATCACGCGCGTCACGTCGGACACGGATCGCCTGTGGGATTTCGTGGCGTTCGGCGTGGTAGACGTTTCGTTGTCGCTGATCATGCTCATCGGGCTCAGCACGGTACTGCTCCTGATGGACTGGAGGCTTGGCCTGGTCATGACGATTCCGGTGCCGCTCCTGTGCTGGCTCATCTATCAGCACGGGGAACGGTTGAACCGCGTTTTCCTGCGCGCGTGGCGGAAGTGGTCGCGCGTGACGGACGTGCTGTCCGACACCATCCCCGGCATCAAGGTGGTGAAGGCGTTCAACCAGGAGTCGCGCGAGATCAACCGCTTCGGCGAGCGCAACGAAGCCGTAACGGACGAGTTCAACCGCATCCACCGGATGTGGACGACCTTCTGGCCGCTCCTGATGCTGGCGGTGCACGCCACGACGGTCACGGTGTGGGTATTCGCCATGCCGCGGCTGCTGGGCGATGGCGCGCCGTTATCGGCGGGGGTGTTCGTGTCGTTCCTGTTGTACACGACCATGTTCGTCGCGCCGATAGAAGTAATCGGACAGATGGCGCGCACGATGAACCGCGCCACCAGCTCGGCGCATCGGGTGTTCGAGGTGCTGGACAGTGAGCCGGAAGTGCGCGACTCGCAGAAGCCGGTGCGGCTGGAGCCGGTGCGTGGCGCCGTGTCATTCGAGAACGTGACGTTCGCCTACGACGGCGTGCGTCAGGTGTTGCGCGGCATCTCGTTCCAGGTGCAACCGGGCGAGTTGATTGGCCTGGTCGGGCCATCGGGCGGTGGGAAGTCGACGGTCGTGAACCTCCTGGCGCGGTTCTACGACGTGACGGGCGGCGCGGTTCGTGTGGATGGTGTGGATGTCCGGAAGCTCGACTCCGGTCACTATCGGCGGCAGCTCGGCATGGTGCTCCAGGATCCGTACCTGTTCCACGGAACAGTGCTGGAGAACATCCGGTATGGTCACAACGAGGCGTCGTTAGGCGCGGTCATCGCGGCGGCCAAGGCGGCCAACGCGCACGACTTCATCTGCAAGCTGGGGCAGGGGTATGACACGGTGGTGGGTGAGCGGGGGCACACGTTGTCGGGCGGCGAGCGCCAGCGCGTCTCGATTGCGCGGGCGATCCTGCACGACCCGCGCATTCTCATCCTTGACGAGGCGACGAGCAGTGTCGATACGGAGACCGAACGGGAGATCCAGGTGGCGTTGGAGCGGTTGATTGCCGGGCGCACGGTGTTCGCCATCGCGCACCGCCTGTCGACGCTGCGCCGTGCGTCGCGGTTGTTCGTGCTGGAGCAGGGAAAGCTGGCCGAGTCGGGAACGCACCGGGAATTGCTGTCCATCCCGGATGGCATTTACCGGCGCCTGTACGAAATGCAGCTACAACTGCAATGAGAGCCGAACGCCAAAAGGCCAAAGGCCAAAGGAGAACTGATGAATACACTTGAGCGCGCGACGCCGGCGTATCGCGAGAACCCACAGAGAGCGATCGTGCTGCGGAACCTCGGCGACGGGCGGTTGATGGCGATTCTTGGCGAGAATGCCGTCGCTATCAAACTTCGCCAGTGCTTCCCGTGGTCGGAGCCTGCGCGTCACATCTCGTTGCGCGATTCTGACGACAAGGAGATCGCGCTCGTGGACGATCCGGCGTCGCTGGACGCGGAGTCACGTCAGGCACTGGAGCTGGCGCTGGCGGAAGCCGGCTTTGTCCTCGAAGTCACGCGTGTCACGGACATCGAGGAGGAGATCGAGATCCGGCAGTGGACGGTGGAGACCAGGCAGGGCCCGCGGTCATTTCAGACGCACCTGGATGACTGGCCGAGGGTGTTGCCGCCCGGCGGCCTGCTGATCCGCGACGTTGGCGGCGACTTGTACCGGCTGGCCGAGCCACAGCGGCTGGACAAGAAGTCCCGTGCGTTGCTCTGGGCATTTGTCGACTGATTCCCGTCGCGGTTTTCAAGGCTCCGAAGAAGACTGAACAGGGAGATCGCAGAGATCGCTGAGTGATGACGACCTGGTCGTTAGGGCTCCTCTGCGATCTCTGCGGCCTCCATGTCAAGATCTTTTGAGGGAAACTGAACAGGCTACGGAACCCGGACGCCGATTTCGAAACGCACCGGCGAGGAGAAGGGGATGGTGACAGTCCCGGTCCTTGCCGGTGAGACGCTATCGTCCAGGTAGTCCAGCCTCGTCGCCGATGGCTGCTCCGCGAGCGGGAGATGGATATACGGATCGACATCCATTCCATTGCACGTGAGTGCCGCCACGTAGACCACGTTCGTCGTGACGGTCGTAAACGAGGTCATGCCTCGAATCTCGACATCTGACTCCAGTACGATGCGCCAACGGTGGCACGAGCGCGCCGAGCCAACCGGTAACCGCGGAAGGCGGTCTTCGTTCAAGAAATCGGCGCGAGTCCCGACATCGCCGCGGGTGAAGAGTTCCGGCACCTCGGCGACACGAACGCCGAACGTCTCCCATGCAAACCTCACGGCGCGCTCAGCTGAGATCGACAACGCATGGGGCCAGTTGAGAGGCACGCCGGCGGCGCCCCACGCGTTGCGGTGGAGATGGAAATAGTAAGGCTCGATCGGCTCACCGTCGGCGAACCTGACGTCGTTGCCGTCGATTGCTGCCTGGACCGTCATCTGCGGCTCGTTCGCCGATCCACAGAGAGGGATCAGCCATCGCGGGCCATACCGTTTCAGGACCGAAAGACCCGGTTCACCGAGTGAGTCGTGGGTGATCGGACCGACATGAGAGTGGACGTAATACGCGTCCTCGCAAATCGTCAGCAGGTGCGGATCGATCCAGTATCCTCCGCGTCCGTCCTCCACCCCGCTGCGCAGCAATACGTTGTTGGTCACGTATCGCGCGAACTGGCGCGTTTGAGCCTTCGCTTCCTCGAGTGAGAGTTGACCTGGATGGGTCGCGGGAAGTTCAACGTAGAAGCGACCGTCGTTGCCGAGGGCAGCCAGCGCTGCACCGGTGACCATCTCGGCGGTCACGTGATGCTCGTAGACCGGCACAGGCGCGAAGCTGTTCGATTCGCAGGCGAGCAGGCCTGCCGACGCGACCACCAGGGTCAGGGAGCGCATGAGGCGTGCCGTACACCCGCTGCGAGTTCCGGTTCCGAACCGCTCCGGGTCACGCCTTTCCGGAGACGAGCGAGCGAAGAAACCGGCGTACATGCGCGTTGAATTCGGCTGGAGCTTCCATGTTGCAGATGTGTCCCGCTCCCGGAATCACAACCAGCTCCGAATCGGGCATTCGGTCGTGAAACTCCTTCACGACTGCAAGAGGGGATCGCTGGTCATCCTGACCGTACAGCAGAAGTGTTGGGAGGCGGATCGTTCCCAGCACGTCGCGTAGGTCGGCTTTGGCCATCGCGCGGAGCATTGCCCGATATCCAGGGGATGGAATACGCCGGCGTTTTCGCAAAGGATCCGCTTGACCTCTTCGACAAGACTCACCGGCGCCGTACTCGGAAGCAGTGTCGGGAGGATGTCCGCGACCATCCGTTCGGGCGGCTGATCCGGGGTGCCGAGGAGACCTTCCAGACGACGAGCAACTTCCGCCGGCGGCAGCGAACCAGCCCCACCGGCGTAGGCTCCGACCAGGACAAGCGACGCAGGGACATCCGCGTACCGGCGGCAGAACTCCAGGGCGAGCGTTGAACCCCAGGACAGGCCGAGAATGTGAGGGCGCACCAGTCCAACCGCGCGAAGCCATGCCGCGAGGCAATCGGCGTATTCGGGCATGCGCCAGTCCGCCGACGGCTCCGAAGATTGCCCACATCCAGGAGCGTCCCACGCATACACGGAGAACTCGTCCGACAAATCGTCGATCTGCCGTCGCCATGCGCGACTGTCTTCAACCCCGCCGTGGAGGAGCACAAGCGGTGGACCTTCACCGGCACGCCGGTATGCGATCTCGAAGTAACCGAGCGTGATGCGGTGCATCGCCTCAATCATGCGCGGGGACCCCTTATCGTCTCAGGCGATGAAGCGCGACAGTCTGGACGTCGAGGCTGTCTCGCCGTACCACGACCACGTCATCGCCGCGGACGTCCTCGAGCCGGGTTCGCGGTGGTGGTCGGAGGATCGCGACGGGAACGCCATCCGGCGCGAGAATGCTCCACTGATTGCCTGGCACCTGGACTGCCGTGCCCATTCGAATGGCCTCGAAGCGCTCAACCCAGAGGTTGCCGGATCGATCAACGAAAACACGACCAATCGAGGGCCGATTTGCAGGAAGGAGCTCTGGCGAAAAGTTCTTCGCGAACGGATCCAGAGGCGCGGTCGTCGTGAGATCAACGCAATCGCCTCCCCGCGAACGCTCTCGACCTCCGTTGCGGTGAGTGGTTCGTTGCGCGAGGGCCACCGAAACTCGCCTCGTGCTCTCTGTGTTCTCTGCGGTTCAATGTGTCCTCGACGCTACGGCGCGCGCGTGCCGATTTCGAACCGGATCGGACTGACAACCGGAACCTGGAGCATCCACGTCGTAACGGGGTTGACGCTCTGATCAACGTAGTCCAGGGTCGCTACACCCGGTTGTTCGGTCAACGGGATGTGCAGCCAGGGCTCCATGTCCCGCTGATTGCACGACAGGGATGCGACCCAGATCACGCGCGTGGTGGACTGGGTAAACGTGGTCATACCACGGACGGTGACGTCGTTCTCGAGGACAACCCGCCATCGATTGCAGAATCGCGCAGAGCCTATCTGGTACCAAGCGTATGTCCCGTGGGGAAGGATGTCGCCACGAAAGTGGAGTTGCGGCACTTCAGTCACTCGAACGCCGAACGTCTCCCAGGCAAACCGCACCGCACGCTCGGCGGAAAGCGGCAAGGGATCCGGCCAGTTGAGGGGAACGCCCCGTGCGTACCAGGCAGTAGTCAGCGATGAGTAAGGCTCGATCGGAGCGCCGTCGGCGAATCTGATGTCGTTCCCGTCAATCGCGACCTGCACCGTCATCTGAAGATCACTTTCCGATCCACACATGGGGATGAGCCATTGTGGACCAAAGCGGCGCAGAAACGATTGTGCCGCACTCACCGAAACGGAGTCGGGGATGATCAGATCCAACTGCGAGCGCACGAAGTGCGCGTCGCTACAGAGTGTCAGGAGATGAGGGTCGGTCCAGTATCCCCCGCGCTCCGCCTCAACCACGCCGCGGAGCAGCAACTGATTGGTTACGTAGCGGGCGAACTGGAGGGTCTGCGCCTTCGCGACCTGAATTGAGACCTGCGTCGTGGAGGTGCCTGGCAGCTCGAGGTTGAATCGGCCGTCGGGGCGAAGCGCGGCCAGTGCTGCGCTGGTCACCATCTCGGGAGTGACGTCCCGCCCGTAGACCACAACGGGACTGCTCGTCGACTCGCAGCCGAACACCCCGGACGCTGCGAGAAGGGCAGGGATCAGTGAGCGCACGGACGCGCCTACACGGATGACCTCGAGGAAGTTCCACGACTGCAAAACATTGAACCACGGAGTTCACAGGGTTTCACAGGTAAGACGCGACGGTCTTGAGGTCCTTGCTCCGTGAACTCCGTGAACTCCGTGGTTAATGCTTTTTCTGGAATTCTGTTTTCGCCATCACCGCTTCAAGCGATGCACCGCGACCGTTTGCACGTCGAGGCTATCGCGTCGAACGACGACGACGGCATCGCCGCGAACGTCTTCGAGACGGGTCAGCGGCGGAAGCTTGAGGATGGCAATCGGCTGGCCGTCGGCGGCAATAATGCTCCATTGATCACCCGGTATCTGAACGGCGGTGCCCATTCGCGTTGCTTCGAATCGCTCGACCCAGAGATTGCCGACTGGATCGACGAGCACGCGACCAACTGAGGGGCGGTTCGCCGGGAGAATCTCGGGAGCGAAGTTCATTGCGAACGGGTTCGGCGGAAGCGGGCGCCTCGAGATAAGCGCGATGGCCTCACCGCGCACGCGTTCAACCTCTTCCTTTTTGAGCGGCGCGTCCCGTGCGGGCCACCGTATCTCACCCGTCGTGGTGAAGCTTGAGTCGAGGTAGGTGATCTCGAACGCGGCGCCCGACCCGAAGTAGACGCGATCCTTCGCACGCGCCACGAACGGCCGGTTCGAAAACGGCAAACGTGTGGTCCCGCGCTCATAGAGCCCCGTATACATCCCCTGAAACGTCGGGGAGGTCCTGAGGACACGGCCCGCTCCATCCCGCAAGGTCAGGTGCGCTCGCATCGGCCAACGACGGACGCCGGCGCCCGCGGGCACCGAGTCCTGTGGCGTGACTGCCAGCTGAAAGACCACCAGCAGCGAGTCGCGCCAGGGCCAGGCATCGGCCGGCCAGGAATCGAGCGAACCACCATCGGCCAGGTTCACGCTTCTCAGGAATCCCGAGTCCGGATGCCAGAACGAAAGCCGGCGAAGTGAGGGGTCGAAGGTCGCGATGGTATCACCGCCGCTGACGGTGACCGACTCGAGCCGGCGCATTTCTCCGGGGCCGTCACCGCGGCGACCGAGTGAGCGCACGAAGCGGCCACTCGCATCGTAGATGAGAAGTCGGCTCGAGGCCACGTCGCCCACGACGAGTCCACCGTTCGACAGAAACCTCACCGGTCCGACGAACGCAAACGCGGTCTCGTCGCCGGTTTCGGCGCCGGTCAACACGCGCGAAGGAGCAGGTGCGAGCGTCCACTCCGGCAGTGACTCCGGCATCGCGCTGATGGTCGTTATGCGCACCCCGGCCGAGTCGCCGATCTCGATCCGCCCATCGGAAGCCTGGTTCCCACCACAAGCGAGGATGAGGAGCGGGCCAGCCAACGGCCAATAACGTCGAAAGCCGCGGAACCGCATGAACCACAGAGGACATGGAGTAACCCAGAGGGCCGATTTCACCAATCGTTGTCCTCCGTGACCTCGGTGTCCTCTGTGGTCAATGCTGTTCCAGAAGCCTGAGGAATGCGTCGACTGCGGGTGGACCAGAGCCTGCTCCCTCGTCGTGCTTGAAGTAGACGTAGGCCTCGGACCACGGCTGCTCCTTCACCCGGGCAGCCCATTCCGCGAGCGACTTCGCGTCGTAGTCGAACCGGTGCAAGCGCACGTATCCCCACGATGCACTGGCAATGGGCGGCGTCGCGAAGTCGTCCTGGTCGATGATCGTCATCGCCACGTCCTTCGCCCGCAGCGCCTCGACGACGTCTTCGTCGAACCAGCTCGAGTGCCGGAACTCGAAGGTGAACTTCCGCCCGCCGGGCAGGAACTCGAGGAACGTCCGGAGCCGGTCGATGTCCTTCTTCATGTTCGGCGGCAACTGGAACAGCACGGGTCCCAGCTTGTGGCCGAGCAGCTCGGTGTTCTTCATCAGGTAGTAGACCAGGTCCTTCGACTCCGGCTTGAGCCGCGCGTGGTGAGTGATGCGCTGGCTGGCCTTTATGGCGAAGGTGAACGTCTCCGGCACCTGCGACGCCCAGTCCTGCAGCACGTTCTCGCGCGGCATGCGATAAAACGTGTTGTTGATCTCCACTGTCGGAAACCGGCTCGCGTAGTAGCCCAGCATCCCCTCGGCCTTGAGGTCCTCGGGATAGAACGAGCCCTTCCACTCCTTGAACGCGTAGCCGCTGGTGCCGGCCAGGAGTCGCACGACGGCTGCCTTACGACGCCTTACGGGCCTTCTTCTTCTTCGACTCTGCTTCCTCCTCTTCCTCCTCGTTGCCTCCGCCCGCTGCGAGGCTCGCCTTGAGGGCCTCCATGAGGTCGATGATCTTGCCGCCGCCGTCCTGGGCCGGTTCGGTCGTGATCTCGTGGCCCTCGACCTTGCCCTGGATGGCCTCGAGTACGCGCTCGCGCACGGTGTCCTTGTACTTGGCCGGCTCGAACGAATCGGTCGTGCCCTGGTCGATGAGCTGCTTGGCCAGCTTGAGCTCGGTTTCCTTGACGTCGCCTTCGGGGATCGGCACTTCCGTGGGTGACTTCATCTCGTCGGCGTAGTGGAGCTGTTCCATGACGATGACGCCGTCCCGTGGACGCAGGAGCACGAGGTGCTGCTGGCCGCGGGTCGCAAACTGCCCTAACGCGGCACGGCCCGTCTCCTTGAGCGCCTTCGCCAGCAGCCGGTAGGCCCGGTCGCCGCCCTTATCTGGTCCGAGATAGTAGACGCGATCGAGATACTCGCGGTCCACTTCGGCCAGCGGGACGAACTCGGCGATGTCGATGGTCCCGGTCGCCTTCTCTTCGAGCGCCTTCAACTCGTCCGGCGTGAAGGTGACGTACTGATCCTTGGCGAATTCATAGCCTTTCACCATCTCGTCGCGCGCGATGACCTCGTTGTTGTCCTTGGGGCAGATGTACTGCTGCTTCACGCGCGTGCCGCACTTCTTGTGGAGCATGTTGAACGAGACGCTCGCGCGCGATTCGGAGGACGAATAGATGTGCACCGGGACGGAGACGAGGCCGAAGGAGATCGTGGCGGTGCCGGTTGACTTGACGGGCATTGGATCAGATGGGGGATGAGAGATGTGAGATGGGCGAGAATTGACCGCGGCTTCTCCCTTCTGAGCCTGCCGCGAGGGTGGTAGGGGACGCAAGGGGGGCATTTGTTGGCGGTCCCTTGGCCGGGCTGGGCCAGCTGCCGCTACCCTGCTACTTCCATACTTCTATATCGACAACTATAGTTCACCATATGAAGACTACTGTAGAGATATCTGACAGCCTGTTCGCCGAAGCCAGGCGAGTGGCCCAGAGGGAGAAAAGGTCGCTGCGGGCGTTGATCGAGGAAGGCCTGCGTCAGGTTATCGGGCAGCGCCGGTCGAAGCGCGGTCAGTTTCGAATGCGGAAAGCGAGTTTCGGCGGACAAGGCTTGCAATCCGATTCGGGGTCCTGGGAGGAAATTCGCCGGAAGGCGTACGAGGGACGCGGCGAATGATCGCCGTGGACACCAACCTTCTCGTGTATGCGCATCGTGAGGACTCGCCCTGGCATGCCGCCGCCGTGCGTTGGCTCAACGAGGTGGCGGAGGGAACTGCCCCGTGGGCGATCCCCTGGCCATGTCTGCACGAGTTCCTGGCGATCGTCACACATCCGCGGATCTACCAGCCACCCACGCCGCGCGAGATCGCGGTGGACCAGGTTGACGCGTGGATGGAGGCTCCGGGACTGGTCTTGCTCGGCGAGGGAGAGGGGTACTGGCCAGCGCTGAGAGAGGCCGTGCTGGCCGGCGGCACAGTGGGGGGGCAGGTGCACGATGCGCGAGTGGCCGCGCTCTGTCGCCATCATGGCGTCGCCGCGTTATGCACCGCCGATCGCGACTTCAGCCGTTATCCGGGGTTGGCGGTGCGGAATCCCCTGGTCGCGTAGTCAAGTGTCGCGCTGCAACCGTTGAGCGGCTCGGATGCTGTCGCTCAGTACTTCCTCGACACAACCAGTTTTGATCGCTCGAAGGTTGCTGTTTCGCCTTCGACCTTGGTCCGACGGCGAATGCAATGCCATCGCCCCCGGGTTCGCCTCGAGATAGTTGAGGAGGGCCTGCCGTTTTACCTCTGTGGAACCCTGTGGACCCTGTGGTTCCCTTTTTTGATGTTGGTCGCCCGTCGCCCGTCTCAGAAGTTTCCGTCGAGCCCCAGCGTCCATATGAATCGCGACTCGAGACCGCCACGACGCAGCGGCATCAACGCGTTCGCGACGAGGATTGGCCCACCTGGCGTCCTGAACTTCATGCCGAACGAACCGTAGATGCGATGGTCCCTGATGTTGGGGATGTTCGTCGGCGAGATCGTGCGCGTCACAGGGAACCCATACGTCACGTCTCCAGGCAGTCTTAACGAACTCTCGCCAACCTGCCATTCCGTGAGAGCATCCACCGCGATCGTGGCCCAGTCGGACAATGGCTGGTCGAATCCACCGGCCGCGAGAATCGCATCGTTGCGACCGCCACGCGCGGCGTAACCCACGTTGACGTGCGGCGCGAAGTCGCCTAGGCGCGTCGAAGCGAGCAGAAGCCCTCGCAATGACAGGTGACCGGACCCCGTCAGGTCCTCCTCCGAACCGGTGGGCAGGCGCGCATCGGCCATGAGAGCCACACCAGTATTCTCGTCCGCGACCAGGCTCCACTTCGTGCGGATGGCGATGTCTCCCAGTCCGGTGGCGAATCCAAACGTGGCGGCATTCGCCGACAACACCGGGCGGGCGGAATCACCGGCGAAGAAATGCGACGTGGGGACTCCGAACGGGAAGAACTGACCGGTGCTCCGTCCGGTCATGCCGGTGTGCACGATGGGCACGGCCAGCCCGATATCCACATGGTCAGTCACGCCCCATGTGGTGAAGAACGTCGTCACCAGCAGGTTCACGCTGAGGTCGAGCTTTACCTGCAGCACGTCGTTCTCGCGCAGCGGCTGGCCGAGTCCTGCGGGCGGGACGTCCTCGTGCGAGAAATTGAGGATCAGCTGGTTCAGCGGCACGCCGCGTAGCGACGTGAAGTTCAGCCCGGACATGTTCGCGCCGACGACGAACCTTCCCTTGCCCAGGGTCTGGGCCCGTTCTCCGAAAATCGGACCTAACGAGGTGGACGTCCGCACGGGAAGGCCGCCCACGAAGCGGAAGGTCGCGCCGCTGGCCGTGGCCGACAGCGGAAGGTTGGCGGCGCTGGCCGCGATCGCATCAGCCAGGAAACCGAGGATCGCGCCGTTGTTGGCGATGACGTCCGGCAGGAAGTGATTGCCGTGTCCATTGGTCGCGTTCACCGAGTTGTCGAGACAGAGCGGCGCGCCGCACTCGCCGAAACTGAAGAGCTCGCGGATCCGGTCGCGCATGCCCTGGGCGGACGCAGTACTTCCGCTCGCCGCAAGCAGGCACAAGCCCACCAGCGCGCAATGCAGGCGCTTCATTTCTCCCCCGTTTTGTTCAGTTGACCAGCGCGACCAGACGCCATTCACCGCCGCGGCGCTCGAGGCGCGCCCGGAGCGACACGGGGACGGTCGACGTCTGACCGCGCCGTGTCGTGACCACGTTGCTTCCCCGAACGCGGGCGGTGGCCACGTCTCCGGTGATGGCGATGTCGGTGACGGACCAACTTGGCGTCATCGTCCCGCCCTCACGCCACAGCGCTTCGAGTCCTTCGCGCTGATCGGCTGGCATCCCCGCGTAGACACGCCTCGCCAGCGCGAGATCACTGCCGGCGAGCGCCCTCGCGTAGGATTGGATGACGGCCGTGACTTCGGTGGCCGGATCGACAGTCGGCCGAGGTACCGAGGACGGCGGAGTCTGCGGGGAGGTGGAAGCCGCGGAGACGGGCGGCGGCTCCACTGGCGGCAGTGACCTGGTGGTTTCGGCCTTCTGCTGCACCGGAGCGCCTGACGATTCGGCGCGCTGTGAGACCGTGCTGCGATTCGAGTCTCCTGCGGGCGCTCCGATGCCGGCAACGACAGGATCGCGGCGAGTTGGCGGAGGTTCGACCACGCGCTGGTTCGACGGTGGCTGCACGTTCGCCTTCACCGCGTTCTCGGGCGCCTTTGCCACGGAAGGTGTCGGCGCCGGGACGGATACCGATTCCGCGGTGACTTTCGGCGGTCCCGCGGTCTCCGGAGCGAGTGCCAATCCCGGCTGCCTCGAATCTGACATGATCTTGGCGCCGAGGAAACCAACGACGATAAACCCAGCCGCCGCTGCCACGAGGAGCATGGGATTTCGTGCGACTCTCGCCGCGGCGCCACGTGCGGCGCGCGGAACGGGACTGCGCGGCGTCCGGGCCTGCGACACGATCCGGTGCGTAAGACCGGTCTTGGCCAGCGCGATGAGTTGGCTCCGCGACGGGTCGTCGTGCTGGAGTGGCCTGGCGCCGGCTGCGGCAACCGCTTCTTCCATCGACGACCAGCGCGCGGCGGGATCCTTCCTGAGCATCCGCATGACCGCGTCGCAGAGCTGATCGGGAACGTCCGGGCGAAACAAGCGGATGGACGGCGGGTCATCGTGGAAATGGCTGTACATCAGCGCCATCATCGACGTGCCCGTAAATGGTGGCCGGCCCGTGAGCATCTCGTAGGCGACCACGCCTAGCGAGTACTGATCGGACGCTCCCGTCACTCCATCCGCGGTGGCCTGCTCGGGGCTCATGTAGGTCGGTGTCCCGATGGCCATGCCGGTAGATGTCAATCCTTCACTCTCGGTCACCTTCGCGATGCCGAAGTCGGTGACGACCGCCCAGCCCTCGTCATCGATGAGGATGTTGCCCGGCTTGATGTCGCGGTGGACTACGCCGTGACGGTGCGCGTAACCCAGCGCCCCGCCGACCTGTGCCAGAATGCCATGGACCATCGGGACCGGGAGTTGCCCGAGCTCCCGCATGACCGAGTCGAGCGGAGTTCCTTCGACGAGCTTGATGACGCAGAACAGCAGGCCATCGATCTCGTGGACGGCGTAGATGGGGATGATGTTCGGATGACTCAGCCCAGCGGCGGTGCGGGCCTCGCGCTTGAACCGCTCGACCATCCCGGCGCCATGGAGCATCGCCGGCGACATGACCTTGATGGCGACCTTGCGATCGAGGCTGATCTCGTGCGCGAGGTACACGGTGGCCATGCCGCCGCGTCCGAGTTCGCTGTGGATGTCGTACGTCCCGAGCGTAGCCTTCCGAAGGCGCTCGAGGAGCTCCTGGGCGGCGCGCTCCTCGGTCGCGACTGACTCGGACTTGATCGGAGTTGGGACGCTCGACATCTGTCAGAGGAATCAGGGCTCTCTAATGTAGGTTCCCTGCGCGAGTCCGCTACCTGACGCGTCTCCCGGGTTGACCTGTCCCGCTTCACTTTGCAGGTAATGGACACGGACAAAACTCCCGCGCCGCCGGCTGAACCAGGCACGAACCAACCCGACAGCCTCAGCACTTATCGCGCGAAGCGATCAGCGGATAGCTCGCCGGAGCCGGTCGGGCACGTCGCAACCGACGAGGGTCGCCTCTTTGTCGTCCACAAGCACGCGGCTACCCGACTCCATTGGGACCTGCGTATCGAGATGGAAGGCGTGTTGCGGTCCTGGGCCGTGCCCAAAGGGCCGTCCTACGACACCAACGACAAACGCCTGGCGGTGCGCGTCGAAGATCATCCGCTCGAATACGGCGACTTCGAGGGCATCATCCCGGAAGGGAACTACGGCGCCGGCGGCATCATCGTCTGGGATCGCGGCGAGTGGGTACCGCTCGAGCCCTGGAAGGAGGGACTGGAGAAGGGGAAGCTCCTCTTCGAGCTGAAGGGCTACAAGCTCCGCGGCCGCTGGACGCTGGTGAAGATCAAGAAGTCGGAGAAGGACTGGCTCCTCATCAAGGAGCGCGACCAGTACGTCAAATCTCCGGGAGATGTCTTTCCCGAAGAGTCGGTTCTCTCCGGACTCACCGTCGAGGAAGTGAAGAGCGGCACGCGACACGCCACGGAATTGCGCGAGGCGCTGGCTGCGGCCGGCGCGGTGAAGCAGCGCGTCGACGTCGAAAAGGCGGGGCTGATGCTAGCTGAAACCCGCGACGAACCCTTCACAAAAGACGGCTGGCTCTTCGAGCTCAAGCTCGACGGATATCGCCTGCTCGCGGCGAAACGTGGCGGTGAGGCGAAGCTCGTCACGCGCAACGGCAACGATTACACCGAAGTCTTCCCCGAAATCGCGCGCGCCATCAAGGCGATCCCGCTCGACGACTTCATCATCGACGGCGAAGTGGTCGTGCTCGATGCCGAAGGGAAACCAAGCTTCTCACTGCTCCAGCAGCGGGGGTCGCTGCATAACGCGCACGACATCAGGCGCGCGGCGGTCGAGATCGCGTCCACGTTTTTCACCTTCGACCTCCTCGCGGCCGAGGGGTACGACGCACGACCGCTGCCCCTCACCAAGCGCAAGGAACTTCTCGCCAAGGCCGTCCCGAGGGTCGGCGCGGTGCGCTACCTGGACCACATCGAGATGCAGGGCGAGGCGTTCCACACGCAGGTGAGCGCCATGGGGCTGGAGGGAGTAATCGCCAAGAAGGCCGACCAGCCGTATCGCGCGGGCCGCTCGGCGAACTGGCTGAAGATCAAGGCGGACCGGACCGGCGATTTCGCTGTGGTAGGGTTCACGGCACCGAAGGGAAGCCGGGTCGGCTTCGGCGCGCTGCAATTGGCCGACCTGGTCGGCGGCCGACTGGTCTACGCGGGCCGCGCGGGGACGGGCTTCACTGAGAAGATGCTCACGGAGTGGCACGAACGACTGTTGCCCGATGTCCGGGATGAGCCTCCATGCTTCGGGCCAGTGACGTCGCCTGACGAGGAGCCACCGCCGTCCGAGTCGATTCCTGAAGTGAAGACGACGACCTGGGTGGAGCCGAAGTACGTGGTCGAGGTGCGTTTCACGGAGTGGACGCATGAAGGGGTCCTGCGACACCCCGCCTTCCTTCGCGAGAGAGACGACAAGCGCGTTGATCAGGTGGAGAGGCAGTGGCCGAGGCCAGAGGCCAGAGGCCAGAGGCCAGAGACGGACAGGCCAGAGGCCAGAAGCCAGAGGCCAGAGGAGGACGGAGCGGAGCCGCCCAGTCACCCGTCACCAGTCACCGGTCACGAAGCCCCGGTCCGCGAGGTTCAGCTCTCGAACCTCACCAAGGTCTTCTGGAAGGCCGAGAAGTACACGAAGGGCGACCTGATCGAGTACTACCGTACCGTTTCACGGTGGCTGCTGCCCTACCTGCGCAACCGACCGCTTGTGCTGACGCGGTTCCCAGACGGCATCGACGGAAAGTCGTTCTATCAGAAGGATGCGCCGGAGTTCGCTCCCGACTGGATCCGCACCTTCCCGATCTGGAGCAACGATACCCAGCGCGACATCAGGTACTTCGTCTGCGACGACGTGGAGTCACTCATCTACATCGCGAACCTCGGCACCATCCCGCTGCACATCTGGATGAGCCGGGTGGGCTCGCTCGAGCAACCCGACTGGTGCGTCATCGACCTCGATCCCAAGGACGCCACCTTCGCGGACGTCGTCAGGTGTGCCCTGGTTCTCCACCGCATCTGCGACCAGATAGGCCTGCCTAACTATGTCAAGACCACCGGCAAGACGGGCCTGCACATCATGATCCCGCTCGGCAAGCAGTGCACGTACGAGCAGTCGCGGCACATCGGGGAGCTGCTGGCGCGGCTGGTGATCAAGGAGCTGGGCTCGATCGCGACGATCATGCGCACGATCAACAAGCGGGGCGAGAAGGTCTACATCGACTTCCTCCAGAACCGGCATGGCCAGCTCATCGTGGCCCCGTTCAGCGTGCGGCCGCTCCCCGGTGCAACGGTTTCGATGCCCCTCACCTGGGACGAGGTCGATGATTCGCTCGACCCGCGCAACTACACCATCAGGAACGCCGTGACCCGGATGGAGTCGCTGGGAACCGATCCCGTGCTTCCCGTATTGGAGGAGAAGCCGGATCTTGCGAAGGTCCTTGGGAAGCTGGCGGGGATGTTGGAGGCGTGATTCGTGATTCGTGACTCGTGACTCGTGACTCGGCACACCATGGGTAGACCGATGATCCGGACGTTCTCAGTAGCTTTCGCAGTCACCGCGATGACCGCTGCTGCTCAGGGCGTGCCGTTCAGCCAGCATGGCACCGTGTCGCAGCGCGTCAGCCACACCAACATCGCCATTGAGTACAACCGGCCCGTTGCTCGCGGGCGAACGCTGTTCGGCGCACTCGTGAAGTGGGACAGCGTGTGGCATCCGGGTGCCGACTCCGCCACGCGGATCACCCTGGACAAGGACGTCGTGCTCGAGGACAAGCCGTTGGCGCGCGGCGAGTACTCCATCTGGCTGATCCCGCGAGAACGCGCACCCTGGACCCTGATCCTCAGCTCCGCCACCCACGTGTTCCACTCCCCTTACCCGGGGCCCCAGCACGACGTTTTGCGCGTCGACATCTCACCGGAACGCGGCGCGCACATGGAAACACTCGCATACTACTTCCCGGTGGTGGGACGGGACTCGGTGGTCCTGCGGATGCACTGGGGGGAAACCATTCTCCCGATCCGGATTCGCGTCAGCCGCGAACCGTGACATGAGGGGTACGACACGGGAGTCTCAACCATCCAGACCATGAACACCGTGCGAAGCGTCCTGGTGCCGATATGCTGCAGCCTGGCCATTGCAATGCCGCTGCGGGCGCAGCAACGGCCGCCGTCGGACTCGCTGCCCCGTGAACTCGTCACCGCCCTCCTCGGCGGGTCGTTAGGCGGCGCCCGGGTCGACGTGCGGGCCGGCCTGGCCGACGACTCACTGCCCGCCGCGTTGTTTCGCGATGCCCTGCTGCTCGGCTTCGCCGACTACCGGACGTCGACCACGACGGTGGCCTACTTTCCGTACGCGCCGCAGGCGACAATCGACACCATCAAGGCTCGCCTCGTGGCCGCGGGCTGGAAGGCCGCGCCGCAGACAGAGGATACGCAACGCGGATTCGTCTCGGCGTTTGGCGGCTCCCGGCCGCAGGCAATATGCCGGGATCGGGTTGCCGTCGTCCCAACGGTGATGGTCCGCTCCATCAACCGCACGCTAGCCGTCATCAGCCGTCAGTTCTCCCAGGGAGCCGAGTTTCTTTGTGGCGGTGACCGGATTCGCATGTCCCGCATGGACGCGGCCGCGGATTCACCACTGCCATCACTGGTGCCGCCGCCGGGAATGCAGAGCAGGGGCGCCGGTTCCAGTGGCGTCGCAAGTAGCGATCGCTCCATGACGATGAGCACGACGCTGAACGGGGTTCTGCCGATTCGGGACATCCTCGCGCACTACTCCGGCTTGTTCACAACGGGAGGCTGGCGCAAAGTCGATGAGGCAGCGGTCGGATCTATCGCCGTTTCGACATTCGAGATCACCGCGAAGGGGGCGCGCTGGCATTGCGCCTTCGTTGTCAGCGCGCCGACCGATGACTCGGTGGACGTGCACCTGACGCTGCGGATGCTGTAGAGCGGGGCGCTATCGCCGCTCAATACCCGCGAGACGCGACAACCTCTTTACGGACCTCGGCCGTTGCCCGTGGCGCCCGCGTGATCCGCGTTCGCCCTTACCGTGCTAATCGCACTACGGCACGACGCGGGCGCCAGTTTTTCGGGACGCAACGAGTTTGTCGAAGTCAACCTGATCGAGGTAAGTCACGTCGACCCAGACGTGTGCCATCTCGTCAACGGTACGGTCGCCCCATCCCACCCACTGGTTCGGGTCGGGGTTGTTCGGGTTGGCCGCCGTGTTGTCATGCCAGGCGGTGAAGACCAGTACCGTACCTTTCGGGAGCAGCGGCGCGACGCTGTCGGCGTAGACGTAGTTGACGTGCCAGTTCCACTGGAAGTTGTTCACGGCGCTGAGAATTTCCTTTCGTCCATCCGGGTAGATCGCTTCGAGCGACAGCGCCTTGCCACGCATGTGCATGTGCGGCTGGAAATTTTCGATGCGTGCGGGCGCCTGCATCACATAGAAGTTCTGCGTCATCGCCTTCTGGTTGGGCGGAATGTCCAGCTCCGACCCGCGCGATACGTCGAACATGCGCAACACCGTGCGGCGGTCCGGCACGTAGCCCTTCGGATAGAAGTAGATCCCCAGTTCGACCTCAACGTTCTTCATCTCCTCGCCGATGGCGTGGAGGTGGACTTCCCAGCGGATCTTCGACTCGGGAAGCATGAGCTTCCCGGCGTCGGCGGCGAAGATTTCTCCGACCTTGCCGACCGCCCATTCCATGAACAGTCCGGCACTGCGCTGGACATCGTGGGCCTCGTGCGCCAGGCCCGTGATCCCTTCCTCTTCCCGCTGCTCGAGGAGCGTGAGGACATGGTGCACGACCTTGCGATGCTCGGGCTTCACCGGCTTGATCTCGATGGCGCGGACCCAGCGCGACTCGGTCAGGCCGGTCTCGGTGACGGGACGGAACCACTTGTCCTGCGTGCGCGCCTGCATGTCGTA
>Ga0209108_10000438_pt1 | contig 23142 bp, 33 predicted proteins | sample Rifsed10ft1_FD_184003 | JGI IMG/M metagenome (GOLD analysis project Ga0209108, IMG submission 184003) | Soil microbial communities from Rifle, Colorado, USA - sediment 10ft 1 (version 2) | ecosystem: Environmental > Terrestrial > Deep subsurface > Rock core/Sediment | place: Rifle, Colorado...
TGTTCGCGGGACTCGGTACCGTTGCCGCGCTCTGGGAAAATCCGCTGTTCATGAGGATGACACCGACCGGCGAATTCGAGATCACGCTCTTGCTCCTGCTTTCGGTCCTGGCGGGCATCTACGTCGGCCTGCCGCGGACCGAGTGCGGGAAGCGGACGGCGGGAACCGGAGGCGTCATCGGTTTTCTCGGCATCGCCTGTCCAGTCACTTTGGCGGAACTATCGGTCAATGAACACCTCTTTGTTAATCATGGTCCTTGCCGCAGCCAGCAGCGGCGCCGCTCTTGCCCACCATGAGGCCGGCGGGCAGCACCCGGCACAAACACAAGCTCCCGCTGTCGGCGCGAAAACCGGCAAAGGCACCGGCGTAATCCAGCATATCGACCGGGAAAAGCGAACCGTCACGATCAAGCACGGCCCGCTGCGGGGGATGAACTTGCCGGGCATGACTGTGTCGTATCTGGTGAAGGACAAGGCCGTGCTGGCGAACCCGCAGCCGATGCAAAAGGTCGAGTTCCGGGTCACCTACGACGGCAGGGATTATCTGATCACCGACATCAGGTAACCGCGCTTCTTCAAACCGAAAACGTTGACGAATCCTCCATGAACCATCCACTTTTCGCAGAACTCATGTCCGCTGCCTTCCTTCTCTTCCTGGGGGGCACCCGCTGCTACTATCTTGCGGCCGCGCGCACACGGCCGGGGGATGAATCGAAACCTGCGGTAAGCCGTGCGCCGCAGCTACCCGCTTACATCGCATCGGCCGTGTGGGCGGCTTACGTCGCCTGGTCGGTTCTCGCTCCGCCGCGGCTGCTCGAATGGGACAGGTGGCCCCTGAGCCACGGCGTATCCGATCCTCTTGTCTGGATTGCTGTTGTGTTGTTCGGCGCTGGACTGGGATTGTTCTGGCACAGCCATCGCACAATCGGCAGCTTCTGGAGCATCCGGATCGAGATCAAGAAGGAGCACCGGCTCGTGACGCGCGGCCCCTATAGGTATGTTCGCCATCCACTCTACACCGCGCTGTTTCTCGGTTATCTCGGAACCCTGCTTGCGCTCCAGTCCTGGACGCTGACCGTGTGGTTCCCGGTATTCATCGTTTCCTACGTGCTGTTCGCGAAGGAGGAGGAACGCGTCATGGAAAATGGCTTTGGTGAAGCATACCGCGCGTACCGTCAGCAGGCCGGAATGTTCCTTCCCAGGTTGACGAGGATGCATGTGCCCGCGCGATGCGCCGCCAAGCGAGGTGGTACTCGCCGAACTGAAGCGTAAGGTATCGGTCTTGACGCCGACTACGCCCGCAACACCACGAAAGGAGTATGACGTCATGTTTACCCGACTTCTCACCCTGCCAATCTGGTTGGCCGTGCTCGTTGCCCCTTCTGTCTTCGCCCAGGGTCAGCCGACCGGACTCGCGAAAGCCACCTTCGCCGCCGGCTGCTTCTGGTGCGCGGAGGAAGCGATGGACAAAGTTCCCGGCGTGGTTTCGACCACCTCCGGCTACATGGGCGGAAGCACGAAGAACCCGACCTACAAGGAAGTTTCCGCGGGCGCCACCGGCCACACCGAGGTGGTGCAGGTCGTGTACGACCCGAAGAAGGTGGGCTACGAGCGGCTGCTCGAGCAATTCTGGGTTAACCACGATCCGACGGTGAAAGACCGGCAATTCTGCGATGCCGGCTCGCAATACCGGCCTTCGATCTTCTGGCACGACGAGGAGCAGAAGCGGCTCGCCGAGGCCTCCAAGGCGAAGTGGGAGAAGGACAAACCCTTCAAGCAGCCGATCGTGACGCCGATCGTGAAGGCCGCCGAGTTCTGGCCGGCGGAGGACTATCACCAGGATTACTACCGAAAGAACCCGGTACGCTACAAGTTCTACGTCACCGGCTGTGGCCGCTACGCGCGGCTGGACGAGCTCTGGGGCAAGCTCAGGAAATAGGGAAAGCAGTTCAGCGACAGCCGTTCAATGACATCCGACACCCGTAACAACCCACTGGCGGGGATGGGAACGAAGTGCACCGGATACTCGCGATTATGTTTGATGTGGATCAAGCACACCGAGTTGCCGGCCGTTAACATGCGAACTGTCAGGAAGTGCACGCGGGCGAATGCATGAATGGATGCGGCCGCCGGGCTGCCCGCAGGTGAGCAGTCGGAGCCGATCTTGTGTCGATCGGCGCCAGTTTTGAAGGAGAGGACGACATGAAGCGACGGCAATTTGTCCTGGTCCTGGCGGGAACGGCTCTGTTGCCGGCCTGCACCGCGGACGCCGCGGAGTCGGTGGTGGTTTACAAGGACGCCTCCTGAGGCTGCTGCGGCGCGTGGATCGAGCATCTGCGCGCCAACGGCTTCCGTGTGAAGCCGGTCAATGTCTCGAATCCGGAAACGTACCGGGCCCGCTACGGCATCCCCGACGCGCTCGGCGGCTGCCACACCGCGGTCATCGACGGCTACGCGATCGAAGGGCATGTCCCGGCGCGCGAGATCAAACGCCTGCTCGCCGAGCGGCCGAAGGCGCGCGGGCTGGCGGTAGCCGGGATGCCTGGCGGTTCTCCGGGGATGGAGGGTAACCGGCCTGTGCCCTACACCGTCATGCTCGTGAAATCCGATGGCACGGCCTCGGTTTATCAGAGTTACCGTTGACTGCCGCGGGACAGGCCGGTGGCTGGCGCGGTGCCGCACGCGTCGAGCCGGTTCCGGTTGATCTACATCAAGTTCTCCTCGACGCATTGACTTATGATCCTTCCTGACTTCGCGGAACACGGCTGAGCAGGAGCGATCAAAGTCACATGAACGCGTATTCCCAGATGGCGGGTTCGTCGCCGGCGGCCGGTCAAACCGCCCGGATGAAAAAACGGATCGCAGCGTCGTTGCTGGTGGGTTGGTTCGCGTTCTGGCTCGCCGGCGTCATTGCACCGTGTTGTAGCGGGCTGATATCGAACGCACAGGCTGGAGGGGAACCCTCTGCGCTCCAGTATCAGTACACCACACAAGAACCGGTGCGCGGCGATCGCCGTGAATTGCCGTGCCCTGCTGCCGTTGAGGCACAGCCGGTAGTCTCATCGCCGGCGATGGCACCCTTCGATTCGACATCGCGGTTGGCGACTCATGTTGCGTCCTTGACGCGTCTGCCCGGTCCGGGTTCAGTAGAACCGGCGCAGCCTCACCTCGCTCCTCTGCCTCCGCCAGCCCCGTTCCACCTGCGCACTGCGCGCCTCCTGATCTGACCGCCGCCCGCTGAAGCGGGCCCCCTGTTCGAGCACGACCGCATGAATGATTGCGGGCGCCGCTCATTCCTCCATGTTATTGAACGTCCAATTGAACGGAGTCTGGAAATGGATCGCATGAATCTTCGGAAAACGCTGCTCGCTGCCGCTCTCGTCGGTGTCACCACGCTTGCCGCAACACCCCTGGTCCAGGCGCAGCAAGGCGGCTACGGGCCGGGCTATGGCATGGGGCCAGGCATGATGGGCCCGGGAATGATGGGCGGCTATGGCCCCGGACCGGGCGGCGGGTACGGCCATGGCATGGGAGCGGGAATGATGGGCCCCGGCATGATGGGCGGAATGATGGGTCCCGGAATGATGGGCGGCGGCTACGGCATGCTCTACCAGCTCAATCTTTCATCCGACCAGTGGAGCAAGGTGAACGCGATCCATGAGGATGTCGCGAAGAAACAATGGGAGCTCGCCGGCAAGATGCGGGAGGAGGCATACAAGCTTCGCAACCTGATGGCCTCGGAGAAACGCGATCGCAGCGCGATTACCGGCGAGTACAAGAAACTCCAGGAATTGCGGCTGCAGAGCTTCCAGGCGCGGCTCGAGACGCAGGAGAAGATCGACGGCGTGCTCACCAAGGAGCAGAAGGAGCAGCTCCGCCGTTTCGCGCCGTGGCGGGGCGGGCACATGGAATAGCAAGACCCGGGCGGAACAGCCGGTGACATTCTGTCCATCGTGCCGGAGAGGCCGCTGCCGGCTCCTCGGGCGCCATGCCCACCGGCTCGCCGCCTCGTGTAACGATCTTGACCTCGAGGATTCATCGACATGAATGCATACGTCGTCACTGCCGCCAGGCCGACCGGATTCGGAGCGCTCGCATTCGGGCTGCTGCTCGGCGCGTATTTCGCCTCACTTACCCTCGTCTCCGGCTGGAAGTTCACGCTCAGCCAGTTTTCCGAGTTCTGGTTTTATATCCTGCCGCTTGCCGGTGGCTTCGGACTCCAGGTCGCGCTCTACATCCGGTTGCGGCAACTGCTGCACCAGTCGAAGGATACGCGCACCGTGATCGCCGCCTCCGGCACGACTTCGACCGTGGCGATGATTTCCTGCTGCGCGCATTACCTGGTCAACGTAGCTCCCGTGCTCGGCGCGACCGGCCTGGTGACCTTTGCCACCCAGTATCAGGTCGAGTTTTTCTGGGTGGGCCTCGCATTCAACGCTGCCGGGATCGCCTACATCGGGAACAAACTCTGGAAAGCCACGAAGGAGCACGTGCTATGCGCACACGCCTGACCGAAGGTCTGTCACGAGCGATGTCGGCCTGCCTGCTCGCGGCGGCAATCGCACTTCCGGCGGCCGCCGCGGAATTGACGACACAGAAGAACGTTGGCGGCGGCGTGACCGTCGCGGTGACGCCGCAGAACGTCTCCGGCGACATCAAGACCTGGACCTTCAAAGTCGTGCTCGACACGCACAGCCAGGACCTGAGCGACGATCTGGTCAAGTCGTCGCGGTTGCTCGATGGCACAGGCGGGCGGTACGCACCGGTCGCGTGGGACGGCGCGGAACCCGGCGGCCACCACCGCGAAGGCACGCTCGGGTTCAACGCGATTTCACCGCGACCGGCGTCGGTCGAGTTGCAAATCCAGCGGCCGGGGGAACCCAAGCCGCGCTCGTTCCGCTGGCAACTGAGATGAAAGGGGAACGCTGATGTGGGGCGGCCGTGGCCACCACGGGGGCCACGACCAACCCGGCGAACATCAGCACGGAGGACACCACCATGGGTAGGCTCTATTGGCGCGATGTCGGGCTGGCAGCGGGCGCGTTCCTCGCCATCACCTACGTGATTTGCGTGGGTTACGACCTCGCATTCGACCAGCGCATGTACGAAGCGTGGCTGAAGCTGCTGCCGGGTTTCACCTGGCTCACCTGGCAAAGCTTTTTCCTCGGCCTGTTGGAGTCGTTTTTATACGGCATCTACTTTGGCCTCGTGTTCGTGCCGCTTTACAACTTTTTTCACGGCGTAAGGTAGCCGTTATGAAACTGTCGGGAGCGATGGGCAGCATTTTCTGGGGACTGATTGCCGTCGTGGTCGCCCTGTTGGCGTTCGGGATCTTCAGGTCACAGGAGAACGCCGCGAAGACGCGCCACGATGTGCAGCCGCGGGTCGCCATCGCAAATGCTGCTACCGGCCCTCTCTTGTCACCCGAACCATTTTTCGACTTCGGGAACATTTCGATGTCGGCGGGAAAGGTCTCGCACCGGTTCAGAATCAGCAATACGGGCGATTCCGCAGTGACCATCAGCAGGATGTACACCTCCTGCATGTGCACGGAAGCGACGTTGATCACTCCAGCAGCCAGGAAAGGACCATTCGGCATGCCCGGACATGGCGTGATCCCGGCCATTTTCGAAACCATTCCGCCGGGAGGCGGCGCCCTGGTGGAAGTGTGGTTCGATCCGGCGGCCCACGGACCTGCTGGAATCGGTCCAACCGACCGGGTCGTGACGATACGAACCGACGAAACGGCCCCGTTGTCGCTTCGATTCGCGGCCATGGTGAAGCCGTAGGTCACCATGAACACAAGGCTCGCTGTGCTCATCGGAATCGGCACCATGCTTGTCGGTTCCGTGCTCTTCTTTCAACTGGGGAACATCGGTACGTCGGCGCTCTGGAACGTGTCGAATGAGGGTCGATGGTTGCTCCCCCTCGTCGGCGTTGCGGCGCTGATCGACAGCATCAACCCCTGCGCTTTTTCGATCCTGATCCTCACGATCGCCTTCCTGTTCAGCCTGGGGCGGTTGCGGTCGAGCGTCCTGGAAATCGGCAGCTTCTACATCCTGGGCATCTTCCTTGTCTACATGCTGATCGGGCTGGGACTGCTCCAGGTGCTGCACCTCTTCGACACGCCGCATTTCATGGCGAAGGTCGGCGCATCCCTCCTGATCGCGCTCGGGCTGATCAATCTGGGCAACCACTTGTTCCCGGCATTTCCGGTGAAACTGAAGATCCCTCATGCCGCGCACAACAAGATGGCGGGATTGATGGAAAAAGCATCGTTACCATCGGCCCTGGCACTGGGTGGACTGGTGGGGCTTTGCGAGTTTCCATGCACCGGGGGACCCTACCTCATGGTCGTGGGCCTGCTTCACGATCAGACGACGTTCGGGGCGGGCCTGGGCTACCTCGTGCTATACAACGTGATATTCGCCCTGCCCCTTGTGATCATCCTGCTTATCGCGAGCGACAAGGCGCTGCTGGAGAAGGTCGAGGCCTGTAAGAAGCGCAGCACCCGGGCCGTGCGGCTGTGGAGCGGCAGCGCGATGGTCGCGCTCGGACTTGTTATTTTTTCCCTATGACATCCACTACGATTACCGGAAAACCCTCGCTCGACGCATTGATCGAGCGGGTCGAGGCGTTGAAAACGTCGGGAAGCGTCGATCTCTCCACCGAGGAAGACCTGAGCATTGCGATCATGAACCTGATCAGTCTCGAGGAGCATTTCTTCTTCACCGGCGCGAAAACCGGCAAACCGGAGTATTTCGACCTCCTGCAGGAAGTGCGGTCGATACGCAAGGAACTGCTGGCACGAATGGTCGACAGGCACGAAGGCGAGACCTGGTGCATCACGAAACATCTGCTCGCGACGACCATGCGGCTGATCGAGGTCGGCACGAAACTCCATTCCGACGGGAAGAAGGACGACGCAAAGGAGATCCTTGATCGCGCGTACAAGACCTACTCGCTGTTCTGGGCACTGCGGCTCAAACTCATCGACGCGTCCGGATTCAAGCAGCTGGCGGCGGATGAGAAACCGTGGACGTTGCAGGACATCGTGAACAGGCTGGTCAACTGCTGCAATGAATGACGAACTCACCGGGCTGGAAGTCTGGTCATGGCGGTCGACCCCATTCGGTTCCGGCCCAGGCAGGAAAAGTTGCGATGACGCCCGATGACGATAATGGCAGATGGATGTCCGGACGAACGGACATGAAGGACACGAATCGGCAACACGGCGTGCCCGCCGGTGGCGCGGCTGCAGTGTTCGCATCGGCACTCGCAGTAATCGTTATCGCCATCATGCCTGCGCTCGTCCTCGCCGCCGCCCCACCGAACCGCGCCGCGGCCCGGGAGAACCCGCGTTTCGCGAGCCTGCAGATCGAGATCTGGCCGGAATTCGACCGCCGTGGGGCAGCGCTCGTGATCCTCAAGGGCGAGTTGCCTGCAGCGCTCGCCCTGCCCGCCGCCGTTTCGCTTCGCATTCCTGCCTCCTCCGGCGGCCCATCAGCCGCCGCGTTCTCAGCCTCGGCGAGCGCGAAGCTCTTCAATCTGGCGTACGAACGGACGGACGGCGACGGCTTCGTCACGCTGCGGTTCACGGCCCCGGAACGCTTCGTGCACGTCGAGTTCTACGACCCGCTCGTGACGGACAAGGACGAGCGCAGCTACGCCTACGTTTGGCCGGGTGACGTCGCAGTGGATCGCTTGAGCGCCCGCCTCCAGGAACCTGCGGGAGCGAGTGACATTTTGGTCCAGCCGGATCTCGGCGCAGGCGCCGAGGGTCCGAACGGGCTGCTTTACCGCGCAGCGGAGTTGGGCGCCCGTGACGCGGGGAAACAGCTGCCCGTGAGAATCCGCTACACGAAGAGAAATTCTCGAACCTCCGCGGAGATGCTCGGATTGAGCGCCCCGAGTACAGCACCGCCGGTGGCCGCGACCGCCGGCAAGGGACTCCCCGGCTGGATTCTGGGTCTCGCCAGCGCCTTGGCGTTGAGCTCGGGAGCCGCTGGCGGCGTGCTGTGGTGGCGCCGGCGCAAGAAAGCGTCCGCGACTCAACCGGGCGGCACCGGATTTTGCTCGCAGTGCGGCAACCGGCTCACCTCGGGTGATCGATTCTGCTCGACGTGTGGCGCGGCCGTCCGCGGGAAGTAGGAGACGCGCATGATTGACGACGGCAATGACCGGGCAATGAGCGGTGGCGGTTATGTCCGCGCCACCGGTGCGCGGAGGAGCTTTGCGAGTTTCAGCCCTTTGCTCCTGTTCCTAGGATTGGCGGTGCTGTTCGGCATCGGGCTGACATTGAACCCGCGGGAAATTCCGTCGCCCCTTATTGAAAAGTCCGTGCCAGAGTTCCGGCTGGATCCGGTCAAGGGGCGCGCTGCGGGTCTGGCCTCGAGCGACCTGCGTGGAGAAGTCTCGCTCGTCAACGTGTTCGCGTCGTGGTGCACGGCGTGCCGCAACGAGCATCCGCTATGGATGCGGCTCAGGTCGGAGGGCAGCGTTCCGCTGCACGGTCTCAACTACAAGGACCGGCCGGACGACGCCGCGCGGTGGCTCGACGAGCTTGGCGATCCGTATACGCGCACCGGCGCGGACCTCAACGGACGGGTCGGAATCGATTGGGGCGTCTACGGCGTGCCCGAGACCTTCGTCGTCGACAGGCACGGGGTGATCCGTCACAAGGTGATCGGCGCGGTCACGCGCAAGACGCTCGAGGAGAAGGTGCTGCCTCTGGTGCGCAGGCTGCAGGCGGAATGAGGCTGCCGGACAGACATGAGTGAGCACGAATCGGCATATGCCCTGTGGGCGCTCACCGCGAGCGAACCCGAATCGGCCTATGGACTGTGGACGCTGGTGATCATCAATTCCGCGGTCTTCATCATCTTTGCATTCAGCTTCGCCGCGCCGCGGAGCGGGCGGGACTGGCGATCGTTCGGCGCATTCTCCGCGTTTCTGGTCGCGCTGTTCACCGAGATGTACGGCTTTCCGCTCATAGGCCGCTCATGAGCTGGGTCGCGCAATCAAGCTCCGACTCCCTGGCTACGCTGGCTGCCAGGCGTCTGCTGCCGGGCCTGCCGGGCTTGCTGTTCTCGCCCGGCGCGGCGCAGGAATCGCAGGGGGCGGAGCCGGCTCACAGGCAGACGGCCGGTGATCTCACCGTGTTTCTCACGCTCGTGCCGTCGCGAATGGTTGACGACGATCGGCACCGCGAAGAGGTGCAGGACATGCACGGACGCGTTCCGGCGTGGGGCAAGTTCTTCAGCCTGCCCACCGCGGCTCCGTTCAGGATCCGCCTGGATATACGGCGCCAGGCTGATGGGCCGGTCATCAGACTGGTTTTCGCACCACTCTACAGCGTTTTCAGTACCGTCCTTACACCGAAGAAACGCATTTGACTGGAATGCTCATTTCGCGGAACACCCATACCGATGTGCCACATTCTTCTCATCCTCCCTCTGCTCGCGCTGCCGCTATTTTGGATTTGGCCCCTACCGCTGGCACTATCCGTTTACGGCGCAGTCTTAGGTTTGTCGGCCACCATTTATTGGTATGCCATACGCGCAATGCGTCAGCCCAGACAGAATGGTGCGGAAAGAATGATCGGGGCAGTCGGTCGCGTGGTTATCGGCGAACTGGGCGAAGTGCGCTCCCAATTGCATGGCGAGTTGTGGCGGGTGACGTCAACCGTTCCGCTGCGTCACGGAGACCATGTAAAGGTGGTAGCAGCAGAGGACGCGGCACTGCGGGTACAGAAGCTCGATACAGGCGCAATGCCCACTGTAACGTGACTGACATGGAGAAGGAGGGCTAAGTGATGTGGGGTGACTGGGGAATGGGATGGGGCTGGGGAATATTCGGAGCGCTGCACATGCTGTTGTGGTGGGTTCTGATCATCCTTGGCATCGTGGTGCTGGTCAAATGGCTGGCGGGCGGGTCGTCGCGCCGCGAACATGCAAGCGGAGACGGGGCGCTCGAAATTCTGAAGGCGCGGTACGCGAAGGGCGAGATCTCGCGTGAGCAGTTCGACCAAATCAAGCGGGACTTGAAAGGGTGAACCGGAAACGCGATACGGCCGGACAGGAACCTGAGCGACGCCAACGTGAAAATCGGCGAAGACCGGGAAGCGCGAAGGCATGGACGCAGCCGTGAAACCCCGCATCGGCGGATTTCCGCCCGGCCGTTACCCGTGGTACGTGCGCTTGATCTTTTGGCTGCAGCGCCGCAAGTACGGCTGCGAGCTCGAGCCGGCGCTGCTGTGGGGGCGCATGCCGCGCGCTTTTCTCATACTCACCCTGCTCTACCGCTCGCTCGACCGCCGCGCCTCGCCGCTGGAACCGGAACTGCGCTCGCTGGTTCAGGTACGCATCTCGCAGATCAACTGGTGCGAATTCTGCGTCGATCTCAATTCGGCCGCTGCGCTCGAGCGGCACAGCACGCCCGAGAAGCTTGCGGCGCTCGCCGACTATGCGACTTCTCCTCTGTTCGCCGACCGCGAGCGCGTGGCGCTCGCCTACGCGGAAGCCGTCACCGACCCGGCGCGGCGCGTCGACGACACGCTCTTCTCCCGCCTGCGGCGCCACTTCACCGATCAGGAGATCGTGGAACTCACCGCCTTGATCGCGTTCCAGAACCTGTCGAGCAAATTCAACGCGGCACTGGGAGTCCCAGCGCATGGATTCTGCGCCACGCCACCCGGAACGTCGCCACAAGCTAAACGGGCCAACCGCCCGACGCTCGGGAGGATACGATCGTGACGGTCGACTCGTGAAAGCGATCCGGCTCTCTCACGCGACCATGCGCGATGTGAAGCAGGACCTGTTCTTCGCCTTCGTCTACAACGCGCTGGGTGTGCCCATCGCCACTGGCGTGCTCTATCCGGCGTTCGGGCTGCGGCGCGTCAGGCTGTAAGTGCGCGACTACCAGTACACCTGGCTGATCTGGTCCGTGACGTTTCTCTGCCCGTGGGCGGTGTTGTGGATCGCTCTCCCGGACCATCGCACCGTGATGTGGAAGACGAGCCTGTTCATGGCGCCGGTCGGACTCACCGAGCCGCTGTTCGTTCCCGAGTACTGGAATCCGCCGAGCCTGTTCGACCTGGCGCAACTCACCGGCTTCGACATCGAGAGCATCGTCTTCAGCTTTGCGATCGGCGGCATCGGCGCGGTTCTGTACAACGTCATCGTGCGCCGCCGCCTGGTCGCCGTGCCGGAGCACGAACGGCACCACGAGCGCCATCGCTTCCATTACCTCGCGCTGGCGTTGCCGTTCGCGCTGTTCCCGGCGCTCTATTTCCTGTCGTGGAATCCGATCTACGCCGGGATCGTCGCCATGGTCGCGGGCGCGCTGGCTAACGTGCTGTGCCGGCCGGATCTCAAGCTGAACACATTGGTCGGGGGACTGTTGTTCCTCGGGCTTTACACCGTGCTCCTGCTCGGCCTGGAATGGTCCGCTCCCGGATACATCGGGCAAGTGTGGAACCTGCAAGCGCTTTCCGGCGTGCTGGTCTACGGTCTGCCGCTCGAAGAGTTGCTGTTCGGGTTCTCGTTCGGACTGTTCTGGACAGGCGTGTACGAGCATTTCACCTGGAAGAGGTCGGTCGAACACGGTTTCGAACAATGAAGCCGAGATTGAGGAAGAGCACCCGATGCCGGATCATGTGCATATGATGATCGCGGCATGGCTGTGACGCGGGCGGTGCGGCTCAAGTACCTGGCCGGCGTCCTTATCGTTGTGGCGCTTGCGGCAACGTACTGGCTGCTGCAGGAAACCGGCATGCTGATGACGATCCTGAACGGAGCCGAGCTTCGCGAACGCGTTGCGCAACTGGGGACATGGGGGCCGCTGATGGTGATCGGTCTCATGGTGCTGGCCATTCTGGTGAGCCCCATCCCCAGTGGGCCAGTCGCCGTGGCTGCCGGAGCTGCCTATGGGCATGCCTGGGGCACGCTTTATGTTCTTCTGGGCGCCGAGATCGGAGCGCTTGCCGCTTTCGGCCTGGCGCGCCTGCTGGGTCGGGACGTAGTGCAGCGCTGGTTTGGCGACCGCTTGTCAGTGGGGTTATTGGGTTCCCAGACGGCACTGATGGGCATCGTGCTGGTCAGCCGCCTCCTGCCTTTTATTTCGTTCGATATCGTGAGCTATGCCGCGGGGCTGACGGCACTCTCGTTCTGGCGTTTCGCCGTTGCAACCCTGCTCGGCATCGTGCCGGCGAGCTTTCTGCTGGCCCATTTCGGGAGCGAGATGGCCGCGAGTGAATCCGACCGGATCATGGTTTCCATTCTGGCGCTGGGCGTCATCACCTTGATCCCCGTGGCAGTGAAACTGATTCGAGACCGCATGCGCAAGCCGCCGACATCGCGCTAACGCCGACTCGGTCATGGACGATGCGCGCAAAGCCGTAACGTCTTGCCAAGGCAGGTTCCGGCGGTGTGGGACTGATCTATAAGATATGCGGTCAGTCCGATAAACTTTTGTGATAGCCATTCCATGACGAGCCTCCTGGAAAATCAGCTCCGATCGGGGCGGTTGAAAACAGGTTGCAGAGCGAGCTTCATCTCTGCGCCTTCCAATCCGGTCTGCAGGGGTTCCGCAGCGCGCGACAGAACGCCCAGCGAGATGCGCTTCAAACGCAGGCTGTTGGTCAGCACAAAGACGCTGGAGAGCCCCATCGCAGCCCCGGCCAGTACCGGATTGAGGAGCCAGCCGGTCGACGGATAGAGCACGCCTGCAGCCACCGGAATCAGAATCACGTTGTAAAAGAACGCCCAGAACAGATTCACGCGGATCGTCCGCAACGTCTTGCGGGCTACGGTAAGCGCCGCGGGAATGCTTTGCGCCTCGCTGTTCATGATGGTGACGTCAGCGGTCTCGATCGCAACATCGGTGCCGCTGCCCATAGCGAGCCCCACGTCCGCCTGCGCGAGCGCTGGAGCATCGTTGATGCCGTCGCCGACGAACGCCGTCCTGCCCACCCGCTTCTGGATCTCAGCGACGGCCTGCGCCTTGCCTTCAGGAAGCACCTCGGCGAGCACATGGTCGATGCCGAGTTGCCGCGCAATCGCCTGCGCGGTGCGGCGGTTGTCCCCGGTAATCATGGCAACTTGCATGCCCATCGCGTGGAGTTGCGCGATCGCTTCCCGGGCGCCGGGCTTGATCGGATCGGACACCGCCAACGCCGCAGCCAGCCGGCTGTCCACTGCGGCATAAAGCGGCGTCTTGCCTTCATCGGCCAGGCGCCGCGCCACGTCGGAAAAAGGACCCACATCGAGACCCAGCCGCGCCATGTAGCGATCGGCGCCGACATGGATCTGACGGCCGTTCACTTTTGCCTCGGCGCCGTAACCGGGAACGGCTGCAAAATCTCTCGCTTCGGGAATCTCGAGGCCCTGCTCCCGTGCAGCCTTGACGATGGCTTGCGCCACCGGGTGCTCACTTGGGGCTTCCGCCGCGGCGATCAAGGCGCGGACTTCGGTTTCATCGAAGCCCTCGACGACGGCGAGATCCGTAAGTTCCGGCTTTCCCCGGGTGAGCGTGCCGGTCTTGTCCAGGACAACCGCTTTCACCCGGCTCAGGGTCTCGAGCGCTTCCCCGCGGCGAAACAGCACGCCGAGTTCCGCCGCGCGCCCGGTGCCGACCATGACCGCCGCGGGAGTGGCGAGTCCCATCGCGCAGGGACAAGCGATCACCAGCACCGCAACCGCATTAACCAATGCGAAAGTGAGGGCTGGCGCCGGGCCAAAGGCAAGCCAGATTGTCGCTGTCAGCACCGCGATGACGAGGACGATGGGCGTGAACACCGCAACCACTCGGTCGGCGAGCGACTGAATGGGAAGCTTGGCGCTTTGCGCCCCCTGCACGAGCCGGATGATCTGCGCGAGCACGGTGTCGGCGCCGACCGCTTCGGCCTTGAACTGGAACGCGCCGTTCTGGTTGATGGTTGCGCCGATGACCTTGTCGCCCGGTTGCTTTGCGACCGGAACGGGCTCACCGGTGATCATCGATTCGTCCACATAGCTCGAACCGCGGCTGATGGTGCCGTCGACGGGGACTTTCTCGCCCGGACGCACTGACACGATGTCTCCGGGGCGCACGGCCTCGATCGGAATTTCTTCTTCCTTGCCCTCCCGCAGCACCCGGGCAGTGCGTGCCTTGAGTCCGAGCAGCTTGCGGATCGCATCGCTTGCGCGGCCCTTGGCCACCGCCTCCAGGAATTTGCCCAGGAACACAAGAGTGATTACGACGGCCGCCGCTTCGAAATAAGTGTGGCGCGCATTCTCGGGAAGGACGTGCGGCGCGAAGGTCACGACCAGGCTGTAGAGATAAGCGGCTCCGGTTCCGGTCATCACCAGGCTGTTCATGTCCGGGCTCAAGTGCCGGTAGGCTTTCCACCCGGAGACGAAGAAGCGTCTTCCCGGCCAGACCATCACCGGCGTGGCAAGCGCGAACAGGATGAAGTTGATGACAGGGTCCGTCAGTCCAAACGACTCCAGCCAATGGAGGAAAGGAGGGTAGTACATACCCATCGCGAGCACGGCAACGGGAATACTGAGCCCGATCCCCACGGCAAGTTCGCGCCGCATCAGCGCGAGTTCCCGCTCCCGTTGCGCGTCGCCGGCGGAGTCTGCAGCCTGCGTAGCTTCCTCAGGCACCTCATAGCCCGCTTCGCCAATGGCCTTGCGAAATTCCGGGAGACCCGCGCTCGCGGGGCTGTAGCGCACACGGGCGCTTTCCGAGGCGAGATTGACGCGCGCCTCGATCACGCCATGCAGCTTGTTGAGAACGCGTTCCACGCGCGCCACGCAGCTCGCGCACGTCATGCCGCGAATGGGAAATTCGACCACTTCGACGATAGGCGTGTAACCCGCTCCCTCGATGGCCGCAGTGAGTTCACCGGGTCGCGCCACGCTCTCGTCGAACTCGACACGCGCACTCTCCACGGCCAGATTGACCCGGGCGGACGCGACGCCTTGCACCTTTCTCACGGCCTTCTCGATTCGCGCCGCGCACGCCGCGCAGGTCATGCCGCGAATACCCATTTCCAGGATCTGCATGAGGTCTCATTCCTTCCCGGAGATTTGACACTACCTACCCACCAGGGTAGGGTAGAGTGAAATATATACTAGACTTTAATTCCTGTCAAAACAAACGATATTGACAACATATCCTGACTCTCTTATTATATCCTCCCCAGGTGGGTAGGATTACGCGCTCACTGGACTCGCGTTTTCAGGAAAGGAGCTTTTTATGGCAATCACGTTGAGTGTTACTGGAATGACCTGCGGTCACTGCGTGCAGTCGGTGACCAAGGCTCTTCAAGCCGTGGCGGGGGTTGAGAAAGTCTCAGTGAGCCTCGACACGGGGCGCGCCCGCGTCGACGGCAAAGCGAGCCCTGGCGTTCTGATCCGGGCGATCGAGGAAGAAGGATACAAAGCCCAGGAGGCGGAATCGAAATGAACGGGAAGGAAATGCACGCGCATTCCTCGCATGCGGCGGGCGGCCGCCTGTGCATGCCGGAGGCGACGCGCAGAGTGGTTTCGCGCAGACTCGCCATCGCCAGGGGGCACCTGGAAAGCATTCTCCACGCCTTGGAGAAACACGATACCTATTGCGTGGACGTGCTCCGCCAGATCAAGGCGGTCCAGGGTGCGCTTGAGAACGCCGGTCGAATCACTCTCGAGGGCCATCTGCGCGCGCATGTAGCAACTGCCGCCGAGCGTGGTGATACGGAAACGATCGTCGAAGAGCTGATGGACGCCCTTCGCTATCGGTGAAGAAGGCTTGGCAAGATCCGCGGTGGACGCACCATGGCGGCAGTCTTAACGAATTAGCGACAGGAGAAACCAGCTATGCAACCTGAGATGCAAACCAATCAAGCCTACCGGGCAGTCGCACGGGAAATCGCGTCGCCGCAACAAAAGGTGTTGCGCAACACGTATCTGTTGCTCGCATTCACGATGGTGCCCACGGTGATCGGTGCCATGATTGGAATCAATACGGCTGGCATCATCGTCCGGAACCCGATCTTGAGCTTTTTCGTGATGCTCGGCGCTGTGATCGGTCTCCAATACGCCATTGCCGCCAATCGTAACAGTGGGTGGGGGATCGTTTTCCTGCTCGGCATGACATTCCTACTCGGCTGGTTCCTCGGCCCTCTGTTGAGCTTTGCGCTGGCGCTTAAGAATGGTCCGCAACTGATCGGCTTGGCGGCCAGCGGCACCGGCATTGTGCTGTTCGTCATGGCCGCCATTGCGACAACCACGCGCAGAGACTTCAGCTTCATGGGCAAGTTCCTGTTCGTCGGGATGATCGTTCTTTTGCTGGCGATAGTCGCCAACATGTTCCTCCAGATACCGGCGCTCGCGCTGACGATCTCGGCGTTGGTGGTCGTGGTATTTTCATTGTTTCTGCTCCACGACTTGAGCCGCATCGTCAACGGCGGCGAGACCAACTACATCATGGCGACGACGGGAGTCTATATCAGCCTCTTCAACGTCTTCGCCAATCTGCTGCAGTTGCTGATGGCGCTGAGCGGAGAACGCGACTAGCCTGAACGTTTCACCGAATTTGCCGTAATGAAGGCCAAACCGGATCGCTGTTTCACCTCATCCGGATCAAAAGCGGGCACAGAGACGCGGCATGGAGTGGCCAGCATGGTTCCGGTGATGGAAAACTTCAGAAGCACGCCACGGGTCAGGACACCGGGCCGCATGCTTCGAATCGGCCGTGCGGCGCTGCTGGTGGGCTGGGTCGTGTTCGCGCTCGCCACAACACTGTCTACCTGCATCCAAACGATCGCCGCACCGGTCGGTGATCATGCGCAGAACGTTACCGCAACGTTCGCGGGCACGCCCATGGATCATCTCTTTAACAACGAGAGTGTTCTTGCTGAGTACGCGGATGATGGCTTCGAGTCGCCATGCTGTCATCTTGCCAGCGCAATGCCACGGAATGTGGATATTTCTTTGGCATTGACGACGAATGGATCACCCTCGGGGTGGGTGGCAATTGAAGGAGTGGCCACGCCATCTCCGGTCGTGTTGACCCATTCCAAGAGTCTCGGGCAACTCGAGACGCCTGCGCCTCCGCGCCGTCTGTACCTGCGCACGCTGCACCTCCTGATTTAACTCCCCTACTTCTTGGCTCGGCGCTCATGTTTGAGCGCAGCAGCCCTCACGGGAGGGCTCGTTCCTCGCCGAGCATCTGGCTCGCTCGCACGCGCGATATGGTGCGTAGGCGCACCCCACAATTTGAGGCAATCGCTAAAAACGGATCTTCATCAACGGTTGGGCGCTGCCCGCCACCTCGATGACGCAGCGGACAGGAAGGAGTGACTCATGAACCATGAACACCGGCGCGAGCCGGACAGCGGCAAGGAAACGAAATCCAGGACGAAATGGGTATTTATCGGTTTCGCCCTCGTCGCCGCGTATTTCCTTATTACCGAGCACACGGCACACCTCTCAGGGTGGCTGGCGTCCTATGGGATATGGCTGTTGCTGCTCGCTTGTCCCGTGATGCATCTGTTCATGCACGGTGGACATGGTGGGCATGGCAGCCACCGCGATGACGGCGGCGAGGCGTCAGACAAACGCAAGGGACAAGGCAAATGAACCCATCGGAACCTTCCGCCTACGGCCTGTGGTCGCTGGTCATCATCAACTCGCTGGTTTTCATCATTTTTGCCTTCAGCTTTGCGAAGCCACAGACCTCGCGCGACTGGCGCTCTTTCGGCGCGTTCTCCGCGTTCCTGATAGCGCTGTTCACGGAGATGTATGGATTTCCGCTGACGATCTACCTGCTCTCCGGCTGGCTCACGAGCAAGTTTCCCGGTGTTGATTTTCTGGCGCACGACGCCGGGCATTTGCTGGAAGTCATGTTCGGATGGCGTGCCAATCCGCATTTCGGGCCGTTTCATTTGCTCAGCGCCGTGTTCATCGGAGGCGGGTTCTGGTTGCTCGCCTCGGCGTGGAGCGTGCTGTACCAAGCACAGCGCGCCCACAAGCTTGCGACGACGGGCGCCTATGCCCACGTGCGCCATCCACAATACGTGGGATTCGTGTTGATCATGTTCGGGTTCCTGCTGCAATGGCCAACGCTGATTACGTTGATCATGTTTCCGATCCTCGCATACATGTATGCGCGCCTCGCCCGTCTGGAGGAACGCGAAGTGACCGCAGAGTTCGGCGAGGAGTACGTCTGCTACGCGAGCGAGACACCGGGATTCTTTCCGCGTCTCGGCCGCAAGCAATACCAGGGTTGATTGGCGCGACTTGCACGACGATGCGCGACCTCCTGCTGTCGGAGGGAAAACCTAATGGCCTCCTTCCCGTCCCACAGACGCCGCCGCATCACCGTTGCCCGACGCTATTGCAGCGATGATCGGGCGACGCGGCGCCCGGCCGTGACCTTCGCATTCATGGAGCAGGCGCCCGGGTTGCGCCACCAGCCCGCGGCGTTCATAGTAGCGCACAGTCTTCACCCAGACGCCCGCCGCATGGGCAACGTCCCCGATGGTAAAGCTCGCCTCGCCCATGATTACCCCTTTCATTCCCTACTAAAGTACGGACTTTCATTCACTTCGTAACGCTTACAACGCCAGGAAAAACAGTATGGATCATTCACATCACCAACACGGGCACCATGACCATCATGAACACGGCTCCCAAGCGGGTCCCCACGGGGCCGCAGCACAAACGATCGACCTGGTTTGCGGCATGCAGGTGGATCCGCAATCAGCAGCAGGGATGCACGAGCACGGTGGGACGAAGTACTACTTCTGCAGCAAGCACTGTCTCGCGCAGTTCAAGTCCGATCCGGCGAAATACGTGGAAAAGTCGGCGCCGGCCGCGGTCCACGCTGCCCCGAAGGGCGCTCAGTACACCTGCCCGATGCACCCGGAAATCGTGCAAGACGCGCCAGGTAACTGCCCCAAGTGCGGCATGGCGCTGGTGCCGATCGCAGGCACCGGGGAAGCCGACGACTCGGAACTGCGTGACCTCACGCGGCGGCTTTGGGTCGGCGTCGTCCTGTCCATTCCGCTCGTGCTCCTCGCAATGGGGCCCATGGTCGGCATCCATGAACCTTTCGGCCTGATGCCGCGGCCGCGCGGCTGGGTCGAGTTCGTGTTCGGCACACCGGTGGTGCTGTGGGTCGGCTGGCCGATACTGCACAAGTTCTGGCTGTCCCTCATGCATCGGTCACTCAATATGTATTCGCTGATCGGGCTGGGGGTGGGGCTCGCCTACGTGTTCAGCCTTGCCGCCGTGCTCGCGCCAGGCTTGTTCCCCCAGGAGTTCCGCGAACACGGCGGCGCAGTAGGCACTTATTTCGAGGCGGCAGCGGTGATCGTGACGCTGGTGGTGCTCGGCGACGTCCTGCAGTTGCGCGCGATGGGCCAGACCAGCCAGGCCATTCAGCAATTGCTGGAACTCGCGCCCAACGTGGCATGGCGTCTGCGCGACGATGGCACCGAAGAACAGGTGCCGCTCGAGACGGTGAAGGTCGGTGACCGCTTGCGCGTCAAGCCGGGCGAAAAAATACCCGTGGACGGAACGGTGCTCGAAGGCACGAGCCGGGTAGACGAATCCATGATCACCGGCGAGCCGATGCCAGTCGCCAAGGAAGCAGGTGCGAGGGTCACCGGCGCGACGGTGAACGGCAACGGCTCGCTCGTCTTCCGTGCCGAGCGGGTGGGATCGGATACCCTGCTCTCGCAGATCGTTCACATGGTTGCCCAGGCCCAGCGCACGCGCGCACCCATCCAGAAGCTCGCCGACATCATTGCGGCGTACTTCGTCCAGATCGTAGTGGCCATCGCCATCGTGACGGCGCTCGCGTGGTGGTTTTTCGGTCCGGAGCCGAAATTCGCGTACGCGTTTCTGAACGCCATAGCCGTGTTGATCATTGCCTGCCCCTGCGCCGTCGGTCTCGCCACCCCCATCTCGATGACCGTGGCAATGGGGCAAGGCGCGCGCGCCGGCATCCTGTTCCGCAATGCGGAGGCGATCGAGCGCATGCGCGACATCGACACGGTGGTGGCGGACAAGACCGGCACATTGACGCTCGGGCATCCCGTGCTGACCGATTTCGCGGTCGAGGGAATTCCAGAAAACGAAGTGCTTGCGCTCGTCGCGGGAGTGGAACAGCTTTCCGAGCATCCGATCGGACTCGCCATCGTCGAGGGGGCAAAGAAACGCGGCCTGACACCGCGTCCAGCCGGGGCGTTCGATGCGATCAATGGGCTTGGCGTGCAGGCCGATATCGACGGCAAGCGCGTGCTCGTCGGCAGCCGTGGATTTCTCACGCAGCGCGGCGTCGATACGAAACGCTGGGAGGAACGTGCGGAAGCCTGGCGCAAGGACGCAAAGACCGTTGTGTTTTTCGCCGTGAACGGCGTCGCTGCAGGCATCGCCGCGGTGGCCGACCCGATCAAGGACAGCACGCGCGAAGCGATCGTAGCGCTCAAGGCCACGGGCGTGCGCATTGTCATGCTCACCGGCGATTCGCGCAGCACTGCGGAAGCCGTCGCACGACAGCTCGGCATCGATGAAGCTCTCGCCGAAGTGTTGCCAGCGGACAAGGCGAGTCACGTCAAGCGCCTTCAGACCGCAGGGCGCAAGGTCGCGATGGCTGGCGACGGCATCAATGACGCTCCGGCGCTGGCGCAGGCCGACGTCGGCATTGCCATGGGCACGGGCACCGATATCGCGATGGAGAGCGCGGGGGTGACACTGGTCAAAGGTGACCTTCGCGGCATCGCGCGTGCCGCCGCGCTTTCGCGGGCCACGATGCGCAACATCCGCCAGAACCTGGCGTTTGCGTTCGGCTATAACGCGCTCGGCATCCCGATCGCCGCCGGAGTGCTGTACCCGGCCTTCGGTCTGCTCTTGTCGCCGATTTTTGCCGCCGCCGCCATGGCGCTGAGCTCGGTGTCCGTCGTGACCAACGCGTTGCGGCTCAATCGCGTCAGGTTATGAAGTTGGCGCAACAACAGGCCGTAAGAAGGTTCTGTGCGGCAGCGTACGGACGGTGAGAATGGTTGCATGTATACAGATGGTCTCGAAGCTTCACATTTGCTCTCTTAAAGGAATTTCATACCATGGACGCTACAACCAAGACAGCCCTTGTCATCGCGTTTGTCGTCGTAGCATTTCTTTTCCTGTTCTTCGGTGGCGGAATGATGACCGGGATAATGATGAGTGGCGGGTTCATGGGGAGCGGAAGCATGGGTGGTTTCAGCTGGATGTGGCTTCCCACCCTGCTTGTCGTCGTGCTGGGCGTCGTGCTTTTCTCGGTCATATCCGGAAAGAAGTAAGGTAAACAGCCGGACCGCCGGAAGCCACGGATATGTTGTCGTGGACGCAAAGTACCGCCCGGATGTCAGAGGCCAGACGGCCACGGGGTCTGCGCGGGCTCGCGCGCGTGGGGTTGATGGTAGCTTGGGCAGCGTTCTGGCTCAGCACGGCATTGTTTCCATGCTGTGAAGTGGCCGCCGCGATTTTAGGCGGGCACGCCGACAACGGATCGCGAACAGCCTCTGCCGCACCGCCGCTGCACCACTCCGGAGCTACGTATTCGGAATGCTTGGCCCATAGTGCCGACTCGCCTTGCGGCCACACCCTGATTTCGGGACCACCACTCGTCGGGGAGTATGAAGGACTGACACCTGATCGTTCCCCTCTGGAGCGGTTCGCAGTCGACGCGCCAGTGGCCACAAGTCTTATAGCAGTGAATCACTTCGCAAACCTCGCGCTCGCGCGAGCCACCTCCCCGCCTTCGCTTCGCCCCCACCTCCGCACTCAGCGCCTGCTGATTTAACCCGGCTTCACCTTGGCACTTTCGACCGGTGCGTTTGCGCCGGTTGACGGTCAGTTTGTTCGCTCAACAGATGCCTTGTGCTCACAGCAAGCTGTTGCTACCAGTAGTCCCCAGTAACGGAAACATGAACTTATTCAACCCTGAAGGAAAGACCGCTATGAAAACCGCAATACTGATTTCCGCGATCGTTGCCTGTACCTTGTCAGCACCCATCGCATCAGCGCAGGAAAAATCCGCGCCCGCCAAGCTGCCGATGAGCATGGACATGGACAAACAAATGTCCCAGATGCAGGAGAACATGAAAAAAATGCAGCAGCAGATGGAAAAACTCCGGGCGACCACCAACCCGAAGGAACGTCAGAGGCTGATGCAGGAGCACATGCAGACCATGCAGGAAAACATGAAGGCGATGCGCGGCATGGGTGGCCCGATGATGATGGGCAGCGGCCAGCCCGGAGGCATGGGAATGGGCGGCAAGAAAGGCGGCATGGCGGATGCAGACATGATGAAGCGCCACGAAATGATGGAAAAACGCATGGACATGATGCAGATGATGATGGAGCAGATGATGCAGCATGACCAGATGATGGAGTCCATGCCCGCCAAATAACTGCAAACTTGGATTCCACGTTAAAACGTGATCGTCGCCAAGATCAAGCACTTCCTGCAACGCCGTTTTCGCCGGGAGTTTTCTTTCGTACAGGCGCGGCTGTCGCCAGGGGGCTTGTTCGGGCTGCATCTCACTATCGGCACCGTAGTCCTGGTCGGAGCGGCGTGGCTATTCGGCGGTATCGCCGAAGACTTGATCACGGGCGACCCCCTTGTCCTGGTCGATCAACTGATCTCGGAATGGCTTCGTTCCCACGCGACGCCTGGTTTGGCTATGGGTATGCATTTCGTGTCGGCGCTTGCGTCTACAGCCACCGTCGGGATTCTGTTCGCGCTCATGGGCTGTATTTTGCTATGGAAGCGACAATGGTATTGGCTATTGGGGCTTGTGTCAGCCGTTGCTGGTGGCATGCTCCTCAACGTCATGTTGAAGAACTTATTCGGCAGAACACGGCCCGGGTGGGCAGATCCGGTAATGGCACTCGCGGACCCCAGTTTTCCCAGCGGACACACAATGATGGCAACGATCATCTATGGCTTCATGGCTGTCTATCTGATGCTAGCAATCGCGTCCTGGCCGCGGCGGTTTTTAATAGCGGCCATAACGATCCTGCTCGTTTTCCTGGTCGCGCTAAGCAGGATGTATGTGGGGGCACATTACTTAAGCGATGTGCTGGCAGCAATGGCAGCAGGAATAGCCTGGGTTGCGCTCTCCCTT
>Ga0209108_10000439_pt1 | contig 23137 bp, 23 predicted proteins | sample Rifsed10ft1_FD_184003 | JGI IMG/M metagenome (GOLD analysis project Ga0209108, IMG submission 184003) | Soil microbial communities from Rifle, Colorado, USA - sediment 10ft 1 (version 2) | ecosystem: Environmental > Terrestrial > Deep subsurface > Rock core/Sediment | place: Rifle, Colorado...
ATCGAAGCGGGTGCATTGAGGGCGTTCAGCGTGACCTGCTCCGGCTACACCTCCGGCCAATCGGTGACATTTTTTCAGGGACAACCCGACCTCGCGCCGTGGGAGCGCGCCCGCCGCATCGGCGTATCGATGCCGATCACGATCGAACACCTGGTGGCCTCCAGCGCGCTGCCGTTCATCTTCCCGCCGGTGCACATCAACCGCGAGTACTTTGGCGACGGCTCGATGCGGCAGATTGCGCCGATCAGTCCGGCGCTGCATCTCGGGGCGGACCGGCTGCTGGTGATCGGTGTGGGGCGGCAGTTGCAGCAACGCCCGCCCGAGCGGATCCGCACCGCTTCTCATCCCTCCCTCGCCCAGATCGCCGGCCACGCGCTGAACAGCATATTTCTCGACAGCCTCGAGGTCGACCTGGAGCGGCTGCAGCGCATCAACCGCACCATCGAGGTCATTCCAAGGGAGATCCTGGAACGCTCCCGCTATACCCTGCACCACGTGGACTTCCGGGTGTTGACGCCGAGCGAGGAACTCGAAAAAATCGCCTCACAACACGCCCGAGAACTGCCGCGCACGATACGCGCGTTGCTCTACACCGTAGGTGGCTTGAGGCGCAGCGGCTCCACGCTCCTGTCCTATCTCCTGTTCGAGCAGTCCTACTGTCGCGCCCTCATCCAGCTCGGCTACCGCGATACCATGGCGCGCAAGGACGATCTGCTCGCTTTTCTCGGGTATCCGGCGTGAGACCCGCGTGCTCCCGCTGCCGGCCGGTGCGGCGCCGGAGATTGCATTGCGGGAAGTTCACCGGTATAAAGTCATCATCCCAGTGTGTGTGATGAGCCGCCATGAGCCGCGCCTTTGTCAAGGAAAGCGACGACGATCTCAGCGCCGGCGAACTGCCGGAGCGGCCCCTGAGCGCGCACCCGAACTATGTCACCGCGCATGGACGCGAGCAGCTGCAAGCGAGGGTGCGCGAGCTGAGCGAACTCCACGAGCGGCTGAAAGGACTGGCGGAGGAGGATTCGGGCGCCAAGCAGAAGCTGCGCGAGATCGAGCGCGACCAGCGGTATTTCAACGCCCAGCTGGAGCGGGCAATCGTGGTCGATCCCGCCGCCCAGCCGCATGATGAAGTGCGCTTCGGCGCAGAGTTGACAGTGGTCGAGGACAACGGGCGGGGGCATCGCTTCAATATCGTCGGCGACGACGAGGCTGACGTCGCCGCGGGCAAGATAAGCTGGGCTTCGCCGGTGGCACGGGCCATGATCGGAACGAAGGCCGGCGATGTCGTCACCTGGCGCCGGCCGTCCGGCGACACCGAGGTCGAGATTGTCGAGATCCGGTACCCGCGGAGTTAGGCTCGTGATTCGCGGGGCTCGCCGGTTCGCGACACGCCTCGCGCCTCGCATGTTGACCGCGAGTCGTCACCGGTCATAGTACGGTCCTCATGACGTTCCTGTCGCTGCTCGCCGCGCTGATCTTCGAGCAGGTTCGCCCGCTGCGTTACGGCAACCCCGTCCATCGCCTTTTCGCGCGCTACGCGATGTATCTCGCGCGGCAGCTGGATGGCGGCGAGTACAAGCACGGGGTCATCGCGTGGCTGTTGGCTGTCGGCCCCCCGGTCGTCGTGGCGCTCGCCGTGTATCTGGCGTTGTGCCGGATCAGCGTCCCGGCCGCGTGGCTGTGGAACGTGGCGGTGCTCTATCTCACCATGGGTTTCCGCCAGTTCAGCCACCACTTCACCGAGATCGCGGAGGCGTTGCGGGAGGCGCGAGTCGATGCCGCCCGCGAAGAACTCGGCAGGTGGCGGGGCGCAGCCGCATCCGAGCTGGGCGGAAGTGAGATCGCGCGCGTGGCGATCGAGCAGGCGCTCGTCGCGGCGCATCGCCACGTGTTCGGTACCGTTGCCTGGTTCCTCGCGGCAGGCGCGCCCGGCGCAATCCTCTATCGCCTGTCGGCTGCGCTTGCCGAGCGCTGGGGCGCTCGCTCCGATGCGGATTCCGGCGCGTTCGGACGCTTTGCGGCGCGGTGTTTTTTCTGGATCGACTGGCTCCCGGCGCGGATGTCCGCAGCGGGTTTTGCGATCGTGGGCAACTTCGAGGATGCGGTGTATTGCTGGCGTACCCAGGCAGCGTCGTGGGCGAGCGAAGCACACGGCATCATCCTCGCCACCGGCGGCGGCGCGCTCGGCGTACGGCTCGGGGGCACGTTGAGCGGGCCTGCCGGTGCGCAGTTCCGCCCGGAGTTGGGCGTCGGCGATGAGGCCGATGTGGACTACATGCGCAGTGCCGTGGGGCTGGTCTGGCGCGCGCTGGCGCTCTGGATGTTCCTGGTTCTCATCGTGAGCATCGCGCACGCGCTGGGATAGTCGTGCTCGCGATTCGTCGCCACCGGGTGCGGTCGTCAGTTTACCTGCGACGGGTCTTTCCCCGGTGCGTCAGTTCTCCGGCCAGACGGCGGTAGCTCGCGAGTCTGCCCGCCGTGATTTTTCCCGCGCGCTGCGCCTCCTCGACCGCGCATCCGGGTTCGACAAGGTGCCGGCAGTCGCGAAACCGGCAATGGCCCAGCCACGGGCGGAACTCCAGGAACGCCTGTGCGGCGTCCTGCCAGCCGAGGTGATGCAGGCCGAATGCCTGCATACCCGGCGAATCGATGATGGAACTCGTCGCTCCCAGCCGATACAGGCGGGCGTGTGTCGTAGTGTGCCGGCCCGAATTGAGCGCGGTCGAGATCTCGGCGACGCGCGCCGCCGCGTCGGGCACCAGCCGATTGACGATGGTCGACTTTCCCATGCCCGACTGCCCCACCAGCACGCTCGCCCGGGCTTCTAGGTGAGGCAGGAGGGGCCGCAGGTCGCGCTTGGCGCACAGGGTCACCAGGCGATATCCGAGATCCGTGTATTCCTGGAGCGATGCGCGCGCGGCAGCGGTCTGCGGCAGGTCCGACTTGTTCAGCACCAGCAGGGCCGACATGCCCCCGTGCTCGGCGGCGATCAGGCAGCGGTTGATGAGGTCATGGCTGAACGCCGGCACCGCAGCCGCCACGATCGCGATCTGGGTGGCGTTGGCACAGACGATTTTCTCCCGGTGTGCGTCCGAGCGGTAGAGCAGCGTCGAGCGCGGGGCGATTTCCTCTATCACGCCCTGGCGGGCGTCGCTCCTCGAGGCCCGCACCCGATCGCCGCATGCGACGTCATGGCGCCGGCCGCGAGTGACGCATTCGAGTATCGTGGCATCGGCCAGCTCGACCAGGTAGCGGCGGCCGAAACTTGCGACGACCTGCCCTTCGAGCGGCACGCGATGCGGCTCGTGCAAGCTACCCTGGCTCAAGCGTCAGCCGCGGCAGGCATTCACAGGGAGAACAGCGCGTCAACCTTGGCCGCGCAGATGAAATCGTTCTCGGAAAGCCCGTCGATCGCGTGGGTCTTGTACTCGACCCGGCACTGGTTGTAGCCCACGCTCAGGTCGGGGTGGTGGTCCTCGCGGTGCGAGATCCACGCGACCGCGTTCACGAACGCCGTGGTCTGATAGTAGTCCTTGAAGGCAAAAGTCTTGGCAATCACGCCATTTGCATACGCCCAGCCTGCGAGCTGACTTAGCAGGTTGTCGATCTCGCCGCGCGTGAGCGGCGCGACACCCCCTTCGCAAGGCTTGCACTTCCTGCCGGTCAGATCGCAGACGGTCTGAGTCATGGGCGATCGGTAATGAGTAATGGGTGATGAGTTATGGGTAACGAACGATAAGTGTACTACGAACGTCCTATTACCCATTACCTATCGCCCATCACGTGCTCTTGAGGCGCGCGATACGGGCGAGCGCGGGCGGATGGGAATCGTAGAACGCGGAGTGCGCCGGATCAGGGGTGAGCGTGGCGGCATTATCGCGGTAGAGCTTGACCAAGGCCGATGCGAGATCCTGTGCCGATGCGTTGCGCGCGGCGTACTGGTCGGCCTCGAACTCGTGCTTGCGCGAGTACATTGCGCCGAGCGGCTGGAGCAGGAAAGTAAACGGTGGTAGCGCAAACATGAACAGAACGAGCGCCATCGCCGATGATGCCGAGGTAACGCCCAGGCCGTTGAAAAACCAGTCCTCGCTCATGAAGTGGCTCAGCAGCCAGAAAAATCCGCAACTCAAGACGGCACTCCATGCCAACCGTTTCACCACATGGTGCAGCTTGAAATGGCCCAGCTCGTGGGCGAGCACCGCCTCCACTTCCGGCGGGCGCAGCTGCGCGAGCAGCGTGTCGAAGAACACGATGCGCTTCGAGGCGCCGAAGCCGGTGAAATAAGCATTGCCGTGGGCGCTGCGGCGCGAGCCGTCCATGACCATCAGCTCCCTCACCTTGAAGCCGCAGCGCGTGACCATGCGCTCGATGCGTTCCCTGAGTTCGGCATCCTCCAGCGGCGAGAACTTGTTGAACAGCGGCGCGATGACCGTCGGCGCGAGAAATTGAGCGAAGACGCCATAGGCCACCGTCACAGCCCATGCCCACAGCCACCAATACTGGCCGAGTTCGCGGATCAGCCACAGGATCCCTGCGGCGAGCGGCAATACCAGCAGCGCGCCCACCATCAGATTCTTGCACAGGTCGGCGAAAAACAGCCCCACCGTCATTTTGTTGAAGCCGAATCGCTGCTCGATCACGAATGTCCGGTACAGATCGAGCGGCAGGTCGGCCAGCGTCACCAGCAGTCCTGTCAGGGCCAGCAATAGCAGGCCGCGGAATATCCCATCGGCCAGCCACCCCGAGGCAAGGTCATGGAGCCACTGCAGCCCTCCGCCGAAGGTGAGAGCGAGCACGATGATCGTGCCGGCTACGATTTCCATTTGCGCAAAGCGCGTCTTGACGCAGGTGTAATCCGCGGCCTTCTGGTGGGCTGCCAGGCTGATTTCACCCGTAAATTCGGGGGGAACGTGCGCGCGGTGAGCCCGGACGTGGCGGACGTGGCGCAGCGCGAGCCATAGGCGCACTGCAGTGGCGAGCGCGAGCGCCGCAAGAAAGATGATGCTGAACGTATTCATGGGCACGCTAAACGGAGTGACGGGGCATCGCGAACTGTGACACAATTATCGCCGAAAACGAGCGCCACCCCTCAGGCACAAATGGCTCAGGACCCCGACCGCCTCATCTGGATCGACCTCGAGATGAGCGGACTCAACCCCGACACCGACCGGGTGCTGGAGGTTGCCATCGTCGTGACCGACGGCCAGCTCGCGACCGTCGCCGAGGCCCCGGTGCTGGTGGTCCACCAGAGCGATGCGGTGCTGGACGCCATGGACAACTGGAACCGGTCCACCCACGGCAAATCGGGCTTGATCGACCGCGTCAAGGCGTCGTCACTCACCGAGAGCGCGGTCGAAACCCGGATGATCGAGTTTCTCATTGGACACCTGCCGGCGAACGCATCGCCCATGTGCGGCAATTCCGTGCACCAGGACCGGCGCTTCCTGGCGCGCCATATGCCGCGGCTCGAGGCCTTCTTTCATTACCGGAATCTGGACGTAAGCACGCTGAAGGAACTCGCGCGCCGCTGGAAACCGGGAATCCTGGCGGGCCTCGTGAAAGAGGGCAAGCACGAGGCCCTCGCCGACATTTACGAATCCATCGGCGAGCTCAAGTACTACCGCGAGCATTTCCTTAAACTGTAAGTGTAGTGCGTAGCAGGTGATGGGCGACCGGTGCGCGTTGAACGGTGGTCATACCATCCGTTCGAACGCGCACAAATAAAGCGGCGCGTTAGCGCTCGACTTTATTCGAGTTTGAGTTCCCCGTCGAACTTCACCTCGAGGCTCAATTTTCCGACCGCCAGTACCATCGTGGCGCCCAGCGTCTCGGTACCCTTGAGCTTGCCTTCCTCGAGGGCCTTGCGCACAGCCTTCTCGATCGCGAGCTGCGAGTTCACTCCGACGGTCTTGAGAAACCTGCGGATGCTCATGTTGAGCGTTTCATCGTTCATGTTTCCTCCTGGGTAGCGTGCGGCGGTCAGCGGTGTTTCCTGAAGTGGGCGATGAGTCCGTTGGTCGAGGCGTCGCGTGGGGCGGCCGGCAGGTCGCCCTCCAGTTCGGGCAGTAAGCGGCCGGCGAGTTCCTTGCCGAGCTCCACGCCCCACTGGTCGAAGGCGTTGATGTTCCACATCACGCTTTGCACGAACGTCTTGTGTTCGTAGAAGGCAACGAGCGCTCCCAGCGCCCGCGGGTCGAGCGTGGGCAGCAGGATCGACGTTGTGGGCCGGTCGCCCGGAAAGACACGATGTGGGAGGGCTCGCGCGATCTGCGCGCGGTCCAGGCCCTGCGCCTTCAGATCCACTTCGACCTCAGTGGCGGTCTTGCCCATGGCGAGGGCCTGGGTTTGCGCGAAAAAGTTCGCAAGCAGCATGGCGTGATGCCGCGGGAACTCATGATGGCTGCGGCAGCACGCGATGAAGTCGGCCGGAACGATGCGCGTGCCCTGGTGCAGCAATTGATAGAAGGCGTGCTGGCCGTTCGTTCCCGGGGCGCCGAAGATCACGGGCGCGGTAGCGCGCGTGACCGGCGTGCCGTCGCGCGCGATGCGCTTGCCGTTGCTCTCCATTTCAAGCTGCTGCAGGTACTCGGGCAGACGTCTCAGCCGTTGATCATAAGGCAGCACTGCGTGTGCCGCGGCCCCGAAAAAGTTGTTGTACCAGACGCCGAGCAGGCCCGCCAGTACCGGCGCATTGCGGCCGAGCGGCGTGCTCCGGAAATGCTGATCCATCTCTCGCGCACCGCTCAGCAGTTCGTCAAAATGCTCCATGCCGACTGCGAGGGCGATCGGCAGCCCGACCGCCGACCACAGGGAAAAACGTCCGCCCACCCAGTCCCAGAACTCGAACAGAGCCTCGGCACCGATGCCGAACTCCCGGGCGGCCGCCGGATTCGCGGTGACCGCCGCGAAATGCCGCCCAGCGGCACTATCGCCGAGCGCAGCAGCGATCCACGCACGGGCCGTGCGGGCGTTGGCGAGGGTCTCCTGGGTGGTGAAGGTCTTGGAGGCGACGATGAAAAGCGTGGTCTCCGGCGCAAGCTCCTGCAATACCCCTGCCAGATGCGCGCCATCGACATTCGACACGAAGTGCAGGCGTGGTTGCACTCTCGCATAGGGTGCAAGCGCTTCGCACACGAATGCCGGGCCGAGGTCGGAGCCGCCGATGCCGATGTTGACGACGTCGGAGAAGGCGCGGTCGCTGCCGCCGCGGCGCGTCCCGCTCCAGACTTCCGCGCAGAACCGCCGCATTGCGGCGCGCATGTTCTCCACGTCAGCTACGACATTCCTGCCGTCGAGCGTGACCGGCTCGCGCGAACGCAGCGCCGTGTGCAGTGCCGCGCGGTTCTCTGTGGTGTTGATCCGCTCGCCGCGAAAAAGACGCTCGATCCACTCCGGCAATGCGCACTGGCGCGCCAGCACGAGCAACAGGCGCAGCGTGTCGTCGGTGGCGAGATGCTTGGAGTAATCGAAAAGAATGTCCCCGCAGGGCACCGAAAATCTTTCGAAGCGGCCCGGCTCGGCTGCGAACAGCTCGCGCAGGTTGAAGCCGGCGGCAAGCCGGTGATGATCGTGGAGCGCCTGCCAGGCGGAAAGAACCCCGGGGGAGTCGGTCATCGCAGTCGGCGCGCAGGTGCGTTCGATGAGTGGAATGGGCGCATCGGGATTCTACCTTGTCCGGCGCACCGCCCGCCCGATTAGAATGTCGCCCAGGATACATTGCGGCAAGCCGGTGCAATGCTTGCGGCAGTGCTGGCGACGACTGCATTGAATTGGCCATGAGGCGGACGTGACCTCGATTCTGACCGCGGTTGGCCGCGCGCTGCGCGACCTGCGGGAGCCGCGCATCGTGGCGATCCTGTTCCTGCCGGCGTTGGGCGCGCTCGCCGTCTGGGGCACGCTGTCGTGGATATTCTGGGATTCATGGACGGCGTGGCTCAACGGGCTCGCCACCGGAACCGCGGCGGGGCGCTGGCTGGAGGGTGTGGGTGCGGGCTGGCTGATCCGGTCGCTGAGTGTGCTGGGGTTTCTCGGGCTGCTGGCGCCGGCCGTGCTGATTACGGTCATGGTGATTGCCGAACTCGTCGCCATGCCGGTGATCGTGGCTTGGGTGGGCGAACACTATTACCGCGGGCTCGCAAAGAGAGCCGGCGGCACGCTTGCCGGAAGCCTGCTCAACACTGGCGCCGGCATCGCGGTGTTCGGCATGCTGTGGATCGTGACGCTGCCGCTGTGGCTCACCGGGATTGCCGCATTCGTGCTGCCGCCGCTGCTCTCGGCGTATCTCAATCAGCGTCTGTTTCGCTACGATGCGCTGTCGGAGCACGCGAGTGCCGACGAGTATCGCGTTCTCCTTGCAGGTGCGAAGGGACGGCTTTTCCTGCTGGGGCTGCTGCTCGCAGTGCTCTTTTACGTGCCGCTGGTGAATCTGGCGGCGCCGGTGCTGAGCGGGCTCGCGTTCACGCACTTCTGCCTCGCCGAACTCGCCCGCACGCGCGCCGGCAGGAGCGAGGAGCCGGGAGCGAGGAGAGAGGCGCCGCCATGAGGGGAAGAAGAATCATTTACTCCTCTCCCCTTTCGCCCATCGCCGCTCACGCTGTCATTGCAGCCGCTCGAAGATCGCCGTGATGCCCTGTCCGCCGCCGATGCACATCGTCACCAGCGCGTAGCGCCCGCCGCTGCGCTGCAGTTCGTACAACGCTTTGACCGTGAGCACGGCGCCCGTCGCGCCGATCGGATGGCCGAGACCCACCGCGCCACCGTTGGGATTCGTTTTCCGGGGATCGAACTTGAGATCGCAGGCGACCGCCAGCGCCTGCACCGCGAACGCCTCATTCGATTCGACGACGTCGATGTCCTCGATCTTGAGCCCCGCACGCTGCAACGCCTGTTGCGACGCCGGCACCGGACCGATGCCCATGATCTTCGGGTCCACCCCGGCGAGTCCGTAGGAAACCAGGCGCGCCATGGGCTTGAGTCCCAGCTTCGCGGCCGCTTCCTTTTCCATGAGCACCACAGCCGCCGCGCCGTCGTTGATGCCGGAGGCATTGCCCGCGGTGACGCTGCCATCCTTCTTGAACGCGGCCCGCAGCTTTGCCATGCCTTCGACGGTCGCGTCCGCGCGCGGATGCTCGTCTCGGTCGAACACCACGGTGCCCTTGCGTGTCTTCATTTCGATCGGGAGGATCTGCTCCTTGAAGTGCCCCTTCTCGATCGCGTTGATGGCGCGGCGGTGGCTTTCCACCGCGAACTCGTCCTGTTGCTCGCGCGAAATTTTCCATTGTTCCGCGATGTTCTCGGCGGTGAGTCCCATGTGCACGGTATCAAACGGGTCGGTCAACGCGCCCACCATCATGTCCACCACGCCGCCATCGTTCATGCGCTGTCCCCAGCGCAGGCTCGGCAGCACGTAGGCGCCGCGGCTCATCGATTCCGCACCCCCGCCGACTGCGACGTCGGCATCGCCCAGCTTGATGCCTTGTGCCGCGGACACGATGGCCTGCATTCCGCTGCCGCACAGACGATTGACCGTCAGCGCCGTCGTATCCTGCGGCAATCCACCCTTGATGCATGCCACCCGCGAAAAATACATGTCCTTCGCCTCGGTGTGGATCACGTTCCCGAAGACCAGCTGGCCGACCTGTCTGGGATCGACCTTCGCGCGCTTGACGGCTTCCCTGATGACCCGGGCCGCCAACTCGGTGGGTGGCAGATCCTTGAGCGCGCCGCCGTAATCGCCGATCGCCGTACGCACACCGGAGAGCACTACCACTTCGCGTCCGCCGTTCATGTCCAGCTCCTTAACTCGATGATTGTTTGAAAGAATATGATGCGGATCCGCTGTCTCGTCCGCGCCGCCAGGAGGTGCAGAGTTTACGCCCGGCTCAAGCAGGTGTCGAGAAATTTGTGCAGCACAGCAAAAGGATCACTGGCGCCGGTAGAGCCGGTAGCGCTCGTCCTTGTCGGCCGGGCGCCCTCCCTCCCAGATCTTGCGCCAGGCGCCCTGCGGCGGCGTCTCGTGGCGGGGATGACCCTGAACCAGCATGAGGTCGCACTTGCGCCGCCGTTCGGGCGCCTCCTCGCGATGCGTGATGATGCCACCGAAGTAGTGCAGCATGGCGCGCTGTCCCTCGCCCAGGTCGCGGCTGGAAACACACCGGTACTGCCGCGGGAGGGCCTGCTGCAGCGACGCCACCGTCGAACGGTACGACTTGCCGGTATCCACCCAGCTCACGAACAGGATCGCAAGCAATGCCCAGATGGTGGTGACGCCGCCCGCCCATATCAACACCGGACGATCCGGCCCGCGCGGCACTTTCGCAAGCAGTGCGAGCCATCCTGCCGTGTAGAGTGCTGCGAGCGTGAAGGGCAGCAGCCGGAATCCCGGCTCATGGCCGGGATGGAGGCGGTGCAGGTGCGCATGCAGGCGCGCGGGAAGCCCGAGTTCGAGCCCGCTCCAGTAGAACCACGCGACGATCACGAAAAATGTGAAGCCGGTAACGCTGAACCAATACCAGGCGTTGGCCGCGCCACGCCGCAGGGAATCGACTGCCGGCGTTGCGAGCAGCGCAAGCGGTATCAGCAGGGGCAGGGCGTACAGTTCGCGCGCCTCGCGTGCGGCGCTGATCACGGCGAACGTGATCGCAAATCCCGCGAGCGGCAGCAGCACTTCGGGTCTGGCGAATCCGGTGGAGCGTGCACGCCACAGCGTCCACAGCGCGATCGGCCATACCGGCCACGCGTACCACGGCAGGATGCGCACATAGTACAGCAGCCCTGCCTCCGGACCACGCACCAGCACGCGTGCAATGTTCTCGTTCCAGAGCCATTGTTGCAGCAGCACCGGAGATTGCGCGTAGAGCAGGGCCGGCCAGATAGTGAACCAGGGAAGCGCCGCCGCGACCGCGACAGCGAGGGCTGCCGCATAACCGCGGCTGCGCCACGGCGAAAACAACGGCAACGCCAGCGCAATGAACGCGACGATCGCCGTTTCCAGTACGCCCTGGGTCATGAATACGAGACCCATGCCGGTGCCGATCCAGAATCCACCGCTCGTGCGCCGCAAGGCCAGCGCGAACCCATAGTAGGCGATGGCGAATCCCGTGAACGAGGCGGCATCGGTGATCAACTGGTGGCCGCGCACCACGAGCCCGAAGCAGCCGAGCAGCAGCAGTGCGGCGATGACTCCGCGGCGCGTAGCATTGAGTTCGCGCCCGGCAAGCGCGCAGAACAGGAATGCGAGGGCCATGTAGAAGCCGGTTGCCAACCGCGCCGCATCGTGCGGTGGGAGCAACGGGGAGAACAGCGTCGCGGTCAGCGCAGCGGTGAGGTGGAAGAGCGGCGGGTCGTGGAGGAAGATTTCACCCGCAAGCCGGGGCACGACCCACGATCCGCCGGTGAGAATTTCGTAGACGACGCCGAAGGTATAGGCCTCATCGGGTTTCCACGGGTCGTGCCCGACGAGAGCGGGAAAAATCCAGGCCGCACAGATCGTGACGGCAAGCGCGACTATCGGGAACGATGAAGTCCGTGCGGACTCCGCACCGGCAAAGGGAGGCACCCGGTTATTGTACGAATTTCGCCACGGCCTGTCGCGATTCCCGGGGGTTGCGCATCCCCGGCGGGGCTCCGTGCGGGCGAGGCGGCTCGTCTCTAGTCGATGATCTTGAGCGCCTGGTCCGCGGCCGGCTCGCCTTTGGGGTACATGCCATTGATCACGCGCAAGTGTCCTTCCGCGTTCTTTCCGAGGGGTGACAGGCGCGCGAGTTCGGCAAAGGTGAGGCCGGGGCGCGCGGTGATCACGCGCAACGCCAGAGGCCGCGCAAGCAGGCGCTCCTGGGTCGTCATTTCGTGAAAGCTCGCAATCGAGGCATCGAATTCGGTTTGGTACTGGTTGAACGCCGCGTCGCCCAGCGCCTGCGCGCCGATTGCATAGGCGCGGCCGGCGTGAAATACGACTGCAATGCGCGTTGGACGGCCCGACATGCTGGTCGTGGCAATCGCCGCAGGCAGACCGTTGATCGTGGTCGGGGCGATTTCCGAGCCCGAGCCGAGACGAGCCACGCGGCGCAGTACGTCGCCGGGATTGCCCTTCGCGTCCCCGGCGAGCCGCAGGTCCATGAGCGCGTCCTGCCCCGGGCTCTGTGCCGCGATGTTGCGCGGCTGATTGCGCACCCGCCACCCGGCGGGAAACCGGAACGCAATGCCGAGTTCCGCTTGGTAGAAGCGATTGTTTCGCACCACACCCTGACCGGGACTGTCCGCGAACATCATATGATCGATCCGACGCAAATAGTCCTCCCGCCCGGCGCGGCTTTCCTGCGACTTGAAGCGGGCGGCTTCCGCAACCACCTGCTGCAGCCGCGTATCGTTATCCGGGTGACTGGCGAATACGCCGTGGTAGCGCCGCGGCTGGCGCCCCTCCTCGCGGGCGACCTCGGCGTCGAACAGTTCCTGGTTCTTGAGCACGCCGACCACCTTCACCATCGCCTGCGGATCGTATCCGGTGCGCGCCAGATACTCCGCCCCCAGTCGATCCGCTTCGAGTTCGTGCTCGCGGCCGTACCCCGAAAGCAGGGCGCTGCCCAGCAGGTTGATCACGTTCTCGCCGAGCACGCCGCGAACCTGGGGCACGAAGATCTGCAGGACGGCGGCGCCCACGCTCGCTGCCGTCGCGGCTGAAAGCTGCTGCACCGAGTGGCGCGCCGTGACGTGCCCGAGTTCGTGCCCCAGCACGGCCGCGAGTTCGGCCTCCGATCCGAGATACGCCATGAGGCCCCGGGTGATGTAAATGTAGCCGCCGGGCAGAGCGAATGCATTGACTTCCGGTGAATCGACAACAAGAAACTGATACTCGAGTTCGGGACGGTGACTCGCTTTGGCGAGCCTGCGGCCGATTTCGTTCACGTACTGCTGGAGCGTTGTGTCCTCGTAGACCCCGTACTGCTGCCGCACCTTCGCGTCTTCGCTGCGGCCGACCGCCACCTCTTGCGCTTCCGACATCGTCACCAGGTTGGGATTACCGGTGGCGGGGTTGGTCGCGCAGTCGGCGAGCGCGAGCGCGAGCGCAATCGCGACTGTCCGCACGCATAAATCTGGTCCGATCATCGTTCTATTCTAGCCCGATCAACGAAGAGTTCGGCGACGGCATCATGAGCGCGATCGACCTCAATATGGATCTGACGCGCGAGCCCGATCCCAAGGGCGACCGGGTGGAGATCGTGATGAGCGGGAAGTACCTCCAGTACAAAACCTATTAAAACGGACGTACCGGGCGCCTGCGCCGCGGTACGCCGTTTTAATCGCGCGGGATCGAACGGAGGGCTCGGCCACCGTTCATCCCGCGCCCATGTTGCAGCGCACCGTGTGGGGTTGGTAAATTCGCGGTTGCGCCGACTCATTGCGTCCTGACACCTTTTGGGGTTAAGGTGACCGGCGTTCCTCTTCATAAATCGACAAGGGAGAACTCGCATGCGTAACGACCGGAGAAAATTCCTCAAGGGTGGAGCCGTCGCCACGACGGGTGCGGCGATCGCCGGTTTTCCGATGATCGCGCGCGCGCAGCAGACCTTCAGCTGGAAGATGACGAGCGCCTATCCCAAGGGTGCGCCGTTTTACATGGACGGACCCGGCAGCGCCACCGACCTCGCCAAACGCATCGAGGCGATGTCCAACGGAAGGCTCAAAATCCAGGTCTACGGCGCGGGCGAATTGATCCCGGCATTGGAAGGCTTCGACGCGGTGCGCGCGGGCACGGTCGAGATGAATCACGCCAACAGCTACTTCTGGACCGGCAAGACCTTCGCTGCGCAGTACTTCACCGCAGTCCCGTTCGGCCTCAACTTCCAGGGCATGAACGGCTGGCTGTATGACGGGGGAGGCATCCCGCTGTGGCACGAGGTCTATGCGCCCTTCGGCATGGTCGCTTTTCCCTGCGGGAACACCGGTGTTCAGATGACGGGCTGGTTCAGGAAGGAGATCAAGTCAGTCGCCGATTTCAAGGGCCTCAAGATGCGCATTCCGGGTCTTGCGGGCAAGGTGTACGCGACACTCGGGGTGGACGTGAAGCTCCTGCCCGGAGGAGAGATCTTCCCGGCGCTGGAACGCGGCGTGATCGATGCCGCCGAGTTCGTCGGCCCGTACCAGGACCGCCGGCTGGGACTGCAGAAGGCCGCGAAGTTCTACCACACCACCGGCTGGCACGAGACCGCCACCGTGTCTGAACTTCTCATCAACAAGGCGGCGTGGGAAAAGCTGCCCAAGGATCTGCAGGCAATCGTCGAAAACGCCTGTGCCGCGTGCAATGTCATCAGCGAAGCCTGGTGCCAGCGCACCAACGCCGAAGCGATGGAGGATCTGATCAAGAACCAGGGCGTGACCGCCAAGCCGCTGCCTGATGCAGTGGTCAAAGCGCTGCGCGTGGCGACGAAAAAGGTGCTCGACGAAGCGGTCGCCAAGGATCCGGTGACCCGGAAAGTTCACACTTCCTATATGGCGTTCAAGGCCAAGTACGACAGCTGGGCGGGCTACAGCGAGGCCGTCTACCACGGCAAGATCCGCGGTGCCTGAGCCGGCGGCGCGAACGCGCGTGGCGGGGAGCGTGCGCGCCCGCATCGAGCGCTTTGTCGATCTCGTGGGCGAGTGGACTTCCTGGCTCGCCCTCGTCATCGTCGCGCTGATGGCGACCAACGTGCTGCTGCGCTATCTTTTCAGCACCGGGTCGGTGTGGGCGCAGGAGCTCGAATGGCACCTGCTGGCGCCGCTCATCCTGTTCGGCTCGTCGTACGCTTTGCGCCACGGCGCGCACGTGCGCGTGGACATCATCTACGGCCGGTTCTCCGAGCGCAGCAAGGCGATCGTTGACCTCGCGTCCGCGATTCTCGCGATCGCAATCTCGGCGCTCTTCATCTGGTTTTCGCTCCACTACGTCCAGCAGTCCTACGTCATCGACGAAGGCTCGCCCGACCCGGGCGGGCTGCCGCACCGTTATCTGCTGAAGGCGCTCATCCCGATCGGCTTTGCGCTGCTGCTGCTGCAGAGCATCGCGGTGGCGTTGGATAGCCTCGAGAAGTTGCGCGGTTCCCGCTCATGAGCGGCACCGAGATCCTCGCCATCCTGATGCTGGTGGCGTTCTTCGGGTTGCTGATGGCCGGAGTGCCGGTCGCATTCACCCTCGCCACCGCCGGCTTTGTATTCGGCTTCCTTGGCTTCGGGACGGGGCTCTTCAACCTGCTGCCCGCGCGCATTTACGGCGTGGTGAGCAACTACCAGTGGCTCGCGATTCCGCTTTTCGTTTTCATGGGGGTGATGCTGGAGAAATCCCGCCTGGCCGAAGATCTACTCGACGTGGTGGGACATCTCGCAGGCGGCTTGAAAGGCGGCATGGCGCTCGGCATCATCGGCGTGGGCGTGTTGATGGGCGCCACCACCGGCATCGTAGGGGCCACGGTCATCACGCTTGGCCTCCTGACGCTGCCGACGCTGCTGCGGCGCGGTTACGACCCGGGTGTCGCGTGCGGCGCCATCTGCGCGTCGGGCACGCTGGGCCAGATCATCCCGCCGAGCCTGATCCTGATCCTGCTCTCTGACATCCTCCAGCTTTCGGTCGGCACCCTGTTTGCCGCGGCCGTGGTCCCGGGCATGTTGGTCGCGGCGTTGTACTGCGTCTACATCGTGATCCTGGGGATAGTGCGCCCGGAGAGGGTGCCTGCCGTGCCCAAGCAGGAGCGCGATGCGATGCCGCGCGCGGAACTATGGCTGAGGTTTTTCAAGGTCGTGCTGCCGCCGTTGCTCCTCGTGTTGTCGGTGCTCGGCTCGATCATCGGCGGCGTCGCCGCACCGACCGAGGCAGCGTCCATGGGCGCGCTGGGCTCGATCGTGGTCACCGCGTCCGCCGGGCGCATGTCGTTCAAGGTGCTCCGGGACACCATCCAGGCCACCACCAAGATCACCGCCATGGTGATGTTCATCCTGATCTGCGCCCAGGTCTTCGCGCTCGCTTTCCGCGGGCTGCATGGCGAAGATCTCATCAAGGGCCTGTTCGAATTCCTGCCGGGCGGCCTTGCAGCCGACATCTGGTTCCTGATGCTGCTGATCTTCGTGCTGGGTTTTTTCATCGAGTGGATCGAGATCAGCTACATCGCGGTGCCGCTGTTCCTGCCGGTGTTCGCGAGCCAGAACGTGGACCTGGTGTGGCTCGCCATGCTGATCTGCGTGAACCTGCAGACCTCGTTTCTCACTCCCCCGTTCGGCTGGGCGCTGTTCTTTCTGCGCGGCGTGGCTCCCGCGGAGGTCACCACCCGCCACATGTACTCTGGCGTGACCCCTTTTGTGCTCATGCAAATACTCGCCGTCGCCCTCGTGTTCTTCTTTCCGCAGCTCGCATTGTGGTTGCCCAAGGCGATCGGATGGTGAAGACGGAAACCGCCACGGGCACCCGGCGGATCGGGTGCACCTGAGGGAGCCGACAGCTCCATCGGTTCCCGCGCGGCGGGGCGTAGAATCACGTTTTTCCCTCCGGCAGTCCGAGCATGAATTACTCGACACGCGGCATGCGCGGCATGGCCGTCGCGCCGCACGCGCTCGCGGCGCAGTCCGCGCTCGCCATTCTGCGCGAAGGCGGCAACGCGATCGAAGCCATGATTGCCGCGGCGGCGACCAGCGCCGTCGTCTATCCGCACATGAATTCGATCGGCGGCGACAGTTTCTGGCTGTTGCACGTGCCGGGCGAAGCGCCGGGCGCAATCGATGCGTGCGGGGCCGCTGCTGCCGCTGCCTCGATCGACTGGTACCGCAGCCGCGGTATCGAAGCGTCCATTCCGTTTCGTGGCGGGCTCGCTGCCAATACCGTCGCAGGCACAGTTTCCGGGTGGGAGGCCGCCCATCGATTGTCGCGGCGCGCGTTGCGCGGGCGCCTGCCGTTCGCGCGACTGCTGGAGGACGCCATTCACTACGCGGAGCGCGGGGTTGCGGTGACCACGAGCCAGGCGGCGAGCACCGTGGCGAAGGCGACGGAACTCGCGCCGCAGCCCGGCTTCGAGGAGACGTACCTGGTAAACGGCACGCCTCCGGCGCCCGGCAGCCTGTTCGTGCAGAAACGACTGGGCGCAACGTTGCGCCGCATCGCGCGCGCGGGTGCGGCGGATTTCTACCGCGGCGATCTGGCGCGCTCCCTCGTGCGCGACCTCGAGCAGACAGGCAGCCCGTTGACGCTGGATGACTTCACTGCGCATCGTGCGCGCCTGTGCGACCCGCTCACGCTGCGTCACAGTCTCGGCGAAATACACAACCTGCCGCCGCCGACGCAAGGCGTGGTGTCGCTGCTTATCCTGGGCATACTCGACGCGCTCGACATCGGCAAGTTCGGTTCCGGGACCGCCGACTACGTTCACCTGTGCGTGGAGGCGACGAAGCAGGCATTTCGGGTGCGCGATCGCCATGTCACCGATCCGGCCTACATGACGACCGATCCGCGCGACCTGCTGCGGCCGGATAACGTGAGCAGACTTGCCGAAGGCATCGCGCGCTACAAGGCAGCGCCGTGGGGAGCAGGTCGTCCACCGGCGGATACCGTCTGGATGGGAGTGATCGACGGCCGCGGTTGCGCGGTCTCCTTCATCCAGAGCCTCTACCACGAATTCGGAGCGGGGATCGTACTCGGCGAGTCGGGTATCGCCTGGCAGAACCGCGGCTCGAGCTTTTCGCTCGATGCGCGGGCCCTGCATGCGCTCGCTCCGGGGCGCAAGCCGTTCCACACGCTCAATCCCGCAGCGGCGCGCCTCAAGGACGGCCGGGTCATGGTGTATGGAACGATGGGCGGCGATGGTCAGCCGCAGACGCAGGCCGCGGTCTTCACGCGCGCGGTGGTGTTCGGCATGGACCCGCAGGCCGCCGTGTCGGCGCCGCGCTGGCTGCTGGGCCGCACCTGGGGGCAGGCGAACGACACGTTGAAGCTTGAATCACGCTTCGAGGGCGGCATTCTCAAGGCGCTCGGCGAATGGGGCCACGACATCGAGATTCTGCAGCCGTTCGACGAGGCCGTTGGCCACGCCGGCTGCATCATCCGGCATCCCAACGGCGTCATCGAGGGCGGCGCCGACCCGCGCAGCGACGGGTGCGTCGCCGCCTTTTGAACGAGTGACGAGATTGTAATAGCCGACATCAGATCGCTTCAGCCACCGCCTTGCCCAGGTCTTCGGTGCCGGCCTTGCCGCCGAGGTCCGGGGTCTTGGGGCCTTCCTGCAGCACGCGCTCGATCGCCTTGACCACGGCGGCGCCGGCTTCCGGGCAACCGAGGTGGTCGAGCATCATGGCTCCCGCCCACACCTTGCCGACGGGGTTGGCGATCTTCCTGCCGTAAATGTCCGGCGCCGAGCCATGCACCGGTTCGAATAACGATGGATACGCGCGCTCGGGATTCAGGTTGGCCGATGGCGCGATGCCGATGGTGCCGGTCGCGGCGGGTCCCAGGTCCGAGAGGATGTCGCCGAAGAGATTCGAGCCGACCACGACGTCGAAGCGGTCGGGATTCATGATGAAATGCGCGCACAGGATGTCGATGTGGTACCAGTCGGTCCTCACTTGCGGGTATTTCGCCGCCATTTCCTTCACGCGCTCGTCCCAGTACGGCATCGAGATCGAGATGCCGTTCGACTTGGTGGCCGACGTGAGATGCTTCTTCGGCCGCGTCATCGCCAGCTCGTACGCGTACTTGAGGATGCGGTCCACGCCCTGCCGCGAAAACACCGCCTGCTGCGTCACGAACTCCCTGTCGGTGCCGGCGTACATGCGGCCGCCCACGGAGGAATACTCGCCCTCGCTGTTCTCGCGCACCACCCAGAAGTCGATGTCGCCGGGTTTGCGGTCGGCCAGCGGGCATTTCATGCCGGGCATGAGCCGTACCGGGCGCAGGTTCACGTACTGGTCGTAGCCGCGCCGGAACGGGATCAAGAGACCCCATAGCGAGATGTGATCGGGCACCGTCGCTGGCCAGCCTGCCGCGCCGAAGTAGACCGCGTCATGCTTCTTCAGGCGCTCGAGACCATCCTCCGGCATCATGCGACCGTGTTTGGCGTAGTAGTCGCAGCTCCAGTCGAACTCCTCGAACGTCCACTCGATGCCGAACCTGCGGCCGGCAGCCTCCAAGGCGCGCAGGCCTTCGGGCATCACTTCCTTCCCGATGCCGTCACCCGGGATGACGGCGATACGGAATTTCTTCATGGAGACGCTCCTGGGATCAGATGTCGTGCGGTGGCGGATGGCACAAATACAAAGGGCAGCGCTAGGCTGCCCTTGGCACGCGCGGGCGTGCGCCCTATGCCGCTGCCCGCGGCTTGGGTGTGGATTTGCCTGCGTATTTCTGGCGGAAACGCTCGACACGGCCCGCGGTGTCCACGATCTTCTGCTTGCCGGTGTAGAACGGATGGCAGGACGAACAGACCTCGACGTGGAGCGCCTTGCCCAGGGTCGAGCGCGTGCTCCAGGTGTTGCCGCAACTGCAGGTCACGGCGATTTCGCGATACTGCGGATGGATTTTCGTTTTCATCGGATTTTCCCTTCGCCGCCGGGGCGGTAGCCGGAAAGAAAGGCGCGCATTATCAACGATTTTTGCTATCGAAGCAAGGGCCGCTGCCCGGGTGCCCAGTTCTCCAGCAACACGCAGCAGTCGAGGAGTTCCGCGCGGCCGATGCCCGTCGGCCTTGCGACGTAGCGGGAGGTGCCTTCGAGCACGGTGAGCGCGACAAAGTAAATCTCGCCGGGGCGGACTTCGATCTCGAGTACCCCCTGATCGTGAGCGATGCCGTGAAGCCGCCGCTTGCCCGGGTTCGCGTCGACCCGGAAGAATCCTCCGGGGAGGGTCGAGCCTACGAGGCGGTGATCGACGTATAACACCGTGTCAGCGCCGGGTTGATCCAGAGGGCTGCGGTAAACGTAGATTGCAGCCGTTGCCGGGTGCGTCACGAACTCCTTTGCTTCGGCATCCCGCTCGCGTGTACCCTGCGGTGTCGACGCGCAGCCGGAAAGCAGCGCGAGCGGCACGATGAACGCCGGCAGCATGGCCAGTTTCAGGGGCACGGGTCGCCCGCGTACCCGGCGATGCGGCGTCGGCCGGATGCCAGAAGACTACAGGTGTTGAGCCCGCATCACGAGCGCACGCCCGTTACGCTCGTCGATCTGCCGCAGGAAGGTGAACTGCGGACCGGAGCGCGGGGTTCCGTGGACGGCATGCTCCAGGTAATAAAACTTCCCGGCCTCGGCTGTAAGGGTGACGGACTCACTCGCCCCGGCGTATCCGGCGACACGATGCACGCCCGGCGTCACTTCCCAGCGGTAAAAGGTTCCGGCTAGGGTCGTGATCGGCCCGGTATCGTCGAGCAGAAGTCCACTGGCTTCGTGGGAATCCATCGGGGCGCGCACGATGTAGATCACGGCCTTGCCCGGCACGCTTTCGAATTTCTTGGCCTGTATTTCCTGCGGTGAAGGTGGAATCTGCACGCAGCCTGCCACGACGATGAAGAGCGGGATCAAGATAAAACGCCACATGACGTTCTCCTTTCAGGACAGAGCAACTTGGCTCGCCCATTAATTTGCGCCGGATTTACCCATTGCGTCAATACGGGGACAACTGAGGCCGCCCTTGGCCGCGACGCGCGCCGAAGCCGACCGGATACCCCCGGACCGGAATACGACGCCGTCGCGATTTTGGATGCAACCAACGGGCGGGCAGGACTTTTTTGTTCCAGAGTGCGTGGGGGAGTCGGCTCTGGCGGGTTCGCGCTAACCGCGCTTCATCGAATCGAAGAAGTTGCACGCAGGAGGGCGGAGCAGGGGCCCCAACTTGTTGGGGATGCGACCCCGGAGGCGGGCAGGACTTTTTTGTTCCAGAGTGCGTGGGGGAGTCGGCTCTGGCGGGTTCGCGCTAACCGCGCTTCATCGAATCAAAAAAGTCGGCGTTGTTCTTCGTCCCCCGCACCTTGTCGAGCAGGAATTCGGTCGCTTCGAGCTCGTCCATCGGATAAAGCAGCTTCCGCAGCACCCAGATCTTGGTCAGCACGTCCTTGGCGATGAGGAGCTCCTCGCGGCGCGTGCCGGAGCGATTGACGTTGATCGCCGGGAAGATGCGCTTCTCGTACATGCGCCGGTCCAGATGGATCTCCATGTTGCCGGTACCCTTGAATTCCTCGTAGATCACGTCGTCCATGCGCGAGCCGGTATCGATGAGGGCGGTGGCAAGTATGGTGAGAGAACCGCCTTCCTCCATATTGCGTGCAGCGCCGAAAAAGCGCTTGGGCCGCTGCAGCGCATTGGCGTCCACGCCGCCGGTGAGCACCTTGCCCGAGGCGGGAACCACTGTATTGTAGGCGCGCGCGAGCCGGGTGATCGAATCGAGCAGGATGACGACGTCCTTCTTGTGCTCGACCAGGCGCTTCGCCTTCTCGATCACCATTTCGGCCACCTGCACGTGGCGGCTCGCCGGTTCGTCGAAGGTCGAGGACACCACCTCGCCCTTGACCGAGCGCTGCATTTCGGTGACTTCCTCGGGCCGTTCATCAATCAGCAGCACGATCAGCACCACCTCGGGGTGATTCGCGGTGATGGCATGTGCGATGTGCTGCATCAGCACCGTTTTGCCGGCCTTGGGCGGGGAGACGATGAGACCGCGCTGGCCCTTGCCGATCGGCGCGATGATGTCGATGATGCGCCCGGTGATGTTTTCCTCGGCCTTGATGTCGCGCTCGAGCTTCAGGTGCTCGGTCGGGTGATAAGGCGTGAGGTTTTCGAACAGGATCTTGTGCTTGGAGTTCTCGGGCGGCTCGTCGTTGACCTTGTCGACTTTCACCAGCGCGAAGTAGCGTTCGCCGTCCTTGGGCGTGCGGATCTCGCCTTCTATGCTGTCGCCGGTGTGCAGGTTGAAGCGGCGGATCTGGGAGGGCGAAACGTAAATGTCGTCGGTGCCGGCGAGATACGAGGTGTCGGGCGAGCGCAGGAATCCGAAGCCGTCGGGCAGCACTTCCAGCGTGCCGCCGCCGTAAATACTTTCCCCTTTCCGGGCCTGGTTCTTGAGGAGCGCGAAGATCAGCTCCTGTTTGCGCATGCGGTTGGCGCCGTCGACTTCGTTCTTGACGGCCATGTCGACGAGTTCGCCGACGTGCAGGTTCTTGAGATCGGATAGGTGCATATGGGGATGCCGCTACATACGGGTAAAGCCAGGGAAGGGGACGGGAGGAACGACGCGCCCGAAGAAGCCCGTCACTCCAGTGCGGGCTATTCGAGTTCAGGCGCGCGGGGTCAGACTACCGGGTTTAGATATGGCTGTCAATGAATGCGGTCAGTTGGGACTTGGACAGGGCGCCGACCTTGGTCGCTTCGACGGCCCCGTTCTTGAAGATCATGAGCGTCGGGATGCCGCGTATGCCGTACTTCGGCGGCGTACCCTGGTTTTCATCGATGTTGAGCTTGGCGACCTTGAGCTTGCCGGAGTACTCCTTCGCCACTTCGTCGAGGATGGGTGCGATCATCTTGCAGGGGCCGCACCACTCGGCCCAGTAATCCACCAGCACGGGGGTGGACGACTGCAGGACTTCCGGGTCGAACGTGTCGTCGGTCACATAATGAATATGCTCGCTCATGGGTCATGCCTTGAATGATTGGGATGGAATAGGCCACAGAATGCGTGGCAGCAGGAACTCGCGGAACTCATGCTAACCAAATTCTTGCGCCTTGGGAAGCGCGCCCGGCGATGCTGCGGTGCGGGGGCAACGCCAAGTTTCTGATAAAATGCGGACTTTTCCGGCGAATTCAAGCATCGCGCGCTTTTTCCGAAAGAATACTATGACTTACGTTGTGGTTGAGTCCTGCATCAAGTGCAAATACACCGATTGTGTTGATGTGTGTCCGGTGGATTGCTTCCGGGAAGGACCCAACATGCTGGTGATTGATCCGGACGAGTGCATCGACTGCACGCTGTGTGTTGCCGAGTGCCCGGTCGAGGCGATATTCGCAGAAGACGACGTGCCGGATGATCAACGCAAGTGGACTCCCTTGAACGCCGAACTGGCCAAGGTGTGGAAACCGATCATCGAGAAGAAGGCTGCGCCGGCGGATGCGGATGAATGGGCGAAACTGAAGCAGAAGGGACACTTGC
>Ga0209108_10000440_pt1 | contig 23132 bp, 9 predicted proteins | sample Rifsed10ft1_FD_184003 | JGI IMG/M metagenome (GOLD analysis project Ga0209108, IMG submission 184003) | Soil microbial communities from Rifle, Colorado, USA - sediment 10ft 1 (version 2) | ecosystem: Environmental > Terrestrial > Deep subsurface > Rock core/Sediment | place: Rifle, Colorado...
TGGGGTCTTGGCGTGGGTCGCGTACGGCGACGGCAGTGTTGCAAAGAGGAGAATCGGCGCACCGCGCGTGCAGTGTTGTCCCGAATTATACCCCAAGTCTAACTTGCTCCCCTTGGCGAACCGCGTAGAATACAGCCATGCTCGACGTTGTGGAATCGCCCCCGGCGGCGATAGAAGAGTCCGTAAACCGGGGCGCACGCCTGGGGCCGGCCTTTCAGGGTGTGGTGCTGATCATCCTCGCTGCCACGGCCGCGATGTACCTCGCGGCGTTAGCGCTCGCCGTGCGCTGGCAGCAGCGGCCCTTCCTCGGCGCGTTCCTCGAGCCGACGCTGGCCTTCAACGACGTCGGTTCATCCGGCGCGCAGAAATGGCCGGCGTTTGTTCAAGCCGATGTGAAACCCGGGGAGCGGCTCGTCGCCGTCGGCGGCGTCCCCGTTCCCACAGACCGGCGCCTTGCCGAGGTACTCAAAAACTATCAACTCGGCCAGACCGTCGTGCTGACGCTCGAGCGCCCGGATGGCAGCCGCCGGGACGCGCCGATCACGCTCACGCGCTTTCGCACGCGCGACCTCGCCACGTTATTCGTCGTGCCTTACCTGATCGGCCTGGCCTACCTGGGCATTGGGCTGTGGGTCTTCCGGCTGCGGCGTACCGAGGCCGCCGGACGGGCCTTTGCCGTGTTCTGCTCTATGGCGGCGGTGGCGATGGGAGGCCTGTTTGATATTTATACGACCCACGCTTTTGCTTGGGCCTGGACGCTCAGCTTGGCCGTCGCCTCCGGCGCCCTCATCACACTGGGGCTGGTCTTTCCGCAGGAGGTGGGCTTCGTCCAGAAGTGGCCCAACCTCCGCCTGTTGAGCTTTGTGCCGGCGTTGGCCCTCGCGGCCTACGCGCTCTATACACTTTACGCTCCCGGCGCGGGCCCGCTCGATTATATCCTTGGTTGGCGCTACGAATACTACTATATGGGCGGGAGCGCCCTCTTCTTCTTCACGATGCTGGTTTACCGCTGGCGCTTCAGCACCTCGCCGATTGTGCGCGAACAGAGCCGCGTGATCCTCATCGGTTCACTCGCCGCCTTCTCCTTGATTCTGTTCTGGGTGATACGCCTGGTGATCGGCCTCTTCGGGCCTTTCAATGCTGCCTGGAACCTGCCTCCGCTCATTCTATTTCCGGCGGCCGTCGCCTACGCCATCCTGCGCTACCGCCTGCTCGAAACCGACGAGTTTGTGCGGCGCGGGCTGGTCTACGCCGCCATCAGCGTAGTCACGCTGGTGGGCTACTCGCTCATGCTCACGGGCGCCAGCCTGCTCGTCGGCGAGACCTTGCGCTTCAACAACCCGCTCGTGCTCGCGCTGGCCGTGTTCCTGCTCGTCGCCCTCTTTGCGCCTCTGCGCGATTGGCTGCAACGGCTGGTGGATACGACTTTCTTCCGCGGCTCGCGCGCCTACACCCAGCGGCTGGGGCAGTTTGGGCGCACGCTCACCCGCGCCGCCGGATTGGACGATATTGCTCAGGCGCTGACCGAACAGATCGAAGGCGCTATCAAGCCCGCGCACGTCCACCTTTTCCTGCGCGACTCCGCTGCCAACGATTTCGCCGCCTACACTGCGAGCGGCCCGTCCTCGAACGGGGAGACGCAGCGGCCCGGAACCGACGTGCGCTTTGCGGCGGACGGTGCGCTCGCGTCCGCCCTCGCCGCCGAGCGCGCGACCGTCCTCCTCACGCCCGACCAGCCCCTGCCCAACCGGCTGATGCGCGACCGCGTGCGGCTGGCCGTGCTCGGCTCCGCGATGTACGTGCCGCTCCCCGGCAAGTCCGGCCTCTCCGGCTGGCTGGCCGTGGGCGCCAAACTCTCCGGCGAGCCATTCGCGCGCCAAGACCTCCGCTTCGTCGAGTCCCTCGCCGACCAGTCGGCGCTCGCGATTGAGCGCGCCACCTCCATCAGCGACCTGGAACGGAAGGTCAAGGAACTCAACGTCCTCAGCCAGATGGCGCAGGCGGTGAGTTTCACCGTCGCCTACGACGACTTGCTGGAGCTGGTCTACGCTCAGGCCACCAAAGTCGTGGACACGCGCAACTTCTACATCATCCTCAAAGACACGCGCGGCACTTCGTTCAATTACGTGTTCTACGTGGAAAACAACGAGCGCGTGCCGGAGGAAGAGCGCAAGCCCTGGCCCGTGGGCCGCGGGCTGGCGACCGAGGTCGTGCGCACCGGCCAGCCCATCCGCACCGACGACTATCCCGCCGAGTGCCGCCGCCGTAACGTGGTCCCCGGCCCCAAGCCATTCCGCGCCTGGATAGGCGTCCCGCTCAACGCCGGGCCGGACACCATCGGCGTGATGTCCGTCGGCGCCTACGACCCGAACGCGACCTTCACCGAGGACGAGCTCAAAATCTTTTGGGCCATCGCCGACCAGGCTGCCTCGGCCATCGTGAAAGCGCGGCTGTTCCAGCAGACCGAGCAGCGCGCCAAGCAGCTCGCCACGCTGAACGAAGTCAGCACGAGCATGGCCTCCACGCTGGAACTCGACCCATTGCTCCAGCGCATCGTGCAAAGCTCGGTGGACATCCTCGCGTGTGAGGCGGGGAGTCTCTTCCTCACCGACGAGGAGACCGGCGAATACGTGTTCCGTGTGGCGGTGGGGCCGGTGGGGCAGAACCTCGTCGGTATGCGCATCGCCCCCGGCAAAGGGTTCGTGGGCGAAGCGATCGAATCCGGCAAGGCGCTGATCGTCAACGACGTGCAAAACGACCCGCGCTGGTTCAAGGGCACGGACGACGCCTCCGGGTTCGTCACGCGCGCGCTGATGGTCGTGCCCTTGCGGTATCAGGGACGGCCCATCGGCGCGGTCGAGGTCATCAATAAGAAGGATGGCTCGCCGTTCGGCGAGGAAGATCAGAACTTGCTCACGGCCTTCTCGGGTCAGGCCGCCGTCGCCATCCAGAACGCGCGCTTGTTCACGATGACCGACCAGGCCCTCGCCGCGCGCGTGGAGGAGCTTTCGGTGATGCAGCGCATTGACCGCGAGCTGAACACCGCGCTCGACATGCAGCGGGTGATGGGCCTCACCCTGAGCTGGGCCATGAAGAACACTGGCGCGTCCGCCGGGTCGGTGGGCATCGTCGTCGAGAATGGCCTGTCCGTCATCGCCACGCAGGGCTACGATGGCCCCGCAGATAAAAGCCAGCTCCTGCCGCTGGACAAGGGCCTCTTCGGCCAGGTGATCCAATCGGGCGAAATCAGCCTGATACAGCAGCTGGCTGCCGGCGTCGAGACCGAGGGACGCCTGCCCTCCACCCGCGCGCAGCTCATCATCCCCATCAAGATCGAGCGGAAAGTGGTAGGGCTGGTCAATCTGGAGAGCATAAACCCGGAGGCCTTCAACAAAGAGCAGGTGGACTTCGTCAGCCGGTTGCTCGACCACGCCTCGGTGGCCATCACTAATGCGCGGCTGTACGCCGAGGTCAACGCCGCCAACCTCGCCAAGAGCGAGTTTGTCTCCTTCGTGGCCCACGAGCTCAAAACGCCGATGACTTCCATTCGCGGCTACACGGACTTGCTCGCCAACAGCGCCGTCGGGGCGATCAACGACATGCAGAAGCAGTTCCTCGGCACCATCCGCGGCAACGTGGACCGCATGGCCACGCTCGTCTCCGACCTGGCCGACATCGCGCGCATCGAGTCCGGGCGCCTGCGGCTGGAGCTGAAAGCCATCCCCTTCCAGCCGGTCGTCGAAGACGTGGTGCGCAGCACGCAGGCGCTCATGGATGCCAAGAAGCAGACCCTCCGGCAGGAGCTCGAGCCGAACCTGCCGCAGGCGTGGGCGGACTACACGCGCCTCTCGCAGGTGCTCACCAATCTGATGTCGAACGCCTACAAGTACACGCCCGAGGGCGGCGAGATCGTGGTGCGCGTGACCAAAGAGGACAACCAATGGGACGCGGATGGAGCGCCCGAGGTGCTGCACGTGGTGGTGAAAGACACCGGCATCGGCATCGCGCCCGAAGACCAGAAGAAGCTCTTCCAGAAATTCTTCCGCGCCGAAGACCGCCTGGCGCGCGAAATGGCCCCCGGCACCGGGCTGGGCCTCAACATCGTCAAGAACCTCGTCGAACTGCAGGGCGGTAAGATTTGGTTCGAGAGCGAGTTCCGCAAGGGCAGCACTTTCCATTTCACCATCCCCGTCGCGCCGGAAGAAGAAACAGTCAGCGCCTGAGCGGCTGAGACAGAGGACGGGGCAGGTTTCGTACGCCCAGACGGAACCTGCCCCGTTTTAATTTGACTGACTGACGCGATGGTTGCGCCGATAGCTTGTCGCCCCCGAGCAGGAATGGTGCGTCATGGTCAACCCGAAATTGTTACACGCCCTAAACAGCGCAGCCGCCTCGCTGCAACGCTCGGCCCATTCCGAGGTGGAGGTCTTTCGCGCCTGTCGGGAGCAGATTGCCGGCCTAGGGCTGCGCGGCGGCCTCAGCCTGCTTGACGAAACAGGTGAGCACCTGATCGTGCGAGCCATCGCCTTTCCCGAGTGGATGCTGAAGACGCTGGCCGATCTGGAAAGACGCACAGGCCGCAGTGTCGAGGGGTTTGCGTTCACCGCAGCGAAGGTGGAGGCCTACCGGGAGGTGATCGAAACCGGGCAGGCGGTCTTTGTGCGAGACAGCAGCACCGTCGTCCTCCAAATGCTCCCCGAAGCAGCGCAGCCCTTTGCCGGGCCTGTCCTGAAAGTCTTTGGTACACCGCCCGCGATTTTTGCGCCGCTCATCAGCGAAGGGCGAGCCAGGGGTGTGCTGAATATTGTGGGCGCCGACCTGACCCCGGACGATGTCCCGGCGGTAGCGGCCTTTGCCAATCACCTTGCCGTCGCGCTGGACAACGCCCGTCTGTTTGCCGGGCTGCACAACGCCGAGGAACGCTTCCGCACGGTCGTCAACAATTTGCCCATCATCCTGTGGGCGCTTGACGGCGCTGGCGTCTTCACGCTCTCGGAGGGCCAGAGCCTGGAGAGGTTGGGGCTCAAGCCGGGCGAAGTCGTCGGGCGTTCAGTTTTTGAGGTGTACCGGGATATGCCACAAATTGTGGAAGCCAATCGCCGCGCCCTCGCAGGCGAAACGCTGACTTCCACGGTCGAAATGGCGGGGCTGGCCTTCGAGGCCCAGTATTTTCCGCTCCGGGATCAGACTGGCAAAGTCACCGGCGCCATCGGCGTTGCCACCAATATCACAGAACGCAGGCGGGCGGAGTTAGAGCTGGTCAAGCTCAGAAAGGCCGTCGAGGCCTCCGGCGAGGTGATCTTCCTGACCGACCGTGAAGGCGCCATCACGTATGTTAATCCGGAATTTACCCGACTGTACGGTTACCACGCAGATGAAGTGGTGGGCAAGACCACGCCTCGCATTCTCAAGAGTGGATTAATAGGACCGCAAAGTTATGAAACATTCTGGCAGATGATTCTCAACAAGCAGGTCGTCAAGGGAGAACTGATCAACAGAACGAAAGACGGCCGGCTGATCCAGATAGACGGTTCGGCTAATCCGATTCTTGATGACCGGGGCGATATTCTGGGATTTCTGGCAATTCAGCGTGACATCACCGAGCGCAAGCGGGCGGAGGCGGCGCTGCAGGAGAGCGAGGCACGCTATCGTGGCCTGTTTGAAAACTCCCCAATTTCGCTCTGGGAGGAAGATTTTTCCGCCGTCAAGCAGCGCCTGGGAGCGCTGCGCCAGCAGGGCGTCACAGATTTCCGGGCCTTCTTGGAGAGTCACCCGGACGTGATAGCCGAGTGTGCGGCGCAGGTCAAGATCAAAGATGTGAACAACGCGACGCTGAAGTTGTACCGGGCCGGCAGCAAGGCGGAATTGCTCAGGGGTCTGGATCATGTTTTCAGCGCCGAGTCGTACGACTCATTTCTGGATGAACTGGTCAATGTCGCGGAGGGCAAAACCGAGTTTGAGTGGGAAGGGATCAACCGGACTCTGACCGGCGATCGGGTGGATGTCAGCCTGCGCTGGTCGGCGGCCCCGGGCCATGCGGACCGCTTGTCGAATGTCATCATTTCGTTGATGGACATCACCGAGCGCAAGCGGGCGGAGGCGGCGCTGCAGGAGAGCGAGGCGCGCTACCGGATTCTCTCCGAATTGACCTCCGACCACGCCTACGCGTTACGCGTTGAACCCGACGGCCGGCTGGTGGAGGACTGGTCAACCAAAGCCATCACCCGTATCACCGGATATTCCGGAGAAGATATAGACAGGCGCGGCGGGTTGATCACGCTGATTCATCCGGATGACATGCCCAGGGCCTTGGAAGACTTTGATCGCCTTTATGCGGGCCGGCCGCTGGTGAGCGAATATCGCGTTCTCACGAAGCGCCATCAGGTCCGCTGGCTGCGCTTTTACGCTCACCCCAGCTGGGACTCGGCGCTGAACCGCGTTGTTCGGATCTATGGCGCGGTGCAAGACGTTACCAAGCGCAAGCAGCACGAGCGCGAGCAGGAAGCCATCGTCACCAGCGCCGCCGCACTGCGCACGGCCCAGACCCGCGCCGACATGCTGCCGGTCATCCTCGATCAGACGTTAGCCCTGGTGAACGCCGAAAGCGCGGCGCTGGTGATGCGTGACCCGGCCAGCGATGAAATGGTGGTGGAACTGGCGCGTGGCGGTTGGGCTACGGCGGTGGGCCAGCGCCTGCCCCCGGGCGAGGGAGCCAGCGGGCACGCTATCGCCACGGGCCAACCCTATGTGAATAATGATGTCCGGAACGATCCGCCTACGGCCCGGCTTGGGCTGCACGGCGATAGTCAGGCAGTTGCCGCCATCCCGCTGGTGGCGCAAGGGCAAATCATGGGTGTGATCACGGTTGGCCGCCCAAGCCCGATCACCGACGACCAGGTGCGCCTGCTCACGGCCATTGCGGACATCGCCGCGAATGCCATCCACCGGGCAACCCTGCACGAGCAAACCGAGCGCCGTCTGCAGCGCTTGGCCGCCCTACGCACGATTGATATGACCATCACGGCCAGCCTGGACCTGCGCGTCACGCTCGACGTCCTGCTCGATCAGGTCGTCAACCAAATGCACGTGGACGCCGCCGCCGTGCTCATGCTCACCCCCAGCCTGTCCGTCCTGGAATACGCCGCCGGGCGCGGCTTCCGCAGCAGTGCAATCACCCGCGCGCACGTCCGCCTGGGCGAGGGATATGCCGGCCGCGCGGCGCTCGAACGGCGCACCGTCGCCGTTCCCAATCTGCGTCAGGCTACCGGCGAACTCTCCAAAGCTTTGCGGTTGTCGGAGGAGGGATTCCAGGCCTATTACGGCGTGCCGCTTGTCGCCAAAGGCAACGTCAAGGGGGTGCTCGAACTCTTCCACCGCGCCCCGTTGGCCCCGGACCCGGAATGGCTGGATTTCCTGGAGACGCTGGCCGGGCAGGCGGCTATCGCGATAGACGATGCCGAACTGTTCGACCGTCTGCAGCGCTCGAACGACGAACTGACTGTGGCCTACGACGCCACCCTCGAAGGCTGGTCCCACGCGCTCGATTTGCGCGACAAAGAGACCGAGGGCCACACCCAGCGCGTCACCGAGCTGACCCTCCGCCTCGCCCGCGCCGCCGGCATGAGCGAAGACGAACTCGTCAACGTGCGCCGGGGCGCGCTCCTGCACGACATCGGCAAGATGGGCATCCCCGACAGCATCCTGCTCAAGCCCGGGCCGCTCACCGACGACGAATGGGTCATCATGCGCAAACACCCGGTCTACGCTTACGAGCTGCTCATGCCCATCCCGTTTCTGCGCTCGGCGCTGGACATCCCGTATTGCCACCACGAGAAGTGCGACGGGACCGGCTATCCGCGCGGATTGAGGGGCGAGGCCATCCCGCTGGCCGCGCGCCTGTTCGCGGTGGTGGACGTGTGGGACGCGCTGCTCTCCAACCGGCCCTACCGCGCGGCGTGGCCAGAGGCGAAAGTGCGCGACTATATGCGCAGCCAGTCCGGCCTCTACTTTGATCCGCAGGTGGTGGAAACATTCCTGATGGCGCTCGGCGGCGAACCGCTCCGAAGTTGAACAAAAATTCAGATCAGCCGAGCAGCTCACTCGCGCGATGCGCTGGGTTATGTCGTGACCTCTGTGAGAAGGTTGTGAGCCGAATGAGGTAATCTAATCTGGGGCAGAGCGCCACCTGTCCGCGCTCTGAACACCGACCAAATAGCCATACCCGGTTTTTCCTTTGCCAGCCTGCGCGCACGCCTGACCCTGCTCGCCGTCCTCCCCGCGCTCGGGTTGACGCTCTACAACGCCGGGCAAGCGCGCCAGCGCGCGGTGGCCGAAGCGCAGGCCGAAGCGCAGCGCAGTGGGTCGAGGGCGCGCGCCAGCTCCTGGTCGCTGTCTCTCGCTTTGGCTTGGTGCGTAGCTATGACGTGAACGCATGAATGGCAGGCCTAAGCCAGTGTTTCTTCCCTAGGGCGCCGTGGCGACGTTCCGCCGGACCTTCCCCACCGGAGACAATACGTCTAGAAGCCGCTATGAATAACCTCCAAACGCCTCCCACGCGTCTGAGGCGATTCGCATTAGCGTGCACAACGGTCATCACTGCCATCAGCGGGTTGTCAGCCGTGGGCTGGCTATTCGATGTGCTCATAATAACGCGCGTCAGCCCTCGCTTTATCCCTATGGCCCCGAGCACAGCGCTGATGTTTCTCGTGCTGAGTGGGGTATTGTTCGCCCACCAAAGTCAGCCGGCGCACCCTCGCAACCGGCTGTACGCGACGGTGGGCGTGTCTTTGGTTTTATTGACATGCGTGCTGGTGCTTATCGGTTTTTTTACAGGGGTGGAAATCGACATCGGTCAGTTACTACTGCCCAATCCCCCGGCATTTGACCGGGTTCCCATCGGCCGCATGTCCCCCATAACGGCGGCAAGTTTCCTGTTGGCGGGCCCGTCGCTTCTGTTGTTGCTTTATTCTCCACCCGACAGATTCCTGGCTAGGAATATCAGCGCGACCCTTGCGACTGCTACGGCTGTCGTCGGATTGACGACAACGCTCGGCTACTTGTATGGGGCGCCGCTGCTGTACGGCGGCACGATAATACCCGTGGCATTGACTACAGCAGTCGCGTTCTTGTTCCTGGGCACAGGCCTGGGCGCTGCTGCCGGGCCATCTGCCTGGCCCGCGAGAGCGCTCATGGGCGCCTCTGTGCGTGCTCGGTTGATGCGGGCGTTCCTTCCGCTGACCCTGGCCATCATCCTCATTGAGGGCGGGCTCTACAATATGGTTTTTTCACGGGTCGGCAATTCCGCCCTGACGGCTTCGCTGATAGGCTTGCTGTCCCTGATCGTCATCAGTATGGTTGTGTCACGAATAGCGCTCGGGGTCAGCAACGAGATTGAGCGCGCCCAGGTTGAGTCGGAACAAGCGCAGAAGGCGCTGCGCGAGAGCCTGGAGCGCTACCACCGCGCCCTCGACAACATGTTGGAGGGCTGCCAGGTTATTGGCTTTGACTGGCGTTACCTCTACGTCAACGACGCGGTTGCCAGACACGGCCGCCGCACCAAGGATGAGTTGCTGGGCCATACGATGATGGAGGTCTACCCCGGTATTGAAGATACAGGCGTGTTTGCTATCCTGCGGCGCTGCATGGAAGAGCGCACTCCAAACCACATGGAGAATGAATTTGCCTATCCCGACAGCGCCACGGCGTGGTTTGAACTCAGTATTCAGCCTGTACCTGAAGGAATTTTCATTCTGTCTATCGATATTACCGAGCGCAAGCAAGCGGAGGCAGCCCTGCGGCAGAGTGAGGCCAGTTTCCGACTGATGTTCGTCAACAATCCCCAACCGATGTGGGTCTACGACCAGGAGACACTGCAATTTCTGGAAGTGAATGAGGCCGCCGTCACGCACTATGGCTACTCACGCGAGGAGTTTCTGCGCATGCGCATCGCCGACATCCGGCCCATGGAGGATGTGACCCGCCTGCTCGCCTCGGTCACACGGGATCGCCCGACTTTGGAACATTCGGGTGAATGGCGGCATCGCCTCAAAGACGGCCGGCTCATTGACGTCGACATCATTTCGCACGTAGTGGAGTTCGCCGGGCACGGGGCGGCGCTGGTCATCGCGCAAGACATCACAGAGGTCAAGCGGGCGGAAGCAGAGATCCGAAAACTGAACGCGGAACTCGAACAGCGCGTCGCCGAGCGCACTGCGCAGTTGGAGACCGTCAACAAAGAACTGGAGGCCTTTGCCTATTCTGTCTCGCACGACCTGCGCGCGCCGCTCCGCAGTATTGACGGCTTCAGCCAGGTCTTGCTCGAAGACTACGGCGACCGGCTGGACGCGGACGGCCAGGACGCCATCGGGCGCGTGCGCGCGGCGACCGTGCGCATGGCCGAACTGATTGACGCGCTGCTCACCCTCTCCCGCGTGACGCGCGCCGAGCTCCGCCGCGAGCGTGTGGACTTGAGCGCGATCGTCAGGGACATCGTGGAAGACCTGCGGGGACGCGAACAGGAAAGGGGAGTAGAATTCGTCGTCGCCGACGGCCTGACCGCCGAGGGGGATGCCCGGCTGCTGCGCGCGGCGCTGGAGAACCTGCTCGGCAACGCCTGGAAATACACCGCGAAACAGCCGCAGGCGAGAATTGAGTTTGGCACCCTCACCCCCTTACCCCCCTCTCCCGACGGAACGTCGGGAGAGGGGGGAGGGGGGACGCGAAGCGCCGGAGAGGGGGGTGAGGCCTACTTTGTGCGCGACAACGGCGCGGGCTTCGACATGGCCTACGCCGACAAGCTCTTCGGCGTGTTCCAGCGCCTGCACGCGGAGGGCGAGTTCAAGGGTCTCGGTGTAGGGTTGGCGACGGTGCAGCGCATCATCCACCGCCACGGCGGGCGCGTCTGGGCCGAAAGCGCGGTGGGGCAGGGCGCGACGTTCTACTTCACAATCGCGAAAGAAGGTATGCCAACACCATGAGCTTGACCGAGTTCTTGACCTTGATGACTCAAGGTCTCTACTTCCTCATCGCCCTCCTGACCGTCGCGGACTATCTGCGCTACCGTGACCGGGCAAGGTTGGACATCGCCTTAAGCTTCGGCGCCTTGGCCGCCATCGTTTTATTCCAGCGTGTTAACCAATTGACGAGCTTGCAGTCACGGTGGCTGAGTCTGCTGGGCACTCTCATTTTCGTCGCTCATCCCTATCTCTTGCTGCGCGTCGTGAAGCACTTCCGCCCCGTGGGGGTGTGGACCCACCGCCTGGCGCTTGTGGGGCTGATCGCGTCCTCGATTTTCCTGCTGATCTTCATTTCTACCACATCTCTTCCCCCTCTTCTAACCGTCGTGATCATAGTCTATTTCGTCAGTCTCGAGGGGTATGCCGTGGTTGCCTTCGTACACGGCGCGCTGACCACCTCCGGCGTGACACGCTGGCGGCTCAGCCTCGCCGCCGCCGGCTCCGGCTTGCTGGCCGCGCTCATCCTCTTCGCAGGTCTCAATGTCATCTTCCCGGCCCTCAGAGACCTCTCTGCCCTGTTGAGCCAGCTCTTCGCAATCCTCTCAGGCCTCTGCTACTTCTTGAGCTTTTCTCCTCCGCGCCTGCTCAGGCAGGCCTCTCAACTTTTCGAGCTCCATCGCTTTCTGCGTGAGACTCGTGGACAATCCACTGCCGAACACGTGTCCAACGTGCTCGACAATCTTCGCCTGGCAGCCACACGGGGAACCGGGGGCGTGGCGGCGGCGGTGGCCCTATGGGACGACACTGACCGGCTGAGGCTGCAAACGCCCGCGGAGCATCCAAAGCTGAGCTATCCCAGCGATCTTTCCACAGGGGAGGGCGTCATCGGGCGCGCCTGGCGCAAACGCCGGCCAACATTCGCCTTAACGCCAGCCGATTTCGGCCCCGTCGAAGCCCAACTCACGGCAGCGGTGAATGCCAGAACGCTGTACGTGGTTCCCATCGCGACGGCCGAGCGCATGTGGGGCCTGCTCCTGGTCTTCCGTCAGGCTTATTCGCTTTTCACCACGGATGACATCAACCTGCTCGCCCTCTTCAGCGAACACAGCGCCATCCTCTTAGATTATGCCGCATTGCTCAAGGAGCAGCATCGCTTGATTGGACAGCTGAGTCAGCGAACCACTGAGCTCGAGGCCGCCAACAAGGAGCTCGAGGCCTTCGCCTATTCCGTCTCGCACGACCTACGCGCCCCGCTGAGGGCGATGGACGGCTTCAGCCAGGTCTTGCTCGAAGACTACACCGGCCGCCTGGACGCCGAAGGCCAGGATTACTTGCGGCGCGTACGGGCCGCCACGCGCACAATGGCCCAGCTCATTGACGACCTGCTTGAACTCTCGCGCGTGACGCGCGCCGAGATGCGGCGCGACGCGGTGGACCTCGGCCCGCTCGCCCAATCCATCGCCGCCGAATTGCAGACGATGCAGCCCGAACGTCAAGTGGAGGTGATCATCGCCGACGGGCTGAACACCCAGGGCGACCCGCGCCTCCTGCGCGTGGTGCTGGAGAACCTGTTGGGCAACGCCTGGAAATTCACCGGCCAGCAGCCGCAGGCCCGCATCGCGTTTGGCTTGGCGGAGCAGAACGGCCAGACGGCGTACTTTGTGCGCGACAACGGCGCCGGCTTCGACATGGCTTACGCCGACAAGCTCTTCGGCGTTTTTCAGCGCCTGCACCGCGCCGACGAGTTTCCAGGCACGGGCGTTGGGTTGGCGACCGTGCAGCGTATCATTCACCGCCACGGCGGCCGCGTGTGGGCCGAGGGCGCGGTCGGCCAGGGCGCGACGTTCTATTTCACGCTACCCTAAAGGAGGGTCATGGCTATGAACGACAAAGTCATCTTGCTGGTGGAAGACAATCCAGACGACGAAGCGTTGACCTTGCGCGCCCTGAAGAAGAACAACATCCTCAACGAGGTCGTCGTGGCCCACGATGGGGTCGAGGCGTTGGACTACCTCTTTGGCACCGGCACGCACGCTGGACGCAACCCCAGCCACCTCCCGCAAGTCGTGCTCCTCGACCTGAAGCTCCCCAAGGTGGACGGCCTGGAGGTGCTGCGCCGCATCCGCGCCGACGAGCGCACCAAATTGCTGCCCGTGGTTGTCCTCACCTCCTCCAAAGAAGAGCAGGATTTGCTCAAAAGCTACAGCCTCCACGCCAACTCCTACGTGCGCAAGCCGGTGGACTTCACACAGTTCACGGAGGCGGTGCGGCAGTTGGGGCTGTACTGGCTAATCCTGAATGAGCCCCCGCCGCAGCTTTGAGAGGTGGGGCGAGCATGGGAAAGCAGGGAAGCAGGATCGGCGTGTGATTGCGACAGAGGGGACACTATGAACAAGCCACTCCGCGTGTTGATTGTCGAAGATTCGGAAGACGACGCCAGGTTGCTGTTGCACGAGCTGCGGCGCGGCGGCTACGACCCGGCGTTTGAGCGGGTGGAAACCGCCGACGCCATGCGCGCCGCGCTCGATCCTTCGACAGGCCCGGGACACAGGTGGGACGTCATCCTCTCCGATTACCGCCTGCCACAGTTCAGCGCGCCGGCCGCGCTGGCGCTGTTGCAGGTGAGCGGGCTTGATCTGCCCTTCATCATCATCTCTGGCACGATTGGCGAAGATACCGCCGTGGCCGCGCTCAAAGCGGGGGCGCACGATTTCATCGTGAAGGGCAACTGGGCGCGGCTCATCCCCGCCGTCGAGCGCGAGATGCGCGACGCCGAGGCGCGGCGGGCGCGCAAGCAGGCCGAAGACGAACTCCGCGCCGCCGAAGCCAAATACCGCGCGCTGGTCGAGCAGCTTCCCGCCATCGTCTACGGCCTCAGCTTCGGCGAAACGGTCTGGACCAGCTACATCAGCCCGCAGGTCGAGACGCTGCTGGGCTTCACGCCCGCCGAATGGCTGGCCGACCCCGAGCTCTGGATCAAACAACTGCACCCCGACGACCGTGAGCGCGTGCTGGCGGAAGTGGGGAAGACGGGCGCCGAGGGCCGTCCGCTGAATGTGGAATACCGCACGCTGGCGCGGGATGGCCGCGCGTTGTGGTTTCACAACCAGGCCACGCTCGTGCTGGACGCGGCGGGCCGCCCGTTCTACTCTTACGGCATCATGTTCGACATCACCGGGCGCAAGCGGGCCGAGGAACAGATGCGCCAGAACGCCGCCCGCGCCGAAGCCCTGGCCCGTGTCGCCTCCCGCCTCAATGCTCAACTCGACCTCGACACGGTGCTGAAAGCAATCTGCGAAGAAACCGCCCGCGCGCTGAATGTCCCAGCCAGCTCGGTCGCGCTCTACGAGCCGGCGCAGGCGGCGTTGCTGCTGGCCTCCGCCTTCGGGTTGCCGTCGAATTATCGCCAGGACCATAAGCCGGTCCCGCGCGCCGTCTACGATGAATACGCCCGGCAGGCAGGTCCACTCGTGCTGCCGGACGTACAGCACACGCCCGGCCTGCCCAACGCCGAACTCTACGTTCGCCACAATATCCGCACCATCGCCACGGCCGCCATGAGCCGTGGGGGGGAGATGATGGGCACCCTCGACGTCTACACGTTCAATGAACGCCGCGACTTTGACCCGGACGAGCTGGCCCTGCTGAACGCGTTGGCCGACCAGGCCGCGCAGGCCATCGCCAACGCCCGCCTGTTCGAAGAAGCCGAGCGCCGCCTGCGGCACGTCGAGGCCCTGCGCGCCATTGACGTCTCCATCACGGGCAGCATGGACGTGCGCCTCAGCCTGAACGTGGTGCTCGGGCAGGCCATGGACCAGCTCCGCGTGGACGCCGCCGACGTGCTGCTCCTCGACCGGCACACCCAGGCCCTCGAATACGCCGCCGGGCGCGGCTTCCGCACCGACGCCATCATCCGCGCCCACGTCCGGCTGGGCGAGGGCTACGCCGGGTTGGCCGCGCTCGAACGCCGCCTCATCCGCATCCCGGACTGGAACGATGAAGAGCCGGACCTGCGGCGCGCCGCCGAATTCGCGGGCGAGAATTTCCGGGCCTGCTTTGTGGTCCCGCTCATCGCCAAAGGCAACGCGCGGGGTGTGCTGGAGGTCTTCCACCGCCAGCCCCTGCATCCCGATGAAGAGTGGCTGGACTTTCTGGAAGCGCTGGCCGGGCAGGCGGCCCTCGCCATTGACAACGCCTCGCTGTTCAACGACCTGCAGCGCTCGAACGTCGAGCTCACGCTGGCCTACGACACCACGCTCGAAGGTTGGTCGCGCGCGCTCGATTTGCGCGACAAAGAGACCGAGGGCCACACCCAGCGCGTCACCGAAATGACCCTGCGTCTCGCCCGCGCCGCGGGGACCTTCGGCGAAGACGAGCTTGTCAACGCGCGCCGGGGCGCGCTCCTGCACGACATCGGCAAGATGGGCATCCCGGACAGCATCCTGCTCAAGCCCGGGCCGCTCACCGACGACGAATGGATCGTCATGCGCAAACATCCGGTCTACGCTTACGAGCTGCTCATGCCCATCCCGTTTCTGCGCTCGGCGCTGGACATTCCATATTGCCACCACGAGAAGTGGGACGGCACGGGCTATCCGCGCGGGCTGAGGGGCGAGCTCATCCCGCTGGCCGCGCGCCTGTTCGCCGTGGTGGACGTGTGGGATGCCCTCCGCTCCGACCGCCCGTACCGCCCCGGCTGGCCGGAGGACAAAGTGCGCGAGCACATCCGCGCCGGGGCTGGGGCGCACTTTGAGCCGCGCGCGGTGGAGATCTTCCTGGACGTGAACAGATAGGGTTTCCCAACTTTCGCCAACCATTCCCAACCCTAGAAACCCGGTAGGACTAATATACTAGGGCCTAGCCAAAACTTCCTATCCAGGAGTAATCCCGGCGACGACAGGAGGTGAACACCATGACGCCGACATTGACGATTGACGAGTTCAACGCGCTGCTGATCTCGGACAAGGAAGAAAGTCCTCTGCTCAAGGCGCTGCGCCAGCTCACGCAGATCGAAAAGCCGGAGGAAATTCTGGCGCTGGTCAAGCCTCTGGCCAGCTGGACGGGATGGTCCTAGTGAGCCCGCCGATCTTTTGATCTGGCCTCGTACCACAGGAGCGAAATCAGTGTCGCTGCAGTGACTCATGGCGTGCAGGTACAATCCGCACGCCATGAGTTCATTAAAGGTCAAGACGCCCATGAATGAAACGGAACGCATTCAGGCGTGCGTGTTGGCCCTGCCCGAGGTGGCAGCGTGGCCGGAGATGGCCGGCATCTTTGAACGATCCGGCAGTACACCGCGCTTTGATTGGAGCCTGCCGGGGATGGCGTGCCGGGCGGTGGGCGGCGACGAGTCCGCCGCCATCCCTGGCGCGGCCGCGCTGGCCTGTATGCAGATCAGCATCATTCTGGTGGACGACATGCTCGACGACGACCCGCGCGGCGCACATCTGCGCCTCGGCCCCGGCCCGGCAGCCAACCTCGCGCTCGCCATTCAGGCCGCGGCCTTTCGCCTCGTCGAGCAGGCCCCCGTGACCGTCGAGCGGCGCGCCGCCGTCGTCGCCAGCCTGGCCGGGATGGCGCTCACCACCGCCCTCGGCCAGCACTGGGATGTGCAGAATCTCACAGGTGAAGAAAACTATTGGAAAGTGGTGCGGACCAAGAGCACACCCTTCTACGGCGCGGCGCTCCACGTGGGCGCACTCCTGGGCGGGGCGGGGGCAAATGTGGCCGACGGCCTGCGTGACTTCGGCGTCCTCATCGGCGAGGTGATCCAGATTCAGGACGACCTGATGGACGCCTTTCAGACGCCGGCCAACCCGGACTGGAAGCAGGGCCGCAACAACCTGCTGCTCCTCTACGCGCTCACAGCCCAACATCCGGCACACACGCGGTTTCTGGAACTGCTCTCCCGCATTGACGACCCCTCGGCTCTAGCAGAGGCGCAGCGCATCCTCGTCCGCTGCGGCGCGGTCAGCTATGCGGTCTATCATTTGATCCAGCGTTACCGCGCGGCCCGGCAGCGGCTGGCCGCTCTCGCACTGACTGACCCAGCCCCCATGCAGGAATTGCTCGCCCGACAGACCCAACCTTTAGCCGACTTGCTGAAAACAATTGACGCTGATATCCCTGAGGAACTTCTGCTACAATCACGGGCGTGACTCTGCGATCCAAATACCGTTTGCCGAACCCGGACTGGCCGTTCGGGCTGGTCTCGTTGGGGACGCTCGCGGTCTGCCTCTTCTACACCTTCGCCTACGCCTTTCTCACCCCCAACTCGGGCCTGACCTTCGACGCGAGCTGGTACGTCACCGTTATTGAGCCATGTGACGTGCAGGCCACCTGGTGCCAATCCAATCAAAATACCCTCCGGCTTGGCGACCACCTGCTGGTCATTGGCAACCTGACTTACGAGGACTACCAGCGTGACCGGCGCCTCGTCCCGTTCGAGGGCTACCAGGCAGGCGACTCCGTGCCCATCACCTTCAGCCGGGATGGCGTATCCCAGACCACCCACTGGCAGATGCCGCTCGTCAGGGCGAATCTTTACAAGCAGACGAGCAATGTGCTTTTCTTTTTCCCGTTCTGGCTCGCCGGGACCATGGTGTGGCTGTTCCTGCAGCCGCGCGACCGGCGCTGGCAGCTCCTGATCTTGTTCAACTACATCACGGCGGTTTGGCTGACGGCGGGGGCGCAAAGCGCTTTCGGCGTCGCCGGCTCTGCGCTCGTTTCGCGCGCGGCCACCTGGCTGCTTGTGCCCATCTACCTTCATCTTCATCTCATCGTCCCCGCGCCCCTCCGCCATCAGCCGCCTCGTTACGTGGTGCCTCTCCTGTATGCCATCGCGGGCTTCCTGGCTGCGCTGGAGCTTGCCCAACTTCTCCCCAGTGCGTTGTTTCAGCTCGGCTTGCTGGTCGCCATTGCCGGCAGCCTCGGCTTGCTGGTCTTCCAGTTAGTGGACGAACCCTCGCCTGCCGCCCGGCTGGCGACGCGCCTGATGCTGACGGGCATCGGCCTGGCCTTTGTGCCCGGCGTGGTGTTGTGGCTCATCCCGGCGATGACGAATCTTCCCGCGCCCGGCGACTGGGTGACGAATGTGGCGCTCCTGGCCTTGCCCGCTTTGCCGTCGTTTTACACCTACGCCATTTACAAACGCCACCTGGGCGCGCTGGAGTTCCGCGCCAACCGCCTGCTCAGCCTGTACAGCTTTATCCTCCTGTACGTGACGGCCTTCCTGGTTGTCTTCTGGTTCGTGAACCAGTGGGTAGCGTCATCCGAGATTCCCCGCCTCGTTGTCTCCCTCCTCTTCATCGTCGCCGCGCCGACCTTGAGCGCTCGCTTTCAACGGCTGGTGGATCGGCTGGCCTATGGCACCCATTACAAGCCGGATGACGTCATTCAGGTTTTCGCCAGCCGCATCCCCACCGCGCCCGATCGCGAGGCGCTGGTGCGTTTGCTGGCGGACGAAGTGGGCCCGAGCCTCCTCATTCGCGAGGCCGCGCTCTATCTGGTGAACGGGAACCAGACGCAGCTGGTCTACGCCCGCGGGGTCAGGCTGGACGACGCCCCCGACGCCGCCTGGTCGGTCCGGCAGTTGCTGGCTGAATCCGGGCGGTATCGGCCCGCGCTGGCGGAAGCGCCGGACGGCGCGAAGGACCCCAACCCATTGCAGGCGTTCGATTGGGCACGGTTGGTCATTCCTCTCAAAACCCAGCAGAAGCCGGTGGGGGTCTGGCTGTTCGGGCGGCGCGACCCGGACGATTACTATCCCCTGAGCGATATCCTCCTCTTGAGCACGCTGGCGAATCAGGTCGCGCTCGCCGTCGAGAACGCGCGGCTGTTCGACGATGCCAACCGCCGCCTCGAACGCCTGCAGGCCCTGCGCAACATTGACATCACCATCACCGCCAGCCTGGACCTGCGCGTCACCCTCCACGCTTTTCTCGATCAGGTCACCACGCGCTTGCGCGTGGACGCCGCCGCCATCCTGCTGCTCAACCGGCGCTCGCAAACGCTCGGCTACGCCGCCGGGCGCGGCTTCCGCACCCGCGCGCTTCAGCACACGCAGCTGCGGGTGGGCGAAGGCCATGCGGGCGTCGCCGCGCTGGAGCGTCACATCGTCAACGTCCCCGACCTCCAGCAGGCGGCGGGCGACCTGACCCGCGCCCCGCTGCTGTCCAGCGAGGGCTTCGTCGCCTATTACGGCGTGCCTCTCGTCACCAAAGGGCGGGTCGAGGGCGTGCTGGAAATCTTCCATCGTTCGCCTGTGCCGCCCGACCCGGAATGGCTGGATTTTCTGGAGTCCCTCGCCGGGCAGGCCGCCATCGCCATTGACAACGCCACCCTGTTCGAAGACCTGCAACGCTCCAACCTCGAACTCTCGCTGGCGTACGACACCACGCTGGAAGGCTGGTCGCGCGCCCTCGAACTGCGCGATCAGGAAACCAAAGGCCACACCCAGCGCGTGACCGAACTGACCCTGCAACTCGCCCGCACCCTGGGGACCTTCAGCGAAGAGGGGCTGACGCACATGCGCCGGGGCGTCCTCCTGCACGACATCGGCAAGATGGGCATCCCGGACGGTATCCTGCTCAAGCCCGGGCCGCTCACGGACGAAGAATGGGTCATCATGCGCCAACACCCGGGCTATGCCTACGAGATGCTTTTGCCGATTGCCTTCCTGCGCCCGGCACTGGACATCCCGTATTGCCATCACGAGAAGTGGGATGGCACGGGCTACCCGCGCGGGTTGAAGGCCGAAGAGATTCCGGTGGCCGCGCGCCTCTTCGCCGTGGTGGACGTGTGGGACGCGCTCCGCTCCGACCGGCCGTATCGCGCCGCCTGGCCCGCCGCGAAAGTCCGCGAACACCTCCGCGCGCTCTCCGGCGCGCACTTTGATCCGCAAGTAGTGGAGATGTTTTTGAAAATGATCGGGAAGGCAGGGGGTCAGGTGGTTGAGTGATGGCAGACGAACTGAAGCGGCGCGTGCGCCACCTGGAGGCCCTGCGGCGCATTGACGCCCTCATCCTCGCCGGGGACCTCGACGCCGTGTTGAACGCGGTCGTCCGCCAGGCGGCCTCGTTCTTCGGCGCTTTGCACGCAGAGGTTCTGGAGCTGGAAGACGAGCGTCTGATCGCGCGCGCGGCCTACGGCCTCGACGCCGGCTCGGGCCCGCCTTTCTTTGTGGCCGCGCAGGTCGGTCTGTGCGGCGAAGTGGTCCGCTCCGGCCAGGCCGTCCGCGTCCTGGATGTAACTGCCGACCCGCGCTACTACGTGGTGGACCCGCGCACGCGCGCGGAGATTGCCGCCCCGCTCGTCGCCGAAGGCCGTCTCTACGGGGTGCTCAACGTCGAGAGCGAGGCCGCGGCGGCCTTTCCCGACGACGCGCTCGACCTGCTTCAGCCCTTCGCCGCCGAAGCCGCCATTGCCCTGCACATCGGTCGCACGCGCCGCGCCGAGCAGAAACGCCTGCGCGACCTCACCCTGCTCCGCGAGCTCGGCCTCCGCCTCACCGCCGCGCCCGACCCTCAGGCGATTTACGATCTCGGCGTGGAGTACGCCGTCCGCCTCCTCGACGCCTCCGGCGCATTCCTCCATCTCTACGACCCGGAGAGTGACGCGGGCCGAGTGACGGATGACGAGAGGCGCGTGGCGAGCAACGAGCGCCCCGTCACGTCGCGCAGCACCCTCGCGGAGCACCCCCGTGGGGCGAGCGAAGCGAGCGGACGACACTCGCCACCCGACACCCTGACCGGTCTCACTTTCATCGCCGGGCCCGGCCTCCCCGACCGCCCGCGCCAGTCCTTCGGCCCGCCGCGCCCCGGCGGCCTCACCCACACGGTCGCCCGCACCGGCCAGCCGCTCGTGATCAACGATCCGGCCTCGCATCCGCTGTACGGCCCGGACGCCGCCGCCCGGTTGAACTTCAAATCCATCGCGGGTTTCCCGCTCACCCGCGCCGGGCGCGTGTACGGCGTGTTCACCGTTTCGTTTGTGCACCCCCGCCGCATCGAAGCGGCAGACGTGGATTTGCTGGCCCTGCTGTCCGAGCAGCTCGTGCGGCACATCGAGAACGCCCGGCTGCGCGCCGCCGAGGCCCAGCGCCTCGCCGAATTGAATGCGATCAACCACATCGGCACGCGGCTGCGGCAGGCGGGGACGCAGGCTGAAATCCGCGCGGCGATCATGGACGAAGTGACGGCTCTCTTCCAGGTGGAGGCCGGGGGCATCTTCATGCCGGACGAAGCGGGCGTCCATCTCCGGCCTGCCGAAATGCGCGGCTGGGTTGCGCATCTGCCGCCGCCGCCCATTGAAGGCTCCATTGTCGGGAGCGTCTATCGCAGCGGCCAGCCCTATCTCTCCCCCAACGTCCGCCTCGACCCGCTGGCTTACCAGGCCTCCGCGCGCCTCGTGCCGGAAGAGGCCGCCCGCACGATCATCGCCGCGCCCCTGCGCCTCGGCGCGGACATCATCGGCGTGCTGTCCGTTGGGGCAGATGCGCCGCGCCAGTTCACCCCGGCGGACCTGCGCTTGCTCACCACCCTCGCCGAAATCGCCGGGGCGGCGCTGCATCGCGCCGGGCTGTACGAACAGACGGAGCACCGCGCCCGGCAGCTCTCGTTGCTCAACGACCTCGGGCGGCAGATCGCGGGCACCCTCGACCCGAGCGCGCTCTACGACCTCACCGTGCGCGCGCTCGTCGAGCGCTTCGGGTACGCCCTGGCCATCATTGTTGAGAGCGATCCTGCTTCTGCCGAACTCGTGCTCGTCGCCAAAGCTGGGGCCGCCACTGAAGCGCTGGCGCTGAGCCGGCGCACGCCGCAAGACCGCGGCATCCTGGCCTACGTCTTCCGGACCGGGCAGACCTATCTCAACAACCGCGCCGCGGAGGACCCGCGTTATGTGCAGTGGGAGGGTATCCTGCCCGGCTCGGAGCTGTGCGTCCCCATTCGCGTGGCGGGCGAGGTGATCGGCGCGCTTAACGTCGAAGAGCCGTTCGCGGAGGCCTTCACGCCCACCGACCGCGATATGATGGAATCGCTGTCCGGGCAATTGGGCGCGGCCCTGAGCAACGCGCGCCATTTCCAGCGAATGCAGCGCACCGCCGAGCGCCTGGCCATTTTCAATCGCGCCACCGAACAGTTCGCGCGCGCACCCGACCGCCACGCCGCTCTCTCTGCAACGCTTGTAGCCGCCTGCGAGCTCGCACAGGCCGAACGCGGAGGCATCTTCGTCGTGGAAAAAGACGGCCGCCTCACGCTGAGCCACACCTGCGGTGTCGCAACGGAGGTCTTGGCCGCGCTGAAAGCGCAGACCCTCGCCGCCGCCACCGGCATCTTCGGCGAAGCCCTCCGCTCCGAGCGCGCCATTGAAATCCCGGACACCGCCGCCGACCCGCGCGTGGTGCATTTCCCCGGCTATACCGGCGCGGCCCTGTACTGCGCGCCACTGATGACCGGTGGCCGCCCGGTCGCCTTACTCGATCTCGACCGCCTGCCCCCGGACGACGAGGCCCGCGCCCTGCTCGCGGCTTTCGCCGATCGGGCTGCCGTCGCCATCGAAAACGCGGCGCTGAACGAGGAGACCGTGCGCCTCGTGCAGGAACGCGCCGCCCTGCTCGATATCTCTACCGCACTCTCCGGCGTGACCGACCTCCGGGCTGTCCTCCAGCACGCGTTACAACATATCCGTGCGACGTTCGACGTGGATGGCTGCTCGTTCACCCTGCTCACCCAGGACGGACGGGCGCTCAAAACTATCGCCCAGCTATATGTCAAACCCGAGCACAAAACCGGCGAGGTGGGTGACCTCTGGCCGCTGGAACGCCGGCCTCTCAGTAGCAAGGCCTTGGCCACCCAGCGCGCCTACGCTTACGCGGACCTCCCGGCGCAGCCCGAGATGCCCGCCGAGCAGCGGGACTGGCTGCTGCGCCACAACCAGACATCCTCGGCGCACATCCCGCTCATCGCCAACGGGCAAACCCTCGGCCTGCTGTATCTCACAGTCTTCGGGCGCGCCCGTCGCTTCACCGAAGCCGAACTCTCGCTGGCGCAGGGCATGGCTAACCAGGCCGCCATCGCACTGCAGCGCGCGCAGTTGTACGAACAGACCCAGCGCCGCCTCCAACGGCTGGAAATTCTGCGCGCCATTGACGCGGCCATCACCGCCAGCGTGGATCTG
>Ga0209108_10000442_pt1 | contig 23080 bp, 22 predicted proteins | sample Rifsed10ft1_FD_184003 | JGI IMG/M metagenome (GOLD analysis project Ga0209108, IMG submission 184003) | Soil microbial communities from Rifle, Colorado, USA - sediment 10ft 1 (version 2) | ecosystem: Environmental > Terrestrial > Deep subsurface > Rock core/Sediment | place: Rifle, Colorado...
CTTCCTTGATTATTGTCACGGAGTGGATTCTTGTAATTGTATCTCGATTAAATATAGTCCAATTTCAAAATGATCCAATATAAAAGCAATGATCAGTCTTATAGCATAGGGTCTGTCTTCTGATCCTTTTCTGGTTCGGATGGTTTGGGTTCCTCAAATTTCGGGATAGTTACCGGGTCGCATTGTTTCTGGATAGCCGCATGTTCGAGGGCTTCGCGTTGACCCTTTAACCGTGAATATTCGGCAGCGCGGGTATCGTCACCGCCTTCCAGAAAGAACAGGGCGGGCCAGAACAGGATGAGGCCGAGGGCCATCTGGGCAGAGTCGTTTCCGGCTTCCTTATCCAATGCACCATAGAGTTCATTGGCTCGTTGCGAGATATAACGCATCTCCAGGGCGATCTGATCGCAGGTGTAGTTCTGGTATTCCACCGGGGAGACATAGGCGGCCTGCATTTTGTCCGGATCGGTGGCGCAGGCCGTGAGCAGGGTGCTGATCAGAATGCTGTTAATGATCGGCATATTCTTATGGATTGTTTTTGCATGGTGCAATTCACCCCCATCCCAACCCTCGGCTTTGGCTTCCTGCGTCGCTCTACCGCCTGCATCCATGCAGGCGTCCCCCGTCGAGTGGGAAGGGGTTATTAATGATAGTTTTTTCATGTTTTCTCCTCGTGTTTTGTTTATTCCCTCGCCCGCTTACGCCGCCCTCTCCCGGAGGGAGAGGATTCAAGAGTTCCCTCACCCCAGCCCCTTTGTTGGCGGACTTTCCTGTCCCCCTTTCAGGCGAGCTACGCTCGACCAAATCTGCTCCAGGCAGATTTTCCCGGAGGGAGAGGGAACCAAATGAAGCAGGCTAATATTCGGCGCAGGCTACCGCCATGCGGCAGCTACACGGGGAGAGCTTAAATCAGGTGGTGGCTCAAATAGTGATGCAGTGGTGAGGATTTTTCTCATTACTTCTGATTGACGTTACAAGGCATGGTAATTACAATGTAATAACATTATTTTTTGAGACTCCAGTCATGAAAGCAAGTATAGTCCGCATCGGCAATTCCAGAGGTATCCGCTTGCCAAAATCAGTTCTGGATCAATGTCATCTGAAAGACTGTGTTGAAATAGAAGTGGATAATAATACCCTTGTCATCAAACCCGCACACTCGCCACGTAGCAGATGGGCCGAAGCTTTCTCCAGAATGGCGCAACATGGCGATGACAAGCTGCTTGATGCAGATGCTGATCTTTCCACGGAATGGGATGAATCAGAATGGCGCTGGTAATTTCCCGTTTTGATATTTTTCTGGTCAGTCTGGATCCCGTTATTGGACATGAAGTCCGCAAGACCCGCCCTTGTGTCATCATCTCCCCTGACGAGATGAATCATCATATTGGTACCGTGATCATTGCTCCCATGACTACCAAGAGACGCGATTACCCTACGCGCATCCCGCTCACGTTCAAGCGCAAAAAAGGCCAGATCGTGCTCGACCAGATCCGCACGATAGACAAAACGCGGCTGGTTAAACGCCTCGGTAAACTTGATAAGAATGTATCGGCACAATTGCTGGAAGTATTACAAGAGATGTTTATGGAATAAGAGTAGTTTGTGATGAGTAGTGCTTAGCGCAATCGCCACAGGGCTTTGTTGATTTCAACGAGATCGAAAGCTTCCGGATCAAAGTCCCCGCCAATCCAGTCCAGCATGTCTTCGTATTCCTTGTGTTTCGGGTTACGTAATATCCTGAGCAGACGCTGGTAGCCGGGGAACCCGCCGCAGTCTTCTGGCGGGCAGGCGCGTTTGCCGGCAAGACAAACGGGATAACGCTGGTTTTGTTCGGGCGTCAATATCTTTTCTATTTTAATTTCATGTTGCCAACTGTCGCCGAAATCGTATTCGTAGGTCAAGGTATCACCGGAGTTGACAATGTTATTCAGCCGCACATGGGTTTCATTTCTGGTATCGTCCGGAAATTCCGGATCAGGAATGCCGTAACGGATATCACCGGTGATGAATTGATGCAGATGGCAATCTTCCCAGCCCATGGCGGCCTGCAAGATGTCATGCAGTTTGCCGAGTTTAATGTCAGCAGGAACCTGAATGCGCCGCCAGATTTGCGGGCGGATGTGTTTCAGAGTGATTTTGAGTTGGAAGATGTTCAATTAATCAAGCCCGAATTTAAGGAACCTCTGAATAAGAGTTTTGTATCATTTTGCACATTAGAGGGAAATCTGATCATATCAGGATCATAAAAACAGGATTTCTCAGTCGTTGCACTCCTTCGAAACGACAGGATTTAATTTTTCAGCCAGTTTCTGCATTTCTTCCTGGGCCAGCAGGATTTCACGCAAAGTCAGTTGTGACCAGCGCCGGTATTGTTCACGGCGGCTGCCTTCCCAAGTGGTCAGCGACCAGTCTATGGCTTGTTGAGTTTCGGAATTATTCATTTTCTTCGGCCAATCTTTCTCGCAGGAATTCAATATCAATTATATCACCTGGTCGCCCGGCTGCTTCTTTCATTTTAATTAGTGCAGGGATAGAAACAAACCGTACCGATAAATTTCCAAGCGGTTTTATCAATGCCAGCTCGTATTCATCATCAAAATTGAATGGTTCACATACAAACATATCAATTGGAGTTTCATGGTGTTCATCGCTCCAGAATTGAAGTACTTTCATGCCTTTCTCGGTTATCCAGCTTTCTCGCAAAGTTTCATTTGCAAACTGTTCTGCTGTGATGGGAACCAGCGGTTTATAACCCAAAGGCTGCAACGCTCTAAAAGCCTTGATGATGTTATCTGGAGACAGTTGTACTATGAAATCGACATCTTTGGTATAACGTAAATAACCATAAGCGTTAACGGCAAGACCTCCTGCCACAAGGTAACGGACTTCGGCATCATCGAATACTTTCACAATCGCTTCAAAGCTGGCTAATTTCATGGCGATTTCTTTTTGGGTTGGTAGTTTTGCATTGCAGTCCACAATTGTTTTTTGACTTCATCACGCAATTCCTTGGGGGAAATAACTTCCGCTTCAGCGCCGTATTTGAGAATGTCCATGATCAGTTCGCGCGGATCGCTGTAGGGCACTATCAACTCCAGCTTACTGTCAGGAAGCACATTGGATTCCTGTTTTGAATGCCAGTGTTCGTCGGCCACCCACTTCGCGGCTTTTTTGGAAAAACGAATTACAGCTTTATGTGTTGCCTTGCCGGCAAAGATGCCGTACGCATCCGCAAAATGATCATTGAGTTGTTGTTCATTAATGTCTTTTGCCTTTTCACCCGTATAAACAATGTGCATGCGATCCAGCGAAAATGTGCGCAGCCCCTTACTGGTATGGCACCAGCCGTCAACATACCAGTTGTCGCGGTAATAGACCATGCGTTGCGGCGAGATCCAGCGTTCGGTGGTCTTGTCACGTTCGCGGCCATGATAGAGCATCTTGATTTTTTTCCGGCATACCAGGGCATCCGCGGCTTTTCTGAATGTATCAAAATCAGCAATGCGCGGCGCTGCCTGCAGGATGCGGATGCGTCTGGCGACTTCGCGCCCGGTTTTCTGCTGGTCAAGTATAGTGTTTAACCGTTCAATCAGCGGGCCAACATGCGGTTCGAGCAGGCCGGGTTGTACTTTGGAAAGCAGGGAATGTGTTGTCAGCAACGCGTAGATCTCGGATGAATTAAACCAGAGGCCGGGCAGTTCATAGTTTGTATGTTCCGATTTGTCGTAATAGTAACCGTTCAGTTTACGATCATATTTGATTGGCGCTCCAAGATAATCCCTGACTACTTCTATGGTGCGTCTGATCGTGGCGCGGGAGCATTCCATTTTTTCTTCCAGCAACTTGCGCGGAATCGGGGTACGCCTGCCGGACAGGATTTTGTGCAGCTCATATATTCGATCGAAGTGGTACATAGGCTTTTCATCCAATATTTCCCTGACGCCAGATTAAATGAGATCGAAGAACCGGTCTATGTATTACCGTCGCAGTATGGCGATCCAGCGGTAGAAATTAAAGACACTGGCGAGTGATGCGGCCACATATGTTAGGGCGGCAGCACGCAGGATTTGTCTGGCGGCAGGAATACCTGATTGCGGGATATATTTTCCGGCGATCAATATGGGCAAGGCACGGTTGAAACTGGCATCAAGTTCGACCGGCAGCGTAACCAGGTGAAATATGACCGGTAATAATAAAGTACTGACCCCCACCAGAAACATCAGTACTCCCAGCGCCGGTGAACGTGTCAATAATGCGGCGAAGGGAAAGACCACCAGCAGCATTGAGGCAATCTTTTCCGTGTGTGATATGAATTTTGCCAGATGCCAGCGCAAAAAGAATGGCCGGTAGCCAGTGGCATGTTGTATGGCGTGACCAACTTCATGCGCGCTGACCACTATCGCGGTCATTGATTTGCCGTCATAAATATTTTCTGCCAGACGTATGGCCTTCTGTTCAGGATCATAATGATCGCCTTGCCGGTCGCTTTTCTCGACGTTGGTGTCTGCCAGTTCGAATTTATTGACGAGATGCACGGCAAGCTCTCCGCCAGTGCCGGGGAATTCATCGATGCGGGTGCTATAGCGTTTCAGAATATAACCTGCCCAGAGTTGCGGACCGAAAAAAACAATCATTGATATGATTAGAATGGCAGCTAGCAGCATATAATGATTTTTCCAGATTCAGTACCGGTTAAATGATCGCATAGACTATACTGTGAAAGCTGTCGTTAAAAAATATAAAAACAACAAGTATCAGCAGGGATGAAATAACCATACAAAGTTCTTTAATATTCTATGACTCCCTGGGAACGTTATCAGGCAGATTTGAAGCGTGAGGGTTTAAGTGAAGATCCGGCACAACGTATTGCCGTCGAGCATACACAGGCACTGTATGAGGCATTACTTGCGGATTACGGACACGAAGATGGATTAATCACCATAATAAAAAAGACCCTGAAAAGGAAACCCAAATCACTGCTTAAAGGATTATATTTCTGGGGTGGCGTAGGCCGTGGCAAGACCTGGATTGTGGATACATTTTATGACTGTCTTCCATTCCCGGGGAAAAAACGCATTCATTTTCACCGCTTCATGCAGATGATTCATCATGAACTGAAACAACTCAAAAATAAGGAAAACCCGTTGTTCCTGGTTGCTGACAAGATTGTCACCGACACACGTGTATTATGTTTTGATGAATTTCATGTGACGGATATTACTGATGCCATGTTGCTGGGTGGTTTGCTGGGGGCATTATTTGATCGTGGGCTGGTCCTGGTAGCTACCTCAAATGAAGCACCTGACCAGTTGTACCATGATGGTTTGCAACGGGATCGATTTCTGCCAGCAATAGAATCGATCAAGGCTCATACCCACGTGGTACATGTTGATTCGTGGATAGACTATCGCTTGCGATTTCTGGACAAGGCAGAGATCTACCATTGTCCGCTGGATGAGAATGCTGATCGGATGTTGCACGAAAATTTCACGCATATTGCCCCTGATGCAGGTAGCGATAATGTCGTACTTGATATTGAAGGCAGGCCGATCAATACGGTGCGTTGCGGTGATGGAGTGGTGTGGTTTGCATTCCATGATATTTGTGATGGGCCGAGGGGCCCGGCGGACTATATCGAGATCGCCCGCCAGTTCCAGACGGTGTTGATTGCTGATGTCCCGGTGCTGGAAGAAGCTGATAACGATCGGGCCAAACGTTTTATGACCCTGGTCGATGAGTTTTACGATCGTAATGTAAAACTGATCATGACGGCAGCGGCTGAACCGGAGCATCTGTATGTTGGAAAACGATCGGCCAGGCCCTTCCAGCGCACGGTCAGCCGGCTCAACGAGATGCAGACCCACGATCATCTGGCGAAACAACATTTGTCGTGAATGGTGATTGGTGAAAACACCAATCGCTGTTCACGTTATTAAAAAATATATATAAAATAATAAGTTATGTATATAACTTGACTATTTAAATGAAATATCCTATATAACTAACTGATGATAATTTACTGAATAAGTATTTCATTGGTTCTGCGGATCGTTATGCTTTTGACGGTCCGTTTTTTTTCTGGAGATGGCGATTTGAATACTGTCTTTCAATCAGAAAGCGTCGAAAATCTGGAAGGTGAGATTGCCACCGTGCTGGAATCCCGGTTTGGTGATGGTTTGGTGTACCTGCCCAAGGACAGACCCAGCTACTTCTTTTTATTGGCAAAAAAGGAAGGCTTTATCGATGCTGATGGTTATCTGACCCGCAAGGGCCGGGCCTTGCTGGCACGATATTCTTTCAACTGATCGCCTGTATCGCCCTTTCATCCGGCCATCTCCTTCACTATTCTTAGCATAGGGAGTGCTCTCTAAATTAAGTAGTTTTAATTCCACTACAAGCTTGCCGTCATACCGGCGAAGGCCGGTATCCAGTCAATTAAAGGGCCGCCCGATGGGTGGACTTCGTTTTACCGGATTCCGGTCAAGCCCGGAATGACGTTGAACCAGGAACTGTGAGAGGTATTTGTAGCATAATACGGAATGGCTATTTAGGTGAGCCGTCCATCAATCCAAGATAATAAGAATATGAGGTGGAAGAGATGGCAATTTACAGTTCCGGGGATATTCGCAACATCGCACTGGTGGGTCATGGCGGGGCAGGCAAGACCACTCTGGTTGAAGCCCTTTTATATCATGCAGGTGCAATCAAAAATATGGGGTCGGTCGAGAAGGGAACGGCTGTGTGTGATTTCGATCCTCAGGAAAAAAACCATCAACATTCACTGGATGCTGCCGTCGTCAGCATGGATTATCATGGTGGTCATATCAACCTGATTGATACTCCGGGGTATCCGGATTTTATCGGCAGGGCCATGGCGGTTTTGCCTGCGGTGGAGACCTGTGCTGTTGTGATCAATGCCCAGGGCGGGATAGAGATGACTACGCACAAGATGATGCAGGTAGCCAAGGAACGGCACATGGATCGGTTGATCATTATTAACAAGATCGACCATCCGGATGCCGATCTGCCGGCACTTCTTAATAACATTAAAGAAACGTTTGGTAGTGAATGCTTACCAGTGAATTTGCCGGCAAACCGGGGCAACCAGGTGGTTGATTGTTTTTTTCAGCCACAGGTCCAGGGGGTGAAGACTGATTTTTCATCAGTAGAAGAGGCACACACCCAAATCATCGATCAGGTGGTCGAACTGGATGAAGATCTGATGCAGATCTATCTGGAACAGGGGGAGGAAATAACACCGGAGCAGTTGCATAATCCATTCGAACAGGCCCTGCGTGAAGATCATCTGGTCCCGATCTGTTTTGTCTCAGCAACAACAGGTGCCGGTGTTCCCGAGTTACTGGAGTTGTTTGCCCGGTTGATGCCCAATCCCATGGAGGGAAACCCACCGCAGTTTTTGCAGGGCGAAGGAAAAGACGCCAAACCCTTCGAGATCTCCCCGGACCCTGAAAGGCATGCACTGGCCCATGTGTTCAAAGTCAGTATTGATCCCTATGCGGGTAAACTGGGGGTATTCCGGATACATCAGGGCAGGATAGCGCGGGACAGTCAATTGTTTATCGGTGATGCCCGCAAACCCTTCAAGGTAGGACATCTGCTCAAACTTCAGGGGAAACAACATATCGAAATAGAGAGCGCTATACCGGGGGATATCTGTGCCGTGGCCAAGGTGGAGGAGATCCACTTTGATGCAGTGATCCACGATTCACACGAAGAGGATCATATCCACTTGCGCTCGATGAAATTTCCATCGCCGATGTTCGGTCTGGCGATCGAAGTGAAGAGCCGGGGCGATGAACAGAAGATCTCGGATGCCCTGCACAAGCTACAGGCAGAAGACCCGAGTTTTATGGTGGAACATCATGCCAGTCTGAATGAGACAGTGATCCGGGGCCTGGGCGAATTGCACCTGCGCATGATACTGGAGAAATTAAAAGACACTTACAATGTTGAGGTAGAAACTCACCCGCCCAGTATCGCCTACCGGGAAACTATTACAACAAATGCTGAAGGACATCACCGGCACAAGAAACAGACCGGTGGGGCCGGTCAGTTCGGTGAGGTTTATCTCCGCATTGAACCGTTGCCACGTGGTGCAGGTTTTGAATTTGTCGATGATGTGGTGGGTGGTGTGATTCCGCGCCAGTATTTACCGGCGATTGAGAAAGGGGTGGGTCAGGCAGTGGAACAAGGAGTGATAGCCGGTTATCCGCTGCAGGATATCCGGGTCACCGTCTACGACGGAAAATATCATACTGTGGACTCAAAAGAAGTGGCCTTTGTCTCCGCCGGTAAAAAGTCATTTATAGAGGCAGTCAAAAAGGCCCGTCCGGTCGTACTGGAACCCGTAGTGAATATCAGCATCGTGACACCAAACCAGAACCTGGGTGATATTACGGCAGACTTGTCAGTCAGGCGTGGCCGGATAACCGATACGGTTGCCCTCTCCGGCGGGATGACCAATATCCGGGGGCAGGTGCCACTGGGAGAAATCAGCAGTTACCAGTCACAGCTTAAATCGATTACCGGCGGGATTGGTTCGTTTTCCATCGAGTTCAGTCATTATGATCCGGTGCCGGGCCGGAAACAGCAGGAATTGATCACGGAGTTCCATCCGAAGGAAGATGAAGGGTAAAACAGTACGTTTTAATAACAATAACGAATAACCATAGTATAATTAATTTCTTTTCCGCATAAGATTGGATTGTTATGTTTACTTGTTACATTATTCTATAAGAGATAGAGACAGGTAATTCAGTGAGTTAAACATGTACAAATACGATAATTATGATCAGACGATAGTCGACGAGCGGGTTGCGCAGTTCCGCGATCAGACCCGGCGTTTTCTGGCCGGGGAATTGACCGAGGATGAGTTCCGTCCGCTGCGGCTGATGAATGGTCTCTACATACAACGCCATGCGCCGATGTTGCGTGTGGCCATCCCCTATGGTTTGCTGTCAACGCAACAAATGCGCATGCTGGCGCATATCGCCCGCAAATACGACAAGGGTTACGGGCATTTCAGTACACGCCAGAACATCCAGTACAACTGGCCGAAACTGGAGACCGCACCGGATATACTGGCGGACCTCGCGAGCGTCGAGATGCATGCGATACAGACCAGCGGTAATTGCATTCGTAATATCTCTTCGGATCATTTTGCCGGTATTGCGGAAGACGAACTCGAAGATCCCAGGCCCTATTGTGAAATTCTGCGGCAATGGTCGACTTTCCATCCGGAATTTTCCTATCTGCCGCGTAAATTCAAAATAGCTGTTATTGGCGCCAGTCATGATCGTGCGGCAGTACAGGTGCATGACATCGGTCTGTATCTGGTGAAAAACGATCAAGGTGAAACAGGATTCAGGGTGCTGGTGGGTGGGGGCCAGGGCCGTACACCTTATATCGGTGCTTTTATTCGCGAATATCTGGAAAAGCAACATTTGCTCTCGTATATGGAGGCGGTTCTGCGGGTCTATAACCGTTATGGACGGCGGGACAACATGTTCAAGGCCCGGATCAAGATCCTCGTCTATGCACTGGGCCCGGAAAAATTTGCACACCTGGTGGAAGAAGAATGGGAGAAGATAAAAGATACCCCGTCGTTGCTGCTGGATCAGAATGAGATCGATCGGCTGAGTGCGTATTTTACCTCACCGGATTTCGACAAGACCGCCGATCAGGATACAAGCTTCCCGGAAAAACTGGCTGCGGATAAGGCCTTTGCCACATGGGCTGGACGAAACGTCAAACGGCATAAAGTTCCCGGATACCGCGCAGTGATCATTTCATTAAAGGCACCAGCCAATCCTCCGGGTGATGCAACGGATGAACAGATGGACTTCATTGCTGATATGGCAGATCAGTACAGTTATAACGAGATTGTAGTGACACACGATCAGAACCTGGTATTGCCGCACGTCAAACAGGTTGATCTTTATGCAGTCTGGCAGAAATTAAAATCAAAAGATCTGGCGACACCTAATATCGGTTTGCTTACGGACATGATTTGCTGTCCGGGTCTGGACTTCTGCTCACTTGCCAACGCAGGCTCGATCCCGATTGCCAGGCAGATCAACGAAAAGTTCAATGATCTGGATTACCTGCACGATATTGGCGAGATCAAGATCAAGATGTCGGGTTGCATGAATGCCTGCGGCCATCACCACGTTGGCCATATCGGCATCCTCGGTGTCGACAAGAAAGGCGTCGAGTTTTACCAGATTACTCTGGGTGGTTCTGCCGAGAATGATGCTGCAATTGGTGATCGACTGGGACCTGGCATCAAGAAAGAAAAGGTGGCAGACACCATCGGTAAAATTCTGGATGTCTATCTTGAACAGCGCATAGAGAACGAACGTTTTCTCGACACCTACCGGCGCATTGGTATGGTGCCGTTCAAACAGCACGTCTATGCTAAAACAGCAGCACCCGAAGTGGAGGTAAAGGCCGTTGCGAGTAATTAAAAATAACCGGATCACTGACGATGAATGGCAGCGAATAAAGGAGATCGATGTCGTTGAGGAATTGCCTGAAGGCAAGGTGATTATGCCTTTCGGCTACTGGCAGTCGAACCGTGACAAACTGATTGCACAAAACAGGAAATATGCAGTATGTGTTAATGGTGATATTGAAACGGAAGAAGTTGCCAAAGATATAGAACATTTTGAATTGATCGCGCTGGAGTTTCCGATCTTTACCGATGGCCGCTCGTATTCACATGCACGGTTGTTAAGAGATCGTTATGGTTATACCGGTGAGTTGCGTGCGGTGGGTGATGTGTTGCGCGACCAGTTGTTTTTTATGCAGCGTTGCGGTATTGATTCCTATCAGGTACGGGAAGACAAGAATATTGAAGATGCCCTGAAGGCATTTACAGAATTTTCCGTCAAATACCAGACGGCTGCGGACCACGCAGAACCGGTCTACAAGCTGCGCTAGTTATAAGTCACTGGTTACAAGTTACAAGGAGAGTAGACTTTTACTTATGACTTATGACTTATGACTTATGACTTATGACTTATGACTTATGACTGCCTTTAAACCGTCAACACCGTCACCGACGGTATATTCTGCTCCGGGTTGCTGTGAAAGCCCCTGACCATCAGTATATAATCCCCTTTCCCGGCGAGTTTCAATTCCACGGCGACCTGCCGGGCCAGTTCATTTGGATTCATCGAGCCGGCGTCTTCGGACAGCACCGGGATAATGCTCCAGAATAATGCCATGCGCCGGCAAATGTGAGGATGACCGGTGATCACAACCACCGGCGCGGCGGGGCGTGCCGAACTCACGGTGGCAGCCGACATGCCGCTTTGCGAGATTACCAATATGGCCCTGACCATCAGATCTCTCGCCAATATTGCACTGGTATCCGAGATGGCATCCCAGATACTGACCGGTAAGCTGGCCTTGATGTTGGCTGGATTGCCATACGCCCCGCTCTGCCAGAGATAGGATTCAGTCTGCCGTGCTATCCTGTCCATCATATTCACTGCTTCAATCGGGAATGCACCGACCGCCGTCTCGGCGGACAACATGACGGCGTCAGTGCCGAGTGTGACCGCATAGGAAATATCCGTGACTTCAGCACGGGTCGGCCGGGCGTTTTCAATCATGGATTCCAGCATTTGCGTAGCCACTATGACCGGTTTGAATTTCGCTTTGGCCAGATCGATCAACTGGCTCTGTGCAATCGGCACTTCTTCCGGTTTCAGTTCCACACCGAGATCTCCGCGCGCAACCATGATCCCATCAGCAACATCCAGTATTGCGGATGCATTTTGCAATGCTTCAGGTTTTTCTATCTTTGCAATGACGGCAACATCTTTTCCGGATTTTTTAATCAGGGATTTCAGTTTACTGATATCGTCTGCCGTACGTACAAATGAAAGTGCTACGAAATCAACACCGAGATCAAGAACGAATCCCGCATCCACACGATCCTTTTCTGTCAATGAAGGCGCCGATACATTTACACCAGGCAGGTTAATGCCCTTATGATTTTTCAGGATGCCGCCATGAATAACGGTGCAGGTAATCTCGGTCTCCGCAACTGAATCAACAGAGAGTTCCAGTGCTCCGTCATTCAATAATATACGATTACCTGGTTTTACATCTTCTGCCAGCGCAGTATATTGCGAAGGAACAAGACCAGGTTCACCAATGACGTCACGTGTGGTTACTGTGATTTTTGTATCAGTGATTAATTCAATCTGACCGTCACGAAACTTTCCTGTGCGGATCTTGGGGCCGCAGAGATCAGCCAGTATGGCCACCGGGACTTTAAGTTCATCTGCAATCGTGCGGATGTGATTGTATGTTGTTCTGTGAGAGGCATGATCACCATGTGACATGTTCAGCCGGAACACATTTACACCGGTCCGGATCAGCTTCCTGATCATCCCCGGTTCTTTTGTTGCTGGTCCCAGCGTCGCTACAATCTTGGTGCGGCGGTTTTTAAGTAAATGTATTTTTGTATCAATTGACATGTTTTCACCGATAGCCAATACATTTATAAATATATTTATTATTTACAGGTCTGATCTGATAATGTCGGATTATGAACCAGTTTGGATTGTTGAATACCCGGAGATTTTTCCCCATATTTTCCACCCAGTTCCTGGGGGCATTTAACGATAATATTTATAAAAATTCACTGGTTATTTTTATCGCCTTTACGCTGGCTGATCAAGCTGACCGGAATAGTAGCATACTGGTGATCACCGCAGCCGGATTATTTATCCTGCCGTTTTTCCTGTTTTCTGCGATCGCCGGCCAGTTTGCCGACAAGTATGAGAAATCCATGTTGATCCGGCGTATCAAGATTGCCGAGATTGTCATTATGTTTATTGCTACTCTCGGTTTTGTCTTTTTAAGCCTGCCGGTACTTATGATTGTTTTGTTTTTTATGGGTGCCCAGTCCACCATGTTCGGACCGCTCAAATATGGCATCCTGCCACAGCACTTGCAGGAAACGGAGTTGACGGGTGGTAACGGAATGATACAAATGGGCACCTACCTTGCCATCCTGCTGGGCACCCTGCTGGGTGGCATACTTATCGCCATCAAACCTGAAGGCCGTTATCTGGTGTCACTGCTGGTGTTGTTTGTTGCTGTTTGCGGCTGGCTGGCCAGCTGCAACATACCTGAGGCCACGCCGTCGGATCACCGCTTGAAGCTTAACTGGAATTTAATTACCGAGACGCTCAACATCCTGCGTCTCGCCGGCCAAAACAGGACCGTCTTCTGGGCCATCATCGCCATTTCATGGTTCTGGTTTTATGGGGCCACCTTTCTTTCATTACTTCCATCGTATACACGTGATGTGCTTGCCGGAAATGAACATATCACCACCCTGTTACTGACAGCATTTTCGGTCGGGATCGGCGCAGGTTCATTGATGTGTGAAAAGCTGTCCGGCAAACGGATAGAGATGGGTTTGATGCCATTGGGGGCGATAGGGTTAAGCCTGTTTGCTTTTGACCTGTATATAATTGGCGTGCCGGAAGCTGTAACACAGAACGGTGTCGACTTTACCGTGACTGGATTTATTCAGCACCAGGGCTGGAGGGTGTTGATGGATCTGTGCCTTATCGGTGCATTCGGTGGAATATATATCGTGCCTCTGTACGCACTGGTGCAAAGTATGAGCGAGGAAACCCAGCGTTCCAGGATCATCGCCGCCAACAATATCCTGAATGCTCTTTTCATGGTGTGTTCAGCGATACTGACAATTGCTTTGTTTGCAATAAATTTCTCCATACCGCAGATGTTTCTGCTGGTTTCCATCCTTAATATTTTTGTGATCGGTCTGATAATTTTCCAGATGCCCGATTTCATGCACAGATTTTTTATTTTCCTGGGGAAATTAAAACCAAACTGAAAACCAGAAGCGGGACAGGAAAATGTCAGAACGGAATATCATCATCAAAATCGTCATCCTTGGGTTTAGCTTTGGATTTTTGCGGCTTATCCCCGGATGACATGTCATCATCATGGGGTGGTGTCTGATCCATGGATTGATTGCTGCTACCACCTCCGCGACTGCCAAGCATCTGCATCTCGTTGGCAACTATCTCGGTGCTGTAACGGTCCTTGCCTTCCTTGTCCTGCCATTTGCGTGTTTGCAGCCGGCCCTCGACATAAATTTGTGAACCCTTTTTCAGGTATTCGGCCACAATCTCGGCCAGACGGCCAAAAAAAACCACACGATGCCATTCGGTGCGTTCCTGTTGTTCACCCGATTCCTTGTCACGCCATGACTCGGCAGTCGCCAGGCTGATATTCGCAACCGCAGCGCCACTGGCTGTATAGCGGACATCCGGGTCGTTGCCGAGATTACCTATCAGGATGACTTTATTAACGCCTCTGGCCATAGTACTTCTCCTTAAAATTTATTATTTGTATAAATAAAGATTCACAATCAGACGGGATGTTATCTCAATCTGTACAAGCTTGCACCTGGACTATAATCAGAACCTATCTCAACATTCCTCGCGAGCCGCGTTGCTGCGCCAAAAGCCTGCGGTCAAGGCGCGAGGCGCAGGGGATAGCCCGTAGCTATCACCAAGCCGATTAACGCAGAGCGCAGGCTTTTGGCGCGCAACCTGCAGGGACGGGGCGTTTGCGGGGCAACGCTGCGTCGCTCGTCGCTCATTTGGAATAACCAAACTTCGCTCCTCGCTTCTTGCGCTGCCTCCGCAAACCCCGCCGTCGTGGCCGCGCGTAATGTTGAGACAGGTTCTATCTGTGATCCAAAGGATTTTGCATAATCAGCAAAGCGGACAGCCAGATAATACTGACGATGCCTCCAAATATAAATATGCTTTCAAGACCAAAATGGTCATACAGATAGCCGCCCGCCAAACCGCCGGTAAATGTACCGATAAACTGGCTGGTGGAATATATACCCAGTGCGGTGCCTTTTTTTGATAACGGTGCGGCTTTTGTAATCAGGGCAGGCAGTGTTGCTTCAAGATAATTGAACGCAAGAAAGAAAAGTATCAACACTATAATGATGGATGTGACGGACATATGCCAGATATACAGTCCGGACTGGGCCAGTATCATAAGCAATACGGCGCCATAAAAGAACAAACCGGTCTTGTTATATCGTTCACCAAGGATAAGAAATGGCAGCATGATCAGCGCTGAAATTACCAGTACGGGCAGATAAATTTGCCAATGATTATCCGGGACAACACCGGCAAGATCGCGTAGAGTCAATGGAATCACAACAAAACTGGCCATCAGGATCATGTGCAGGATGAAAATACTGAGATAAAGCCGTAATAATTTTTTATCTACAAGTATCGGTAATAAATTCCCGGCCAGTTCATCCTGATATGCATGGTGATGGTATTTGTCCGGGGTTGGCACCAGGGTATATAGCGTGATGATTGCAAGAACAGCCAGACCGGCACCCAAATAAAATAACCCCGGCACACCGATCAGCGGATTTAATGCCGGGCCTGCGATAAAAGCCAATGCGAAGGCAAACCCGATACTGATACCGATTAGCGCCATGGCTTTGCTGCGTTGAGTATCCCGGGTCAGATCCGCCGCCAGTGCCATAATGGCCGCCGCAATAGCACCCGTCCCCTGCAAGGCACGGCCAAGGATAATTATGAAGATTGAATCTGCGCTTCCGGCAATCACACTGCCGAGCATGAAGATCAAAAGCCCGGCAACAATCACCGGTTTTCTGCCGATGCGATCAGAGACCATGCCAAACGGGATCTGGAACAGGGCTTGCGTCAAACCGTAGCAACCCAGTGCCAGGCCAATCAGGGTAGGGGTCGCATCGGGCAATGTTTCCGCATACAGCACGAATACCGGCAGGATCAGAAACAACCCGAACATACGCAGGAAAAATATCAATGCCAGTGCCAGACTGCTCCGTAACTCGGAGGCTGTCATCTTGTTATTTGTCATTATTCGGGATTCTCTTTGCGTCTGTCCATAAAAACCACTTATAGTAGCAGTTTGCATTTTTTCTGGCGAAACAAGTTTACTATGAACACAATCCGTATCCGGGGCGCCCGTACCCATAATCTGAAAAATATTGACATTGACATACCGCGCGATCGCCTGATAGTGATTACGGGCTTGTCAGGTTCCGGTAAATCCTCGCTGGCGTTTGATACGATCTATGCCGATGGGCAGCGGCGTTATGTGGAATCCCTGTCTGCCTATGCACGGCAATTTCTGTCCATGATGGAAAAGCCGGATGTCGATCATATTGAAGGATTGTCACCCGCTATTTCAATAGAACAAAAATCGACTTCACACAATCCGCGTTCCACAGTTGGGACCATTACCGAGATCTATGATTACCTGCGCCTGCTGTTTGCCAGGGTGGGTGAGCCTTGTTGTCCGGAGCATGGAGTTAAACTTGCTGCACAGACGATAAGTCAGATGGTCGATCATGCGCTGGCCCTGCCGGAAGGTGAACGCCTGATGTTGCTGGCCCCGGTTGTGCAAGGCAGGAAAGGCGAACATATCCAGTTAATAGAAAGGCTACGCAGTGAAGGATTTATCCGCGCCCGTATTGATGGCAGGGTGGTGGAACTGGATCAGGCGCCTGCACTGGACCTCAGAAAAAAACATGATGTTGAAGCTGTCGTCGACCGTTTCAAGGTGCGCGATGATCTCGGGTTACGACTGGCAGAATCCTTTGAAACGGCGGTACGATTGTCTGATGGCATAGCACGGATCATTTCGATCGATAATCCTGAACAACAGGAGATCACTTTCTCGGCAAAATTTGCCTGCCGTGAATGTGGTTACAGCCTGAATGAGCTGGAGCCGCGTCTGTTCTCTTTCAATAATCCCATGGGTGCATGTCCTGATTGTGATGGCCTTGGCGTTATCCGGTTTTTTGATCCGGAACGCATCATACAGGACCGTGAACTCAGTCTGCCCGGTGGTGCCATACGTGGCTGGGACCGGCGCAATGCCTATTATTTCCAGTTACTGAAAAATCTGGCCTCACATTACAAATTTGATCTGGATACACCATTTAAGAAACTGCCTGGAAATATTCGGGACGTGATTCTGTTTGGCAGTGGAGAAACCGAGATTATGTTTGAGTACCTGCACGACCGGAAGGGTGCGATCAAACGCAAACACCCGTTTGAAGGAATAATTCCCAATATGCAGCGGCGCTATCATGAAACAGAATCCATCGTCGTGCGGGAGGAATTGTCCAAATACCAGAGCAGCAAATCCTGCCCTGCCTGTATTGGTACACGGCTGAATATTGCCGCAAGACATGTTTTTATCAATGATTATGCATTGCCGGATATCACAGCCATGCCGATTGACAAGGCACAACAGTTTTTCGCCGGGCTTGAAATTGCGGGACAACGCGGTGAGATTGCCGCGAAGATACTGAAAGAAGTCAATGACCGTCTGCAGTTTCTCGTGAATGTCGGGCTCAATTATCTGACGCTGAACCGGAGTGCAGAGACCTTGTCCGGTGGTGAGGCGCAACGTATACGTCTGGCGAGCCAGATTGGCGCGGGTCTCGTGGGCGTCATGTATATACTCGATGAACCAACGATCGGACTGCATCAACGTGATAACCGGCGATTATTATCGACGCTTTGTCATTTGCGCGATCTGGGTAATACCGTGATCGTCGTAGAGCATGATGAGGAGGCCATCATGGAGGCGGATCATGTGATCGACATCGGGCCGGGTGCCGGTGTACATGGCGGACGGATTGTTGCCCAGGGTTTGCCGGAGGACATCGTCAATCATCCGGATTCGCTGACTGGGCAGTATTTATCAGGCAGAAAACGGATTGATATCCCGGGTTTGAGAACAAAGGCTGACCCGAATCGGGTATTGAAAATAAACGGTGCCACAGGAAACAACCTGAAAAATATTGATGTGGAATTTCCGGTAGGTTTGTTGATCTGCGTGACTGGCGTTTCCGGTTCCGGTAAATCCACACTCATCAACGAGACACTTTACAAGCTGTCTGCCAGGGAAATTAACGGGACCAATATCACTCCTGCGGCATGTGCCAGCATCAAGGGACTGGAACACTTCGACAAGGTTGTGGACATTGATCAGAGTCCGATCGGACGCACACCGCGCTCCAATCCGGCAACCTATACAGGCATATTTACGCCGATACGCGAACTCTATGCGGCGACCCAGGAGTCACGTTCAAGAGGTTACCTGCCCGGACGATTCAGTTTTAACGTGAAGGGCGGTCGCTGCGAGGCCTGTCAGGGGGATGGCGATATCAAGGTGGAGATGCATTTTTTACCGGACATTTATGTGGCGTGTGATGTCTGCAAGAGCAAACGTTACAACCGGGAAACTCTGGATATTCGCTATAAGGGCAAGAATATACATGAAACCTTGTCCATGACTGTTGAAGATGCGCACCGGTTTTTTGATGCCGTACCGGTCATTGCGCGCAAGCTGCAAACACTGATGGATGTTGGTCTTTCCTACATAAAATTAGGGCAGAATGCAACGACGTTATCCGGCGGTGAGGCACAACGGGTGAAACTATCCCGCGAACTTTCCAAACGTGATACGGGCAAAACACTTTACATTCTGGATGAACCAACGACCGGTCTGCATTTCCAGGACATACAACAACTCCTGCATGTTTTGCATCGCCTGCGCGATCACGGCAATACCGTCATTGTGATCGAACATAATCTCGATGTAATCAAAACAGCAGACTGGATCATCGACCTGGGGCCAGATGGCGGGGATGGCGGCGGGCAGGTGATAGCCACAGGCACACCGGAAAAGATTGCGTATAATAAAAATTCCTATACCGGGCAATACCTGAAAGCGGCTCTGGAGAGATATAAAGTCAAGCCCGCCAGAGGATCAGTAAATAATTCTGTCCCTGAATTACCAGTACATCAAAAATGAATTGGCGAGGTGCACACAACAGCAGATAATGTCCGGTGTTTTTATGTCAACCTGGCAATCTGGCATCCGGACCAATATTTGTTGCTGTAAAAAATATTCCACTTGGTAAACTGGTAATCCAGTGCAAGCTGGAGTGAACTTCATGTTGAAATGAAGCATCCTGATAACAGTTATTATGCCAGGCGCATGAAATATTTTTTGGATGTGTGACTATATCCGTATAAAAAACCATAAAAGGAAATGCTGTGAGTGCTCTAATCTGTGGGTCTTTTGCTTATGACAATATCATGGTTTTCCCCGACCATTTCAAAAATCACATTCTTCCTGAAAAGGTGCATATGCTGAATGTTTCATTCATGGTGCCGGTGATGCGCCGCGAGTTTGGTGGCTGTGCAGGAAATATCGTATATAACCTCAAGTTGCTGGGCAGTGATGCCATGCCTATGGGTACGGTCGGGAAGGATTTTGATCCTTATGCCTACTGGATGAACAAGCACAAGATCAACCGTCAGCATGTCAAGGTCATAGACAGTGCATTTACCGCACAGGCATTTATTACTACTGATCTGGATGACAACCAGATCACCGCCTTTCACCCTGGTGCCATGAGTTTTTCCCATCATAACAAGGTATCTGATGCCAAAGATGTCACTATCGGGATTATCTCTCCGGATGGCCGTGACGGGATGATTGAACACGCGCAACAATTTTATGATGCCGGTATTCCATTCATATTTGATCCAGGTCAGGGCATGCCCATGTTCGATGGTGATGCATTGTGCACCTTTATTGATCAGGCCAGGTGGGTCACCGTCAACGATTATGAATGGCAGTTGATGCAGGAACGGACCAAACTGACCCCGGATCAAATAAGCGCCAGGGTTGAGGCCTTGATCGTGACCCGCGGTGATAAGGGATCATTTATCTATACTCATGGCAAGTGTCACATCATCCCTGTAGCCAAACCACAGGCTGTCAATGATCCTACCGGTTGCGGTGATGCTTATCGTGCCGGGTTATTGTATGGATTAATGCATGATATGGACTGGGAGACCAGCGGGCGTATTGCTTCTTTGATGGGCGCGATCAAGGTCGAAAATCATGGAACGCAGAATCACTGGTTTGAAATGTCTGAATTTAAAGACAGATTCAAGGAAAGTTTTGGATACGGGTTCTAGTCAGTTGACCTGTCTTTGTTGCTTATCTCAGTAGCCGGGATATCAGCGATATCAGTGAAGTGTCAGTAATATAGTCAGTTGCCATGGCTTCTACAGCCGGCCTTCTGATCACACCGCCAAAGCCGATAAATTGAACGCTGTCCCGGGCGGCTTCCAGATCAGTCATGCCATCGCCGATAATAACGGCGGTGGATTGTTCACCTACAAGATAATCGCAGACAACTTTTTTACCGCCATCCCGGCAGAGGGGTGAAGCTTCATCGTATCCTGCATATTCACCCGATGTTGTATGTCTGATGTCAACAGCATGTAACCTGTGCCGGGGTATATCGAGATAATCAGCCAGTATTGATATTGCCTGCAGGATGCCGCCGCTGACGATGTGCACTTCCTTGCCTGCCTGCTGCAAGGTGTCAATCACCATTTTTGCGTCATGCACGACATTTTCCACATAGTACTGGCCCAGCCATTCAATATCACCCCGGGAAGGTTTGATCAGTTCGAGACGATGTTTGTAAATATCCTCCAGCCTGGTTTCTCCCTCCATGGCTTTCCGTGTGAGTGGCGCGAGCTGATCATAAACTCCAGTCCGCCGTGCCAGTTCATCAATACCTTCAATGGCTGACAGTGTGCTGTCGCAATCAAATATGATGATATTGACACTGTAAAATGGAATCACAACTCAATCTGTATGACTTTGCTGACTACCGGTACTTCACGGATTCCGGAGAGTGTTGACGGACTGAGTAATTTTGAAATGCCGATAATGGCAATTGCAGTATCCGCACCTTCCATATTGCCTACCTGCATAGTGGTGATATTTACATCTTCATTAGCCAGTAACAAACCGATATTGCCGACCACGCCTGGCTTGTCAATATGACGGGTGAACAACAAATTGCCTTTGAGCGGGGCTTCGACGCGATATTTGTTGATTCCGACCAGCCACGGATGGCGCTCGTCAAAGAGAGTTCCTGCCAGCATTATCCCGTCATCGTCAAAACTTGCGGTGATGCTAATCCTGGACAAATAATCATGCGATTCTGTGGCCCGGGATTCCGAGACAGAAATTCCCTGGCGTTTTGCAAGAAAACCGGCATTCACCTGGTTGACCGGGATGGAGAGATGTTCGCTCAGCAAACCTTCCAGTGCCGACATTACCATCGGCGTTGATTTCAATTCCGTAACCTGCCCGATGAAGGCAATGTCGAGACGGGTGATGGCTGCAGGCGACATCAGTGCCAGTAATTTTCCCATTTTATATGTGAGTTCCTGCCAGGGTTTAAGCCGTAGCGCCTCTTGTCTGGCAATTCGTGGCAGGTTGACTGCGTTAATGGCCTCACCATGTTGCAGAAATGTGGCTACCTGTCTGGCAATTTCCACACCGACAGCAGTTTGTGCTTCAACAGTAGAGGCGCCAAGATGCGGGGTCAATACAACATTTTCCAGATTAAAGAGAGGTGAATCCCGGGGCGGTTCTTTTTCATATACGTCCAGTGCAGCACCAGCGAGGTGTCCGCTTTCCAGAGCTTCATACAATGCTGTTTCATCTACCAGACCACCACGCGCGCAATTGATCAACCGGGCACCGGGTTCCATACTGGCAATGGTGTCTGCATTGATCAGGTTTCTCGTGCTATCTATAAGTGGACAATGCAATGAAACAATATCAGAGGCAGACAACAACTGCTCCAGTGCCAATGATTCTACACCAGCATCTGAAAAAACTTCGTCCGTGACAAAAGGATCATACGCCAGCACTTTCATTTTAAGTCCCAGTGCGCGATTAGCCACTATGCGGCCGATGGTGCCAAAGCCAATGATTCCGAGAGTTTTTCCGGTCACCTCGGTGCCACTGAATTTCGATCGTTCCCATTTGCCATGACGCACGGATCGATCTGCCTGTGGCAACTGGCGGCATAATGACAGCATATGCGCAATCGCCAGTTCCGCTGTTGTTGTTGCATTCGCATCGGGTGTATTCAGCACTACAATGCCACGTTCGGTAGCAGTGACGACATCAATATTGTCTGTGCCGATACCGGCCCGTCCGATCACCTTGAGGTTCCTGGCGCTGTCCAGGATTTTTCCCTTGATAGATGTGGCACTCCGCACAATCACCGCATCACAATCACTGATGTGTTCACAGACCTTCTCAGGATCAAGTCTCGGGCTGAAATCAATCTGGTAACAGGTGTGCGTTTTTAAATATTGCACTCCTTCTTTGGCGATATCGTCAGCAATAAATACCTTCATATCAGGATACTGTAATAGGCGAGTAATTAGTGCAATGCACAATAGCATATTGCACTGCACAATCAAGAGATTTTAGTATGTCAATACAGGCAGGAAAGAGATCTTATGCGTGATAAAACTGAACAACTGACTGCCAATGGAAACTATTATTGTCTCTATTTTACTGCTTCCGCCCCCGCCAGTGCACATTCATGATCTTCATTGGGTGATCCACCACCCAGGCCTATTGCGCCAATCAGCCGGCCATCTCTCCATAATGGCAACCCTCCCGGGCTGGGTAATGCCTGTGCGGGCACTACACTCGGCAGCGAATACCATAGCAGGGGATTCAAATCCTTGTTTTCGGTAATTTCTTTGGTGGAGCGTTTGAACGAAGCCGCGGCCATGGCCTTGGCGCGCGAAGTATCAAAAGTAAAAAAACCGGCACCATCGGCGCGTGAGTAAAACACCAGGCGGCCGGATTCATCAACGACAGACACACTCATCGGCCGTTTGAGTTCAGTTGCTTTCGCCAGTGCGGCCTTGCTGATTTTCTCGGCAAGATCCAGAGTCATTTCGATCATGTTTTTTCCTCAGCCTGTTATCAATAATTTTTATAGTTATTCAGGGTCTTATTTAAGTCAAAGATTCGTCATGCTGGTGCATACCAGCATCCAGTAATTAATTGTTTTGACTGGATTACATCCTTCGCTCCGTTAACGGCACATCCATGT